>Ga0154020_10010240_pt1 | contig 10735 bp, 7 predicted proteins | sample Klosneuvirus_201_FD_109709 | JGI IMG/M metagenome (GOLD analysis project Ga0154020, IMG submission 109709) | Active sludge microbial communities from wastewater, Klosterneuburg, Austria - Klosneuvirus_20160825_MG | ecosystem: Engineered > WWTP > Aerobic digester > Activated sludge | place...
CCCTGCTGTATGCCGTACCCATATAGTACTTCTGAAGACTTGTCTGGATAATACAAGATAGTGAAATTCATGATCGGGGCGGTCCGGTCAAGGCGAAAGCATTTAAATAATGCGCCCTGTTCTGATTTGTCCCAGAAGATTTCCTTTAACACCTCCATGTAATCTTTATACTTTACTGGTCCTGTAATGAGCACGTAAGTTGCCTTGCTCTGCTTTAGCGCCGCTTTGAATTCATCCAGCCCCGCGTAGGGCATGTTGTTGGCATCCCAGCGAATTGCTGTATCTTCAATCTTTTCTGTGAGTGGAATGTGCTTCGCGAGATATTGCATGGCGTCCAAATTAGTGCCTATGCATTCGAAATCAACTCTGTCTCCGACAGGCTCGATTGATTTCTTGATCGCCCTTGTTCTCCACTGGATGACGGGTTTCCATCCCTCTCCTTCAGGAATTTCGATATAAACAATCCTTTCAGCTCGACCGGCACTGACTTCACCGAGAGGTGGATCAAGGTGAACATGTGTCCGAGCGGGCATTCCGAAATTGCGTTGATAATACGCAAATAGCTTGTCCCGAAGTTTGTTAGCTAAGGTTCGAACTTTGACCGCTCGCTTTTCAGCGTCATCACCCTTCGGTCTGCTTGCAGAAGTGTAGCGATCCTTGAACCCGTGCGTCTTGAAATCAGGATCGTTTTCGGCGCGCGCGTCTCGCCACTTTAAGAATTCCAGCGCAACGTGTTGCACCACTGTCATTTTTGCCGACGGCTCCCTATCTCGATGGATCAAGTAGAAAAATAGGTCCTCGACTTGAGGTTTCAAAATCTCACGAATGTCGTTCACCCGTGCGTCTATCTCTACTGGGGTTGGAGAAAGAGGCTGTTCAGAAGAACTCATTAGAATGGAGGTCACCTATGGAAGAGACAGCTCATGATTTTGATGCTGATGCGGAGTGGGAATATACCGCACGTCGGCTAAAAATGCATTCTCCAAATCAAGGCAATCTTTGAAGGTTACGTTCTCAAAGGTGGCTCCTGTAAAGTCTGTTCCTTCGAGATCACACGCTTCAAAAACAACGTCCTTCAGTTCTGCTCCCGCAAAACTGGCTAGCCTGAGATTGGACCAGGAAAAGGTCACGGTCACTAACACCGCTTTCGAAAAATTGAGACCGTCCATCTCCCTGCGCGAATAGATTTTACGCCGGGGCCTTCCGTCCCTAAGACGATCCGACAGGATGAAACGTTCACCAAACCTCCCCGCGCTTAGCTGCCAGACTGAGTGCAACCTTAGGGAATACCCAAGAAAATGAGGAATTTGTCGGCTAAACGGCATATCCCCCGTATACGGCCCGAATTTCTTGTGTAATCGACTTTCCAAGGTCTCTGCTGTCATGCAGGGATTCAGCACAAGTCCGCACAAGCTGTCAAGAATCCGCACAACCGCGCACAAAAAGATTCGTGTTCGAACGGCCAGTTTCAGGGAAAGGATCGTGTACTGTCCGCGCCACTAATTCTCGGGAATTAACGTTAATTCAAAGGGAGGTGCGGAACATGGGAGGTCGATCTCGGAACGAAACTATTTTCCTTGCCACTTCAGATCAACTCACCTGTCCAGATTGCTACTTATGGCTTTGGACAACTGTCATCTCACTTTCCCACCTGTCGAGTGCCGGACTCATCACAGCCATCGAGGAATTGTTTCGCGATGCTGAGTATCTTGGCATCCGCTTCAGATATCCGAGCGGCAAGATTTTCGAAATCCCGTTCATTTTTGAAATTTTTCCTGATGAGAACGAAAGTGGGCGACGCTGGGTTTCGAATTTTCGCAAAGCGGGCAAGACAGGCACTCGTCCCCGCTATATGTGCCGATGCGTACCCAAGCTTCAGGCTGTCGAGTTATTGGTGCAGTGTACCGTCGCCAAATATTGGAGGGGAACCAAAACCCCGCGCTGTAGCTATCTGCACACCCCCCTGGGCTGGTGATCCGAAAGGCACGCCGAACCGTCTTTCCCGAGACGGTTCGGCGGTTGCGTTATTGTCGAGACGCGGATTGATAGACGCTTCATTCATTAAGGAGGCTTTAATGAAAATAAACAAGGCAGATGAACCTCCCAAGGACGACGACGAAACAAAGTTGGCGGCATTGCGTGTATCCGGCGAAAGACATGGTCGGTTGCTAGGCCCCGAATCCGACCCGAAGGAATCAATCAAACTTGTTGAGGAGCATTCTGGACACGATTTCGACAGGATATTCGGGCCAGAAATGGAGATGCACCAGAGGGAGTGCCCACTGAGAGACGAGCGGGCAGCGGCAGTACTGGAGGAATTACGTGCGCTTGAAGAGAAGCGGCGTGCCACCAAGTCCTACCATATTGTGCCAGCGAGCAAGGGGCCGGGTGACAAGCCATGCTCTTCTTTCCGGCAATGGACCATGCAGGACCAGGTGACCTTCTGTGCCTCGCTGATTTTCATGGTGATTGTACTGAGTGCGGGCGCGGGGAACGTTTACAGTGCCATTCAAGCTGAAGCGATTCCCGTGTTTTTAGAAAATCCCGTTCTCGCGGTACTTCTCTCCTGTTTACTGCCCTCGGGTTCGGTGGCCTTGCATTCCTTCGCAGAATTCTTGGAGACCGACCGCAGGCGGCAGCAGTACAACAAACTCATCGCGGCACTCACATTTGTGTTCCTGACGATCTGGGCCTTTGCCTTCGGACTCAACTTTCAGATTGGCGATGACACTCTTTACGCCGCCCCACTCAATGAGTCAGCCGATAAGACCTCCGTGGTGTTCACCATCGTGCAGCTCATGGCTGAGTTGTTTTGCGGAACCTCTCTGGCGTTGATCGCGACGCACATCCACCGCCGTTACACCAAAGATAGCACGATGCCCAATCCCGAAGCGGAAACACTTGATCGCCAGATCGCCCAGGCCAAGGCGCGGTACGAGCCCGTGCAAGTCCGGCAGCGAGCATGGGGACGGCTGGCTCAGCTCAAGGCCATGCGTGCGCTTCATATCACGGAAATGAAAGCGTGGTTTATCGCATTTCGTCGGCGCTGTGAGGAACTGAAGAAAATGATTTCTTAACAAGGAGGCCTCCAATGAAGAAAGTGGCAGTCGTTCTTTCATTACTTCTCGTGTTGTTCGGCATATCAGGTCAGGCATCCGCCCGCGATATGGCCATTGGGTTTTCTCCCTATCTGGAAGCGGACGTTGCCGAGATGCAAACCAATTCAGTGCTGAAATTCTTGGCGGAGACGCTTGAGCCGGGGGATCGCTGCGTTCTCTTCGATGCCTACCACGTTCAAACGCTTGGAACCTTTACCGTGCCTGACAAGGCTGTCTATCGCCAGCCAAAGGCGAAGATTCAAGCCAATCGCCAAGCCGTTGGTGCGATGAGCCAATTCGCAAGAGCAGCGAAGAAACCACACGGGGAAAACGAACCCTCGGTCATTGGGGCTATCAGGATACCTCAGGCCTTGCGGTTTATTGGACAGGATTATCCGGCCATGCAGGACTCTGACGTGATCCTGCTGGGGAGCCCGATCTACGACGACCCGAAAGAGCAAGCCTTTACCATGCGGCAGAACCATGTTCCTGGTGACGGGCATTTGACGAAGGCCCGGAGTGTCACGCCATTTGGGATAAGAGGGCAGGACTCATTACTTGCGAAGCGCCGCGTTCACATCGCGTTTCTGGATGATTGGAAGCAAGATGATCGGCATGCGTACCAAGTCGAACGCTTTTGGGCGTTGTTCGTGGAAGGCCAGGGCGGACAGCTCTCAAGCTTTACGCACGACTTGCCTGCCTTATTCCTGCGGGTCAAATCCAACGCTCCCTCACCCAAACATGACTACAAAGTCGAAACTACCGACAAACTGGAAATGATCCTGATGCGTCCTCCTTCGGTCAAGCAGCAAACGTCAATCTATGAGCGCCCGATAAGCACCACGCCGGTGCCTGCGAGTGTGCTCCGCCAAGCGTCCCACGTTGAAGTAGGGATCACGTGGGAATGTGGAGGATGCGATCTCGACTTATATGGCCAACATTCACCGAGTGCTACGCCTTTATGGTTTCTCAACACACAAACGAAAGACGGCCAATATTTCAAGGATTTCACCAGCTCGCCACGCAGTGCCAACGGGTATGAAACGCTGGCCTATCGAGTGCCAGTCGATCTAAACCATTTACTGCTGGCGGTGAATTTCTATCATGGTAGCGCCCCAGGCGGGGTGAAAGGCGAAATCAGAATTGCCTTCAATGGTCAGACCTATGCCCAGGCCTTTCATATCGAAGCGCAGGAAGGCAATGGAGGGGTGGGAAGACAGGAAACTCTCAGAGCTCGGCGGGCGACTAATGCCGCGTGGATCGTGATTGATCCCATGGAGGTCCTCGGCATTCGAACATCGCCAACCGTCGTCAGTCAGCGATAAGGGGAGTTTTATGTATGTCCCACCACAGCGACAGCAATCTCTTCTGTTTATGGTTGTCTTCACCGGGCTATTCGGCTGGGGAGCCTGGAAGAGTCTCGAACTCAAGGCTCTTCCTATCATTCCTTATGTTCTAGGATTTGTCGCCCTGGTTATAGGATTCCAGGCTCTGAGCCTCTCGCTCGTCCGCTTGCGGAATATTTTGATGCGGCGCGATGCGATGGCTGCGACGACGCAGCGCGGCTCAGCCTCCTGGGCTATGGGCAAAGACCTCAAACGCGCCGGATTGTATGACACGTCCGGCGTGTTTTTGGGTCGCGATGCTGAAGGACGCCCGCTCTTTTTTGACGGGGAGATTCATGGGCTCACCCTTGCGCCAGCGGGGTCGGGCAAGACCATTGCATTTTCGATCCCGGCTCTCTGTCATTCTCCTCTCCCGATCATCGTTAGCGATTTCAAGGGCACGCTCGCAGTCATGACCAAATCACTGCGTGAGCGACAACACCGCCAGGAGGTATTTTGCGTCAACCCTGCGCATCTATACGCCGATCATCTTGGTACACCGGCTCGCTACAATCCTATTCAAATCCTCCTCGATGACTGGATGGCGGCAGAACGGAACAAAGACCTGATCGCCGACGCGCAATCCATTGCATTACAGCTTTGTCCTGAGCCTACAGCAACAGGGGAGAACACGTTCTTTCGCAACGGCTCACGAAAAATTCTGGTTTTTGTGCTTGTGTTCCTGATCGTCTATCACGGCGCAGACAAAGCGACCTTGAGCGAGGCGCTGAGCTTGGTACGCAACGTCAAGCAATTGATCGAGGCGTGCAAGCTGGCCATGACCTCGACGATTCTGAATAGCGAGCTTGCCGACATGGCAGCCGAGCTTCATTACAGACTGACCGCCCAGGACACGCGGCAGGTGGATAGCTTCCTGGAAGGGGCCGTTCAAGCTCTCACCGCGTTTTCTGCCAGCGGCTGGCTGGCAGAAAGCACGAGCACGTGCGATTTTCGATTTAAGAACCTGAAGGACCATCCGGCGACGGTGTATCTGATTGCCGACCCCACCAAGATGAAAGTGTTTGCGCCCTGGATGGGACTCATGGGATGGGCGGCAATCACCGAACTGACGCGCCGTCAAAACACGAACCCGGTCTTTTTTCTTCTTGATGAGGCGACGAATTTTAGAATTGAAAACCTATCGAATTCACTAACGGGCCTAAGGGAGTTTGGAATCCGTGTCTGGTTTGTGATTCAGGAGCTCGAAGAATACGCCAGAGTGTACGGACGAGAAAGTTTGGAAACACTGCTCTCGCAAACCGAGGTCAAGCAAATTTTCGGGGCGAGTGGAGCAAAAACCTGCGAGCTGATTTCCAGGATGCTGGGCGAGCAGACCGTCAAAGCCGTGAACGTCAATTTAGGCCGGACGCGCTACGATCCTATAATCCAATCCGTGGGTGAGCAAGCGCGGCGCTTACTCACTCCCGATGAGGTGAGGCAGTTTACCGATACGATTCTCTTTATCCGTAACCTGCCCCCGATTCATGCCATCAAGACCGGGTATCACGAGGTGAAACCCTGGTCGGATTGGGTTGCAGCCAATCCCTTGTTCGGAAGCAAGCTTCAAGGAAAAACCTGTGTGCGATTGAAATATTGAAGGAGAGGAAGCGATGAAGCAGGCCAAGGTTCTCAGTTATAAAAGAGTTACCAAATCTTTTTCTTGGGGGTGGGGTATACGGGCCCTGTTCAGGGTGGGGCTCAGAATTCTGATTGCTTGCCTTCCGCTGTTACCATTCATCGCGTTGGCGACGCCGTTTCTCCTGCCGGAAACGCCGCATCTTCGCGTCAAGTATACGTATAACGGGTCTTACACCCGTCCCATTTACCGGGAGTGCGAGTATCTAGGGATTCATGGGAGGATTCACATGTTCGGTCCAAACTGCCCTATTGTTGCTTTTATGAAGGAAACGCCGTAATTTCCCGTTTCAGGTCACTGAAACTTTCAGGAATCTAAAGAGAAAATGCGACTGACAGATAACGAAATCCGGGATATTACCCGCCTGCTGGAGCAAGGCAAGCCTCTGCCGGACCAATACCGATTCCTGCTTTTTGAAGATAAGCGAGAGGTCGAACTGGTCTGGAACGGGAAAACCAACGAGGTTTGTAACGTGGTTCTGCCCTTTCAGACTATTGAACAGGTGGACGAACCGCGTTCGGAGAAGGAAATGCGGTTGCAAACCGACCTGTTCGATACGGCAACCGGGCGACAGTTAACAGGCTGGACCAATAAGCTGATCTGGGGTGATAACAAGTTGATCCTGTCATCGCTCAAAAACGGGCCGCTGCGTGAGGAAATCGAAAAGCAGGGCGGCATAAAGCTGATTTATATCGATCCACCGTTTGACGTTGGCGCAGATTTTTCGATGGACATCGAAATCGGTGAAGACACTTTCACTAAGCAGCCTAGTGTTCTGGAGGAACTGGCATACCGCGATACATGGGGCAAGGGTGCAGACAGTTTTATTGCAATGATTTATGAGCGCCTGTCTCTGATGCGGGACTTATTGGCCGAAGACGGCAGTATTTATGTGCATTGTGACTGGAGGGTTAATGGATATATTCGGCTTGCTATGGATGACTTATTTGGGAAAAATAATTTGTTAAATCAGATTACGTGGAAAAGAACGCCATTTGCGGGAAGTAGTAAAGCGCGGGCGAATAAATTTCCCATTAATCAGGACACTATTTTTCTTTATTCCAGGACTAGCGATAACTACTTATTTAATCAACAATATGTAGATTATAGTGATGAATATAAAGAACGTTTTAAGCACAAAGATAACGTGGGTCTTTACAGACAAACTCTTTTAAAAACATATTCAAAAACAACAGAAAATAAATTAAAAGAGGACAATCGGTGGATTGATCCAATAAAGCCGGGCGCTTATCCATCATATAAGCAATATCTTCATGAATCTAAGGGTAAGCAAATAGAAGATATATGGGTTGATGTTAATTCTGCAAATCCTATGGCGAATGAAAGAGTTGATTATCCAACGCAAAAACCAGAGGCACTTCTAGAACGCATTATCCAGGCTTCTTCCAATGAAGGGGATTTGGTTGCTGATTTTTTTACTGGTTCGGGAACAACATTGTCAGTTGCCGAAAAACTCGGTCGTAGATGGATTGGTTCTGATCTTGGAAAATTCGCTATTCACACCACGCGTAAGCGGATGATCGGTGTTCAGCGCGAGCTGAAAGCTGCCAATAAACCCTGGCGGGCGTTTGAAATCCTGAACCTTGGAAAATATGAACGTCAGCATTATATTGGCGTTAATCCATCGCTGCGCAATCAGGAAAAGCAGAAACAGCTTGAAGCCAAGGAAAAGGCGTTTATTGAACTGATCCTGAAATCCTACAAGGCCGAAGCAATCGAAGGGACTTCAACCTTTCATGGTAAGAAAGCAGGCCGCATGGTTGCAGTCGGTCCCGTCAACCTGCCGGTCACGCGCCTGTTTGTCGAGGAAGTTATAAACGAGTGCCGCCAGAAACATATTACCCGCGCCGATATTCTTGCCTTTGAATTTGAAATGGGCCTGTTCCCCAATATCTTGGACGAAGCGAAGGCCAAGGGCATCGATTTGGCTATGAAGCACATTCCCCGCGAGGTCTTTGACAAACGCGCCGTCGAGAAGGGCCAGATCGTTTTCCATGACGTTTCCTTCATCGAGGTTAAACCTCACATCAAGAAGAATACAGTGGCGGTAGAGCTGACGGATTTTTCTGTCTTCTATAACCAGGACATTCTGGCTGAAGTGGAAGAATCCCTGAAAAACGGCGGCAGCAAGATCGTGATCGAACAAGGCAAGATCATTAAAGTGACCAAAGATAAGAAGGGCATCGTCACACGCGAGGTGTTGACCCAAAGTTGGAAGGACTGGATCGACTACTGGTCTGTCGATTACGACTTTGAAAGCAAGAAGGAAGTGTTACAAGTCAGGAACGAGGCCACCGGCGCCATGGAAGAAATATGGTCCGGCGATTACGTTTTTGAAAACGAGTGGCAGTCCTTCCGCACCAAAAAAGACCGCAGCTTGGAGCTGACTAGCGCCTTCAAGGAAGTTCCCAAGGGCCGCCGCAAGATCGCCGTCAAGGTCGTCGATATTTTCGGCAACGATACGATGAAGGTGATTGAGGTAAGCGTGTAATGGCTCTGCATCCTGATTTCCCCCCTTCGCCTTACGAAATCCTTGACCCGGAAATACGCTGGTTTCCTGGCGATGATCTGTTCCGTGAGCTGGGTAGGCAAAAGCTGCTGCCTCCTTTGGTCGAAAATATCAGGCAGCACGTCAAAGCATGGCGCGAAAGCGGCTATGACGGCGCAACAGCAACCAGTAGAGCCCTTTTGCGCTGGTGGTTTCAGACGGAACAACTACTGCCCCAGGCCGATGGAACGACCTTTAATTTCCGCTATTACTTTGCCCAGCGTGAAGCCGTAGAAACCGTGATTTACCTGTACGAGGTCGTCGGCGCAAAGGACAAGAATGACCTGATGCGCTATGACGCGCATGGCGGCGTATCGGCCAGTATGTTTCCTGAAGACTGGCTGCGGCTGGTCATCAAAATGGCGACCGGCGCAGGTAAAACCAAGGTCATGAGCTTGATCCTGACCTGGTGCTATTTCCACAAGCTGTATGAACCGGATTCAACACTGGCGCGAAATTTTCTGGTCATTGCGCCAAACATTATTGTCCTTGATCGTATCCGCAATGACTTTGATGGCTTGAAAATATTTCATGCTGACCCGGTATTGCCTGATAACGGCTATGAGGGGCAGAACTGGCGCGATGATTTTCAGCTAACGCTGCACATCCAGGACAATGTTCATGTCACGCACAAAACGGGAAATATCTTTCTGACTAATATCCACCGCGTCTATTCCGGCGCAGATACCGCGCCGTCCTTGGAAGATGATGATCTGACTGACTATTTTCTAGGCGCAAGACCAGTGTCTAACACCAACGATAACAAGGTTGATCTTGGCGTGATTGTCCGGGAGGTCGATGAACTGGTTGTTCTCAACGATGAAGCCCATCACATCCATGATGACCGCATGGCCTGGTTTAAATCAATTCAGGACATTCACAATAAGCTGAAACAAAAAGACAAGTTTTTAGCTTTGCAGGTCGATGTCACTGCTACGCCGCGTCATAACAACGGGGCTATTTTTGTGCAGACGGTCAGCGATTATCCGCTTGTCGAAGCCATATCGCAGAATGTCGTTAAGCATCCTGTGCTGCCTGACCCGGCCAGCCGCGCTAAATTGAATGAGAAGCAATCGTCACGGTTTACTGAGAAATACGAGGATTTTCTGCATCTGGGCGTCGAGGAATGGCGCAAGGCTTATGAGACCCATTCAAAAGCCGGAAAGAAGGCCATCCTTTTCGTGATGACGGACGATACAACGAATTGTGATGAGGTCGCTGAATGGCTTGAGAAGACTTATCAGGATTTAAATGGTGCGGTTTTGACCATTCATACGAATAAGTCAGGCGACATTTCTGAAAATAAGAAAGGCAAGGACAAGGAAGAACTAGACAGGCTGCGTGAGCAGGCCAACAAGATCGATAGCTGGGACAGCCCCTATAAAGCGATTGTTTCCGTCCTGATGCTGAAAGAGGGGTGGGATGTACGAAACGTCACCACTATTGTAGGTCTGCGGGCCTATGCCTCGAAAAGCAATATCTTGCCGGAGCAGACTTTGGGGCGCGGCTTGCGCAGAATGTATGTGGGCGAAAATATTTGCGAGTATGTCAGTGTCATCGGAACGCCCGCTTTCATGGAATTTGTTGAGTCCATTCAGAATGAAGGCGTCGAACTGGAAACTGGCGCAATGGGTAAGGGTGCAAAGCCAAGATCGCCGGTCGTTGTCGAGGTGGATGCTGAGAACACGAAAAAAGACCTGGATGCTTTAGATATTCAGTTGCCGCGCCTGATGCCGCGCATATACCGCAACTACAAAAATCTGGACGATTTGAATGTCGGCACGTTCCCGAATAAAAAGGTCGCGTATAAGCAGTTTTCTGAAGCCGAACAGCGGGAAATTGTCTTTCGGGACATAACCACCAATGAAATTACTCACACGACCATATTGACCAATGCCGGCAATGCCGATCATCGCAGCGTTGTCGGATTCTTTACCCAGCAGATCATGAAGGATTTGCGGCTGGTTGGTGGTTATGACGTTTTATACGCCAAGGTCAAAGATTTCATTCAAAATCATCTCTTCGACAAGGCTGTTGATCTAGATAA
>Ga0154020_10010241_pt1 | contig 10731 bp, 11 predicted proteins | sample Klosneuvirus_201_FD_109709 | JGI IMG/M metagenome (GOLD analysis project Ga0154020, IMG submission 109709) | Active sludge microbial communities from wastewater, Klosterneuburg, Austria - Klosneuvirus_20160825_MG | ecosystem: Engineered > WWTP > Aerobic digester > Activated sludge | place...
AACGCAATGGTCACATTTACAGTCGCGGGCGCGACGGGTTTGCCATTCTCATAGAGATAAACCCTGAAATGGGGCGGCACTCCTTTTTCATAAATGGTCAATTCCAGCGAAAATTTATCTTTGACAAATAATAGCCCACCCTTTGGACCTTTCTCCAGTTCGGCATCAGGTGCCGCATCGACAGCAGTCAGCGATGGCTGTGCGTCAGAAACAGGGGATTCCGGCTCGTCCAGCAAAAGAATTCCGGCAGCAAGCGCCATGCCAATCAGGATGACCACAACAAAAGGTAAGTACCGCGCAGTATTCATGAATTATTCCCGTTTTTGTGGGTGGAGCCCCGATGACGATGCGAAATGTTCGAGTGGCGCGGCTACCAGCCGCTCAAGCGCGTTGACCAGCCGCTGGTAGTTGGCGAGCGCACGCACATAAAGCGTTCTGTTCTGAAAATAGGTCCGTTGCGCATCCAGCATTTCCAGAAAACTGAACTTGCCGAGCTGATAGCCACGGTTGGTTAATTCAAACGCCTTTTGCGCCCCGGGCAGCACTTCATCGCGCAACGTCTGTGTTTCTCCCTGCGCCGCACGCAAACTTTCATAAACACGTGTTAATTCGGATCTCAACAGCAGTTCAGCAGCCATGCGTTGATCACGCGCCTGATAGATCCTCTGCTGCGCTTCCAGTCGATTACCCTGATTACGGTCAAAAATCGGGATGGGAATCGACATATCAAGCAAGGCCGTGTTCTGATCCAGTTCCAGATAGCGTCGGATAGCAGCACCCAGCCGGATATCGGGAATGCGGCGCGCATTTTCGAGTTCAAACATCGCTTCACGTTGTGTAATTTGCTTGCTGCTTTGCAGCAGCACCGGATTTGTTTCGATATGTTCAAGCAGGCGGTCAAGTTCGGGAATGGTCACAAATGATTCCAGCTCCCCCTGAACCAGACTGAATGGTGGCGTAGACTCTCCCCACAGCAGGGTCAGTCTGCCTTTCGCTGCTGCCAGGCTGCGCTTCGCCTGCTCAAGTTCGACACTGACGGTGGATAAATTCACCTTGGAACGAATCGCCTCCATGGGGGGCGCCTTATCTGTTGCAACACGTTTATTAGCGGTATTCAGCGCAAGTTCAGTCAATTGCAGAGTATCTTCGAGCACACCGACCAGCGCCTGCCCTTCCAGCACATCGATAAAAGCATCTGCTGTACGCGCCATAATTTCGACACGTTTGACTTCATATGCCTGCTGCGCCACTTCCTGAGCCAACCCTGCCACATTCATCCGAGCATGCCGTTTGCCGCCCAACTCGAATAACTGACTGATGCGCAACGTCACAAACGGCTGGATGTTACGATTGTGAGAATTGATTTCCTCAGTTTCAGTAATAAAATCAGGATTCCTGAAAATACTGGCTTGCAGTTTTGTGCCTTCAAACGCACTGATTTCTCTGGCAGCAGCAGCCAATTCAGGATTATTTTGCAGAACCCGCTCCAACGCTTGTGCCAAAGTCAGGTTTTGATCACTTGCCGTAACCGACAGATTCACCGCTCGATCAATGTGGCGATCGACCGCAGGAGAACTTATCTGGGCAACAGCGACGCCACCCGCCACCATCAGCGCGCCGGCCATCATCAGACTGACCATAGCACGTCTCGCATGTGCTCTGAACCAGTCCCGCTCATTAAATCTGGCTACATCGGTAAATGAGAAAATTATCGCCATTGATTACAATACCTCCACGCCTTCATTGCCCAGCATCTCCACCAGTGCGATCAGCGGCAGACCAATTAATGCATTGGGATCATCACCCGCAATACGTTCAATCAGCGCAATCCCCAATCCCTCCGATTTAGCACTGCCCGCACAGTGATATGGCTGCTCCCTGGACAGGTAGCGTTCAATCTGGCGATCACTTATCTGCCGGAACTGTACTGCACATGGCACAACCCGGGATTGAATACGCTTAGAACGGCTGTTAAATAAACACAATGCTGTGTGAAAAACCACCTCCCTGCCGCGCATCTGACATAACTGCCTGGTTGCATTGGCATGATTATAGGGTTTCCCCAAGTGATTGCCATCCAGCACCGCTACTTGATCCGCCGCAATAATCAGGGCATCGGAAAACTGTCTCGCCACCGCATATGCTTTTTCAGTCGCCAATCGCAATGCGGTCGTCGATGGCAATTCATCAGGCAATGCAGATTCATCGATTGCCGGATTTGCAGTTTCAAATGGAATTTCTAATCGCGCAAGCAGCTCGCGCCGATATAAAGAACTGGAACCCAAAACAAGTCGCGGGAAAGTCATTATTCAGACAGGAGTTAAAATGGAAATGGAGGCACACCGAGGCGATCGGGGCAGCTGATCGACATTTTTTGACACGTTAGCGTAAAAAATATAACATGCGCGCCTTATGCTCAAGCAACTGGTTATCGACGCGTTTAAATTTTCTCATACTGCCGACTCACTGAGTGGCAGCATATTACCTGAAAATTTGATTCGTTTACGCGATTTTCTGGCGAATGACACCGGCAGGATTGACTATACACTCAAGGGTGCTATCGATAGACATGGCAGGCTCATACTTCGTGTATCGGTTAAAGGCATGATTGATCTTCATTGCCAACGATGCCTGGATAAAATGTCGCACCCACTCGATCTCAAGTCCGAATTGATACTGGCAAAAAACGAAGAGGAACTCGCTCTATACGACGAAGACAGCCTTGCTGATGCCATACTGGCCTCAGAAGAACTGGATGCTTTTGCATTGATTGAGGACGAGATTATCCTAGGACTCCCCTCATCACCACGTCATCCAGATATGGATTGTCCTCAGGCTGAGAAACTGAAAGATATTAAAAATCAGTCTGATAGAGCTAACCCTTTTGCAGCGCTGAAATCATTGAAGCAATCTCACTAGATCGAATTATTGATAACCAATACCAATGCTGCCTTATACGTCTGTATAATGGATGCCGATGATTACCGCACTCATTCTTGAGTTTTTTACTGATTATTTTTGGAGCTAACTATCATGGCCGTCCAGCAAAACAAAAAATCCCCATCAAAACGAGGGATGCATCGCTCTCACGATGCGCTGATCGCACCCCCGCTGGCAATTGAGCCAACAACTGGCGAAACCCATTTGCGCCACCATATCAGCCCAAATGGGTTTTATCGTGGCCGCAAGGTGCTCAAAACCAAGAACGACGAATAATTTTGCCTTTTTTTTTCGTCATGCCAGACGGGTTGCCTGATAGTCGTCACCAGTGAATACCACAGTTGCAATCGACTGCATGGGTGGTGATCATGGTCCGCATGTTACCGTGCCCTCCGTCATTGAATACCTGCGCCAGGATCAGGAAACCGATATCGTGCTGGTTGGCATTCAAACCGCAATCGAAGCAGAACTCAGGGCACTCAACGTTGCACTCAGTCCGAGACTTAGAATACAACCTGCCAGCGAGGTGGTAGGCATGGACGACTCACCGGCACTGGCACTGCGTAACAAAAAAGATTCCTCGATGCGGGTCAGTATCAATCTGGTCAAAAGCGGTGAGGCTCACGCCTGCGTCAGCGCTGGAAATACTGGTGCATTATTGGCCACTTCCCGTTTTGTGCTCAAGACGATACCCGGTATTGACCGGCCGGCGCTGGCCGTAATCCTCCCTACCATTACCGGACATACCTACGTGCTCGACCTTGGAGCAAATATTAACTGCACGGCAGAACACCTGCTGCAGTTTGGCGTGATGGGCGCAACACTGGTTTCGTCTGTCGAGAATATTCCTGCTCCTACTGTCGGATTATTGAATATCGGCGAAGAAGACATCAAGGGCAATGACGTAGTTAAGCACGCTGCCGAGCTGTTTCGCGCCAGTGATCTGAATTTCTATGGCAATGTTGAAGGCAATGATATTTATAAAGGCACGACTAACGTTGTGGTATGCGATGGTTTTGTCGGCAATGTCGCATTAAAAACATCGGAAGGACTGGCACAAATGCTGGCCAGTTACTTGCGTGAGGAATTCAAGCGCAATTTGTTGACCAAACTGGCCGGAATCGTCGCCATGCCAGTTATCAACGCTTTCAAGCGAAGAGTCGATCATCGTCAGTATAATGGCGCTAGCCTGCTGGGTCTGCGCGGAATCGTCATTAAAAGTCACGGCTCAGCAGACAAGGTAGCATTTTGTAGCGCGATTAAACGAGCAGTGGATGAAGTTCGGGGCGGCATGATTCGTCATCTGGGTGAGCATGCCGAACTGCTTGAGCGCAATACGCATCATCTTGCTGAAAATTCATCGTCAGTCAACTAAATTATCAATATGTTCTCTCGCATCATTGGAACCGGTGGCTATCTGCCAGAAAAAATTCTGACCAATCAGGATCTGGAATCGATGGTGGATACCAGTGACGAATGGATTCGCACCCGAACCGGTATCACCCAGCGACATATCGCTGCAGATGACGAAATGGCAAGTGATCTCGCACTGCAGGCTAGTCAACGGGCGCTGGCAGCCGCACAAATTCCGGCTCAGGCTATTGATCTGGTGATTGTCGCCACCACGACACCCGATATGATTTTTCCCAGCACGGCCTGTATTCTGCAACAGAAACTGGGGATAGAAGACGGGCCGGCATTCGACGTACAGGCAGTCTGCAGTGGTTTCATCTATGCGCTAACCATGGCCGACATGTTTATTCGTAGCGGGAAATCTCGAAATGCTCTGGTTGTCGGCACCGAAGTTTATTCGCGAATCATCGACTGGCAGGATCGCACCACGTGCGTTCTGTTTGGCGATGGAGCAGGAGCTGCCGTATTAACAGAAAGTGAGCAGCCCGGCATCCTTTCCACACATCTCCACGCCAACGGACGTTATAGTGATGTGCTGGCCGCACCCGGATATATTTGTGCCGGCAGGGTTAAGGGTACTCCGTATATTGCCATGGAGGGCAACACCGTTTTTAAGTTTGCCGTAAAAGTACTGGAAGAAGCTGCGCGGGAAGCACTGGCAGCGAATAATCTGCAAACGTCTGATATAGACTGGTTGATTCCGCATCAGGCTAATATCCGCATCATCAATTCAACTGCCAAAAAACTGGGTATTCCTGAAAATAAAGTGGTGACGACCGTTGCGCAGCATGGCAATACCTCTGCAGCATCAATACCGCTTGCACTTGATCTCGCAGTCAGGGACGGACGTATTCAAAAAAATCAACAAATTTTACTTGAAGGGGTTGGTGGTGGATTCACCTGGGGTTCGGTTCTGTTACGCTGGTAAAAGATGAAAACTGCTTTCGTTTTTCCAGGACAGGGTTCTCAATCGATCGGCATGATGCAGGGTTACGTCGGCGATACGGTCGTCCGGGCAACCTTTGAAGAAGCCAGCGAAATTCTGCAACAGGATATATGGACACTGGTTACTGATGGCCCGGAGTCTACACTCAATCTCACCATCAATACGCAACCTGTCATGCTGGTGGCAGATATTGCCATTTACCGCGCGTGGAGAAAAGCAAATGGAACCAGCCCCGCCATGCTGGCAGGACATAGTCTTGGCGAATTTGCTGCATTGGTGGCAGCGGAAACACTTGACTTTGCCGATGCGCTGCAATTAGTAAGATACCGCGCACAAGTCATGCAGGAGAGTGTTCCCGACGGTATCGGAGGAATGGCAGCGATAGTGGGGCTGGATGACGACACCGTCGCCGCACTCTGCCAGGAAGTAATCCATGATTTACCAGAGCTATCATTGACGCCCGCCAATTTTAATGCTCCTGGACAAGTCGTTATTGCCGGCCACAAAACAGCTGTTCTTCAGGGTATTACACTTGCCAAGCAGAATGGTGCGAAGCTCGCGGTTTTACTACCTGTCAGCATCCCTTCACACTGCTCGCTCATGCGTGAAGCTGCAGATAAATTTTCTGTGATGCTACAAAAGACAGCAATCAAACCAGCACTTATTCCGGTTTTACACAATGTTGACTATGCCCTGCACACCGCAATTGATGACATGCGACACGTACTGGAACAACAACTTTACTGTCCAGTACGCTGGACACAAACCATTCAAACTATGGCCTCACACGGCATTACTCATATCGTGGAATGTGGCCCCGGCAAGGTTTTATCCGGATTGGTGCGCCGTATTGATAAGAACCTGACTAGCATTACCCTGTCAGATATCGCCAACCTGCAGCAGGCCATCACCACCACGGGGCCAGTTCAAACAAAACATTCTGCCGGATAATACCTATCAGTCATGCCAAATAATTCTAAAAGCCCATTTACAGATAAGGTTGCACTAATAACAGGCGCCAGCCGGGGAATTGGTAAGGCGATCGCGCTTGAGCTTGGTGCGCACGGTGCTATGGTTGTCGGCACAGCAACTACACAAACCGGTGCCGAACAGATTGGACACTATTTGAGTACTGCCGGTATTCAGGGTATGGGAATCACCATGGATGTCACTGACCCCACACAAATCATCAAAGGAATTGAAGCAGCGCAACAATCTCTTGGTAGCATTGCTATACTCGTCAACAATGCTGGCATTACTCGCGACAATCTGCTGGTACGCATGAAAGAGGAAGAATGGGATACAATCATGCATACCAATTTGAAGGCGATTTATTTACTCAGTCGCGCGGTACTGCGCGACATGATGAAATCAAGAAATGGTCGTATCATCAATATCGCCTCAATTGTGGGTGTAACCGGCAATGCAGGACAGACAAATTACTCTGCTGCCAAAGCTGGTATGATTGGCTTCAGCAAATCATTGGCCAAGGAGATTGGTTCTCGGAATATCACGGTAAACTGTATTGCCCCTGGCTTTATTGATACCGATATGACTCGGGCGCTTTCAACCGACCAGCAACAGGCACTCACTCAGCAAATTCCGCTGGGAAGACTAGGCACGCCGCAAGATATTGCAGCAGCCGTGGCGTTTCTGGCATCACCGGCGGCAGATTATATTACCGGAACAACGTTGCACGTTAATGGCGGCCTCTATATGGGGTAAGGCGGCATATAACATTTGACATTCTAATTAAAAATTTTTAGTAGTTGCTGCGATGTACTTAATTTGCCCATTTCGGGAAGTTAAGCTGGTGTTTTAAATTTGATAAACCTGTAGTAATTTTTGACCCGAAAGGATGGACAGCCACATGGAAATCACAGAGATAGAACAACGTATCAAAAAGATCGTAGCCGAGCAATTGGGAGTAAAGGAAGAGGAAATCAAGAATGAATCCTCCTTCGTTAATGACCTGGGTGCAGATTCGCTTGATACAGTTGAACTGGTTATGGCTCTGGAAGAAGAGTTTGAATGCGAAATTCCCGATGAGCAGGCCGAAAAAATCAATACGGTACAGGAAGCCATTGATTACGTCTCAACCAACGCATCGTAACAGACTATATTTTCTCTCTTCCGTTATTTTTATTGACTTACTGGAGCAATTTTGTCCAAACGTAGAGTAGTCATCACTGGACTGGGTATTGTTTCACCCGTTGGCAACACCGTTACAGAGGCTTGGGCAAATATTATTGCCGGAAAATCCGGCATCACCCCAATTACACGTTTTGATGCATCGAATTTTGCATCACGCATTGCCGGTGAGGTCAAGGAATTTGACATCACCCATTACCTTTCCGCCAAAGATGCCCGGCGTATGGATGTATTCATCCACTACGGCATGGCCGCTTCCGTTCAGGCCATAACCGATGCAGGCATTGAAAATGTAGCAAAACTTGATGCTGAACGTATCGGCGTGAATATAGGCTCCGGTATCGGTGGATTACCGATGATTGAGCATACCGATGAAGCTTATCATACTGGCGGACCACGCAAGATTTCTCCCTTTTTCATTCCGAGTACCATCATTAACATGGTTGCAGGTAATCTGTCTATCATGTACGGCTATAAAGGGCCAAATCTTGCGATCGTAACGGCCTGTACTACTGCAACACACAGTATTGGCTGCTCTGCCCGCATGATTGAATATGGTGATGCAGATATCATGGTCTGTGGTGGAGCTGAATCCTGTGTGACTCCTCTGACCGTTGGGGGATTTGCGTCAGCCCGCGCGCTTTCAACCAGTAATGACGATCCCGCTACCGCAAGTCGTCCCTGGGATATCAAGCGTGACGGGTTCGTACTTGGCGAAGGCGCCGGTATTCTGGTACTGGAAGAACTGGAACATGCCCGTAAACGTGGGGCAAAAATCTATGCAGAGCTGGCCGGGTTTGGCATGAGTGCGGACGCACACCACATGACAGCTCCCTGTGACGATGGAGAGGGTGCGGCGCGCTGCATGAGAAATGCGCTCGCCAACGCACAGATTCATCTTGATGAGGTGGATTACATCAATGCGCATGGCACATCGACTCCTTTGGGAGATCTGGCTGAAACTATTGCGGTCAAACAATGTTTTGGTGATAAGGCAAAAAAAATTGCAGTTAGCTCCACCAAGTCGATGACTGGTCACTTACTCGGCGCTGCCGGGGGAGTAGAAGCAGTTTTTTCGGCATTGGCGATCGATCAGCAAATCGCGCCACCTACCATTAACATCCATGACCCCGATCCCGCCTGTGACTTGGATTATGTTCCCAATCATGCCAGGGAGATGAAAATAAACATCGTTCTATCGAACTCGTTTGGTTTTGGCGGAACAAACGGAACACTGGTATTACGTAAAATTTGATCAGCATTTATTTGCCACATCGGCAATCAAATACAGGTGTTGGTCAAAATACCTTTGATATTTTTCTTTTTCTGTCACCAATAAAAGTTAACCAGTCTTAATTGAATGTTTCTGGTGAGAAATCATGTCAAACCCTGGCCGCCTGAGGCAATCACTGAAACTTGTCACACTGGCGATTCTGACCGGAAGCTTGTTGTTGTCCGCCTGGACTTACTCTCTACTCATCACGCCCACAAAAGACTTTCCTGTTCCACATGAATTCTCTATTTCTCCCGGTAGCAGTTTACGCCAAATAGCCAGTGAATTATCCTCGGCCGACATGCTGCCGAATGACTGGTCATTTCTGTTACTGGCTTATCTCACTAAACAACATACTGCGATTAAGGCAGGTAATTTTGAGCTGACAGAAGCCCTTTCACCAATCGAACTCTTGAATTTTCTGATTCAGGGAAAAATCAAACAACATCAGATTACCTTCATTGAGGGCTGGACATTTACTCAATGGAGACAGGCCCTGAATGAACATCCTGCTATTCAGCATGATTCACTGCAACTTGATGAGCAAGAAATATTGCGTCTAATTGAGGCAAAAACTCCCGGAGCGGAAGGCTTATTTTTCCCAGATACCTATTTTTTTAAGAAAAATGATAGTGATCTAGCTATATTGAAGCGCGCTTATCACACTATGCAAATTCATCTTGAAACAGCATGGCAGTTACGGCAACCATCCCTGCCGTTATCCAGCTCTTATGAAGGGCTGATTCTGGCTTCCATTATCGAGAAAGAAACGGGCGTTGCGCATGAACGCAATCTGATCGCGGGTGTATTCATTAATCGTTTGCGGCTAGGCATGAGGCTACAGACTGACCCGACAGTCATCTATGGGCTCGGGGATAAATTTGATGGTAACTTGCGCAAAATTGACCTGCAAACCGATCACCCCTATAACACCTATACACGCACCGGTTTACCACCCACCCCAATCGCCATGCCTAGTTTGGCTTCTATTCAGGCAGCGCTCAACCCTGCAGATACCCAGGCAATCTATTTTGTCGCCAGAGGCGATGGCACTTCTTATTTCTCGACAACGCTGGCTGAACATAATCGTGCCGTTACCCAATACCAGAAAACGCGCAGTAATCGATTGAGCAGTCAACGCCCTACAATAAACTGAAAACTTACATGCAATTTTCTCTGATCATTCCCACGCTCAATGAAGCGGCTAATATTGATCTCCTCCTTACCCGTCTGTTTTCATTAGATTTAGCAGGAACAGATTTTGAAGTCATTGTTGTCGATGATGGTTCGACTGATCATACCCAGGAAAAAGTCGCTCAATGGGTAACCACGCATAACGTAAAACTAATCAAGCGGAATAGTTCTCCTGACCTGACCGCCTCTATTCTGGAAGGTGCACACGCTGCCAGTCATGAAGTTATTGCGGTTATGGATGCCGACTTGAGCCATCCTCCAGAGCGGTTGATCGATCTGGTACGACCAGTAATGAATGGCAGCCATGATATCGTGATTGGTAGCCGCTACGTAACTGGCGGCAGCACCGAAAACTGGCCTTTCTATCGCCGCTGGCTGTCACGTGCTGGTGGTTGGCTCGCACGGGTTATCTGCGACGTGAATGATGCTACTTCCGGGTTTTTCGCCTTCCGCAAAGAACTGGTACAAAACATACCGGAAAAAGCGCAAGGCTACAAAATTTTGCTGGAACTGCTGATGTCGGGCCAAGGGAAATTCCGCGTCAAGGAGATCCCTATCTGTTTTCGTGATCGTACACGTGGAAGCTCGAAATTATCTTTCGGACATAATCTGATCTACTTACAGCGTCTGATCACTCTGGCAGGTGGCACAGCTTCATTGCATACCGCCAGCCGTTTTGCCTTTGTCGGGTTTCTGGGTGTATTTGTTGATGTATTGATTTTTCAGATTTTGACTTCCCAAGGCATCGGACTGGCTTTGGCACACATGAGTAGTTTCGTTGCAGCCGCTACTTTTAATTACATACTAAATTCCA
>Ga0154020_10010242_pt1 | contig 10731 bp, 6 predicted proteins | sample Klosneuvirus_201_FD_109709 | JGI IMG/M metagenome (GOLD analysis project Ga0154020, IMG submission 109709) | Active sludge microbial communities from wastewater, Klosterneuburg, Austria - Klosneuvirus_20160825_MG | ecosystem: Engineered > WWTP > Aerobic digester > Activated sludge | place...
TGCGCAGCACCGTGATGCGGTCGGCGATCGCGTAGGTCTGCTCGAGGAAATGCGTGACGAAGAGGATGGCCACGCCTTGCGCGCGCAGGCGGCGCAGCACGGCGAAGAGCTGCTGCACCGCCGCCTCGTCGAGGCTGGAGGTCGGCTCGTCGAGGATCAGCACGCGCGTCTCGCTGGCCCTGAGCGCGCGGGCGATGGCGACCATCTGCTGCAGGGCCAGCGGGTAGCGGGACAGCGGCGCCCTGACGTCGATCTGCACGCCCAGCGCCGCCAGCGCTTGCTCGGCCTCCGCGCGCATCAGCCGCGGCGAGATCAGACCGAAGCGCCGCGGGTAGCGGCCGGCGCAGAGGTTCTCCGCCACCGACAGATTGGGGCAGAGATTGACCTCCTGGTAGACCGTGCTGATGCCCAGCACCTGGGCCTGCTCGGTGGAGCGCGGCGCGATCGGCTGGCCGGCAAGCGTCATCGTGCCGGCATCGGGCGCGTAAAGCCCCGTCAGCACCTTTATCAGCGTGGACTTGCCCGCCCCGTTCTGGCCCATCAGCGCATGCACTTCGCCTGCGTAGAGGCGCAGGCTCACGCCTTGCAGCGCCTTCACGCTGGGACCGAAGCTCTTCTCGATGCCGACGAGCTCCAGCAGGGGTGGAGCTTCGAACTGCATCAGTATTTGCGCTTGGGCAGCTCGGCCGCGGCCTGGTCGGCCGTGTACACGCCTTCTTCCACGGTCACGCGCTTGGGCACCGCCTTGCCGGCCACCACATCCTTGGCCAGCTGCATCAGCTGCGGACCGAGCAGCGGGTTGCACTCGACGGTGACGTTGAGCTTGCCCGCCTTCATGGCCTCAAACGCGCCGCGCACGCCGTCGATCGAGACGATCAGGATGTCCTTGCCCGGCTTCAGTCCCGCTTCTTCAATCGCCTGGATGGCGCCGATCGCCATGTCGTCGTTGTGGGCGTAGAGCAGGTCGATCTTCTTGCCGTCCTTGACCTTCAGGAAGGCCTCCATGACCTCCTTGCCCTTGGCGCGCGTGAACTCGCCCGATTGCGAGCGGATGATCTGCAGCTTGGTGTTGGCCTTGAGGACTTCCTCGAAACCCTTCTTGCGGTCGATGGCCGGGGCCGATCCCACGGTGCCCTGCAACTCGGCGATGTTGAGCGCGCGGCCGTCCTTGGCCTGATCGAGTACCCAGCGCGCCGCCTTGCGGCCTTCCTCGACGAAGTCGGAGCCGATGAAGGTGACATACAGCGAGGGGTCGCTGACCTTGACCGCGCGGTCGGTCAGGATGACCGGGATCTTGGCCGCCTTGGCCTCGCGCAGCACCGTCTCGAAGCCCGACTCGACGACCGGCGAGAAGGCGATCACGTCGACCTTCTGCGCGATGAAGCTGCGGATCGCCTTGACCTGGTTTTCCTGCTTCTGCTGGGCGTCGGCGAACTTGAGCTGGATGCCGGCGGCCTGGGCGGCCGACTTCACCGAGGCGGTGTTGGCCGTGCGCCATTCGCTCTCGGCGCCCACCTGCGAGAAGCCCATCACCAGCGGCTTGCTGGCCTGGGCCGAGTAGGCCAGCGCAAGGCCGGCGAGCAGCAGCGCGCGGCGCAGGACGGGGGGGGTCATCGGCGGTCTCCGGGGATGAGGGGGTTGTGGCGTGGATGCTAGGAATCCACGCGATGCAAGACCAATCACATTTCTTAGCGATCGGATGTCGGAATGCGTATAGGGCTCTCGGTGGATCGAAGCAGTCGCAGGCCGTACAGCCCGCCGGCGACGGAACCGGGCTGGGCCACGAAGCGCACCTCGATGCGGCCGTCGTCGCGCCGCAGTGCCGGCGGGATGGCCAGGTCCAGTTCGTAGAAGGCCTCGGCCCTGTCGCCGCGCAGCGCCAGCGTGCGCAGCAACTGGCCATTGACGCGCACCTCGAAGTGGCGCCCGGCGTCGGCACGGGCCAGGCGCAGGCGCAGGGTCGTGGCCTCGTGCCGGGGGTCATTCAGCGTGTAGGCGAACCACTGCCGTGCGTGGCGCCAGCGCGCCTCGCCGTTGAGCCCCGTATCCACGCCCTCGCCCTGGAAACCGTGGTCGCTCTCGGGCTGTTGTTCGCCGGGCGCCACCTGGTCGATGGTGAGCCGATCCAGCGCCAGGCGATCGCCTTCCGCCTGGGCCAGGCGCTCGCGCAGGCTGGCGTGCGCGGCCGGCGTGCTGCGGGCCCAGTACAGCATGTAGCGGGCGTCGTGCAGGCGGAAGAAGGGAATCAGCTGCAAGGGCGCTCGGCTGCCGCGGATCAGCCCCGGCGCGCTGAAGGTCAGCGCCTGCCCTTTCACGGGGCGGATCCGCTTCGTGATGTCCACGCCGGCCGGTGCCACAAACATCGGCGCCTGCTCCTGGGCGCAGACCGGGCCGTGGGCGATGTGGCCCATGCGCGAGCCGTCGGCGACGAAGCTCAGGCCTTCGCCGGCGAAGGGGTCCGTCTTGGCCGCCAGCACGATGGGGCCGTGCAGCACGGCCACCTGATCGGGCCGGCCGGGCAGGGCCTCGAGCGTGGTGCGCATCGGCAAGAGGATGTCGACGCGGTCGCCGGCGCGCCAGTTGCGGCGCGGGATTGCCAGGTAGCCGTCGCGCGCCACCGCGGTCCGCAAGCGCTGGCCGTTCAGGCTCAGCTGCATGCCGCGCGTCCAGCCCGGTTGGCGCACGCGCAGGCCGAAGCGGCCGCCCTGCTCGACGACGAGCCGGCTGCGGGCGGCGTCGGGGAAGCGGGTCTGCTGCTGCAGCTTCACGCCGCGCTCGGTCCAGTTCAGCGTGGAGGCGACGAACAGGTTCAGGTACAGCGTTTCCCCCTCGTGGGCGTAGACGAAGGCGCCATGCCGCGCATGGCTCTCCAGCCCCGAGCCGACGCAGCACCACATCGCCTCCTGCGTGGCCGAATAGACGCGGTAATGCTGCGGCCGCATCGGCGTGAAGTAGACGAAGCCGCCGTGCTGCGGGTGCTGCGAGGCCAGCAGGTGGTTGAACAGCGTGCGCTCGACGTAGTCGGCGTAGCGCGCCTGCGGGTCCTGGCGGAACAGGGCCTCGCTCAGGCGCACCATGTTCACGCTGTTGCAGGTCTCGGGACCCTCGACCTCGTCGAGCATGGGCTGGAAGTTGGCGGTGTCGTGGAAATGCTCCTTCACGCTGTTGCCACCGATGGCCACCGTGCGCCGTTCGACCACGGTCTGCCAGAAGCCTTGCGCGGCCGGCAGCCAGCCCGGCTCGGCGCCCAGCTCGGCCAGACGCGCGAAGCCGATCACCTTGGGAATCTGCGTGTTCGCGTGCAGGCCGGTGAGCGGGTCTTCGCCCTTGAGCAGCGGTTGCAGCAGGGCCTGGTGCGAGAAGCGGCGCGCCAGGCGCAGGTAGCGCGGTTCGTTGTTGCTGAGCGCGGCCAGGTCGGCGAACAGCTCGTTCATGCCGCCGTGCTCGCTCTTCAAGCTGGCCTGCATCTGCGCGTCGCTCAAGCCGGCGGTGACGCGCTCGGCCCAGTCGGCAAAAGCGCGCAGCATGGGCAGGGCGTCCGGGTGGGCGGCGTGCACATGGGCGTCGCGCAGGCCGGCGGCGATCTTGTGCAGGTTGTACCAAGGCACCCAACGGCCGTTGAGCGAGAAGCTGTCGACCTGGATTTGTCCGGCGGCGAGCTGGGCCCAGGCCTGCTGGCCCTGCGGAATGCCGCCCAGGTAGCCCGAGCCGATCTGCCGCTGGGCCTGCTTGAGCCCGGCCATCACGAGGTCCAGGCGCTCGCGGATCAAGGGGTCGTCGCTGGCGGCGGCCATCATCGCCAGCGCCGACAGGTAGTGGCCGGCCATGTGCCCGTCCAATCCGCTGGACTCCCAGTTGCCGTAGGAGGGCTGGGTCGCCGGCAGGCCGGCCTCGCGGCGGTAGGGCGCCAGCAGGCGCTCGGCATCCAGCGCCAGCAGGGTGTCGCGGTCGCGCAGCTGGGCTGCCAGCAGCGGGCCGTCCTGCAGGCGCACGGCCGCCAGCGGGAAGGCCTGCGGGCCGGCCGCCGCCGCCCCCGCGCCGACCACCAGCCACGCCAGCAGCAGTGCAGCGGCGGCTGGCCTCATCAATCGCCTGTGCGGATGCCCCAGAGCGAGACGCCCTCGGCCGACACCGCGCTGAAGCAGACCACGAAGGCGTTGGCGGCGGCATGCCATTGGCGCGAGAGCCTGCCTTTGTAGCTGGTGCCGCCCGCCGTCAGCGTGATGCGGTTGCCGCCGCCGTGGTTCCAACTGCCGGTGAGCGCGCCACTCAGGCCGCCCCCGCTGGCCAGGCTCAGCGCGCTGGAGGCCTTGATGCTTGCGCTGATGTCCTTGCCGTGGTTGACGAGCTGCCAGCTGCCGGTGGCCTGTGCGGCGCTCACCTCGGGGCCTTGGGCCGGCGTGGCCAGGCTCAGCGGCGCGTAGCGCAGCGGCGCCACCACCGGCCAGCCGTCCTCGTTCAGATGGAACTCGTGCACGCGGATCTCGTGCTGCTCGCCGCGACCGGGGAAGCGCGCGTGAAAGATCAGGAAGTACTGCTGCGTCGCGGCGTCGTGGTAGGCCGAGTTGTGGCCGGGCGAGACATAGCCGGGCGCCGTGCCGCTCTGGCCGGCGGCGAGCGTGAACTGGTGGCTGCCCATCAGCTTGACGCCGTGCGGGGCAATGCTGGCGTCGTCGAACAGGGGCAGCGCGGGGTTGGACTTCACCGTGCTCATGTCCGTGCCCGCCGCGTCCAGATACGGGCCGTCGGGCTGGCGCGAGCGTGCGACGCGCAGGTTGTAGCCGCCCGCCGCGTCCAGGCCGCCGAAGGAGCAGAACAGGTAGTAGGTCTGCGTCTCGGGGCTGTAGAGCACATAGCCGCCTTCGATGCGCGCGTGGTTGCCGCCCATCAGGTGCTTGCCGTAGCCCTGGCCGGCCAGCGGCTCACCGCTCTGGCCATCCAGGCGCAGGATGAACAGGCCGCCCGAGTAGGAGCCGTAGAGCATCCACCACTGGCCGGCGGCGTCCTTGAAGGCCTGCGGGTCGACGACGTTGGGGTGACGGGTGGCGTCGTAGATCGTGCCGTCTTCGCTGGGCAGGCCCCATTGGCCCGACCTGAGCACCAGCTTCTGGTTGCGGTAGGGGCCGTCGACCTTGTCGGCCACCGCCACCCCCAGCGCCGAGCGCGGCGAGTCGCCCTTGCAGGCGTTGTAGAAGAAGCGGTAGCGGCCGTCGTCCAGGCGTGCCACATCGGCCGCCCACAGCGTGCTGGCCTGCGCCCAAGTCAGGGCCTCGGCGAGTTCGCTCGTGACATTGGCGAACAGCGGGTTGCTGGCGTTCACGCCGTCGGCGATCCGGGTCCAGGCCAGCAGGTCGGCGGAGCGCGCCGCCGCCAGGTGCGAGCCGAAGACGTAGAACTGCCCGTCGACGCGGATTACCGAGGGGTCGTGCACGCTGGCCTCGGTGAAGGCCACCGGGGTCTGGGGTGGCGAGGGGGTCGGTGCCGGCGTGGGGGGCGGTGTCGGCGTGGGGGGCGGTGTCGGGGTCGGGCTGGCGGACTCACCGCCCCCGCCGCCGCCGCAGGCCGACAGCGCCAGAAGGGCCGAGCCGGCGAGGAACTCGCGGCGCTTGGAGGGGTTCATGGTTCAGCCCTCGACGGCGACGACGACGAGGGACTTGGCCGGCAGGCGCAGCCTGAGCTGACCCTCGGCGGCCTGCGCCTCGAAGGGCTGCGGCTGCACCTGGGCCGGCTGGCCCAGTTCGTTCTGCGCATCCATGGCGGCGGCGGTCAACACATGCCCCTTGACCGAGCGCGGCGCCTGCGCTCCGACGCGCAGCGTCAGTTCGCTGCTCTGGCTGGCGTTGGCGTTGATCAGGCTCAGGTAGAGCTTGCCGTCCTTGCCGCGCGCGGCGCTGGCCGACAGGCCCGGCATCTGGGTGCCGCCAAGTTGGTAGACCGGGTTGTGCTCCAGCGTGACCGGCAGCGCGGTGGCGTCCTGAAAGGGGATGTGCAGCGCGAAGGCGTGGTAGGTCGGGGTCAGCGCCAACTGGTCCTTGCTGGTGAGGATCATGGCCTGCAGCACGTTGACCATCTGCGCGATGTTGCTCATCTTCACGCGCTCGGCGTGGGCGTGGAAGACATGAAAGTGCAGGCCGGCCAGCAGCGCGTCGCGCAGGGTGTTGCGCTGCACCAGGAAGCCGGGGTTGCTGCCGGGCTCGGGGTCGTACCAGCTGCCCCACTCGTCGAAGTAGAGCGCGAGCCGCTTCTTCGGGTCGTTCTTGTCGAGGACGGCGCGGCTCTGCGTCAGCACCGCATCGATCTTGCCGACCTGCGACAGCAGGCCGATCCACTCGGCCTCGGGGAAACCGGCCGCCGCGCCCTTGCCCTCCCACTTGCCGCTGGGGAAGGTGTAGGCGTGGTGGGCGATGCCGTCGAAGTTGTGGCGGATGCTCTTGCTGAGCACCTCGGTCCAGGTGGTGTCGCGGTCGTTGCCGCCGCTGGCGATGAACTGCGGGCGGTTGTGCGCCGGCGTCTTGAGGAAGGTCGCCCAGTGGCGGTACAGGTCGGCGTAGTACTCCGGCCGCATATTGCCGCCGCAGCCCCAGGTCTCGTTGCCCAGCGCGTAGTAGTGCACGCGGAAGGGCTTGTCGCGACCGTTCATGCGGCGCTGCTGGACGATGGTGGCCTCACCCTCGCCGGTCATGTATTCGAGCCACTCGGCGGCTTCCTGCGGCGTGCCGGTGCCCACATTGGCGTTGACATAGGCCTCGGCGCCGAGCTGCTCGACGAGGTCGAAGAACTCGTGCGTGCCCACCGCGTTGTTCTCCGGCACGCCGCCCCAGTGGGTGTTGATCTTCACCGGTCGCTTGCTGCGCGGACCGATGCCGTCGCGCCAGTGGTACTCGTTGGCAAAGCAGCCGCCGGGCCAGCGCACCAGCGGCACCTTGAGGGCCTTGAGCGCGCCCACCACGTCCTTGCGCCAGCCGCGCACATTGGGGACCTTCGAGCCGGGTCCGACCCACAGCCCCTCGTAGATGCCGGTGCCCAGGTGCTCGGCGAACTGGCCGTAGATGTTGCGGTGGATGACGGGGCCGGGCTGGTCGGCGCGGATCGTCAGCGTGGGCTCGGCGGCCAGCGCGGCGCCGGCCAGCAGCAGGTGGGTCGCCAGGGTGGCCAGGGCTCGTCTCGTCATCGTCGTCTCCGGGGTTTCGTTCGGGGCGGCTCAGTTGCGCGTCAGCAGACCGTCGCGGCGGCGCCAGACGCCCCGCTCGTTGGGGTCGCGCAGCACCGCGGGCAGCAGCGCGCGCGGCAGGTTCTGGTAGCAAACAGGGCGCAGGAAACGCTGGATGGCGGCCGTGCCCACCGAGCTGCTGCGGCCGTCCGAGGTGGCCGGGAAGGGGCCGCCATGGACCATCGCATGGCTGACCTCGACGCCGGTCGGGAAGCCGTTGGCCAGGATGCGGCCGACCTTGCGCTCCAGCAGCGGCAGCAGCCGGCGTGCCAGCGCCAGATCGCTCTCGCGGTCGTCCTGCAATTGCAGCGTGGCGGTCAGCTGGCCTTCCAGACAGGCCAGCACGGCGGCCAGCTCGTCGGCGTCGGCGCAGGCCACCAGCAGCGAGGCCGGGCCGAAGATCTCGGCCGACAGGGCGGTGTGGGCGGCCAGGAAGGCGGCGCCGTCGGTCTTGAACAGCGCCGCCGCGCCCTGGCAGGCCTGGGCCTCACCGCGCACCAGGGTCTGCACGCCGGGCTGCGCGGCCAAATGCTCGGTGCCGCGCTGGCAGGCCGCGGCGATGCCGGGGCTGAGCATGGTGGCCGCCGGCACGCTGCGCAGTGCCTCGGCGGCGGCGGCGGCAAAGCGCTCCAGGTCGGCGCCCGCCAGGCCCAGCACCAGGCCGGGGTTGGTGCAGAACTGTCCGACGCCCAGGGTCAGCGAGGCGGCAAAGCCGCTGGCGATCTCGGCGCCGCGCTGGCTGAGCGCTGCGGGCAGCAGGATCACCGGGTTGATGCTGCTCATCTCGGCGTAGACCGGGATCGGCTGCGGGCGGGCGGCGGCAACGGCCATCAGCGCCATGCCGCCGCCGCGCGAGCCGGTGAAGCCCACCGCCTGGATGGCCGGGTGGCCGACCAGGGCCTCGCCGATCCCGTGCCCGCTGCCGGCCAGCAAGGCGAACACGCCGGCCGGCAGGCCGCAGTGGCGGAGCGCTGCGACCACCGCGCGACCGACCAGCTCCGAAGTGCCGGGGTGAGCCGAGTGCGCCTTGACCACCACCGGGCAGCCTGCGGCCAGCGCGGCGGCGCTGTCGCCACCGGCCACCGAGAAGGCCAGCGGGAAGTTGCTGGCACCGAACACCGCCACCGGCCCGACGCCGATCAGGCGCAGGCGCAGGTCGGGGCGCGGCAGCGGCTGGCGCTGCGGCAGGGCTTCGTCCAAGCGGGCGTCCTGCCAGCTGCCTTCGCGCAACAGCTCGGCAAACAGCTTGAGCTGGCCCATGGTGCGGCCGCGCTCGCCCTCCAGGCGGGCGCGCGGCAGGCCGGTCTCGGCCATGGCGCGCTCGATCAGCGCGTCGCCCAGCAGCAGGATCTGCGCGGCGATCTGCTCCAGGAAGTCGGCGCGCTCGTGGTCGCTGGTGGCACGCAAGGCGTCGAAGGCCTGGCCGGCAAGTTCACAGGCCTGGGCGACCTGCGCCGGGCTGACGGCATGGAACTCGGGCGCCAGTGCTTCGCCGCGGCCGGGGTCGAAGGCGCGGAAGGCCGGGCCTTGGCCGCGCACCGCCTCGCCGTTGATGAGGGACAGGCCCTGGATGGCAGTGCTCATGGTGTCAGTGCGAGTGGCGCGGCACGTCGCAACCGCGGCAGCCGAGCAGGAAATCGAAATCGCAGCCCTCGTCGGCCTGCAGCACATGCTCGACGTAGAGGCGGCGGTAGCCCGAGGCATCGGCCGGGTCGGGCTTCTGCGTGGCAGCCCACTCGGCGAGGCGCTGCTGCAGATCGGCCTCGGGGATGTCCAGCTGCAGGCGGTTGTTGCGGCAGTCCAGCTCGACCCAGTCGCCGTCGCGCACCACCGCCAGCGGTCCGCCGGCGCGCGCCTCCGGTGCGACGTGCAGCACCACGGTGCCGTAGGCGGTGCCGCTCATGCGTGCGTCGGAGATGCGCACCATGTCCTTGGTGCCGGCGGCCAGCAGCTTGGGCGGCAGACCCATATTGCCGACCTCGGCCATGCCGGGGTAGCCCTTGGGGCCGCAGTTCTTCATCACCAGCACCGAATCGGCGTCGACCTGCAGCGAGGGGTCGTTGATGCGCTCCTTGTAGTGCTCGAAGTTCTCGAACACCACGGCGCGGCCGCGGTGCTGCATCAGCTCCGGCGTGGCCGCCGAGGGCTTGAGCACGGCGCCTCGCGGCGCCAGGTTGCCGCGCAGCACGCAGATGCCGCCGTCGGCGATCAGCGGCTTGTCCAGGGTGCGAACCACCTCGTCGTCGTAGATCGGCGCGTCGTGGCAGTTGGCCCAAAGGCTCCTGCCGTTGACGGTCAGCGCATCGGGATGGGGAATGCGTCCGCCCTCGCCGAGGCGGCGGATCACCGCCGGCAGGCCGCCGGCGTAATAGAACTCCTCCATCAGGAAGCGGCCCGAGGGCTGCAGGTCGACGATGGTCGGGGTGCCGCGACCGATGCGCGTCCAGTCCTCCAGTTCGAGCGGCACGCCGACGCGGCCTGCGATCGCCTTGAGGTGGATCACCGCATTGGTCGAGCCGCCGATCGCGGCGTTGACGCGGATGGCGTTCTCGAAGGCCTGCCGGGTCAGCACCTTGGACAGGCGCAGGTCCTCCCAGACCATGTCGACGATGCGCATGCCCGACAGATGGGCCAGCACGTAGCGGCGCGCGTCGACGGCCGGGATGGCGGCGTTGTGCGGCAGCGAGGTGCCCAGGGATTCTGCCATGCAAGCCATGGTCGAGGCCGTGCCCATGGTGTTGCAGGTGCCGGCCGAGCGCGCATGACCGGCCTCGGCGGCCATGAAGTCGTGCATCGAAAGCTCGCCGGCCTTGACCTGCTCGTGCAATTGCCAGACGGCGGTGCCCGAGCCGATGTTGCGACCCTGGTGCTTGCCGTTGAGCATCGGCCCGCCGCTGACCACGATGGTCGGCAGGTCGACGCTGGCCGCGCCCATCAAGAGCGCCGGGGTGGTCTTGTCGCAGCCGACCAGCAGCACCACGGCGTCCACCGGGTTACCACGTAGCGACTCCTCGACGTCCATGCTGGCCAGGTTGCGCGTCAGCATGGCGGTCGGGCGCAGATTGCTCTCGCCGTTGGAGAACACCGGGAACTCCACCGGCCAGCCGCCGGCCTCCAGGATGCCCTTCTTGACATGCTCGGCGAGCTTGCGGAAGTGCGCGTTGCAGGGCGTCAGCTCGCTCCAGGTGTTGCAGATGCCGATGACGGGCTTGCCCTGGAACTCGTGGTCGGGGATGCCCTGGTTCTTCATCCAGCTTCGGTACATGAAGCCGTTCTTGTCCTGGGTGCCGAACCACTCGGCGGAGCGCAGCTTGACCTTGCTGCGTTTCGGGTCGTCAGTCGTCATGGAGTCCTTTCCTCGCTCGAAACGATGCTAGGCAGCGGGTGGATTGCAATCCAATCAATTTCCAGCGCCAGTCGATACCCGATCAGTTATCGAGCAACGCCGGGTTACCGAACACCGGCCAGCCGGCCTCGGTCCAGCCCAGGGCTTTGACGAAGCTGTGCCGGTCGGGGTTCCA
>Ga0154020_10010243_pt1 | contig 10731 bp, 7 predicted proteins | sample Klosneuvirus_201_FD_109709 | JGI IMG/M metagenome (GOLD analysis project Ga0154020, IMG submission 109709) | Active sludge microbial communities from wastewater, Klosterneuburg, Austria - Klosneuvirus_20160825_MG | ecosystem: Engineered > WWTP > Aerobic digester > Activated sludge | place...
GCTTTTTCCTGATAGTAGATTTTTCCCTCGGCCCCCACAGCCTTGGCAACGGCTTTCAGTTCATCTTCCACGGCCTTACCAAAACCAGGGTGTACGATAAACCCGATATTATTTATTTTCTCCGGACAAACATGCGCAATGTCTTCTACCAATCGATGAACAATGGGTTTACCGGCAATGGGCAGCAGCGGTTTGGCAGTGGTCAGGGTGTGTGGTCTTAGGCGTTTACCTAGCCCGGCCATAGGAATAATGATATTCATAGGTAGAATTTAGAATTAGCGTAAAACTACAAATTCTTACCCGATGGGCTTACCTATAACCTTTCTTTCAGCCAGATAAATGAATAGCAGGAAGAATAAGATAACCGTTGCGTGAAAGGTTGTGGCGAGCCATTGATTGCTTATTTCGATTTGATTGACAAGCAAAACAACTGAATAGCTAAATAGAATATAGCCTGCATCTCGTGCTATCCAATAAGGTATTGGATAATTACGTTGACCAACGGCATAACACAAAACAGTCATTAATGAATAGCACAACAAAGCAGCAAGCGCGCTACCCATAAATCCGATTATCGGAATGAGAATAAAATTACCAGCAATGGTAACCCCTGCACCCACTACTGTTATAATGGTTCCCCAATAAGTTTTATCGGTAAGTTTAAACCACACACTCATATTATAATAAATGCCTAAGAACAAATAAGCCAATAATAACACGGGCACGATCGATAACCCAGACCAGAAGATGTCGCCAATAAAATATTTGAAGATATCAAGGTTAATACCAATGCCCAGTAATACAACGCAACCGGTGATCACAAAATAGTGGTTCACTTTGGCGAATAGGGCGGGAGAGTTTTGATCCTTCGCGTTCGAAAAGAAGAACGGTTCGGCTGCATAGCGAAAGGCCTGAATCCCCAGATTCATAAACACAGCAAATTTATAACACGCCCCAAAAATTCCGCCTGCTTCTTTACGGGTAACACCGGTATAAAAGTTTTCGGGAAGCCACCAGTCTAACATACTGCGCGAAAACATTTCGTTGATCATGCCGGCAACTCCGGTAATCATTACCGGATACGCATAGCGAAACATTTGTGGAGAAATGGACTTGTCCCAGGTTGGTCGCCAGACTAAAAGCGTTTTGATAAAAAAAAGTATGAAGAAGGAGTTGGCAATCAAATTGGCCATGAACACGTAGCCAATACCAATGGCTGGCTGAAAATTGAGTTTTAAGAAGTAGTAATTAAGACCAACCAGAACCAACACATTTGAAATTTTGGCGGCCGCAAACAATACTGGTTTTTTCTCTAACCGTAACTGAGCAAAGGGAATTGCCACGATAGCGTCAATTAGCATGGTAAGCGCAAGCCAAATAACAAACTGTGGGTTTGTAATTTGCTGCGAGTCTGAAATGGGTGTTGCTAATAAAATGAGTAATAATGTTAATGAACCACTGATAATGATTACACTGGTTTGAGCCAGATTAAAAATTCTTTTGCTGTCCGCGTTGGGTTTGGTTGCAAACCGAAAGTAGGCGGTCTCCATACCAAACATGTATACAATATTAATAACGCCAACAAAAGCATAGAGCTTGGTGATTTCGCCATACTCGGCCTGACTAAACATGTTAATGGTGTGGAGAGGAACCAATAGAAAGTTGAGCATTCTTGGAAAAATGCTTCCGAGTCCGTACAACGCTGTTTCGCCAGCGAGTTGTTTGAGCTTATTCACTATTCGCCTTTAAAGTTTGGTTTTCGCTTTTCAAGAAATGCGGTAGTGCCTTCAATAAAATCTTTCGTTGTAGTAAGGGCAGCAAAGTTTTTTGCCTCTTCGTGGTAGCCTTCTTTCTCTTGCCCAAATCCGGCATTAATACTTTTAATTAATGCAGCGATTGCCACAGGACCTTTTGCAAAAATCTTGTTCAGAATTTTTTCTGCTAGCGCCAAGGCTTCTTCTTTTGTGGCGGTTACATGATTTACCAATCCTACCTCTTTGGCTTCGCTGGCACTTATCATATCACCCGTCATAGCGAGTTCCAGCGCTTTGCCTCGGCCAACCAACTGCGCTAATCGTTGGGTGCCACCATAACCCGGGATAATTCCCAGGCTTACTTCGGGTAATCCGAATTTTGCATTTTCAGTCGCAATGCGTAAATGACATGCCATAGAAAGTTCGCAACCACCCCCTAATGCAAAACCATTGACTACCGCAATCACGGGCTTGGTCGAATCTTCTATCATCTTAAAAAGATCCTGACCGTACTTAGAAAATTCAAATGCTTTTTCGGAGGGAATGCTGGCAATCTCTTTTATGTCTGCTCCTGCGACAAAAGCCTTTTCACCTTCACCGGTGATGATGATTCCTTTACAATCCGACCTGCCGATACATTCTTTAATAACCGTTTGTAATTCCTGAAGGGTTTCTTGATTAAGCGCGTTTAAAGCCTGCGGACGATTTACGCTTATGACAGAAATTGCACTATGTAGAACGGTTAAGTTTTTCATCAGGGATCTTTTTATTATGAAAGTAATGCAGGATTCGCCTGAAGATTTGTCAAAATATCCTCGGTCATCTCCTCTAAGCCAAATTTATGCTTCCATCCCCAATCCTGGCGTGCCGCAGTATCATCAATGGATTTAGGCCATGAATCGGCAATCGCCTGACGGAAGTCGGGTTTGTACGTGATACTAAATTCCGGAATATGTTTCTTAATAGTAGCAGCCACTTGTGCCGGGCAAAAACTCATAGACCCAATATTATAACTCGAACGAATTTTAACTTTCTCTGCCGGGGCCTCCATTAAATCCAAAGTGGCTTTTACGGCATCGTCCATGTACATCATGGGTAAATAAGTGTCGGCTGCTAAAAAGGATTCGTATGTTTTTTCTTTAATCGCTTTAAAATAAATATCAACGGCATAATCTGTAGTGCCGCCCCCGGGTGGGGTTTTATAACCAATTAATCCGGGATACCGAAGACTGCGCACATCTACGCCATACCGTCTGAAATAATATTCGCACCAAAGTTCACCTGCAAGTTTAGTAATGCCATATACAGTTGTAGGATCCATAATGGTATCCTGTGGAGTATTTTGCTTTGGGGTGGTAGGACCGAAGGCGGCAATCGAACTAGGCCAATAAACTTTATGCAACTTTAATTCCTGCGCAGCCTCCAACACAAAAAGCAAACTTTCCATGTTCAGCTTCCAGGCCCAACGTGGATCTTTTTCTCCGGTTGCCGAAAGCAACGCTGCCAGATGATAGATTTGAGTAATCTCATGTTTGCGCAACAACTCAAAAAGTCTGTCGCGCTGCATCACATCAAATTTCTCGTACGGACCTTCCTTTAAAATTCCCTGTGCGTCTTTTATATCGGAGGCTACCACATTCTCCTGGCCGTATATTTTCCACAAACCCTGGGTGAGTTCGGAGCCTAGTTGCCCGCCAGCGCCAATGAGTAAAATCTTAGTTTTCTTCATTAAATTCAATTATCAGGGCAAGTTATTAAAATTTACGATGTGCCATTTACGATTTACGATTTGTAGATTTGCGTCATGACGTTTGAGGATTATCTGATCTCCAAGAAAATTGATAGTGTGGCATTTAATAAAGCCGAGCCGGACCGGTGGAGCGAGTGGAAATCTTTATTTGAGGAGATGATCCCATCGAGTTTTACCTCACAAAAACTTTACCTGATTAATCCTACCAGAAGAAAATATTTATTGAAAGAAGAACCCACTGAAAAACCAAAACCAGCACCTGTTGCTGCCAGACCAGTAATGAGACCTAAACCGAAAATAAACTGATATGTATAAAAGACTTCAACCTGTATTGCAAAAGGAACTTGAATCGATTCGCGAAGCTGGTCTTTTCAAAAGGGAAAGAGTAATAACAACACCTCAGGGGGCAGACATAAAAACGCAGGATGGCAAAGCGGTGATAAATTTCTGTGCCAACAATTATTTAGGATTGTCCTCACATCCGCGGGTTATTGAGGCGGCCAAACGCGCTATCGACACGCATGGATTTGGCATGTCATCCGTGCGGTTTATTTGCGGAACTCAGGATATTCATAAAGAACTTGAAAAAAAGATTTCAGATTTTCTGGGCACAGAAGATACGATTCTATATGCGGCCGCTTTTGATGCCAACGGGGGCGTGTTTGAGCCGTTGTTGGGCGAGAAGGATGCAATCATTTCAGATGAATTAAATCATGCTTCCATTATTGATGGTGTACGCTTGTGCAAGGCGATGCGCTATCGTTACAAGCACAATGACATGGCCGATTTGAAAGTGCAACTAGAAGATGCGCGAAAGGCTGGGGCGAATCAAATTATTATTGTTACGGATGGCGCCTTTTCCATGGATGGAACCATTGCGCAGTTAGATAAGATTTGCGATCTGGCTGATGAGTACGAAGCACTAGTGATGACAGATGAATGTCACTCTTCAGGCTTTATTGGCAAAACAGGTCGTGGCGTTCCTGAGCATTGTGGGGTTATCGGTCGTGTGGATATTATCACGGGCACGTTAGGCAAAGCATTGGGTGGTGCTTCGGGTGGTTTTACATCGGGCCGAAAGGAAATTATTGAGATGCTTCGTCAACGGTCAAGACCTTATTTATTCTCGAATACGTTGGCACCTTCTATTACAGGAGCTTCTATAGAAGTGTTTAACATGCTTTCAGAAACCACAGCGTTACGCGATAAGCTGGAGAAAAGCACAAAATACTTTCGTGATAAAATGACCGCTGCAGGTTTTGATATCAAGCCAGGCATACATCCTATAGTACCCATTATGTTGTATGAAGCTCCGCTGGCGCAAAAGTTTGCTGAGCGATTATTGGAAAAAGGAATCTATGTGATTGGATTTTTCTTTCCGGTGGTGGCCAAAGGCAAAGCGCGAATTCGTGTACAAATTTCAGCGGCCCATGAACAACATCATTTAGATAAAGCTATTCAGGCATTTACGGAAGTTGGGAAAGAGTTGGGAGTGTTGAAATAAGTCTACCGCACCTTCTTCGGTATTAAATCTGATGGGGTAGAGAACAATCCGAACAACGCTTCAGTATTTGTGGTAGGGATAAAGTAAATCTTATTCCGTTTCCCTTTTAACTTAAGACTGTAGAGGTTGAAAAAAGGAATGAGCTTAATGCTTTTTACTTGCGACCAATCGTAGCTCTTCACTTTGGTCGGATTGATCACTTCGATTTTCTTTTTGCTTATGGCTACTCGTTTAATTCTATGAGAAACCAGCAGATGCAACGAAAAGAAAATCATTGCAAATGTGAAAAGTACAAGAGCGGCAAATCTGTTTTTGAGGGTGTCTTCGAATTGAAGCAACATAAGTACAGAGGCCAGTCCTTGAAGCGCGCTAAGCGCCAGGAAAAAATACCTGGCAAGGTAATATTTAACCGGATTTGCTTCTTCCATTCATCATATCTAGTTGGTTTATGAATACGAAGTTACAAAATTCTGAGAATGTTGCGAGTTGTTAAGTACTTGTAAATTCATAGCCACAGATTCACTGATTGTGATTGCTTACGGGTCGGGTGTTTCAAGATTAACCTGTGAATCAGTGGCTACATCATTTTTCATTCTCAATCACCACGGGAAAATCCTGCCCCCGTGAAAACGTATACGGATATTGAGGTTTGCCTTTCATCTTTTGCGTTAACTCCGGTACCTGATCATCTAAGTAAGATTTTAATTCATAAATCGTAACCTTGCCATCTTTAGGGGCACCATCGGCATCGCCTTGCAAGGCTTTAATAAGTAAGTAAGTAAACAACCCATGACCCAACTCGGCAAACTCAGTAGCAAATTGTTCGCTACCAGCCGAGGCCATCACATGAATGCCAGCACTGCGCGAAAGCTGCGCAATCGCTTTCTCTTCAGCCGCACCGCGTGTTGCAAGCAACTCCACGGATGCGCCCGATTGACACGCGTCCATTATGATAAGTTGTTTCAACGCCTTTATGTTTTTTAGTTTATCCTGCAACACACTCGCTTCAATAGCATCTTTTTGCAGAGAAGATAAATCATATAGCCTACTGCTTTCCGTTGGGATAAAGAAGAATTGATTATCGACCATACTACCATGCCCGGCATAGTAAAAGATAAATACATCTTCCTGATGAACTTTAGCCGATAGTTCTTCTAGTTTTTTTAAGATGTTAACCTTGCTCGCATCGCTGTCATATAAACTATGTAATTCTATATTTTTGAAAAGCGACCCCTTTTCGTCTACAGCTTTACCAAACGACTCGGCATCCGGCCGAGCATAGTTCAAAGTCATCTTCGGATTTTTGTATTGATTGATTCCCACGGAAAGAATATAACAAATACTGCTCTTGCCGGCACGATCTGAAACTACTTCTACCGAATGCGGGTCAGATTCAATTTTATCTTTATTGCTGGCGGATGCCGTAATCGTATTTGTACCGCCAATCAAATTAATGGTATGACGATAGGTAGTGCTTTCACCTTTGCGGGTAGGAAGTTTCAGTGTTTGCTTATCCAGCGGAATATCCTTCCCGTTGTGAAATAGTTTTACGGCCTCAATGCCACCTCCCATATCGGTCATTTTGATAAGTACTTCGGCTTGCGTGGCATCGCCCCCCGGAACAGTTGCAACCCGGATACTAGGAGGGGGTGTTGTGTTCAACTTTCCTTGGATGTCCTTATAATTATCCTCACCACGACTTTGAAATATTTTTGGTAATAGATCCGGCCGATAAAACTCGTTAAAGAATTGATCTACGCTGTATGTCTTTAATCCATCTACAAAATGAATGTATTGACGCGCCTCTTGTGTACCATTAAAATAGCCCTTTGGATTTTTCACCATCCATTCTTTTTCGCCAAAATGAATATGTTCAAAAAATTCCATGCCAGTGCTTAGATTCCAGAACTTAGTCGCACCATCAACACTATGGCTGATCAGCATTTTTTCGTCATTGGTTAGTTGCAAGCTGCTTACTTCACTCTGATGTCCCATAAACTTAGCGATCACTTTTCCTGTAGAGACATCCCACTTCCGTATAATTCGATCCGCACCAGCGCTGTAAATTGTTCTTTCATCCTTACTAAAAATAGCCGAGTAGATTTCTCCCACATGCCCGAGATATTTTCTATCTGCTAAACCGGTTGAGATATCCCATAGTCGCAGACTGCCATCCCAACTGGCACTTAAGATTTTTTTTCCGTCTTGAGTTAACTGAATAACGGAGACGGTTGCTGTATGCCCAATAAATTCCCGGATAGTTGTTTGCGTATCGATTTCCATCATGCGTAACCCGGCTGGCAAATCGGCCGTGATGATGTAGAGATCATTACGACTGAATCGTGATATGTAGGCAGCGCCATTTTTTGATTCGTGATAAACAAGTCGTTTGCCTGAAGCGGCATCATGTATTTTAATGGAGCCGTCCCAACTGCTGCTTAAAATTTGAGTTTCATCGCTGTTAAAGCTTACATCGAAAACAGGTTCGCGGTAGGAGGGAATGGTGAAGATGGTATCGCCCTTTTCAACATTCCAGAGAATAATTTTTCCATCACCTCCACCGGTCAGTAATTTTTTCGAATCGCCACTGTATTGATAGCAGACTGCTGCTTTTTCATGGCCCACATATTCCATTTCCGTTTTGCCGGTGGCGATGTCCCATTGTTTCACTTTTGAACCAAACTTGCCTTTGAGTAACGTTTTATTATCGCGACTAAGCAAAATATCATTTTTGAAACGCAGATACTTGGCAATGTGCGAGTCCCAATACGAATTGGGATCGTAGGTTATGCCGCCCTTATCGCGTTGATTGAGAAATCCAGTGAGCTCGCCTGCTTTTTTGTTCGTGGCTATATCCCAGATCAAAACAATATTGTTGTCGCAGGCGAGCAATAACTGTTTGCCATTGGCACTAAAAACGGCCTGATTAATTTCAACTTCAATCTTTGGGTTTATACTTTTTATTGAGTCACCTGATTGTGTCTTATAAAGAGTGACCTCCTTCTTTGTACAAATCGCTACTTGCTTACCATCGCCACTAAACACGCCAGAACTAACGTCCTCAACTTTCTTTCGATAACGTTTTACGAGGTTGCCCGTTTTCAAATCATAGAGGGCGGCTTCACCGCGGTTCGTGGTTTTTAATAAATGGCGACTATCGGGTGAGAAATTCACATCCGTATAACAACCACCACACGATGAGTATTCTGAGAAATTAAGTTTAAAAGCTTTCTCCCAGGTGGTTGTTTTATAAACATGGGCCACACTGTTGTCTTCACCAATGGCAAGCCATTCACTATTTGCGCTTATTGCTAAATTAATTCCTCCCGAGGAGCCTGCATAACCGTCTGCCGGGAACTCTTTTAATTTTTTCTTTGAAGGGAATTCCCAGACAACCGCTTTTCTTCCAAAGCCAACGGTAACAAAATATTTTCCTTTCGGATCGAAGACTACATCGGTAAGGCGTTCCTGATCCGGATGAATTGAAAGGATTTCTTTTCCAGTAGCAACTTCCCAGATCTTAGCAGTCTGGTCACCATTTCCGGTGATCAGATATTTTCCATCGCTGCTAAAGTCAAGACTGTTAACCGAAAATTGATGTCCCAGAAAACTTCTTACTTCACGCCCGGTTGATAGCTCCCACAACTTTGCTGACTTATCGCGACTTCCTGTGGCTACGTAATTACTATCGGGGCTAACAGCCACAGCAAGCACGGCCAGCTCATGACCTTTTTGAATAATGGTTTCTATACTTTGGCTTCTTGAATGAAGAACACTAAATAATACGATCAGTGTTGTGAGGATCTTCATAGTCTAATGGCAAAAGATACTTATTCAGTTTTCGCTTCGAGAGATTCAAGCGATTCAACTTCCGCGGCTGTTTCTTCCCAGTTTTTTGGTTCTTCATTATGGAGGTATTCCATAATTCTTTGTTCCACTTGCTTGAGTTTAAGTCCACGCAAATATTTTCCATTCCTGGATAAAATCAATCGCCCGGTTTCTTCTGAGATCGCCAACAGTAACGTATCGGTAACCTCACTCATGCCGATAGCTGACCGATGTCGCAAACCAAAATGCGGGGGCAAATGATCATTTTCACTAACAGGTAGTACGCATCGTGCTGCTTTAATGCGGCCTTTGTAAATAATAATAGCGCCATCATGCAACGGACTGTACTTGTTAAAAATAGAAATCAATAAGCGCCTATTAACTTTGGCGTCCAGCGGATCGCCTGTTTCAACGTAAAATTTTAATTCAATATCCCGTGAGAAAACAATTAATGCTCCGGTTCGGGAGGCTTTCAGTGTTTTAACCGCCTCAATAAATTCATGAATATCAAAATCGTCATGATGTTCAGTGCCCCAATTCGTAAAACTCTTAAAAATATTATCCCGATTAATTTCCGTGGAACGCCCTATCAGCAACAAAAATTTTCGAATCTCTGGTTGAAATAAAATAATCATAGCTAACACGCCTACGCCCATAAACTGGCCTAGGATGGAGGTAAGCAATTCCATCTGGGCAGCGCGTACAATCAGATAGATTAAGTAAAGGGCGAGAATGCCTAGAAAAATATTAACAGCAAGACTCCCCCGAATTAACTTATAGACTTGATAAAGTAATACAGCGACCAAGCCGATGTCAATCAGATCTACCCAACTTACCTCCAGAAAACCTATTTTGAAGACAAAAATCATTAAAGCAAAGGTAATGAAACTGTTTGGGCTAATGAGCTTTGATCACGAATACCTCCGCACTTTTCTGAGTCACGAAGATGCCCCTCTCCCCAGGGAGAGGGGTTGGGGGTGAGGGATTTTATCAATCAACTGAATAACCTCCTTAGCTTCTTTCACATCATGTACTCGTAAAATAGATGCGCCCTTTAATAAGGCAAGGGTATTTAATACGGTAGTTCCGTTTAACGCTGATTCGGGTTTTGTTTTTAAGGTTCGCCAAATCATAGATTTTCGCGAAAGCCCGACAAGTACTGGTTTTTCAAAAATTTGCAGGTGATCTAATTTATTAAGTAGATCAAAATTTTGATTTACTGTTTTGGCAAACCCAAAACCTGGATCGATAATGATATCTTTTATTCCTGCCGATTGGAGTTGAAAAATCTTATGATGGAAGTAGTCAATGATTTCTTTTGTCAGATTTGTATAGTTTGTAAACTGAGTCATTGTTTGTGGTGTGCCTTGCATGTGCATGGCAATGTACGGAACCTGCAAAGCAGCAACCGTTTCAATCATAGCTTTGTCTAACTCGCCAGCCGAAATATCATTTACCAAAGCGGCACCGCAGTCAATAGCTGCCTTGGCTACTACTGACCGGAACGTATCAATGGAAACAATGGCCGAAGGAAATTCTTTTAACAAATCTTTAACAACAGGTATAACCCGGGTCAATTCTTCGCTTTCAGAGATTTCATCTGCACCTGGCCGGGAGGAGTAACCACCAACATCTATGAAATCAGCTCCTTCGGCAAGCATTTTTTCGACCTGCTTAACTACACTAACTTCATCAACGAATTTTCCACCATCATAAAAACTATCGGGAGTTACGTTGAGGATGCCCATTACTTTGGGCGTACCGAGATCAATGATCTTACTCTGAACGTTAAGTGTTTTGTTGGCTGAAAATAATTTACTTTGCACCGTATATGAATGAGAAAACTGCCCACGAATATAAAGAGGTGATAGCCACCTGCCAAGCATTATTTGCCC
>Ga0154020_10010244_pt1 | contig 10730 bp, 9 predicted proteins | sample Klosneuvirus_201_FD_109709 | JGI IMG/M metagenome (GOLD analysis project Ga0154020, IMG submission 109709) | Active sludge microbial communities from wastewater, Klosterneuburg, Austria - Klosneuvirus_20160825_MG | ecosystem: Engineered > WWTP > Aerobic digester > Activated sludge | place...
CTGTCCGACACCAAGTGCAATATCGACGGACAGGAATGTCCATCGTACGGAGATCCTGCCTACCCTTTGTTATCACGTTGCCAGTTCGGAATCCCATTCAAACGATTCCGTTCCTCGAATCGCACTCAGCCAATAGGCTGAGCTGGTGATCTTCAGGCGAATCGACGTTTTTTCGGATGAGTCCACAGCGACTCCCCAGATGATGGAATTCGCGTCAGCGATTTCTCCCGTCGCAATCTGATCGCCAAACAGGCGATTCAGGATGGCTGAACCGTCCATTCCGGCGGAGAGCAGTCGGACAAGCAGCGCCCGATCCATCGAATCTTCAAACACCGCAAGATTGGCCACGTCGTCTGTTTCAATGCTCAATGAGACTCGCAGCGCGTCGGGTGTCGGGAACTCGGACCCATTGACAGCGTTAAGCAGACTGGCAACGTTGAACATAGTGTGATGAAACTCCAGATCACCGGCCTGTTCCCACAGGCGTTCGTGCTGGCTTTCGATGCTGTAGTTTCTGATTTGGCCTTCGCTGAGTTTCGTGCCCAGTTTGTACGTTAGCAGTACGTTCGCGGCTTCCGGTGGATCGAGATCCTGCAGAGCCAGCAAGCACATTTCCCGGAGTTCCTCGGGCGCGATTTGAGCAGCGCCATCGACCCCCTGTTTCTTCAAAATGGAGACGTAGTCAGCCGCATTCCAGCCGTTTTCCAGTTCAGCAAGTTCTTCAAAATCATCGACAGCCACACGGTATTTCGTCATTTGGGTTCCAGAATAGAGGATTGAACTGCTGGCCAAGTATAGCAGGGGGCCGTCACTACCGACTGGCAAGATTCCTGTTTCCTTAAATCGCGTCAACCAAATTGGTGGGTCGGCGCGGCTTAGCTGCCGCCTGGATTAGTCGATATGCTCGGCAACGTTATCCGAATGGACTCATGATGGTGCCAATCAGCCGACTATAGGGCCGATGGTTGCCGAACCGCACCATTCAAGAGGTCTCGCAGTACTTCCAGATGCTGAGGGTTTGGAAACACGGCGGCAATCTCAAGAGCCAGAACGTCCTCACAGCCCTTCGGTAATTTCACCAGGTCCTTGAGCGTCGTGATGATTTTCCCTGCCCCGGATTCCAGCGCATTCGCTCGTACCTGACTCAGATCTTCCTGTGAATAATGATGATGATCGGCAAACCAGGAAGTTCCTGTGACCTGCATCGGGATTCGCCTTGTTGTCTCGAGGAACGCATCCGGATTCCCGATGCCTGCCATCAAATGCACCGGCTGGTCGGCGACCGACTGGATTGAGATTTTGTTTCCGTCAGCTGCCCGCAACACAGTCGGCTGGAAGACGACCTGCAGGATTCGATATTTCAACTGCGGTGCCGCGTTCAGAATGGATCGCTCAATTTCGGACAGAACCTGTTCGCCGACCAGATCCGATCGCGTGATGATGACAACCTCCGCCCGTCGCAGTGACGTGAGCGGTTCTCGCAGCAGACCACGTGGCAGCAGGTGACCGTATCCAAACGGATTGGTGGCATCGATCAGCACGATCTCGAGATCACGCCGCAGCCGTCGATGCTGAAAGCCGTCATCCATGACAATGGCGTCCACTCCGTCCGTTGAAATCAGCGAGTTGGCTGCCGCGACGCGATCAGGATTCTGTTCGTGCGGAACTCCGGGGCACAATATGTTAAGCACCAGCTTCTCATCGTTTGCATCGCCATCAACTGATCGATATCCGCGGCTGACGATCCCGGGACGTCGATCTGATTCCTGCAGCAACTGACACACAAGGGCAACGAGTGGCGTCTTCCCAGTGCCGCCAGTCGTGATGTTTCCAAGACTGAACACGGGCACGGTGACGCGCTGAATGGATTTCCATCCGCTGTCGAACAAACTGTTGCGGACACCTACGCCAAACCCATACGCGCAGGACGCGCCGAAAAGCGTCGCTCGCAGACACGAGGCCGCAATTCCCCGCGTTTGGCCGCTGGCCAGGTTGCGAAACATCTGTTCATTCACGAAAACGCATCCTGCTGATCACGCCGAGGGCGGTGATCCTTTCCGGCGGAAATCACCTACTTTACCGCGACCTGATCCGCAAATTCCACTCTCTCGCACTCGTTTCCGCAGTGTCGGCACGATTCCACTTGCATCCTGAATGCTGTGTTTGCGACACTCTTGCTGCTTGAAGCAGCGAGGAGTCAGGCGTTTGACCGTCCGTCGCTGAAGCAGGACATCTGGAAGGTATGGGATTTATGTTACAGTTGATTCGTCTGGCAACGGCATTCTCTGTCGTTGCGGTGTATTTCTTTGCCGCCCCGGGCGCGAATGCTCAGGGCTTAATTTTCAATCTGCCGGAAGATAAATCCGCAGTTGAGTACAAAGGCACACTGACTCAGGCCACCGGCCCGGATGATCAGGCACCACTGATGTGGGCATGCGAACTGACGATCAAGTCGGTTGGGCGTGAGGATGCTGAGTTCGAAGGTGTCGTGCAGCCGTGCCGCTGGATTGAAATCAAGACGCTGACTGGGAAAACTGCAGAGACTGGAATTGTCCCCGGCCCAGTGGGTGCGCGAATTTATAAGGTGCTGGTCCCGGAAAGCAAAATCATTGGTCAGCCGGTGGACAAAGACGGAATTCCCAACGACATGATTCCAATCGTGCGCGGCTTTCGGCGACTGGGTGAAGAAGCCGTCAAAGAGATCAAGACACCCGCGTTGCGTATCTATCCGACGATTTCGCTGCTCACGAATTACGACGATCCGGAAATCATTGCGACCAACGCGCGGCCGGAAACTGATCTGCAGGGCATGGACATCCAGGCGAAGCATATGAAGGGCAAACTTGTCATGGAGCGAGCCGAAAGCAAATCCACCAATCAAGGCGAATTGTGGGTCTCAGACGCGGTCCCGTTCGGGCTGGCACGCTGGATCGTTTCCGTGACACGTGAAGAAAAAGAATCGACCGCCCCCCGCGCGGATTTTCATATCGTCAACGTTGTCAGCGTGGACATGAAATTGCAAAGGATTCGAACCGACGCCGAAACCGAACTGGGCACGAACTGAAGAGACCCATTCGGAACATGCGGTTCTTTCGTGCAGTGCGTGGTTTCAAAAACCTCGTTCCTTCGTGCTACGCCGAAGTATCAAATCGGAGCTGCCGTTGACTGAGAAACTGAAAACTGAACCTCGATGGCCCCAATCCTCGTGACACGCCGCCACCCAGGTGGTATCATGCAACCCAAATCGCTTCGCCAACCCCATTGATTCCGCACCAGGCACACCAACTCACGGCCCCACGAAGCAAAAAATTCCTGACTCTAGCGGATTCTATGTGTTGGCCATGTTGAGAACGAGAACCGCGAATAAACGCGAATGGACGCGAATGCAATACTCAAAATTCGCGTTCATTCGCGTCTATTCGCGGTTCAAAAACACAGCACGTAGAATCCGGTAGAGTCAGCAAAATTCAACGCGCGATTTATGCCTCCGGCTAATCGCCTGCCGCATAGATCGCAATTCGCTATCCCGCAAACTTAAGGCTGTTCCCGATGCAAATGTCCGGCTTCGTCGCGCTGCTCGCTGCTATCGTTGCAAGCCGCATGATAAACGAACGTGGATACCGTTTGCTCGACTCAGATGCAAAGCTTCGATTGATGGATGGCTTCTCAAAAACGCGATCCTATTCCATGATTCCACTGCTGATCTTGATCGCTGCTTACTGGTACCTCATCACGCAAACGTCGCTGGACAAGCAGCTTCTTAACATCGGATACTTTGGCTTGCTCATCGTTTACGTAGTTGTGCGATCCATATTGAATCAAACAAAACTAACTCAACTTGCCATGCCCGCAGATTACCGCCGAATGTTCTCGATTGGTCAGGTCGTTTCATTTCTCGGTATCGCGTGGTTCTTCTTCGCAGTGTTTCACGATATGTAATTCGAAAAGGAACGCAAAACAGCGGGGTGGCCGGGGCTGGACGAAGCGCAGCGAAGGAAGCCCCGGATAGTTCGATGTGCCACATGGAAATAGGCCGGGGTTTCGCTGCGCTCCAATCCCGGCCACCCTGCCGCATAGATCGCAATTCATTGTTTCGCATGTCCCCGGGCGGGGTTTTTCCAGACCCAGATATCATCCTCCCGCAGTCGCAGGTAACTGTTGTAGCGGGTTTCCGAGATCAGTTTTTGACTTACGGCCTCTTTCACTCCGCAACCCGATTCGTGGATGTGAGTGCAGTCTTGAAAGTGGCAGTAGGTAATGAAGGGACGAAATTCGATAAAGTAGCCATCGACTTCTTCGAGCGAAATATCCCACAGCTCAAACTGACGGATTCCGGGCGTGTCACAGACCCAGCCGCCAAATGACAGCGATACCAGGCGGGCACGGCGGGTCGTGTGAGTCCCCTTGCGCGTTGATTCGCCGACATCGGCCGTCTCCAGACCGAGTTTCGTATCGACGCAATTCAGCAGCGACGATTTCCCAACACCACTTTGACCGCTCACCGCCGTTTGTCGGTTACGAAGCAGATGCCGCAGCTGATCAATTCCGCGACCATCCACTGCACACGTTAAAATCACGTTATATCCAATTTTTCCGTACGTCCGCACGTGATCGAGCAGAGTGGAAGGATCCACGAGATCGATCTTGTTGATGCAGATGATGGGTTCAATGTTTAGTCGTTCGGCGCTGACCAGAAAACGGTCGATCAGCTGGGGCTTGAATTCCGGATCGGCCGCCGTTCCGACAATGAGAACCTGATCGATATTCGCGACCAGAATGTGTTCCCGTCCCTGACTGCCCCGAGACAGCAATCCATGGCGTGGCTCGACGCGTTCAATCACGGCCTGTCGGGCATCACCTTCCTGGCGAAAGAGCACACGGTCCCCCGTGACGACGACATTTCGAGAATCGCGAGCCATCGACTTGAGCACACCACGGACTGAGCAGGCGTATTCCTGCTGGTCGGCATCGTCCCGCACCATGATGTGCAGTCCGATAAAACTGGTGACGCGTCCACGACGCAGGCCTTCTTCATCCACGACGCGGAGCAACTGGCTCCCCTCCGAAGTCACACCGACCAGTGTGCGTCGCCGTGAAAGATCGCCGCGCCCGCTGACGCGTTCGGAGTGCCTGGTGTCGGCGGCGGCTTCCTGATCGCCCAGCAGTTCGTTGGTCAGATTCTGCTGCCGGGTTCGAACCTGTTTGTTGCGACGGAGATCAACGCGTACTTTTTTTCCGCCCTGAGAACGATGATATTTTCGCCCCTTGTCAGCCATTCAGTTCACCGGCACGATAATCTGATTGTCAACTTTTCGGACGCCTGGCTGCAGACGCATCAGGTTGGCGGCCAGACGGCTGGTTTCCAGGCTGGATGCGGAACCGGTCAGAAGAACAACTCCGGCGGGATTCAGTTGCACGCTAATCGCGGCAAGTTCCGGACGATCTGGAATGAATCGATCCAGCGCGGGAAGATTGGCATTTGCCAGCCGTCCGGCGGACTGAGACTGTGATGCCGATGGAAACGGGAAGCCAATTCGCAGTGTGGTCCGAATTTCACGCGGTGTCCCCGTCTGCTGAGTCATGTTATCCTGCGTCTGGTTGTTCTGGATCGCCTGAAACTGCCGATTTGCTCCGAGATTCAGAGCGGCTGCTGTGGTGGCACCGCCAATGAAGCCCTGCGTTGCATTCGAACCGATGAAAGATTGGGCGGCGTTCGAGGTTGCCGTCGATTCTCCTGCGACTTGCCCGCCAAAGCTGCTGCTGCCAGACAATCCACTGCCGCCAGCGCCAGCGACGTTCGCTGCACCTGCTGCACCGCTGGCGGTCGTTCCTGTCGTGCCCCCAGTGCCGGTATTGCTGGTATTGCCAAATCCCGTGTTTGTAGTTTGCGCACTCGTCGTGGCTGTGAGCAGAAGAAAGACGGCGATTGTGGCAAAAGATTTCAGGCAGGTCGTCATCGGGAGTTCATCCTTTCAAATTCAGCGGCCCGGCCTGATAAACGCCGAGCCGACCGTGTAGTATCGCGAAATCCTCACGGTCTTGACGCATAGTAACCGGTGAATCGGCGAAAGGAACGTCCGGTTAGGAAAAACTGGACCGCCTGGCCGTCACGGTCCGTAAAGTGCCGCCAGCGACTTTTTGGATTGTACCGCCTTTTTCAATTGACTCGCAGGCGAGAATGGAAAGCGAAATGGCAATCTGTTCAACATCTTTGTGCCCGTGGCACTATACTGAATCCCGCCTCCAATAAAATTCCAATTCTGAGTTCACCATGCCTCCTCAACGTCCCAAGTCCGGCCCTGACAAGAATCGCACTCGTCCAGCATTCAACGTGCCGGACGCCCGTGGCGGACGTACCGGGCCAAAAACGAGCGATAAAGAAAAGGGTGGCGACACAGCAGAAGCTTCTCCGGACCTGATGCGGCTGCAGAAATTTCTGGCGATGGCCGGAGTCGATTCGCGACGCAATTGCGAAGAATATATTCGCACCGGACGCGTAACAGTCGATGGCGAAGTGGTGACTGATCCCGCGCGCGGCGTTGATCCCACGAAACAGGATATCCGGCTGGACGCCGAGAAACTTCGACCGCCAAAATTTCGCTACTACCTGGTCAATAAGCCACGCGGCTTCCTGTGTACCAACAGCGATCCACAGGGAAGACCTCGAGCGATTGACCTGGTTCCGGCGGGTGATCAGCGTCTGTTTACCGTTGGCCGCCTGGATGAAAACACAGAAGGGATGCTGCTGGTTACGAACGACGGTGATCTCGCGCAGCGGCTGGCTCATCCACGTTTCGAAGTCATCCGCCGGTATCGCTGCCTTGTCGCGGGATTTCCGCAGCCCGACATTTTGCATCAACTCCGTGAAGGCATGTATTTCGCGGATGGCTATTTCAAATTTCGCAGCGTACGAGTGTTTAAGCGTCGCGGGCAAAGCACGATTCTGGAACTGGAGCTGCAGGAAGGAAAGAATCGCGAGATTCGCCGCCTGATGGCCCGCGTCGGGCATAAGGTACTCGCGCTGGAACGCGTCGCCTTTGGTCCGCTGAAGCTGGGAAGTTTGCCGCCGGGCCGCTCCCGCGAGTTGTCGTCCTTCGAGGTTCGACAGTTGCGTCAATTCATTCAGCATGGCGAATCGTCGGGATCCGGCAAAGGCGGTCCGGAAAAGAATCCAAAGTTTGGATATCGCACCGGGCAAACACGAGGTGATCGAAAACGCCCGATGCCAAAATCTGCTGGCACTCCGTCCTCTGATTCCGGCTCTCCTGATACGGATCAGTCACGCGCAACAAGGCGGCCCGCACCAGTGCGAAGACCATCGACGACGGGTCGTCCCGCCGCGACCGGTCGCGACGCTGCTACACGACCGGACCGATCGAAGTCAGCGCGACCAACGACAGCTGGTAAACCTGCCCGAAAACCTGCGAAGCGAAAGCCATCGCACGGGACTGCGACAAAGAAGACGATTCAGCCGATCAACAAAGGACGTGATCGCCGACGGAACAAGTAGGCGGAGCGCGGGCTGCACGGCAAATAGCACGTTAGCAAATAGTTCTTCACGTTGTTCCTGACGATACGGCTGATGTCCCTTCTCCCCCGAGATCGGGGGAGAAGGTGGCCGCAGGCCGGATTAGGGGGGGTGACGCGCGCCTAGATTCTTCTAGCTCACCGTCATCTGGCAACCTTGAATCTTGCCCCCTCACCCTAGCCCTCTCCCCCGTTGGCGAGGTGTTTGGAGTGGGACGATGTTTGACGGGGGAGAGGGGACTTTGGCTGGCGACCTTCGTCCGGTTCGGGCAGAAGTCTCACGACTTCCGCTACAACGCTTGCATCATCCGTCACGCAGCATCAGTCAACGGCAAACAGCTGTCTTCGCTTCAGAAAAATCGGGATCGGCAGCAGCCCTGCAACAAGTGAGATTCCCGCGAGCAGCATGAACGCATCGTGAAAGCTGCTGAATGAGCCGACGAGTGAAGGGCCGATCGCGCCGACGCCAAATGTCATCATCTGACTGAATCCAAACCAGGTGCTGCGTGTCTTTACCGGCACATAATCCGGCAGCAGACTATTGTAAACGGGCTGGTTCATGAAATGCACGAAGCCCAACAGGCAGCACGGGACCAGACGCATTGCGCCAGTGGCGAGCGCCATCCAGAGCAGCAGCGGCACGTTGCCGAAATAGATCAGGATCAGCATGGGAGCCAGACGTCGTGGACTTGCGAGTCGTCCGGAGATCCACTGTCCGGCGACTCCGCAAACAAGCACGAGCGAAGACAAGTACCGCGCGACGGAGACGTGACTGGTGAAGTAGGCATCAAACGTCGTGATGTCGCTCAGATATCGAGTCAAAAAGTGCAGGACGCCTCCATACACGACGCCTGAGCAGGCTGACGAAATCATCAGGATTACAAACGGCTGCATTTGCAGTCGCGTGGGCGTAAAGATTTTCGATCGTTCTACTTCAGCCGCACTCTGTGCCTCGGCAGGCCGGGCGGCGTTCTCCAGCGCTCCGGCGGAAAATTTCCTGATGCCCCAGCGAAACACAAAAACCAGGCACGCCGCCAGCACTCCCAGCAGCATGAAGAAGACGCGCCAATTGGCGTCCGGGATCAGCAGAACCATCGCGGCCAGGAAAGGAGCGCCTGCCAGTCCCAGGGAACCAAAGACACCATGGATTCCCAGCGCCTGCGGGCGATCGTTCGGTGTCGTGATGGAAGCCATCAGTGACAGCCCCGCCGGATGATACATGCTGGCGAAGACACCCATGGCGAACAGCTGCAGGCCCAGAATTTGGGCAGTGGTTGTGAACACAAACGAAAGACAGACGACAGCTGTTCCTGATAGATACAGCGTCAGAACCCGCGACGCCCCAAGCCGATCCGCCAGCATCCCTGTCAGAAACGCACCAAGACCAAAAGGCAGTCGCAGAGCGGATCCGTAAAGTCCGGATTGTTGCTTCGTCAGATCGAACTCGCCGCAGACGACCTGTTCGACGCTGGAAAACGACTGCTCGGCCAGATGCACCATCGCGTGCGTACACGAAATCACGAGCACCATGGACAGATTGGATGGTCGGCGGCTCAATGAATTGCTCGTCGAATGAGAATCAGCGGCTCGGCTGAGAAATGCGTTCCTGCGCCTCGTCTGCGATATCAGCAGGATCAAGCAGGAACTCCTGCATTGCTTCTCTGCTTGCAAAAAGCCAGATACGATTGCGAAACAGGGCGGCGAATTCCAGGCTGCCTTCGGCACTCTCGTCGTTGTCGATCAAACTCATCGCACACTTGCCGTCCAGCATTGGCCAGTAGGCAGCCGGTGCGGCCAGGAATCGATCTTTGTTTTCCGGACTCGAAAAATAAAGTGTATGGCCCCGATACTTGACCTGATTCCGAGCAGAGCCATCGACCAGTTCGCGATCCTGCACCGCACTGGCCAGGCAAAGCCCCCCAAATGACGCTGCCGCCTCCTGTGGTGCTTTGCTTTTTGCAGGAGTTTCCTGACTGACTGTTTTGAAAAAGGCTTCGAGTTCGGGATTCGCCGGACCAGAATTCGTCGCAGGATGATTTGATGGCTCCGCCTGACCGCGTGCCACGTCAAGGGACGCCTGGTTCTGCGGATTTGCGATCGGTCGATGTTCCGCCCGCAGCGTCTCTTCCTTTGCAATCGGTTCGAATTCAAGCTCCCGACTTGTCGGACGTGACGGAGGTGTGGACGGTTCGGATATTTCCTGGTGACGGGGGGCAGCATCCTGCAACTGTTGCCTGCCCCGTGGCGGCTGGTTTGCCGGTTGCGCTGTGACCACTCGTGTGGCCGGAGTCGGCTTTGGGCGAGATGCAATGACGGCATCCAGCTTGGGGATCAGAGCCTCAGGCGTCTGAAAGCCGGAGATGCGTTGAATAACATTCAGGTCTGGGGAAACAATCAGAATCGCCGGCAGGCCCTTGATGCCCAGATCGCGGGTAAGTGCTTTATTCTCGTCCGCGTTCACTTTCACGGCGACAAAATTCTGGGAGATCCGCTGTGTCACCTCAGGGCTGGAGAACGTCGTTTTTTCCATCTTCTTGCAGAAGACGCACCAGTCAGCTGTGAATTCCATCAGCACCGGCTGACCGTTGTCGGTCGCTCGCCGGAGCGAATCCTCGATATCGGTTGACCACGAAATCTCATCGGCAATTGCGCCCCGGCATAAAATGACGGAGGCTGTGATCGCGATGCTGGCAAGGCTTCGACTAAAGGTGACGGACATTTCCAGGACTCACATCGAGAAGGCAATCCAAACAAAAGTACTGCCCTCAACAGACAGTCCTACGTCTCGTCTATCGGAGAGTTGTGTCGCGTTTCGTTGATGTTAAATCCGGAAAAATCGAAACAACTGGAAAATTCGATACTCAGGGCAGGCGAGTTTTTCATTGCGGCAGAATCTGCCGATCCGGGAGTGCCGGTACGACATACTTCGAGCGGCGAGATCTGAATTGCTATCCTTGTTCCGAGGCTCCAGCCTCGGAATGAGGCTGGAGATTTTCTTGCGATTGTCCCCTCTCCCCCCGCAATTGATTTTCCTACTTGACACGTTTTCCACGGGGGAGAGGGTTAGGGTGAGGGGGAGAAGGATCCACCGTTTTCTGGTTCAACAGATTTACTCCAGGTCAGCCCCCCCCTCCCGCCTCTCGGCCCCCCTCTCCCCCCTTCCCCGGGGGGGAGGGGCACGGGAAAAGTCTGCTTTTTCAAAA
>Ga0154020_10010245_pt1 | contig 10730 bp, 6 predicted proteins | sample Klosneuvirus_201_FD_109709 | JGI IMG/M metagenome (GOLD analysis project Ga0154020, IMG submission 109709) | Active sludge microbial communities from wastewater, Klosterneuburg, Austria - Klosneuvirus_20160825_MG | ecosystem: Engineered > WWTP > Aerobic digester > Activated sludge | place...
CGCGACAGGTCTTCGTAGTTGTGCAGCGTCGCCCGCCGCACCGTCGAGCCGGCGACCAGCACGGGATCGAACTCGGCGACCGGCGTCAGCACGCCGGTGCGCCCGACCTGCACCAGAATGGCGCGCACGACGGTCTCCGCCTGCTCCGGCTCGTACTTGTAGGCCACCGCCCAGCGCGGCGCCTTCGCAGTCGCACCGAGGCGCTCGCGCAGCGCGAGATCGTCGATCTTGATCACGACACCGTCGGTTTCGAAGCCTAGGGTGTGGCGTTTCTCGCGCCATTGGGCGATGAACTCCTCGACCTCGGCGAGGCCACGGCATCGCCGCCACGACTCGTGCACCGGGAAGCCCCACCCGGCCAGACGCTCGAGGCCATGCGAGTGGGTCGCGAACAGCGGTCCGTCGGCGATCTGGTAGACGACCGCCGCGAGCCGGCGGCTCGCCACCTGGCGGCTTGCCAGGAGCCGGATCGCTCCGGCGGTGACGTTGCGCGGATTGGCGTAGAGCTCCTCTCCCGCCGCCTCGCGCTCCCGATTCACGCGCTCGAACTCCGCGAGCGGCATGTAGACCTCGCCGCGCACCAGGAGGTTCGGAGGGGCTTCGGGCGGCAGGCGCAACGGCAGCGCCCGCACCGTGCGCAGATTCTCGGTGACGTCGTCGCCCACCGTGCCGTTGCCGCGCGTCGCTCCGCGCACGAACAGGCCGTCCTCGTAGAGCAGCGAGGTCGAGATGCCATCGACCTTGAGCTCGGCGACGAACTCGAATCCCGCTGCAGCCTCCTCGGGGGCGAGGCGCGCGAGGCGCGCCGCCCACTCCCGCAACTCGGGGACGTTGTAGGTATTGTCGAGCGACATCATGGGAGGCTCGTGCCGTACTGGCTCGAAGCCCGGGAGCGGTTCTCCTCCGACGCGCCGGGTCGGGCTGTCGGGAGTCGCGAGCTCCGGCTGCGCGGCTTCGAGCTCGACGAGCTCCGCCATCATGCGGTCGAACTCGCGATCGGAGATCTCGGGCCGTCCCGCGCCATAGTAGAGCTGCTCGTGACGCTGGATTTCGCGCCGGAGCTGGGCGGCGCGCTGCGCCGGATCTGGCCTGGTGGCGGTCATGGCCGCCGGTCTAGCAGACCCGTTGGGCTGCGGCGCGGGCGGGATCGCTCCCCGCTGCATCGCTGGAGATGCGCAAGGCGCCCGAGTCGAAGACCGAAGCCGGACGCGGCCCGGCCAGAAGCTCGGGCTCGCGCTCGAGGAGCTCGCGCAGCACCGCGACGACGCGCGGGTCGAACTGCGCGCCCGCCTCGCGTTCGAGCTCGGCGAGCGCCTGTGCCATGTCGCGACCTTTGCGATACGGGCGATCGTTGGTGATCGCGTCGAGCGCGTCGATCACCGACAGGATCCGCGCGCCGAGCGGAATGTTCTCGCCGCGCAGGCCGAAGTAGCCCGGATAGACGACGCCTTCGCGTTTTCCGTCCCAGCGCTCCTGATGGTACTTGACCAGAGGCAGGACGTCGCGCAGCACCTCGATGTTGCCCAGGATCTTGAGACCGATCTCGACGTGCTTGTGCATCAGCACGGTCTCTGCCGCGTCGAGCGGACCCTGCTTGTTGAGGATCGCCTCCGGCACGCCGATCTTGCCGACGTCGTGAAGGAGCGCACCGTAGGCCAGCAGTTGCAGATCGTGCCCGCCGAGCCCGAGCTCCTGTCCGAGCCGCTCGGCAATCCTCGCCACCCTCTGCACGTGACCGACGGTCGTCGGGTCCTTGGCCTCGATCGCCGCCGCGAGCGATACGACCGTGCGATGGAAGTCGCGCTCGAGTTGCGACTGCTGCTGCTGGACATGCTCGATGAGCTGCCGATTCCGCTCCGAGAGCGCTCCGCCGACCGCCCCGAAGAGGCAGAAGAAACCGGCGACGAGGTAGGCAGGCGCCAGCACCTCGCGCAGTGGGCCGGAGTGCGCCGAGAGCGCCGGCAGGACGGTCAACCCGAAATAGGCGAGGCAGACCGGGAGGTTCATCCAGATGGCTCCACCGAGGCCCCCCTGCGCGCCGGCGAGGGCGACCGGAGCGAGGAGGCCGACGGCCATCCACGCCGGGAATCCCCAATCGAGCCGATAGGAGCCCCAGAGCACGACGATCGCCGCGATCAGCGCGAACCCGGTGAGCGCCAATTGCCGGCTGTTGGAGCGCCATTGCACGAAGAGGCGCTGGCCGTAGGTGTCGAGCAGGCTCGCCGGCCGCAGCGCGAGCAGCAGCGGAATTCCCAGGATGAGGCCGGCCATCGTGTCCGCCACCCACCAGGCGAGGAGGTTGCTGACCAGTGCTTCGACCGTCCATTCGAGCCGCCCCAGCCAGGCCAGGGCGAGCGTGCCGAGGATGCCGCTCGCCAGACTCGCGAGCCCGATTCCAGAAGCATCACGCGAGCCAGCCGCGTGCCCGTCGGGCCGGTGGGACGGCGCAGCGTCAACGCCGGAACGAGCGCCGCCGAGGCGTGGACCAGGCAGAACAGCACCATCGCGAGCGGCGAGATCGCCGCGGCCCCCCAGGGGGAGGCGGCGACGGCGAGCAGGACACCGAGCACTCCCCACGGCCCGAACGCGACGCTGGCCGCGAGCGAGACGCCCGCTGGGGGAAAGACGAACGAGGCACCGTAGGATTCGCTGAAGAACTCGGCGACCTCGGACAGGAGGCCGAAGGCCACGGCGGTGGCCAACATCTGCACCAGACCTCGTCCGAAGGGGACGAAATCCGCCGAGCTCGCCTGGCTCGAGGCAGAGGAAGTCGTGGAGCTCGCGTACAAGACGGTGCTTTCTACCCCGAGCCACCGCAACGGTCAAGCACGCCCTCGAGCCCTCTGGCGCCGGCGGACACCCGAGGCGCTCCCGCCGGCGCCGGGATCACCGGCCAGGACAGGCTTCAGGCCCCCCGAGTGTCGTCTTTCGGAGCCTCTTCGGAAGCCGCGAGGTCCTCTGCCAGCTGCAGGTCCGTCGGCTCGGCGAGCGCTCCCGGTTCGGGCGCAGGCGAGCTCGCCGCCGGCGGAGTGACTGGCGGTGCGGGCGGCGCAGGCGGCGCGGGCACTGCGGGCAGAGGCTCCCCTGCGTTCGCCGCTTCGGCAGTCCTCGCGTTCCGGGAAGACAGACGCGGGCCCCCGTCGGACCGTCGCCAATCGCGTCCGAGCAGCGACAGGGTCATCGCACCGAGACCCATCGTCCACGCGGCGTACTTGAGGAAGAAGCCGAGCGCGATCAGGGCGAAGGCGAAGAGTCCGAGGAAACCGCCGGGCAGGCCGACGAGCCGCGCCAGAATCGTCACGCCCTGGATCATGGCGACGCCGACCACCACTGGCAGGAACGGCTCCGCGAGCTGCCAGCCGAAGCGCTCCGCCGCCCAACGGCCGAGCGACTGGGCGACTGCGGCGAAGCCGAGCAGCGTCGCGACGAGCAGGGCGAGCACCGCCACCGGCACCAGCACCAGCAGCGGAATGCCGACGATCGAAACCGCGAGGATGACGGTGACGAAGATCAGCACCGGGAAGAAGAGGAGCTGGGTCAGAAGGCCGGCAAAGACCGCCTTCCACGGCTCCTCGGTCAACCGCCGCGATGTGTGCTCCATCGGACCACGCGCCAGCAGCACCGAGATGCAGCAGAGCAGCATCAGGAACAGGGCGCGCAAGATGCTCCAGACGAGCTCGCCGGCGTCGCTGTCGAACATGAAGGGCCAGGCTGAGCTCCACCCGTGGTCGCCCTTGCCGCCCCAATCGCCGCCCCAGCCGACCGTCGAGCGCTGTCCCTCGACGGTCGCTCCGTCCTCGGCCTGAACGCTGCCCCCGATGGCGACGGCATCCTGCTCGACAGTCGCTCCGGACTCGAGGCGTACTTTGCCGCCGACCGCGACCGCGCTGCCTCCCACCTGACCACCGCTCTCGACGGTGACGCTGCCACCGACCGCAACCGCGTCCCCTTCGACGTGACCGGAGACGGTCACCGAGCAGCCGATGCAGACGGTGTCTCCGGTGGTCTCGCCGGCCTCGACATGGATCGACCTGCCGAACGAGACGCGATCGTCGCCGTCGCTTTCGACCCGGATGTGACCGATGCCGGGCACCGGCGGTGCCGGCGGAATCGGAGGAGTCGGCGCAAACCCAGGGGTCCCGGAGACGCCAGCTGACCCGTCCTCATCGAGGCCGAGCGCCGCGCGCCGCTCTTCGGCGTCGAGCGCCGCCAGGCTGGCGACGAGCTCGCCATCCTTGCCGAGGAAGGCACGCAGCTCATCATCAGAGAACGCCTTGCCGTTGACCTCGACCTCCGCCTCGTCGTCGACGAGCTCGATCGAACGGATCGCCGGATCGCCTTCGATCGGCCGCAGGCGGATCGAATCGTCCTCCACCCAGACCCGGAATCGCTGATGGATCTGGTCGCCGAGGCTGCCCTTCTCGACGGTCTCGGCCGCGGCGGCGACGGGAACGGTGGGTACGGCGACGGCGCCGCCGGCAAATCCGAGCAGCAGCAGAGTGACCGCAGTGAGGCGAGCGAGACACGGGGAGAGACCCCCGCGCCCGGACACGGGAGCGTCAGGCCGAAAGCGCAGCGATGCCAGCATGGGATGGACTCCTTTTCGACGAAAGCGCGACCAGCCCGCGAAACGCGGCCAGCGCGAGCGCTGCATTCAAGGCGAGAAGTGCGACCAACGGCGGCTGAGCCAGGGCGCGACCGAGAACCCGGCCGACACTCGCCAAGGCACCCCAGATGGAGAGTCCGGCCGTCAGATGCGACATCAGATCGGCAACCGAACTGATCCAGAGATTGAGCACCCCGGCCGGTCCGACCAGCCGGGCCAACGGCCCGACCGCCGGCAGGAGCAGCCCCGCCGAGACCGCCACCGCGAGGAGAGCGGCAGCGAGCGCCGCGCGGCTCCACCGCGAATCGAGCCAGCTGCGCCGCGGCAGCGCCGCCATCACCCGCAGCACGAATCCGGGCCGCGGAGCCGGCTCCGGGAGGTGTGCGAACCAGGCCGCAAGAGAGGCATCCTCGGGCAGGAGCGGTCGGGTATGGGCGTCGCGGGGGGGGGTGTTCATTTCATCTCTCCAGTCGGCCCTACGATTGCTCCACCTCCGGGTTTCACACCCGGGGAATCGGGATCGAGACCGAGCGTCCGCATCTCGCGCGCGAGCTCGGCGCGAGCGCGGAAAATGTGGATCTTCACGGTGCCCAGGGGGAGCCCCAGGACCTCGGCGATCTCGTCGTACGACATCTCCTGGGCGAAGCGCAGGAGCAGAATCCCCCGATAGGCCGGGCGCAGGCGCGCCACGGCGCGCTCGAGCAGCCGGCCCGACTCCCTGGCCAGGGTCCGCAGCAGCGGATTCTCCGCCGCGAGGTCGGCCGGCATCTCGGGCGACTCCTCTTCCCCGGGGAAAGGGGCGTCGAGGGAGACCGTTTCGAGCCCCCCGCGGCGCAGCTCGTCGAGAGCGCTGTTGTGCGCGATCTTGAAGATCCAGCTCGAGAACTTGCGTTCCGGATCGAACCGCGGCAGGGCCTTCCAGGCCTTGAGGAACGTCTCCTGGGCGAGATCCTCGGCGAGCTCCGGTTGCCGGACGATGCGCACTACCAGCGCGTAGACCGGCCGGTGAAAGCGCTCCACGAGCTCGCGGAACGCCTCCTCCGAGCCACGCTTCGCCTCGACGGCGAGCGCCTCGTCGCTCTTCGCCCCGCTCCGCTCCACAACATTGACTCCGGCCACCGGCCATCAAGCCTAGCGTACCCGCCGACGTCGCCTGTGGCACTTGCGTCGGGATCCGTGCCCCGGGTTGCGGGCGGAGGGGTGTCCCCCGGCTGCCCGCCCCAACGCGCTGGGCATCGGAGCCAGCGGCCCGGATATGCTCCGGCGATGCCCGATGCACCCCTCGTTCTGCCGCTCGACGCCCACAACCAGCGGCTGGTCGACAACGTCCATCCGGCGGCCTGGGAGAATCCCGTACCGGCCGGGGTCTACCACCTCGTCGTCCTCGGCGCCGGCACGGCCGGCCTGGTGGCCGCCGTCGGCGCCGCCGGTCTCGGAGCCCGGGTTGCCATCGTCGAGAAGCACCTGCTGGGAGGAGATTGCCTCAACTCGGGCTGCGTCCCTTCGAAGGCGGTGCTGCGCGCTGCGCGCGCCTTCCGCGACCTGCGGCATGCGGCCGAGTTCGGCGTGCGGGCGACGCCGGAGGGCGGCGACTTCGCGGCGGCGATGCAACGCATGCGACGCCTGCGGGCCGAGATCAGCGGCCACGACTCCGTCTGGCGGCTGCGCGACCTCGGCATCGACGTCTTTCTCGGCGAAGGCCGATTCACCGGCGCGGATACCCTCGAGGTCGCGGGGAGCCGGCTGCGGTTCCGCCGGGCGCTGGTGGCGACCGGGGCGCGCCCCGCGGTGCCCGATCTGCCCGGACTCGCCGAGGTCGGATGCCTCACCAGCGAGACGGTCTTCCAGCTCACCGATCTGCCGCGGCGGCTGGCGATCCTCGGCGGGGGACCCATCGGGTGCGAGCTGGCCCAGGCCTTCGCCCGGTTCGGCAGCCAGGTCACTCAACTGGTGCGCGGTCGCCATCTGCTGACGCTCGAGGAGGAGGTCTGCGTCGCGGTCGTCCAGAAGGCCCTCGAAGCCGACGGGGTGCGGATCGTTGTCGACTGCCGACTCCTCGGCGTCCAACGGCCGCAGCGCAGCAAGGTCGTGCACTTCGAGCTCGACGGCAATCAGCATCAGCTGCCGGTGGACGAGATCCTCGTCGCCACCGGGCGCGCGGCCAACGTCCTGGGACTCGGCCTCGAGAGCGCCGGTGTCGCCTTCTCGCCGCGCGGTGTCGAGGTCGATGACCGGCTCCAGACGACGAATCCGCGCATCTACGCCTGTGGCGACGTCGTGTCGGCGCGCCGCTTCACCCATCTCGCAGATGCCCAGGCGAGGATCGTGCTGCAGAACGCCCTCTTTCGCGGCAGGAAAAGAGCCAGTGCGCTGCTCGTCCCCCGGTGCACCTTCACCTCGCCCGAGGTCGCCCAGGTTGGCCTCCATGATGACGAGCTGCGCCAGCGCGGGATCCGCTTCGAGACCCTGGAGGTGTCGCTGGCGGAGAACGACCGCGCGCGCCTCGATGGCGCCGGCGCCGATGCCGGGCTACTCCGCCTCCACTACAAGCGGGGGGGCGACCGGATCCTCGGGGCGACCCTGGTGAGCGAGCACGCCGGCGAGACGATTGGCGAGCTCGTCGTGGCGATCCAGCACGGCGTCGGCCTCGCCCGACTGGCCGAGACGATCCACCCCTACCCCACCCAGGCGGAAGTGGTGAAACGGGCCGCCGACGCCTGGCGCCGGACGAAGCTCACCCGGGGGGCAAAGCGCCTCTTCGCCTTCTGGTTTCGCCGGCAGGAGAAGAGTGAGCTCCGGCGGTTTGCCAAATCCGATGGGCTGGCGGCCGCTCAGTCCGACGCGCTCGCGAAGCCGCCACCCAGCGCGCGATAGAGCTCGACCGCCGCGACCAGTTCGTCACGGCGCGCCGTCTGCAGCTCGAGCTCGGCCACCAGGCGCGAGCGCTCGACGTCCAGCACCTCCAGGAAGCTCGATTCGCCCTCCCGATAGCGGTCGCGAGCGATCGCCGCCGCAGCCTCGAGCGCCGCGCTCTGCTCAGCCAGGGCCGTGCGCCGCTCGCGCCGCGTCTGGGTGGCGAACAGCGCGTCCTCGACGTCGCGGAAAGCGCCTTCGGCGGTCGCGAGGTAGCCGATCACCGCCTGCTTCTGGCGCTCTTCGGTAGCCGCCACCAGCGCACGGTTCCGGCCACCCTGGAAGATCGGCTGCAGGAGGCCGGCCGCCACCTGCCAGACCGCCGCCGCAGGGTTCCAGAGGTTCCCGAGCTCGGCGCTCTCGCGGCCGTAGTAGCCGGTGAGACCGATCGAGGGGAAGAGGGCGGCACGCGCCTGCCCGACGCGCGCTGCGGCGGCCGCGAGGCGGGCCTCCGCGACCGCGACGTCCGGGCGGCGCAGGAGGAGCTCCGACGGCAGGCCGGCCGGCACCTCCGGCACGGCGATCTCCTCCAGAGCCTTGCCACGTTCGATCGCACCGGGCATGCCGCCGAGCAGAATGGCGAGTCGATTCTCGGTCGCGCGGCGACGACGCTCGATTTCGGGCAACGCCGCCGCGGCGGCGGCGCGTTCGGCGCGCGCCCGTTCGAGGTCGAGGCGCGAGACCAGCCCCCCTTCGAAGCGATCCCGGATGAGCTGCTCGGTGCGCTGCCGAGTTTCGACCGTCTCGCGCGTCACCACGGCCTGGCGGTCGAGGCTGGCGAGGTCGAAATAGGTCGAGGCGATGTCGGAGACCACCGCGAGACGCACCGCATCCCGGGTCCAGGTGGCGGCGAGGAGATCCTGACGCGCCGCCTCGGCCTGGTTGCGCGCCCGGCCGAAGAGGTCGAGCTCGAACGAGACCGTCGCTGCCACCCGTCCGTAGTCGACCTCGGTGGCGCTTCCCGGTGCCTGCGCGCCGCTCGACTCCGCGAGGCGCGTGCGCGCCGCCGTGGCCTCGAGCGCGACCGCAGGCAGTCGGTCCGCACCCGCGAGCCGGGCGAGGGCGCGCGACTCTTCCAGCCGCGAGATCGCCAGCGCGAGATCGTGATTGGCCTCGAGTCCGAGCGCCACCAGGGCGTCGAGCTGCGGGTCGTCGAAAGCCAGCCACCAGGAGTCGGCGACTGCCGCTCCCGCACTCCCGTCCGACATCCCGACGGCGGCAGACGAGCGCCAGCTCTCCGGCGCGACCGTCGAAGGCGGCTCCGGAGGGGGGGCGAGGGAACAGCCGGCCGTAGCGAGAAGTACGACCGTGAGAACAGGCAGGAACGCGGGCATGAACGTGCGGCGAATCACGAGGAGACCTCCTGCCCGGCGGAGGATTCCGCGACGCCCGGGCGGCGTCGCCTCTCCCCCAGCCGCGCGATGATCACGTAGAAGACCGGAATGAAGAAGACCGCGATGAACGTCGCGGCGATCATGCCGCCGAAAACGCCGGTACCGATCGAATGTCGGCTCGCGGCGCCCGCGCCGGTCGAGACGACCAGCGGCAGCACCCCGAGGACGAAGGCGAGCGAGGTCATCACGATGGGACGGAACCGCAAACGCGCCGCCTCCTGCGCGGCGCCTTCGATCGTGGCCCCGGCATCCCGCCGCTGGGTGGCGAACTCGACCATCAAAATGGCGTTCTTCGACGCCAGGCCGATGAGCGTGATCAATCCGATCTGGAAATAGATGTCGTTCGCCGCCCCGCCGAAAAGGGCGCCGCGCAACCAGACCGCCGCGAGCGCGCCGAGCACAGCGATCGGCACGGTGAGCAGCACGGCCACCGGCAGCTTCCAGCTCTCGTACTGCCCAGCCAGGATCAAGAAAACCACCAGGATCGAGAACAGGAAGACCACCGCCGAGGAGCCGCCGGTCTTCTTCTCCTGGAAGGCCGAGCCGCTCCAGGCGTAACCGAAGTCCTGTGGCAGTTGGGCGTCGGCGAGCTTCTCCATCGCCGCGATCGCCTCGCCCGAGCTTCGTCCGGGGGCGGCGGCCCCGAGGAGCTTCACCGCCGGAAACCCGTTGAAGCGCTCGAGCACCTCGGGGCCGACCGTCGACTTCACGGTGACCAGCGCAGAGAGCGGCATCATGCGGCCGTCGGCGGCGCGCACGAAGACGCGCCCGAGATCGTCGGGCGACTTGCGGTCGACCGCCTCGGCCTGAAGCTGCACCCGGAAGGCCCTGCCGCTGCGCGTGAAGTCGTTGACGTAGAGCGTGCCGAAGGTGCTCTGCAACGCCGCGTAAACGTCATCGACCGAGATGCCCGACGCCTTGGCGCGTTCACGGTCCAGCGCCACCTCGAGCTGCGGCACGTCCGGCCGGAAGAGCGTGCGTACGCCGGCCAGCTCGGGCAGCTTGTTGGCCTTCTCCATCAGGCCGAACGCCACCTCCGACATGTGGTGGGTGCTGCCCTCGCCGCGATTCTGAACGAAGAACTCGAACCCGCCGGTCGCACCGAGCCCCTGGATCGGCGGTGGATTGAAGCCGAAGATCACGGCCTCCTTGATCCCGCCGGTGCTGCCGTAGAAGCCGCCCAGCACCTGCTCGAGTTTCGACTCGCGCTCGTCCCAGGGTTTCAGAATGACGAAGAAGGTGGCAGCGTTCGACTTGCTGCCGCCGCCGACGAAGTCGAAGCCGACGATCGAAACGATGCGCTCGACCGCCGGATCCGCCAGCACCGCCTGCTCCACCTGACGCGCCACCTTCGCCGTGCGTTGCAGCGTCGCGCCGTCCGGGAGCAAGGCCGCGGCGATGAAATAGCCCTGATCCTCACTCGGCACCAGCCCGCCGGGCACCACGTTGAGCAGCCCGAAAACCGCCAGGAGCGCGACCAGAAACAGGCCGATGGTGAGCGCCTTGTGGCGGATCAGAAAGTCGACCTTGGCGCCGAAACCGTCGGTGCGGCGCTGGAACCAGGCATCGAACCTGCCCAGCAGACCGTGCGGCGCGATGTGCTCCGGGCGGAGCAGGATCGCGCACAGCGCCGGGGTCAAAGTGAGCGCGACCACGCCGGAGAGAAATACCGAGATGGCGATGGTGATGGCGAACTGGCGGTAGAGCTCGCCAGCGAGGCCGCCGAAGAAGGCGACCGGCAGAAAGACCGCCACCAGGACGAGGACGATCGCGATCACCGGTCCGGTGACTTCGGTCATCGCCTTGAACGCCGCTTC
>Ga0154020_10010246_pt1 | contig 10730 bp, 10 predicted proteins | sample Klosneuvirus_201_FD_109709 | JGI IMG/M metagenome (GOLD analysis project Ga0154020, IMG submission 109709) | Active sludge microbial communities from wastewater, Klosterneuburg, Austria - Klosneuvirus_20160825_MG | ecosystem: Engineered > WWTP > Aerobic digester > Activated sludge | place...
ATGCGGCGCGCCCCGAGCAGCACGCTGCTAGACATCGCCGGATGTCGGCGTGGTGGCCGGTGCGGGCGCAGCGGCGTCGGTGAAGCGCACGTCGGGCAGCGGCGCCTCGCGCTGCTGCAGCGCGACATGAGCGTGGATAGCCTCGATCAACGGCTGCAGGCCGTCGCGTGCCAGCGCCGAGATCGAGAACACCGTGCCCTTCCAGCGCAGGCGGCGCACGTAGTCCTTGACGCGCTGCTCACGTTCGGCCTCGGGCACCATGTCCAGCTTGTTGAACACCAGCCAGCGCGGTTTGGCGTGCAGCTTGGGGTCGTACTTCTTCAGTTCGGCGACGATGGCCTTGGCCTGCTGCACCGGGTCGACACCTTCGTCGAAGGGCGCCGCGTCGATGATGTGCAGCAGGAGCCGCGTGCGCTGCAGGTGGCGCAGGAACTGGTGGCCGAGGCCGGCGCCTTCGGACGCACCCTCGATCAGGCCGGGGATGTCGGCGACGACGAAGCTGCGCTCGGGGCCGACGCGCACCACGCCCAGGTTGGGATGCAAGGTCGTGAAGGGGTAGTCGGCGATCTTCGGCCGCGCGTTCGAGATCGCGGCGATCAGCGTGCTCTTGCCGGCATTGGGCATGCCCAGCAGGCCGACGTCGGCCAGCACACGCAGTTCCAGCTTCAGCTTCTTGGCCTCGCCCGGCCAGCCGGGCGTCTTCTGCCGCGGCGAGCGGTTCGTGCTGGTCTTGAAGTGCAGGTTGCCGAAGCCGCCGTCGCCGCCCTTGACGAGCAGCTCGCGCTGGCCGTGCTCGAGCAGTTCGACCAGCAGTTCACCGGTCTCGAAGTCGGAGATCATCGTGCCCACAGGCATGCGCAGCTCGATGTCGGGCGAAGCCGCGCCGTACTGGTCGCTGCCGCGGCCGGCTTCGCCGTTCTTCGCGTCGTGGCGCCGCGCGTAGCGGTAGTCGATCAGCGTGTTGATGTTGCGGTCGGCGATCGCCCACACGCTACCGCCGCGGCCGCCGTCACCGCCGTTGGGGCCGCCGAAGGGGATGAACTTCTCGCGCCGGAAGCTCACGCAGCCCGCGCCACCGTGGCCTGCGGACACGTCGATCACGGCTTCGTCGACGAATTTCATGGTGCGGCTATGGTAACGAGGGCGATAAACGAAGAAGCCCCGGCACGCCGGGGCTTCGCGGACCGTGCGGGCTGTGCGATCAGGCCGGGGTGACGAACACCGTCTGCCGGTTCAGCGCGCCCTTGACCTCGAAGGACACCGCGCCATCGACCAGCGCGAACAGCGTGTGGTCCTTGCCGATGCCGACGCCGACGCCCGGGTGGAACTTGGTGCCGCGTTGGCGCACGATGATCGAGCCGGCCGAAACCAGCTGGCCGCCGAAGCGCTTCACGCCCAGCATCTTCGGCCTGGAGTCGCGCCCGTTGCGGGTTGAGCCGCCGCCTTTTTTCTGTGCCATGGTTTCGCCCCTTAGCCGTTGGTCGAGCCCGCAATCGACGTGATGTGCAGCTCGGTGTAAGTCTGGCGGTGACCGCCGTGCTTCTGGTAATGCTTGCGACGACGCATCTTGAAGATGCGCACCTTGTCGTGCTTGCCCTGCGACAGGACGGTAGCCGTCACGCTCGCACCCGCGACCCAGGGAGCACCGACCTTGAGGTCTGCGCCGCTACCCACGGCCAGCACCTGCTCGATCACGACTTCCTGGCCCACGTCCGCAGCTATCTGTTCTACCTTGATCTTTTCGCCGGCAGCAACCTTGTATTGCTTGCCACCGGTTTTTATGACCGCGTACATGTGAGACCTTTCGAAGAACCCTGCGCTGCCGCCCCCGACACCTGCCGGATGCAGCCGCCCCAGAGGCCCATCCCATGGACAGGACCCAGCCGAACTGCGCAGAGCCTTTGAGTATAGCATGCGCCTTGACCGGCAGACAGCCGCGGCTGGCGCTGCCGCCCCGCTTCCTATAATCGGCATCCCGTGCTCGAAACCACCGCCCTCCCCCCCGCTGCCGACCCTGCCGAATCGGCCTTGCGGCGCGTGGACGAGGTGATCCGCGACCGCCTGCGCTCCCGCGTGGCGCTCATCGATCAGATATCGGGCTACATCATCGGGGCCGGCGGCAAACGGATCCGCCCCCGGCTGGTGCTGCTGTTTTCGGAAGCGCTGGGCTTCGAAGGCCCTGAGCGCTACGAGCTTGCCGCCATCGTCGAGTTCATCCACACCGCGACACTGCTGCACGACGATGTCGTCGACGAATCGGCATTGCGGCGCGGACGCGCCACGGCCAACGCGATGTTCGGCAATGCGGCGAGCGTGCTGGTCGGCGATTTTCTGTATTCCCGCGCCTTCCAGATGATGGTGTCGGTCAACCGCATGCGCGTGCTCGACGTGCTCGCCGACGCCACCAACGTCATTGCCGAAGGCGAAGTGCTGCAGTTGATGAACATGCACGACCCCGACCTGGCCGTGAACGACTACCTGCAGGTGATCCGCTTCAAGACGGCCAAGCTCTTCGAGGCCAGCGCTCGCCTGGGCGCGGTGCTGGCCGGCGCCGACGCAGCGCTGGAAGAGTCCTGCGCCGACTTCGGGCGCTCGCTGGGCACGGCGTTCCAGCTCGTCGACGACCTGCTCGACTACGAAGGCAACAGCGACGAGCTCGGCAAGAACGTGGGTGACGACCTGCGCGAAGGCAAGCCCACGCTGCCGCTGCTGGTGGCGATGGAGCGGGCCTCCGAGGCCGAACGCTCACTGATCCGCCACGCCATCGAGCACGGCGAACTGCAGAAGCTGCCCGAGATCCTGGCCATCGTGCGCCGCACCGGGGCGCTCGACGCCACGCGGGACGCCGCGCGTGCCGAAGCCGACAAGGCCCAGCTGGCACTGCGAACGCTGCCCGCATCGCCAGCCCGCGACGCTCTGCTAGAATTGTGCGTTCGATCGGTGCATCGCTCTTCCTGAACGAAGAACGCTGCTCGTCAGGGCCCGCAGCAGCAAGGCTGCCGTTGCCCGTCATCCGCATCGGGGTGTAGCTTAGCCTGGTAGAGCGCTACGTTCGGGACGTAGAGGCCGGAGGTTCGAATCCTCTCACCCCGACCAGATTACTCATACGAATCAACGAGTTAGACCCGCCGCGCACGTCGCGGCGGTTTCGTTTTCGAGGGTTCTGTGCCAAATCTGTGCCAAATCGCGCAGGTCCAACGGCACAGAGGTCGGTCCCATATAAGTCCCATGGCTACAGGAGTCTCCTCATCAACTGGAGACCCCCCATGGCGCACCTCGCCAACCGCAGCCGCTTCCGTGTCACCGTCAAGAACAAGCCGGACGTGACCCGGCACTTCAGCTTCGACAAGCTCGGCGCGGTCGAGGCCTACATGAAGGAGCTGCGGGCGCGGTTCGGTCCAATCGGGTCCAGCCGTCCTCGGATAACGCTTCGGACGCCTCGCGCAGCACTCGGACGATGCCGGTGTGCGGCCAATCGAAGCTTCCATCAGGCGCGATGCCATTCACCACCATGTCGTTGAAGACGTCGGTCTGAGCGAAAGCGGCCATGTGCGCTCGCGCCTCGTCCATGGACTTGACCCACCCGACCAGTTCGTTGTGGTGGTGGTCGATGCGCTGGTAGCAGTGCTCGAGGTGGCGCAAGGCAGCCTCGCAGCCCGGGTCGCTCCAGAGGTCGAATCGCTCGATGAAGTGATGCACCAGCTCGTTGCGCATCACGACCAGTTCCTCAATCTGGGCTCTGACCTCGGCGAGCCGCTCAGGAGCCATCGTCATGCGGTAGCTGATGGCCATGGAGATGCGGTCGGTCGGTACCTTGTCCTCCGGGAGCAACGCGCGCTCGAAGCCGTCCGGCACCGCGTAACTTTCGAAGAGGGACTTGACCAGCGTACCCAGGGTCTTGTCCGACACCTTCTCCAAGTTCGCGGCCCGCTGGGCTTCAAGCGTGTCGGCAGGCCCGGCGAGCTCGTGGTGGGCCAGCAGCGTCTTCATCAGTCGCTCGTACTGCTGCAACCGCAGCATGCACCGCCCGAGCCAACGCTGGACGTCGAGCTGGCCTTGGGGTCTGGGTTGGTCGGTCATCGCGTCAGTGTTCCATGGCGGAAGTACGGGGCCAGGCAGACCTCTACAACCTCAGTCATAGTTTCGGAAAATCAGAAATACCATCTGAAAACGCATCGGGTACCCTTCTGTTTCTGATTTACCGAAATTCTAGTTGATGAGACCCCCAGAACCGTCCACAATTTCGGAATAGCAGAAACTCTTCGCTTGAAGCCCGTTCCAAAAGCCCCACCACTGAAATTCCGAAATGACCGACTCCGCCACCCGCCAACCGACCCTGCTCCAGTCAGCCCCTGACCTGGGCCCGGTCGTGCGCGAGCGTCGCAAGTCACAGTCGCTGCGCATCGATGATGCAGCGGGTCTGCTCGGCGTGTCGGTGGACCTCATGTCAAGGCTGGAGAACGGCCAAGGCTCGGTGCGCCTGGACAAAGCCCTGGCCGTGCTCGATGGCCTGGGCCTCACGCTCATGGTGCTGCCCAAGGAGCACCCGTGGGTCCGAGAGGCGGCCTCTTCAAGCGGCTCGGGCAGCTCAGACAGCCCGTCCGTACCTACCGGCGCCTCGAAGCCATGACGGGCTAGCCATGACCCACGCATTGCATGTCTGGGCCGACGAGGCTCGTGTCGCCACCATCGAGCACGAAGGGCGCGACGACCGCTGGGGCCTGAGCTATGCCGAGCCCTGGGTCGCCAACGCCCAGGCTTACCCGCTGTCGCCAGCACTGCCGCTGGTGCGCCCGGCGGCCGACTACGCGTCCGCCTCCATCAAGCGCTTCATCGAGCACCTGCTGCCCGAGGGGCGTGCGCTGGACGTGGCCGTGGCCTACAACGGCCTGGCCAAGACCAACGTCTTCGGCCTCATCTGGGCGCTTGGGGCCGAGACCGCGGGCGCCCTGCGCTTCACTGGCGACGCAGCGGCGGCGCAGATGGGGGGCGAGCCCATCCTGCGAGAAGTCCCCCTCCAGGAGCTCGACCAGCGCATTGCCGAACGCGAGCACGTGCCGCTGACGGTGTGGGACGGCAAAGTGCGCATGTCGGTGGCCGGATTGCAAGACAAGCTGCTGGTCTACCTCGACCGGCCACTGCAGGAGGGCGGACAACTGTTTCTGGTGGACGGGCAGCGACTGGCCTCCACCCACATCCTCAAGCCCGACACCGGCAAACCTCAGACGCCGCATTTGGCGGTCAATGAGCACTTCTGCATGTCGCTGGCCCGCCGCATGAAGCTGCCGGTCGCTGAGGTAAGCTTGTTGCGCACGCCCCGCCCAGTGCTGGTCGTGCGCCGCTTCGACCGCGCAGTCGAGAACGTCGGCGGCCAGCCTCGGGTTCACCGCCGGCACATCATCGACGCTGCCCAAGCCTGCGACCTGCCGGTGGCCTACAAGTACGAACGCAACCTGGGCAGCGCCGAGGCGGTGCGGCACATCCGAGATGGCGTGAGCTTCGAGCGCCTGTTCGAATGCGCCGACCTCACGGCCAACAAGGCCGCCACACGGCTGGCCATGCTGCGCTGGGCGCTCTTCCAATTCTTGATTGGCAACAGCGACGCCCACGGCAAGAACTTCTCGTTCTTTGTGCGCGCGGGCGGGCTGCTGGAGCCCACGCCCTGGTACGACCTGGTGAGCGTGCGGCAGTACGACGGCTTCGACACCGAGCTGGCCATGGCCTACGGCGACGTGTTCAGCCACGCCGAGGTCTCGGCCTTTGCCCTGGCCGATTTTGCTGCCCGCTGCAGCGTCGACCGCAAGCTGATGCGCCGCGAGGGCCAGCGCCTGGCCAAGTTGGCCACGGCAGAGGCCGCAGCGCAGGCCCAGGCGGCCGACTACGAGGGCGAGGCCGAGCGGGTCTTCGTGCGGGGCATCGCCGACTTCGTGGCCCACCAGGCCAACCGGCTGACGCAGCTGGTGGGCGACGCAGCGCGCTGGAAGGACGAGTACCTCTGACAGCTCTGGGCCGTACCCGCCCAAGGACCAGGAGGCGCCCCTGCCGGGCCCCTGGCCAACCGTATAAGCCGGTTCCTATACGACCTCGCTGGCTACGGTGTTTGGAGCAGACCGTAGCTGCGCTGCTCCAAAACTGCTCCAGATGACCCTCGCGCAACGTCGTGCAACGCCATGCAAAACCGCGCTAGGATGTTGATTCTTCGTTCAGAAAATGCCCGAAAAGGCGTCCGGATGGAATTCGGGACGTAGAGGCCGGAGGTTCGAATCCTCTCACCCCGACCAGCCTTCCCGCTGGTCCTCCTGTCGCCCGGCCGGGCCAGCAGCGGTCTGCACGCCCCCAGCCTCGGGCCGTGCGTTTACACCGAGGGGCGATTCGGCGATGATCTGCGCGATATGCAGTCGATGAGCATCCCCCCCGATGGCCGCTGAGACCCTGGTCGAACCACCACCGTCCTCCCTTTCGGGCGTCGCCCGCGTTCTCGTCAACGCCGGCAAGCTCACCGCCAAGAGCGCCGAAGAGATCACCAGGAACGCCCGCGAACGCAAGTCGAGCTTCGTCGCGGCACTGATCGGCGGCGGCAACGTCAAGCCCGATGACCTCGCACACACCTTGTCCACCGCGCTGGCGCTGCCGGTGATGGACCTCAACGCCGTCGACTTGCAGAAGCTGCCGCGCATCATCGTCGACCAGAAGATCGCCAGCCAGTACCAGCTGCTGGTGCTGGGCAAGCGCGGCAACCGGCTCTTCATCGGCGCCGCCGACCCCACCGACCAGGAAGCGGCCGAACGCATCAAGTTCGCCACCCAGCTGACGCCCGAGTGGGTCATCGTCGAGTACGACAAGCTGATGAAGCAGCTCGACGCGCAGGGCGCGAGCGCCAACGACCAGCTCGAGTCGCTGGCCGGCGGCGACTTCGATTTCGACGTCACCGACGAGGAAACCGCGGCGCCGGAAAGCGCCGACGTCACCGCCGACGTCGAAGACGCGCCGGTGGTGCGATTCCTGCAGAAGATGCTGATCGACGCCATCAACATGCGCGCGTCCGACCTGCACTTCGAGCCCTACGAATACACCTACCGCGTGCGTTTCCGCGTCGACGGCGAATTGCGCGAGATCACGCAGCCGCCGGTGGCCATCAAGGACAAGCTGGCCTCGCGCATCAAGGTCATCTCGCGCATGGACATCGCCGAGAAGCGTGTGCCGCAGGACGGACGCATGAAGCTGAAGTTCGGCAGCAAGGCGATCGACTTCCGCGTCAGCACGCTGCCCACGCTGTTCGGCGAGAAGGTCGTGATCCGTATCCTCGACCCGTCGAGCGCCAAGCTGGGCATCGAGGCGCTGGGCTACGAGAAGATCGAGAAGGACCGCCTGATGCAGGCCATCGGCCGGCCCTACGGCATGATCCTCGTCACCGGCCCGACCGGCAGCGGCAAGACGGTGTCGCTCTACACCTGCCTGAACATCCTGAACCAGCCGGGCGTGAACATCGCCACGGTGGAAGACCCGGCGGAAATCAACCTGCCCGGCATCAACCAGGTCAACGTCAACGACCGCGCCGGCCTGACCTTCGCTGCGGCGCTGAAGTCCTTCCTGCGCCAGGATCCGGACATCATCATGGTCGGCGAAATCCGCGACCTGGAAACCGCCGACATTGCCATCAAGGCCGCGCAGACCGGCCACATGGTGATGAGCACGCTGCACACCAATGACGCCCCCACCACGCTGACGCGGCTGCTGAACATGGGTGTGGCACCGTTCAACATCGCCTCCAGCGTGCTGCTCATCACCGCGCAGCGGCTGGCGCGCAAGCTGTGCGAGAACTGCAAGAAGCCCGCCGACTATCCGCGGGAATCGATGCTCAAGGCCGGCTTCAAGCCCGAGGACCTGGACGGCAACTGGAAGCCCTACCGGGCCGTCGGCTGCTCGATGTGCAACAACGGTTACAAAGGCCGGGTCGGTATCTACCAAGTGATGCCGATAACCGAGGCTATCCAGCGCATCATCCTGTCCGAGGGCACGGCACTGGACATCGCCAAGCAGGCCCAGGCCGAGGGTGTGCGCGACCTGCGCCAGTCCGGGCTGATCAAGGTCCGCGGCGGTGTCACCACGCTCGAGGAAGTGATCACGGTCACCAACGAGTAAGCGCCGTCCCGCAACCCGCCAGCCCAGCCCCCGACCCGAGAACCCATGGCCACAGCAGCACTCGCAAAAGCGCCCAAGGAAGTCATCTTCGAGTGGGAGGGCAAGGACCGCAACGGCAAGGTCGTGCGCGGCGAGATGCGCGCCGGCGGCGAGTCGGTGGTCAACGCCAGCCTGCGCCGCCAGGGCATCCTGGTGAGCAAGGTCAAGAAGCGCCGCACCAGCGGCGGCAAGGCCATCAAGCAGAAGGACATCGCCATCTTCACGCGCCAGCTGGCGACGATGATGAAGGCCGGCGTGCCGCTGCTGCAGGCCTTCGACATCGTGGCCCGCGGCAGCACGAACCCGCGCATGACCAAGCTGCTGAACGACATCCGCAGCGACGTCGAGACCGGCACCAGCCTGTCGTCGGCCTTCCGCAAGCACCCGCTGCACTTCGACGCGCTGTACTGCAACCTGGTCGAAGCCGGCGAAGCGGGCGGCATCCTGGAAGCGCTGCTCGACCGCCTGGCCATCTATCAAGAGAAGACGATGGCCATCAAGAGCAAGATCAAGTCGGCGCTGATGTACCCCATCGCGGTCATCGTCGTCGCCTTCGTCGTGCTGACGGTGATCATGATCTTCGTCATCCCGGCCTTCGAAGACGTGTTCAAGTCCTTCGGCGGCGAACTGCCCGGCCCGACGCTGGTGGTGATCGCGATGTCGAAGTTCTTCGTGCAGTGGTGGTGGGCCATCTTCGGCCTGCTCGGCGGCGGCCTGTACTTCTTCTTCGAGAGCTGGAAACGCTCCGAGAAGATGCAGATGACGATGGACCGCATCCTGCTGAAGGTGCCCATCTTCGGCGACCTCATCAACAAATCGGTGATCGCGCGCTGGACGCGCACGCTGTCGACGATGTTCGCCGCCGGCGTGCCGCTGGTCGAAGCGCTCGACTCGGTGGGCGGCGCCTCGGGCAACGCGGTCTACGCGCAGGCCACCGAACAGATCCAGAAGGACGTCTCCACCGGCTCGGCGCTGACGACCTCGATGACAGCCACCGGCGTCTTCCCGACCATGGTGCTGCAGATGGCGGCCATCGGCGAGGAATCGGGTTCGCTCGACCACATGCTGTCGAAGGCGGCCGAGTTCTACGAGGAAGAGGTCGACGAGATGGTCAAGGGCCTGTCCAGCCTGATGGAGCCCTTCATCATCGTCATCCTGGGCACGCTGATCGGCGGCATCGTGGTCTCGATGTACCTGCCCATCTTCAAGCTGGGTGCGGTTGTCTAGCGTGGAGGGGCTGTTCGCGGGCCTGCCGCTGGACGTGCTGCTCTCGCCCTGGCTCCTGGCCCTGCTGGGCCTGATCGTCGGCAGCTTCCTCAACGTGGTGGTGCACCGGCTGCCGCTGATGCTGGAACGCCAATGGTGGGGCGACGTCGCGGCGCAGCTGGCCGACGGCGATTCCTTCCAGCGCGTGTTCGCCAGCGCGGCGCCCGAAAGGCTGGCGCTGGCCTCAGGCGGCCTGGAAAAGGCCATCGCCGGGCTGGCGCCGCTGGGCCTGGCGCGGCCGGCGTCGCGTTGCCCGTCGTGCGGCCACCGCATCCGCTTCTACGAAAACATCCCGCTGCTCAGCTGGCTGGTGCTGCGCGGCCGCTGCTCGGCCTGCAAGACGCCGATCTCGGTGCGCTACCCGCTGGTCGAACTGGCCACGGCGCTGCTCTTCGGCGCACTGGCCTGGCGGCTCGGTCCGCAAGCTTCGACGCTGCTGTGGTGCGGCGTCGGCGCCGTGCTGCTGGCGCTGGCGCTGATCGACTGGGACACCACCGTGCTGCCCGATGCGCTGACGCTGCCATTGCTGTGGGCCGGCCTGCTGGCCGCCGCCCTGGGCTGGCTGCCGGGGCTGCCCTTGCTGCAATCGTTGTGGGGCGCGGTGGCCGGCTACATGTCGCTCTTCCTCGTCTACTGGTTCTTCAAGCTCGCCACCGGCAAGGAAGGCATGGGCTTCGGCGACTTCAAGCTGCTCGCCGCCCTGGGCGCCTGGCTGGGCTGGCAGGCCATCCTGCCCATCGTGCTGATGGCCTCGGTGCTGGGCGCGGTGGTCGGGCTGCTGATGAAGGCCGGTGGCTCGCTGCGCCAGGGGCGCTTCGTGCCCTTCGGGCCTTTCCTGGCCGGCGGCGGGGTTGTCGTGATGCTGGCCGGCCTGGAAACGGTGCTGGGGTGGATGGGCTGGGCCTGAGCGCTTCGCCCGGCCCGCAGGTGCGGACCATCGGCCTCACCGGCGGCATCGGCAGCGGCAAGAGCACGGTGGCGCAAGGGCTGGTGGCCTGCGGCGCCCATCTCGTCGACACCGACGCCATCGCACGGGCGCTCACCCAGGCCGGTGGCCAGGCCATGCCCGCGTTGGCCGCCGCCTTCGGGCCCGAGGTGATGACGGCCGAGGGCGCGCTGGACCGGGCCCACATGCGCCGCCTGGCCTTCGGCGACCCGGCCGTGAAGGCGAAGCTGGAAGCCATCCTGCACCCGATGATCGGTGAAGAGGCCTGGCGCCAGGCCGAACAGGCCGCGGGGCGGCCGGTGGTCTTCGATGTGCCGCTGCTGGCCGAGTCCGGCCA
>Ga0154020_10010249_pt1 | contig 10729 bp, 5 predicted proteins | sample Klosneuvirus_201_FD_109709 | JGI IMG/M metagenome (GOLD analysis project Ga0154020, IMG submission 109709) | Active sludge microbial communities from wastewater, Klosterneuburg, Austria - Klosneuvirus_20160825_MG | ecosystem: Engineered > WWTP > Aerobic digester > Activated sludge | place...
ATGAAAATCCTCTCAAAAAGTAGCAAGTTGCATTATATTCACATCTGCTATCTAATTCGATGCACTTTGAAGCGTCAGAAATCGCTTTATCAAAAATGTTAAACTCAACATTTGACATACATGAAAAAAGATAGACTTTGGGATTATTTGGCTCTATTGCTTTTGCTTTTGAGATATATTCACAAACATCCCAATAGGCAATCCTTGGTTTGATGTGTCGATTATCTTGCCTTCGTTTTGCTTTTGCAAGATATTCTTCTGCTGTTTTTTTTGGGAAAAAATTGAAGATCATTTTAATCTTTGTTGTCCAGTATTACCATTATGCCAAGAGCAATTTTACTTTTGGAATTTGTTATACAATTTTATAGAAAAAAAAAGTGATTTCAAAGTCTAATTTCTACAATAGAAAATAATTGATGTTTTCTACTTCATTCATTTTTTTTAACAGCCATTTTTTCCACAGACGCCCCTCTTTAGCGAAACACCCAAAACCCTCTTAGCGAATCCTCAGCGAATCACTTCCTCATCCTAACGGCTCCTAACGTCTCCTAATGAAAAGCAAAAAGCCTCATTCTTGCGAAATGAGGCTTAATGGCTTCTAATGAATTGAAATCGGAGGTCCCGAGCGGATTAGAACCGCTGTACATAAATCTGCATTATTTTTCCAAACGAAAGTTTTAAGATTCTGATTTCATTTCAAGGACTTAAGGTCAGACTCTCCTTTATTTAATTATTATTGGGAACTTTCAAAAATGGAACTTCTAGCTATTATATTCTTTATTATCCAGAAATACGATGAATTATTCGAGAAAACGCCCGTAAACGGAGATTTACGTCCGTTTACGGACGTTTTCATCTGTAGCCGGCTGTTTACAGATGAATTTTATTCCAGGCTTTTTTATACTCAAACTTCCAAAGTTAATTCCTGTAATTTCATTTTTTCGGACGGAGTGTATTCAAAAAAAAATTCGAAAAAGGCGAAAAAAACTTTTTTTTCAAGAAAATTGAATTCATGCTCTAATAAAGTGGACTTACGAAAAACCTTGAAAAAACGTTTTTTTTGTGATTGGACATTATAAGTTTAAGAGGAACAGACAAATGAAATGATTGCTGAGCTTAATCGATTTAAAAATTATTACGAAAGGTGGAAGAAGTAAAGTAGCACGACTGGGTTCTCTTGTTTCTGCTAAGACATTTCGTGTTCCAAAGACAGTTTTGTGGTTAATGAAACACGAAATGTGGAAGTGATGTGGTTACTTAAATAAATAAACTAATCATTTTCTAATTTTGATATTAAAGAATAATAAATTTTCGAGACAGCTAGGCGTTTAACTAAAGCTAGCGAGAGGTTCCTTCTTCATATAGATCTAAGCTGGGAAGTGTTAGTTCAGAAGGTTTCTCTCTTAGAACAGGAATTCATAGTCTGAAATTAAGAGATTATTTATTTCCGTAATGATTATAAAGGTTGAAATAATAGTACTAGATGGATATTTTAACCAGATTATTCCGTAAAAAAACAAAACCCTTTTTTTGTGTTTTTTTAAAAAGAAATAATTACACTTTTTACGAAATTTTCGTAAACCCAAAGCAGGAAATTTATAGCTGAGAAAACATCTTAAATCATTGTCCTTCGTAAAAAAACATTTTTCAAGGATTAAAATCGATTACTTCCGTTTTCAAACGTATTCAAACGTTTTTTTACAATGCAATTTCAAACATATAACTTGTAAAAAAAATCTTTTTTAAAGTTACATTGAAAATGAAGGTTTAATAGTTAATTGAAAAGAGTTGATAGACTGTAATGCAATTAAGAATCTTGCAAAATTCAATTGGTGATAATATGGTTCTTGTGAATGATATTTAATCCATTGTTAATTTCAATCAAATATAAACCGGGCTGAAATTTTATATTTATGGCTAAATGATTTATTCCATTATCAACGCTTGGCTTTTCTGAATATAATTCTTTACCATCAACATTGAAGATTTTTAAAACTAAAGATTCATGGTTATTTGCTAGGTATGTAATTTGAAACTGACCTGAACTTGGATTTGGAAAAACGGAGAAAATTGATTCTTGTTGAAGAACTTGATTATTTGTAGAAAGAATCGAATCTGGAGTGTATTCCCAGAAATCGTTCAAAATAGTTGGACTGTTCCAGCCAGTGCCTAAGTATCCAAAGGAACCTATTGAAAAACCAACTGCACCATTTCTAGCTACACCGCCAAAATTTGATTTTTGAAGCCAAGTATCATTTGTGGGGTCATATTCCCAAAAATCATCAAAATTTATACTGCCGGTTGAGTCAATACCAGTGCCTATGTAACCTTTATTATTTATCGCAAAACCTGAAGCTAAATCCCTAGAGAAACCGGGTAGATCAGATTTTTGTGACCAAGTATTCAATGATGGATCATATTCCCAAAGATCGCGATAAAAAACACCGAATGAATTATATCCAGAACAGACATAGCCTTTTGATCCTATTGAAAAACTTGATGCACCATATCTTGGCCCTGCCGGAAAATCGGCAATTTGTGTCCAACTATTAGTGATGGGATTATATTCCCAAAAATCTTGAAAACAGATTCCACCTTGACCAATACCTAATCCAACGTATGATTTAGAACCTATTGTAAATACACTAGCAGATCGCCTGGGTTGTCCACCGAAATCAGCCTTTTGGGTCCAGGTATCTGTAGTTGGGTCATATTCCCATAGATCTTGATAAAACATTCCGGTGCTATAACCTAGGCCAATATAACCTTGTGTGCCTATTGAAAAACCAACCGCTACACTTCGGCCGTTTCCACCAAAATTGGATTTTTGAGTCCATGAATTATTGTCTTGATCATATTCCCAAAAATCTTGTGCGAGTTGTGATACATCACCAGTTCCAATGTAGCCTTTTTTTCCGATTGAAAAACCTGCTGCATAATCTATAGCACCAGCTGAAAGATTTGATTTTTGTATCCAACCATCAGCTCTAAGATTAAGCCATGCAGTAGAAAGTAGAACAAATAGGAATATTTTCATTTTAGCATTATTTTGATTAAAAGTTTAGTGATTTTTTTTAGAATGAGTTTGGTTGAATGATTTACTCTTTCTCTATATTTACTCTTTCTCTATAAAGATGAAATATGTTTATTAAAAGCGTTTGATGTTAGTGATGATTAAAATTGGACGAATATAAAATTGAAACTTTACTTTTTTTAATACATTTATTGCGGTATCTGGTTCTAAGTATTTTAATATTTCAAAGATAAAACTAATATTTTTTACAAAATCATTAGCACTAATGTATATTAAATTAATTTATTTTGCAAATGGAATCAAACATAAATTGATCATCCTTCGGCAATTCAAGCTGATTCGTAAATTATTTTAAATCCTCTCTTAATGAAAAACGTCTAATCTTCCTTTTTTATATTCAAATTTAGAAAATTCAATATTGCTATTTCCAGTCAAATAGATTCCATTACAACCAAAAGTCACCTAAACTCCTAATTTATCGGGCATTCAAGATAAAGATTTTCCAGCTCACTCTGTTTTCCCATATTTATTTCATTATTTTGCAGCAATTCATTTAAGGAATGAAATATCATTCGCACTGATCAAAGAGATCGTAAAGGAAGTAACCGCAGCCATCAAGAAAAATTTACAGATAGACTGGTTCAAGAAGCCGGATGCCAGGGCCCAGATAATACTTGCAGTCAAGAGAGTTTTAAAAAATAAGATTGTGGAAGATGAACTACAGGTAATATTAAGTGAGATCATGGATCAGGCGGATGCGAGGTATCGGGAGGTGATGGCGTGAATGAATACTTAATAAATTAAAAATATTTATGACTTTTCTACCTGATAAAATAACAAAACAGCATGTACTTGAAGCAATAGAGAATATTGAGAAAGAAAATCTACCGCTTAAGCCATCATCAAAGTATGATGTGATTATTAATGGAAAGGCCTATCCTCCTAAGGAAGTAATGCGTCATGCGCACAGGATAGCAAATGGTAATAGAGAATGGCTATTGAGTGGTGGAGAACCTACAAATAAGTATCTATCAAATTTCGGGTTCGATATTCGGTTAAAGGAAGAGAGTGCTGATGAATTGAAGTCAGTTGAGAAGTTTGTCTCGTTATTAAAAAAAATGGGAGAACAAGTTGCTAAGGATTATTTTTCTTATGCAATCCGTTTAGTAAAAGACCTATCTGTCGAAGAAGATGATGACAGGATTACGTTTGGTACTACCGGCAATAGTCGAATAACAATTACCTGCGGTCAGCGATATACATTATTGTATGTGCTAAACGACGAAAAATCATGGCACTTTATTTCAACTAAAGACATTTTCTCAAATCCTGAAATTACTGTCGAGCCATTTGGTGGTTCGCCTGGAGCATTTTATTGTAAGTCTGCGAACTCAAGTGAAATTGTAAATAACTGGGAAGAAATCATAGATGCAGCCAGGATTGAGTTAAAGCGTGTTGAAAGTTCAGGGTATAAATCACATAGCAATATAACTTTTGAGAAAGCGGTGTTTGATGATAATTATAGAGAAGAATTGTTCGATAAAGCATTTGGCAGCGCATCAACTAACTATTGGATTTTTCAATGTAATCCTACAGAGTTTGATTTTGAGAAGGCTGTATTAAACAATCTGCTCCATTCCTGGACTGTTACTGCTCATAGAGACAAAATAAAAAAAGGAGACAAGGTAATTCTCTGGCTTGCCGGAAAGAATCCGGGTTGTTATGCCTTAGCAAAGGTTACTTCAGAGCCAGCACAAAACTCTTCTAATCCTGATGATCACTTATGGAAGACCACTCCTAAAATTGCCCTTAAAGCAGGAATTGAGATAACCCATAATCTACTAGATAATCCTCTTCTTTTAAAAAATATAAAATCTATAAAGGGATTGGAAGGATTAAAGGCTGGCAATCAGGGAACAAATTTTACATCTACTAAAAAAGAGTATGATACCCTTCTTAGTTTAATTCAAACAAATAATCCAGAAATGAAATCCGAAATCGACTTACATATTAATACTATTCTTTACGGTCCACCAGGTACTGGAAAGACCTACCAACTCAATCAATATAAAGAGCAGCATTTTACAGATAAAGGAATAACCAAATCTTCTGCTGAAGTATTGGAAGATAAAATTTCTTCTTATCCAATGTGGAAAGTTATAGGTGCGGTATTAGGGACGTCAAATAAACCTTTGACTGTTGGTGAAATAATAGAGCATCCGGTTTTAAAAGCAAAAATAAACAAGAGTATTAAAACGAAGCCAAGAAATTTAGTCTGGGGTGATTTGCAATCGTATGCCGATGATGAATCTACTAAATTGGTTGACAAATATCGTAGGTCAATTAAATTGTTTCACAAACTAGAAGACAGCAAGTGGGTAATTGCTGAGAGTAAAAAAGAAGAATTGGCAGATATTATCGAACAAGAACTTTTAGACATAGCTGCAAACCCATTAATAAAACCAATTGAAAATTCATCATTAAAATTCCGATATAATTTTATAACCTTTCATCAAAAATACAGCTATGAAGATTTTATTGAAGGTATAAAACCGCTTCTAAAGAATGATGATATTGAGGAACAAGTAAGCGATTTGCAATTTGAACTTAAAAAAGGAATATTCTATACTAGTTGTCTTGAGGCATTGAAATTGGCGGGATACGAATCATTTGACGAATGTTGTAATGACACAATAGAAAATCGTAAGGATAAGTTTGATAAGGTAAAAAAGAATACAACCAAACAATACGCATTGTTAATTGACGAGATTAATCGCGCAAATATCTCGGCAGTATTTGGAGAGTTGATTACATTATTAGAAGATGATAAACGGATTGGTGCTGAAAATGAAATGTGGCTTGAATTGCCATATTCAAATGAGAAGTTCAGCGTACCGCCTAATTTATACGTTATCGGAACAATGAATACTGCTGACCGTTCCATTGCTTTACTCGACATTGCCCTAAGACGGAGATTTGAATTTAGATCACTGTATCCCCTTTATCCCGGTACAGAATGGTGGTCCCAATTACTCGAGAAAATTAATTCAGCAATATACAACTGGAAAAAGAATCCGGATTTCTTTATCGGACATGCCTTTTTCATGAATAAAGATGAAACTGAGAAGACGAGAATACTGAATACCAAAATAATACCGCTTCTTTATGAATACTGTCAGAACAATAGCGAAACCGTCAAGAGAATTTTATCAGAGGCAGGTATCAAACTCAAGCAAACCGGAATTAAGGAAAACTTCCAAGTCATTGCCGAATGAGGTTGTTCGAATGGCATAGCGAATCATTTAGCGAGTATAAAAATAAACTCCCTGATTTTGTCAACTACCTTTCCGGAGTATGGCAGAATAGGAATCGCTACGTTGAATTAATAGAGGAGGTTAGTCAAGAGGAAAAACACGAACAGAATATTCAGAGACAGCGCTTTTTTGATTTCACTATTGATGGAAATATTTCTGCCCGTAATTATGTTGGCGTTGTCCAATTCGAGGGAATTAGAATTGAGGTATTCCCGAAGATATTTGCAGGCGAGACTACACAGGACATAAAGAAGTGGCATGTCAATTTATTATATTGGTTGACCTATTGCCGGAAAATCAAGTTCCCTTTTTCATTGGCCAGCATTTCAAAATTAGAATTTGATAGTTACCTCGAACTTCTCATTTATGTATTTGCCAATTATACGGAAGAGATTCTCTCTCAACAGCCCTTTCAAGCCTACCAAAAAGTAGAAGAAGAAACTACTTTTCTAAAAGGTCGCCTGTCGTTTGAAAATTATACAAAAAATAATCTAATAACTGGTAAGTGGCAAAATTTCTATTGTATCCACGAGCCCTTTGTTTATGACAATCTCTTTAATAGGATAATAAAATATGTTACACGAAGACTTTCCTCAGTAAGTGACAATTTCCTCAACAAGGAAAAACTCAATGAAATTTTATTTCTGCTTCACGATGTATCCGATGACATGATTTCCGCCGCAGATTGTGATAAAGTTCAGCTCAACCCATTATATGAGGATCATAAGCAGATTCTGGAATTATGCAAAATGTTTTTATCTAATCAGGTAATTGATATGGAATCTGATGATAGTAGGAACTTCTGTTTTATGGTGCCGATGGAATATATTTTTGAAGATTTTATTTTTGGATTTATTTCTGACAAATGGCCCGAGTTGCGCATTCGAAATCAGAGCACCGATTATTTAGCTCTTAATGAAGGCGAAGAAGTTTTTCAAATCAGAAATGATATTTACATCGATGAACTGTTAATAATTGATACTAAATATAAAATAAGATCTAATGATGATGGCCTGAAAGCAGGAGTGAGTCAAAGCGATTTGTACCAAATGGTAAGTTATGCTATCAGAAGAAACTGTAAAAATGTCTTGCTGCTTTATCCATATATGGAATCCTCACAAAATGCACCGGCATTATTCAAAGTTCCATCTGAAATGCTGTCGGAAGATTTAAATATTCACGTTAAAAGCATTGATATTTCATTTGATGATATTCAATCGGCTGATGATTTAATTATGCGTAGGGTAAAAGGATTAAATTCTATTTTTAGTTAGCTTATCTTTGATATTATATGAACACAATTAATATCCATCGTTACTTGTCAGAATTACATTTATTTAATTTTTGCCTTAAAAAAAATTTTTTTCGCATGTTTTCGGAAAACCGTTACCGGAAGCACTAAAATGGCAGAAACAAAAGCTGGATATTATAGAATGTTAAGGCAAATTCTAACAGCCGCCTGTAAACAATTGTTTACAGGTGAAATCACCTGTAAACGGCCGTAATTGTTCGTTTACGGGTGTTTTTTAAAGGCGTTTTCTAGATTACATCGGGATAATAAAGGAACAAAAAGATAAATATGACGAAACCAGATTTGACTTGATCGATTTAGCTATTTGCTATTGATAATTGCAACTTTTCCGAATCTCCGTAAAAAAAGTAATTTCCGTAAAATGCTGACCGGAACTGGTTTGCTTTTGTTTTTAAAAATGAAGCTTTACTTTTTCCGTGAAAAAGCTTTTTTTTCTGGGTTTGAGTCTGTTTGAAAGGAAGCAATTATTAAGAAGACAATAGACGCGACAATTACAGCATTTCAATCCTTACTAGTGCCTATACTATAATTGCTTTTTGCAAAACGGAAACTATGCAATACGTGTAAGCACATTTTTTTCTTTTTGCTTTAAAAAAAAGTTTTTTTCGCATTTTTCGGAAAAATTTCCGAAAAATATTTATTAAAAATTGAGCTCTGAAAAATTGAAAATGGCGTTGCAAAGCAGATTATTTGCATCAATTAAAAGACCCTTCTGTAAACGACCTTTTACTAATGTAATCATCCGTTCACACCCCAATTGTCAGTTTACGTGTGTTTTTAAAGACATTTTCCATGATAATTTCAGCAGAGATTGAAATATAAGATGGTCAATGATCTAGAAATTGCTTTAATTAAATTGACACACCAATAAACTTGACTTGCGTGAGTTTTACCTGAATTCCGAAAAAAAAGTAAATTCCGAAAATTTAAAAAATACAATAGCGCTATTTTAATTTCAAAAACGATGTTTTACTTTTTTTGCGGGAAAAAGATTTTTTTACGGGTTTTGTATTGATAATTATACGCGTTCAAGACGTAGAATTTTTTCCTTTTTTAAAGAACACGCTACTTTAAACACAACACGTTCCTACCCGGAATGTGCTTCGACCGCCTGTCATCTGGCAAATCAACCATCGTGAAGAAAGTAGTTTCTAACAAGTCTTAGATGAGCTTGCAAGAATTCTTTATTTTAGCATCTATAATTCTCGCAAGCATCTTGGATTCCAATATCCGATGCTTCTTATGATTATTGCAACTCGCACAAGCAATAACGAGATTGTCAATGTGATTTGATCCAAAACTCTGAGTTGCTACTTTTTTGCCTTTCACTGGTGCTAATTTGCGTAAGGACTTATTAAGTTGATTGGTGGAAAGCGGAATCAAATGATCAATTACTATTCCACTGCTAATATCACACATGCTAAGGTTCAGCATGCACTCTTCACCGAATTTAGAAATTAGTTCCTTACGAATTTTATGTCTGATGTTGCTAAACTCTCTGCGCTTTTCGGAAACGGGTCGGAAATCGAAAAGGTGCATGAAGTGTGAGATCGATTGCGATTTACTACAAAGTACTTTTTCGAAATATTCTTGGTCTTCTGCAAATTCGAATTCCATTTTAGCAATTTTATTTTTTAATCTTCTAATTTAGTAGTAGTATGCCTACTCAATTGCAACCCACAGTATCTAGCCCAAAGTAACATCGTCCATTCTCGCTGCTCCCATGTTAAATCGAGTCGCTGGATGTTTTCGATATATTCTTTATATGTGATCGCCTTGAAATTGTCTTTCTCGGTAAGCATCGATTTAAAGTCATTTGAAATCGCTTTAGCACTTTCATCATCTTGATAATAAAACAACCCAGTTCTGACAAAGTCGAATTTATTATTAAGCAAAATAGATTCGGCAATTAGTTGATTGCGGAATAACTGATTGAAGTCTTTACTCTTTACGTAATCTTCGTAAGGCTTTATAAACTTTGCTTTCGATCTGGAATAGATGTCGAAATATGTTGCATAGTTTTTATTGCCTTGCTCGCCATAGAATGTATCAGATTTAGATGGCTTAAATGAAAAGGTATCAGTGTACTTACATTCCCAGCCTATAAGTCCTTTCTTATCACCAGCTTCTACCTCAAATGCAATATCAAACGCTGAACTGTCGTTGGTGTAATTTTCTTCAGGAGAATATTCAAATCTGACCCTGTTTAATTTTGTAAGATCGCTATAAAAAGTCTTTAATACTGCTAGACCAAATATTTCATCAGAAAATAACTCACCAAAGAAATTAAAACTCAAAGGTTGGCTTGACAGTAAGTTATTGTACAACCTGACTTCTTCGATTATACCTGAATTTTCTTTAGTTCTGTTTTCAACTGTTTCTTTTGCTGCTCTGAATGAATTCGGAGTTAGAAAATTTCTGCCTGTTTCTTTTCCTTGAGAAATCACGTTGCAGACTTTTTGATCAGTAGTAATTGGATGAGGTCCGGGTTCTTCATCCAGCACATTCATTCTCCACCACCCTTGGTGAACTCTCATTTTTCTAGTCAAACCTGATTCTTTTGGTATAGGTCCGAATCTTTCCTTAATTATTTTTGAATAGTCAGCCATTTATGTTTCGTGTATGTGGTTTAATTATTTTATTTGAATTAGTTTAGATTCGTTTTTATTTAAAGTATAGATTTTAAGTACATAAAATCCTGGTGCCAGATCGTCCATTTCCAATCGTTGACCAGTCATAGAATATAACTCACCTTTAAAATTCTCGGCAAGTACAACAGAGTTTCCACGTATACAGTATAAAGGATTGTGAGTTGACATTGCAACTTCCAATCCTGTAGATTTGTCTTTTACGTAAGTCGCAAAAACCAAATCCATACTAAACGGATAAGTGCCGCTAGGATCAATCAAATACATCTCTCCACCGAGATAGCTATTTGAGAAATCTGCTTGCACACCGAAAGGATCTGGTATTCCTATTCCCGGAATAAAATGAAAAGTATAGCTATAGCCGGCTACTACATTGCAATTCACTTGAAATGGTAACATACAGGCATTGCCCGGACAGAAG
>Ga0154020_10010251_pt1 | contig 10728 bp, 7 predicted proteins | sample Klosneuvirus_201_FD_109709 | JGI IMG/M metagenome (GOLD analysis project Ga0154020, IMG submission 109709) | Active sludge microbial communities from wastewater, Klosterneuburg, Austria - Klosneuvirus_20160825_MG | ecosystem: Engineered > WWTP > Aerobic digester > Activated sludge | place...
CTGGCCGAGGTCCTTGTCGGGGGTGAGGATGCGCACCTCGTCCACGTGGTCGGCGAACCGGGCCGCGGCCGTCGCCAGGGCGTCGTCGGCCTCGTGGTCCCGCATCGACCAGACCTTGATGCCGAGGGCCGACACCGCCTCCTCGACCGGGTCGAACTGGGACCGGAGCTCGGGGGGCACCCCTTCATCCGTCTTGTACCCCGCAAAAAGCCGGTTTCGGAAGCAGGTGATGGGGTTGTCGAAGGCCACCGCGAGGTGGGTGGGGGCCTCGGCCCGGTCCTCGAGGAGGGCGAGGAGTGACTGTACGACCCCGACCGTCGCCTTCCGGTCCCGGCCTTCCGGGTCGAAGTGGGCGGGGCGATGCGAGAAATGTGCGCGGTACAGCTCGTATGTCCCGTCCACCAGGTGGAGTCGCATCGCACGGCTATAGCCACAGCGGCCCTTCGCGGATATGTATCGAGAGCGAATGGGCGGCATGCTCTGGGTCGGTGTGGCGATCGCGGCGGCATTGGTCCTCCTCCTCGTGGTCCGCGCCATGGGCGGCGACGACGAGGAGCCGGCGGCTGCGCCGAAGGCGGAGCCCAAGGGGGAGCCTCGCGAGAAGGTCGCGACACCCATCAAGGTGCTCACACCGCCACCGGACGCCCGCAACAGCAAGACGGGTCGCGACGAGGAAGAGCCCGAGGGCACCAAGGTCGCCTCCATCCCGCCGCCTCCCGAGGCCGAGAGCCACGTGCACCCGAAGGTCCACGTCACCGAAGAAGAGGTCCCCCTCGAGTTCGGGTTCGCCGACGAGGACCCGACCGGTCCCCAGGCGCTGATCCTGGTGAGCGGCGTGGGCCGCACCGATCCAGGCCGCCGTCGCAAGCACAACGAGGACGCCTACCTCGTGCTCGACGAGCACGCCGTGTTCGCCATCGCCGACGGCATGGGCGGCTACGCGGCCGGCGAGGTCGCGAGCCAGCTCGCGGTCGACGTCATGGCCGAGGCCTTCAAGACCAACACCTTCGCGGGCACTCCCGACCCCGAGCGCCCGCATCGCGGCGACGAGCTCTGTCAAGCCATCGAGATGGCCAACCTCGCGATCCTCACCCAGGCCCGCGCCAACGAGGCGCAGGCGGGCATGGGCACGACCGTCGTGTCCGCGCGCTTCTCGCCCAACAAGCAGCGCGTCTACATCGCGCACGTCGGTGACAGCCGGCTCTACCGCCTGCGCGGCGGCGAGATCCGCCAGCTCACGACCGACCACACCCTCGGGGCGGCCGGCATCACCGGCCCTTCGGCCTCCAAGCTGTCCCGCGCCGTCGGCATCATGGATCTGGTCGAGGTCGAGCTCACCATCGATGCCCCCAAGGTCGGCGACTACTACCTCCTCTGCTCGGACGGCCTCTCCAAGATGGTCCCCGACGAGATGATCAAGCAGATCATCGACGAGAACGCCGAGATCAACCGGGCCTGCGAGCGGCTGGTCGAGACCGCCAACGAGCGCGGCGGTCGCGACAACGTGAGCGTCATCCTCGTCCACGTCGAGCAGCCACACAGCTCGCAACGACCGCCCGAAGTGGTCTGAGCCCGGAGGCCGCGGTGCACCTCGTCCTGCATCACTACTGGCGGTCCTCTTCGTCGTGGCGCGTGCGCTGGGCGCTCGCCCACAAGGGGCTCGCCTGGGACGGCGTCGCGGTCGACCTCCTCGCCAGCGCGCAGCGCGCCGAGGCCTACGTGGCCGAGCGGAGCCCGGCGGGGCTCGTGCCCTGTCTGGTCGTCGACGGGCGCCCGCTGACCGAGTCGGTGGCCATCGTGGAGCTGCTCGAGGAGCTCGCGCCGACCCCGTCGCTCTACCCGCACGAGCCGTTCGCGCGGGCGAGGGTGCGTCAGCTCGTCGAGCTCGTGAACGCCGGCACGCAGCCGATCCAGAACCTCTCGGTGCTGCGCCACGTCTCGTCGCTCGTGCAAGGCGTCGACGCCGACGTGCAGCGCGCGTGGGCGCGTCACTTCATCGAGCGTGGCCTCGCCGCCGTCGAGCGCGATCTCGGGCTCGTCGCCCGAGAGGGCCTCGGTGGGCGCTTCGCGGTGGGCGATGCGCTCACCGCCGCCGATCTCTACCTCGTGCCGCAGCTGTACAACGCGCGCCGCTTCGGCGTCGATCTCGCCTCGTTCCCGCGCCTCCTCGCGGCGGAGGCGGCGGCCCTCGACACCGACGCCGCGCGCGCCTCGCACCCCGACCGGTTCGCGCCGTGATCTTCCGCGACCTCTACGACCTCGCGCGGCTGCCCTGGTTCGCGGTCCGCGAGGGGCGCCTCGTCGTCTCCGATCGGGCGGGCGTCGGCGAGATCATCGACATGCACTCGCACCTCGCGCTCGCGTACGTGCGGCCGATGCAGCTCGACCTGTACGGCGCGGGCCCGCCCACCCAGCACTACTTGCCCTCGTGCTGCGCCTTCGACCTCGACGTCTACATCAACCGCAACTTCTCCCCCGAGCGGCTGCACGCGCTCGAGCGCGATCTCACCCTCGGGAGCCTCGGCAAGAGCGGCATGCGCGCCACGCACACCGTGCCGAACCTCACCCGCGAGATGGACGAGCTCGGCGTGATCAAGTCGGTCATCCTGCCGATCGACTTCCCGTACATCTCCGACAACGCGAAGGTGGCCGCCGACGCCGCGCGCCGCGACGATCACCTGATCGCCTATGGCTCGGTGCACCCCTACCAGTCGCGCCTCGGCGAGAAGCTCGACGGGCAGGCCCACGCGGGCGCGCTCGGCGTGAAGTTCCACCCCAACGTGCAGTCGGTGCGGCCCGACGATCGCCGCGCGATGGAGCTCTACCGGCTGTGCGCCGCGCGCAACATGCCCGTGCTCTGGCACTGTGGACCGGTCGGGATCGAGCCCGCCCTCGGGCGATATCTCTCGCAGGTGCGGCACTACGAGAAGCCCATCGCGGAGAACCCGCGCACCACGTTCGTGCTCGGGCACGCGGGCGCGTTGCAGTTCGAGCAAGCCCTCGCGCTCTGCAACAAGTACCCCAACGTGCTCCTAGAGACCTCGTCGCAGTCGCTCACCAACGTGCGCGCGATGGTCACGCGAGCCCACCCCGATCGCGTGGTGTTCGGCAGCGACTGGCCTTTTTATCACCAGGCGGTGCCGCTCGCGAAGGTGCTGCTCGCGACCGAGGACGCTCCCGACGCGCGGCGTCGGATCCTGTTCGCCAACGCGGCGCGCGTGCTCGGTCTGTGATTGCGCTCGCGCACTGCGTGGTCACCGAATAACTGGTTGCGATCGAAGCGTCGCGCATGTTCGTCTAGCGGCCTCTCAGGAGGGACCCATGCCCGACGACATCATGAAGGACGACGACAACGACGTGACCGATCCGCAGCGGCTGATCGCGCGCCTGAATCACTTCGCCGACCAGATGGACAAGATCAAGGCCCGCCTGAACAAGCTGGCCGGCAAGAACCAGGGGCCGCTGCAGGACCCGGCGCCGCTGGCTCGGCTGGTGGGCCTCGGCAACGACATCGCTCAGGTCGCGGGCGCCTGGCAGCAGCGTCCGTAGCTCGGCGCGAGCAGGCAGGGTGCCCGTTCGCCTCGGCGTTTGGGTAGGCTGAAGCTCCATGGCGGGGCGAGGGCGCGGAGTGTTCGGGTGGGGAGCGCTCGGCGCGCTCGTCGCTGCCTGTCACGCCGAGTCCTCGCCCGCTCCTTGTCCGACCGGCACACAGCCCTACGGCGAGCTCTGCGCCCCTCGTCTCGATGCGTGTGACGACCTCTCGAGTCCGCTCGTGGGCGGCGGTTGCGCGCCGGTGGGTGTGCCTGCTGGCAGCTGTGGCGCGGGGTTCGACTCGGACGGCGCAGGAGGCTGCGTCGCGCGTCTGCCGGCCGCGGCCTGTGGCCCCGGAACGCTCGCGGTGCCCGGCGACACCACGTGCCGCCCGGTCGGCGTCACCGCGTGCGGCGCGGGCTTCACCGGCGAAGGCGGCGGGTGCGCGCCGATTCTCCCCGCCACCGCGTGCGCCGCGGGCCTCTTCGCGCGGCCTGGCGAGAGCGTCTGCCACGAGCTCGTGGAGTGTGGCACCGACCCGTACGGCACTCCGCCCTCGGACGCGCCGGTCCTCTACGTCGACGCCTCCTTCAGCGGGGTTGGCAGCAATGGCAGCAAGAGCAAGCCGTTCGTCTCGCTGACCGACGCGGTGGCCGCCGCCGACACGAGCAAGACGACGACGCTCGCCCTCGCCGCCGGCACGTACGTGGAGTCGGTCACGGTCGACCGGCCCGTGCGGATCTGGGGCCGCTGCCCGGCCAGCGTCCACCTGCACGGCACGGGCACCACCCCGGCGCTCCGCATCACCAGCGCCGCCGAGATCCAGCGGATCGCGATCACCGGCCCCGCCGGCGGCGTCGAGATCGTGGATACCACCGTCAACATCCAGTCGACGCGCATCCACGATACGGGGGGCACGGGCGTCCTCGTCACCCGCAAGAGCGTGACGACCACCCTCGTCGCGAAGGACGTGCTCGTCGAGCGCGCGACCACCACGGGCATCGAGCTGGTCGGGGCCACGGCCACGATCGAGGCGACGGTCGTTCGGGACACGCGCGTCCGCGCCGACGGCGCCTACGGTCGAGGGATCCACGCCGGGTGGAGCGCGCTCGCCAAGGCGCGCGCCGAGCTCGTGCTCCGCGGGTCGCTGATCGAGCGCAACGTGGAGGCGGCGGTCTTCGTCCTCGGTGCCACGGCGACCGTCGAGGCAACGGTGATCCGGGACACGGCGGGCGCCGGCGCGATGGCCCTGCTCGAGGAGGCCGCCGAGCAGGCCTCCACGTTGACGCTGAAGAGCTCCGTGATCAGCGGCAGCGCCGACCGCGGCGTGCGGGTCGTCGGCTCGAGGCTCGACGCCTCGCAGACCACCGTGCGCGAGCCGCGTCCTCGCGCCGACGGCAAGTTCGGGCAGGGCGTCTACGGGACCTCGAGCCTGCTCGCCGACGGCAGGGTCGTGCGCGCGGAGCTGTCGTTGCGCGACAGCCTGGTCGAACGGGCGACGAGCTTCGGTGTCGTGGGGTTCGGATCGCTCGTACGCGTCGAGGGCACGCTCGTCGCGAAGACCCAGCCCCGCCTGGACGGAGGCGGCGGAGGGGGCGTCGGGATCCTCTACGATCCCACCACCAAGACCCGCGCGGAGGGCACTCTCCTTTCCTCCCTGGTCGAAGGCAACCTCGAGCAGGGCGTGCTGGTCTCGGGCGCCACCGTGCGCATCGAGTCTTCGGCGATCCGCGGCACGCGCGCCCGCAAGGTCGACGGCCTGCTCGGGATCGGTGTCGTCGCCCAGAACGACGACGTGGCCATCGCGGAGCTCGCGGACCTCACGCTCGTAGGAACGCTGATCGACGACAACGTCACCCACGGCGTCACCGTCCTCGGCTCGAAGGCCTCGCTGACGGCCTGCCTGATCCGTGGCACGAGCGCCGGCCCCGATGGTCGCCAGGGAGTCGGGGTGTTCGCGGACAGCGACCCGCGCGGCGCGAGGGCCAGGCTGGTGATGAGCGGCTGCGTCGTCGACGGCAACACGACGACCGGCCTCGTCGTCGCCGCGTCCGATGCCGACGTCGATACGACGGTGATCCGCGCGACTCGGCCGCAGCCCCTCGGCGGGGACTTCGGCTATGGAGCGCTCGTCGCGTTCGACGCCGACACCAAGCAAGAAGGCGCGCTCGTCCTCCGCCGCTCGCTGCTCGAGGGGAACGCCGGCGTCGGGCTCTTCGTCTCGGCGAGCACCGCCGCGCTGACCTCCGTCCTCGTGCGCGACACGGCGGAGGGCATCGGTCCGAGCGCAGGCATCGCCGCCGTCGACGACGTCGGCAAGCACCCAGCGCACCTGGCCCTCGAGGCCTGCGTAGTCAGCCAGAACGCCTCCGTCGGCGTGATCGTCTCGGGTGGCGAGGCGAGCGTCGCGCGCTCGAGCGTTCGGCACACGCGGGCGCGACTCGCCGACGGCACCTACGGCGACGGGATCTCCTCGATCGACGGCCACGGGCCGAGCGCGATCACCGTCGAGCAGACCACCGTCGTGCACAACGCGAGGGCTGGCGTGAGCGCGTTCGGTGCGAGCGCCGCGCTTCACCACTCGCACGTCACGTGCAACGTGTTCGGCCTCGTGGCCGAGACGCTGAACGGCAATACACCGCTGTTCCGCGACGACGGCGGCGTGCTCTGCGGGTGCGGCGAGAGCCAGGTCACCTGCAAGGCCCAGTCGTCGAACCTCACCCCGATCGAGATCCCCCGTCCCCCCCGGCTCTAGCGCCGGCGCAGCTCCGGTGGGGCCGCCGTGCGCGGGTCGTCGGGCCAGGAGTGTCGCGGATAGCGCCGCCGCAGCTCGCTGCGCACGGCCGCGTAGTGGCGATCCCAGAAGCCGGCGAGGTCGGTCGTCACCTGTACGTCGCGGCCGTTCGGGGCGAGCAGGTGCAGGACCACCGCGACGCGCCCCGCGAGCACGCGCGGACCGTCGGCGCTGCCGAAGAAGTCCTGGAGCCGCGAGCCGATGGAGGGGGGGGCGTCGGCGGCGTAGGTGACCGTGACCTTGCGCCCGTTGCCGAGCACCACGTGGGTCGGCGCGAGGGTGTCGAGCCTCGCCAGCGCGGCGTGACCGATCGCGGTGCGCAGCTCGCCCAGGAGGTCCGCGCTCCGCAGCTCGGCGAACGAACGGCGCCCCTCGCAAGCGGCGGCGACCAGCTCCTGGGTGTGGCCCGGATCGAGCGCGGCGAGGCCCGGTACGAGATCCGGCGCAGTGCGGGTGACGAAGGCGATCCGGGCCGAGAGCTCCGAGAAAGCACCTCCCACGAAGGCGTCGATGCCGACGGCGATCGCGCGCTCGGCGAGCAGTTGCGCCACCGCGGGGCCGGCCTTGCCCGGGCGCTCGTCGAGGGTGAGCTTGTCGTACGCCATGCGCTCCACGGCCTCGACGCGCTCGCGCTCGCCGTCCCACCGCACCTCGGTCGTCTCGGCGATGCGCTCGGGAAAGAGATCGATGAGCCACTCGGGCTCGATGGCGGTGGCCATGGTCACGGTGGTGGCCCCGCGACGATCGAGCGCCTCGACCGCCACCAGCCACGGCGCGGTCCGGACCACGCTCGAGCGCGCGAGGGTCGCCTGTCCGCCGCCCGAGAGGACGAGGGTCTCCCCGTGGCCGCGGCGCCTCGCCACGCGATCGGGGAAGCCGGCGAGGATCGCCGTGCGCAGCGCCACCTCCGGGTCCATCGCGCCCTTCTGGGTGTCCACGTGCCGCAGCAGCTGCTTCTGCACGCGCCGGATCGACGCGGCGAGCCCGGGTTCCACCACGTGCCGGTCGCCGAGATCGCGCAGCCGCACGCTCGCGTCGCACGACTCGTCGACGCGCGCCTCGCGCTCGCGGCCGTATACGTCGCGGCCGAGGGACAGCATGGCGGCCACCCCACACGCGTCCTCGGCGACGCCCCGCGTGCTGCCCTCGACCACGAGGCGCGCGAGCCTCGGCGAGAGCGGGAGTCGGGCCATGGCGTGGCCCACCTTCGTCGCGGCGCCCGCGTGGTCGATCGCCGACAGGCGCAGGAGCAGCGCGCGCGCGGCCTCGAACGCCGCCTCCGTGGGGCGCGTGAGCCAGGGGAACGCCCGTGGATCGTGCCCGGCCGCGGTGAGCGCGAGCACCGTCTCGGAGAGATCGAGGCGCGCGATCTCCGGGGCGTCGTGCTCGGGCCGCGCCTCGAAGTCGCCCTTGGTGTAGAGCCGGAGACAGCGCCCCTCGCGCACGCGTCCGGCGCGACCCGCGCGCTGGATGGCCGACGATCGCGCCACCTTCTTCACCTCGAGGGTGGGCCGACCCGACCACGGATCGTGGCCGGCGACGCGCGCGAGGCCGCTGTCGATCACCACCACGACCCCGGGGATCGTGACCGAGGTCTCGGCGACGTTGGTGGACAGGATCACCTTGCGACGCGCCGAGGGGGCGATGGCGCGGTCCTGCGCGTCGGGCGGGAGCTCGCCGTAGAGCGGCAGGCAGTCCGCGCCGGCCTCCTCGCACACCTTCGCGCAGGCCTCGGCGGAGGCGCGGATCTCGTAGGTGCCGGGGAGGAACACGAGCACGTCGCCCTCCGATTCGCGGAGCGCCCGCCGCACGGCGCCCACCACCTGCAGCGGGAGTGGCCGGTCGTCGGGCCGCTCGGCGTGCTCGATCTCGACCGGGAAGGCGCGGCCCTCGCTGGTCACGAGCGGCGCGTCGCCGAGGAAGCGCGCCACGGGCTCCGCGTCGAGCGTGGCCGACATCACCACGACGACGAGCCCGGGATCGCGCGCCTGCGCCTCCCGCGCGAGGCCGAGCGCGAGGTCCGACGCGAGGTGCCGCTCGTGGAACTCGTCGAGGACGATCGCCGAGAGGCCGCGCGGTCCGCGCTCGAGCAAGCGGCGCGTGAGGATGCCCTCCGTCACGTACGAGAGGCGCGTCTCCGGGCCCATCGCGCGGTCGAAGCGGACGTCGTAGCCGACGAGCCCGCCGAGGCGCACGCCGCGCTCCTCGGCGACGCGCTTGGCCGAGTGGCGGGCGGCGAGGCGGCGCGGCTCGAGCACCACGATCTCTCCTGCGGGGAGCGCGTCGAGGAGGGCCGCGGGCACGCGGGTGGTCTTGCCGGCACCCGGCGGGGCCTGCAGCACGGCGGAGCGCCGCTCGAGGAGCGTGCGCACGAGGTCGGGCAGCAGGGGGTCTATCGGGAGCGCGAGCACGCTAGCGGCAGACGCGGAACCCACCGAAGACGGGCTGGCACGTGTTCGGGGCCTTGCACTCCGCGCTGGTCTTGCAGAGCTGGATGCCGGCGCAGACCAACGCGCACTTGGCGCTCGGCCCGCCGCCGCCGAGGCCGCCGAAGCAGCAGACCTGCCCAGTGGGGCAGCTCGTGCTGTCGGAGCAGCTCAGCGTGCCGCCGCCCGTGCACTTGCCCTTGGGGACGCAGCTGAGGCCAGTGAACGAAGCGCAGCAGTCCTGGGTGAGCCCGTCGCACGTGGTGGCGCCGCAGGTGATGCCGCCCTCGATCGGCGTGTCGGTGGGGGTGTCGGGCGGCGCGTCGAAGCCCGTGTCGAAGCCCGTGTCGAAGCCCGTGTCGAACACGGTGCTGTCGGTGACGCCCGTATCAAGGAGACCCGTGTCGAGGTCCGTATCGATCACGGCGGTGTCGAACGCGCTGTCGACCACCCCAGTGTCGATGATTGCGGTGTCGACGATCGCCGTGTCGAAGGCAGCCGTGTCCTCGCCGACGATGCTGTCGAGGACGACGATCGAGTCGGGGGGCAGGTCGGTGTCGAACAGGACACCCGTGTCGAAGTCGCTGTCGATGCCTTCGTCGAACGGAGGGACCTCGGTCTCGAAGCTACCCGTGTCGCCGCCGTCGGCCGTGGTCTCGAGGGTGCTGTCGCCGCTGGATCCGGTGTCGACGACCGGCCCGAGCTCGTCGTCGGGGAAGCCACTCCGACCGCACGCGGACACGAGCAGACCGGCGCCGAGGAGCGCGCTGACGAGCAGAGGACGACGGCGCATCCCCGAACGCTAGCGCGGAACTTGCCGCCGCGACACCGCTGTACGAAAGCTCCCGTCGTGCGTCGCCTCGTCGCCCTCGGTGTCCTCGCCCTCGCCGCGTGCCCTGCGCGTCGGCCCGAGGCCACCGTCGCCATGACCACGCCCTCGGTGAGCGCGTCGGCGAGCGCCTCGGCGAGCGTGTCGGCCAGCGTCGCGGAGGAGCCTGCCGCCGTCGTCGCGCCCAGCGAAGGCGTCGGCGTCGTCCTCGGCCCCGAGGGTCACCTCGGCGCGTGGCTCGCGCTCGGCCCGTTCCGGCTCGACGACAAGAAGGCCGACGCGGCGACGTTCCGTCCGACGGGGGTGGTCGACGATCGGGCCCTCGCCCCGCGCTACGGCGCCACCGAGGGCAGCGCCCGCGTCGACGTCGCGCAGAAGGACGACAAGGGCAAGCTCCTCAAGTGGACGACGGCCCCGGCCACGTGGCAGCTGGTGTCGAGCGGCGACGGCCCCGTCGATCTCGAGCGCGCGCTGCCCACCCTCGGCAAGCCCTCCATCGCCTACCTCGGCGCGACGCTGCGGCTCCCGAAGGCCCGTGACGTCGTGGTGCTGCTCGGGGTCGACGACGGCTGCGAGCTGATCGTCGACGGCAAGTCGGTCCACGCGCGCGACGTCCCGCGCCCGCTGCGCGACGACGACGACGCCGTCCCGCTCTCGCTCGCCGCCGGCGACCACACGCTCCTCCTGCGCCTCCACCAGCGCGAGGGCGCGTGGGCCGTCCGCGTGCGCATCGTCGACGAGCGCTTCCTCGCGCCGCCGGGCGTGCGCGCCCTCTTGCGCGGCGTGCCGGAGAGCGCGGGACTCGAGCTCGTGAAGGCCATGTCGTGGGTGAAGGTCGAGCGCCCGCCGACCGCCACCGGCTACCACTTCTCGACGCTGGTCCAGTTCCCCGAGGGCCACCCGAGCCTCGGCGCGATACCGATCTCGGGCAGCGTCCTCGACGCGCAGGGCAAGCTCCTCCTCGGCCCGGTGACCGCCAGGTTCGAGGGCAAGCCCTTGCCGCTCTCCCTCGGCGATCTCGGCGCTGTCGTCGACGAGGGCGACGCTCCGCCCGATCTCACCGTGCGCGTCGAGGTCGGCGGCCGCGTCGTCGATCGTCCGCTCCATCCGCGGCGCGCGGTGCGGCTCGCGCTCGCGCGGGCCGCCGA
>Ga0154020_10010252_pt1 | contig 10727 bp, 11 predicted proteins | sample Klosneuvirus_201_FD_109709 | JGI IMG/M metagenome (GOLD analysis project Ga0154020, IMG submission 109709) | Active sludge microbial communities from wastewater, Klosterneuburg, Austria - Klosneuvirus_20160825_MG | ecosystem: Engineered > WWTP > Aerobic digester > Activated sludge | place...
AATCATTATGAAAAACATTACGGTTATCGGGTCTGGCACTATGGGAAATGGAATCGCCCACACCTTTGCTCAGTTTGGATATAAAGTTTCATTGGTGGATATTAAAGAAGAGTTTCTTACGAAAGCACTTACCACCATCACAAAAAATATAGACCGACAAGTTGCAAAAGGGAGCATAACAGAAGCTGACAAAAAAAATATTTTAAACAACATTACCACTTTTACAAAGCTGGAAGAAGGAGCAAAAAATGCTGATCTTGTCGTTGAAGCAGCTACTGAAAATGCAGAGTTAAAGCTGAATATATTTCGCGAGTTGGATAAAATATGTAAACCCGATGCAATACTTGCCAGCAACACTTCTTCTATCTCAATCACCAGAATTGCTTCAGTTACAAAACGCCATGATAAAATAATAGGAATGCACTTCATGAACCCTGTTCCGGTTATGAAGCTGGTTGAAGTAATTCGCGGCTACAGTACTTCTGACGTTGTAACAAAAACAATCATGGAAACTTCGCGTAAGCTTAACAAAATCCCTGTTGAAGTCAATGATTATCCCGGTTTTGTAGCCAATCGAATTCTCATGCCTATGATCAACGAAGCCATCTATTCTTTATATGAAGGCGTTGCTGGCGTAGAAGAAATAGATACCGTAATGAAACTTGGCATGGCTCACCCTATGGGGCCACTGCAATTAGCAGATTTTATTGGCTTAGATGTTTGCCTTTCCATTCTAAATGTCCTTTACACAGGTTTTGGAAATCAAAAATATGCTCCGTGTCCCTTATTGGTGAATATAGTTACAGCCGGGCATTTAGGAGTAAAATCAGGAAAGGGATTTTATACTTATCAAACAGGCAGTAAAGAATTAGTAGTGGCTGAGCGATTTAAGAAATAATCGAGAAATAAAATTTAGACTTCTCCGTCTTGAATTTGTTTAATAATGCCTTCAATAACCTTATCCTCACCTTCAGTAGGATCGTATTTCCATTTAAGATTATTACCCCATAACAATGAAAAAGACTGCCAGATGAATGCAGAGAAACCCCCACGATAATCTTTAATCACTCTATAGGTAGTCAGTCCGGTTTCACGGTTAATTAATCTAATAAGAATTCTGCCTTGATTAATTGTAAGCTTTTTTAAGTCTTCTTCAAATTGCTGCTTCAATTCTTTTTCAACTTTTTTCAAATATTGCGGTTGTTTATTCTCAGGCACATTTGCCAGGATAGCATCATACTCTTTTAATTTGATAGAAGCTAGTATTGCATATGGATAAGCTTTACGCACATCGCGCTTAAGTCTGAAATAAGCCAGCCTATCTTTATCATTTTTAAACATTCGATCCGCACTAATGGGAACTTCATTTAAAGTTAACGTTGGAAGGGCTTCTCCGTTAATAGCCACCAAAGGCATCATAACAGGCGCTGATTGCTGAGCTATTAAAAGAATAGAGAGAAAAAAGAATAACAAAAGGAGACTATATTTCAACTTGATCATTTTCATAACATGCATATTTGAGGCAAATATTTCAAGAACTATGCCATCTGATTAAACGCCTTCAACCACCTGAATGTTACTTCAAAAATAAGCAAATTAGAGGCAATACACAAAGGAGTATAAGACAATAGAGCAAATATCCTTTGTAGGTTTAATTTCTATCTACATAATATTGGTGTAAAACAAAATTTTATCGTTTTTCTTATTCACTACACTATTAAGCTTTCCTTTAAGTATGGGTGCTCTAACTATAATATTCGAATTTGATGTTTGGAAAACTTTTTTATTACTATGAATTACAGCGGCTTCGTCCCATAAATTTTTGTTTATAAATGACTCTAATAATTTGGTGCCGCCTTCTATTAATACCGACTGAACATTTATTTTGTATAACTTATTTACCACTTGCTTTAAGATATCTTTCTTGAAATTTATTTTTTCAAATTTCACATTTTTATTACCGGCCTTATTTTTTGAAGTAAAAACTATTGTGGGTGTTGAACCATCCAGTAAATTATGCTTGCTTGGAATTTTCAAAGCCTTATCTATTACAATCCGCAAAGGATTCTCCCCTTTTACATTTCTTACTGTAAGTTTTGGATTATCAATCAAAGCGGTATTTGTTCCTACCATAATAGCTTGTTCTCTGCCACGCCATTTGTGAACCAATTTGTCAGTGTCCTTGCCTGATATTTTAACTTTTTGATTATTTATTCCCATATAACCATTAGCAGTTTGTGCCCATTTTAAAATAATATAAGGCCTCTTTTGCTGATAAAAAGTGTAAAAGCGTTTATTCAACTCCTGACAATCCTGTTCCAGCACACCTACTTTTATATCACAGCCGGCAGACATAAGCTTATGTATACCTTTTCCACAAACCATAGGGTTAGGATCCATTTTTCCAATAACAACATATTTTATTTTATATCTTATTATAAGGTCAACGCAGGGAGGTGTTTTACCATAATGCGAACAAGGCTCTAAGTTCACATACAATGTGCAGTTTTTTAATAATAATTTATCCTTTACCGAATTAATTGCATTTACCTCTGCATGAGACTCACCAAATTTTTTATGATATCCCTCTCCTATTACTTTGTCATTATGTACAATAACACAACCAACCATTGGATTGGGAGCTACTTTTCCCAGCCCTTTTTCTGCCAGGGACAAGCACCGCATCATGTATTTTTCATGCAATGTCATCTGAACAAATATACTTTACTTTAGCATTGTGAAAATATCAGAAATCAATTCTTTATTTAGGGATGAATTAAAAAACATATACCCATTTGATGAAATAGAAGCACTTATCTTCTTTACATTTAATGAGTGTTTAGGCTTTACAAAAAATGAAATTAAAACAAATGCAGATCAATTGATCAAAAAAGAAGACGCCGACAGAATTAAAAATATTGTTACTCAACTTAAACAACATAGGCCTATTCAATATATCATTGGAAGCACGGAATTTTATGGAATAAAATTAAAAGTAAATGAACATGTTCTTATACCAAGACCTGAAACGGAAGAGCTCGTAGACATAATTATTAAAGATCATAGCCAAACTTTAATTGCAAATCATACTATACTAGATATTGGAACAGGAAGCGGTTGTATTGCTATTGCCTTAAAGAAAAATATCCCTACAGCAACGGTTGCTGCTATTGATATTTCTGAAAAAGCAATAGACCAGGCTAAACAAAACGCTAAACTTAATAACGTCACTATTAATTTTCTTCAACAGGATGTTTTGAAATCCTTTTCGCATGCCAGCATAAAATACAACATTATTGTATCTAATCCACCCTATATATGTCATTCTGAAAAAAGAAAGATGGACAAAAATGTTCTTGACCATGAGCCAAACATTGCTTTGTATGTTCCTGATGAAGATGCCCTCCTTTTTTATAAAGCCATTACTAATTTTGCCATTAATCATCTGGAACACGGCGGAAAGCTTTATTTTGAAATAAATGAAAAATATGGCGATGGTGTAACTGACCTGCTTATTAAAAAGGGATTTAACAATGTAATCTTAAGAAAAGACATGAGCGGAAAAGAGAGAATGGTGATAGCAACTAAAATACAAGCTAAATAGTTAGTTCTTCTACATTATTTCATTTATTGATACGCATCATAACAATAACTGATGATTATCATTTTTTAATATTGTATCTAGAAATAACTTGCTATTAAAAGTAGTATTGTTTAATACGTAGTTTAACTACATATTCTAAAAAGAAAAACATTAATTTAAAATAAAAATTATGAGTAAAGAAAACGTAGTAATTGGTGTATTGGCAGGTATTGCCGTAGGTGCATTATTAGGAGTACTATTTGCACCGGATAAAGGGTCTGAAACAAGAAAGAAATTTTCAAGAGAAGGCTCTGATTTAGCAGATGATTTAAAAGATAAGTTCAGCGAATTAATAGAGACTCTTGAAGCGGTTAAAGAAGAAGCTGGTAAATTTTATGAAAAAGGAACGGATAAAGCAGAAGAAATAAAAAATGAAGCAAAGACAAACATGAGTTAGTATTCTCTCCTTATACAAATCATCAGGAATCATTAATAATATGGAAAACAAAAAAAACATGTTTGAACTTTTATTTGAAAAGATTCAAGCCTATGGAAAAACAACTTTTGAGTTATATAAGTTGAAAGCCATAGAAAAAATCTCCAATGCTTTAGCCACATTTATTTCCAGCACAATATCTATTCTCTTCTTTTTATTATTTATTATTATGGCAAGTATTGGCGCTGCTTTATGGCTCGGCGAAATATTTGGAAAAACCTATTATGGCTTTTTATGTGTTGCTGGATTTTATGGAGTTGTGGGAATTGTATTACATTTTATTTTAAAAAATCAGCTTAAAAAGAGCATAAGTAACTCAATCATTACACAAGTGCTTAATTAACGAGTATGGCCCAACCAACTTCTATTGATGAATTGAGAGAATCTATCAGCCTTTTAGAGATTAAACAAGCTGAAGATGCACGTTTATTAAAGGTGCAATTTTCAGCTACATGTGAAAATCTTAAACCCATAAATCTACTTCAAAACTCTATAAAGGGTTTTACTGATTCAAAGGAATTTAATGAGAATCTTCTACAAACAGTTGTAAGTATTACAGCAGGTTATTTTTCTAAAAAATTGTTTATTGGTTCAACAAATGGTCCATTAAAGAAATTGCTGGGAGCTATTGTTCAATTAGGTATTACTAGCCTTGTAGCAAAAAAAGCTGATGGAATCAAATTAGTAGTTACTCATCTTATCAATATTATTTTTAATAGAAAAAAATAATTTACTAAACATCTATACTCATCTTTATTTATGTTGTGTATACCGATATTTCATTAAAATCTTGTGCTTGTTTTTCTTCCAATAAAATATCTTTGACAGCCATAAGCATAGCTTTATTTGAAGTAAAAAGTTCTCGATTAAAGTTAATAACTGTAGTCATATCAATCTCATCAATACGTGCTTGTTGTGCTTCTTGATAAAAATCGTTAAGTGAAGAACTATAATTAATATGTATCTCGTTAAAAAGATTTTTTAATATTTCTACATCCGCTTTTTTCTTTTGCATAATCAGTACTTCTAACTGATGGTACAGATGCTCTATTTCCTTTTTATGATGCATGTAAAAGTCAAATTTGATATCTTTCGATGAATGTCTTAGATTGGAAATATTACTCTCAATATCTTTAAAGCTTTTAATCGAATACATAGAACTTCGAACAGCCGATATTGATTGATTTAGCTGAGAATTCTCTTCTATCGGTAGTTTGTTCCTTAATGCTATATAGAATATTTGTAATTCCCCCTGCAACTCTTTTAAGAAAACATATTTCTCTTCCCAACTCATTGAAAAAAATCTTTTCTTCTCATTAATACTTTTAAAAACAGGATACTCTTCCAGGAAAGATGTATCAATTTTAAAATGCCCTAAATTGAAAATCATACAATTATGAATAAAATATTCTGTTTCTCTCCTAAAAAGATCCAATGCAGTTTCAGGTTCTGAAACATTGGCCTGTCCGATAAATGCAGTAGTTGCACCATTAATATCTTGAAAAAATCTTTCTATAAGTTTTGTAAAGGGTGTCAAGAATGGAAGAAAAATGAGAATGCTTCCTAAATTTATTAAGCTTGAAAAAGTAACTAAGCCTATCAATGGATCATTTACTTTAAAAACATCTGTGATTAAAAAAAGTATGTGCTTAAGAAATATAAATGAAAAAATTGTTAGAAAAATATTGAAAATAATATTACCGAATGCCACCCTTTTTTTAGCAGCATTGCCTCCTAAAGCAGTCAATAATATTTTAATTGTGGTACCCGTTTCAGAACCAAGTACAATAGCTGTAGCATGTGGAAAGTCAATAACATTTGTATGTAAAGCAGTAAGAGTAAGTGCCATCGTTACTGAACTGGATTGAACAAGCATGGTAATGACAAATCCAATGAGCAGGAAAATAGAAAGGGGCATACCTGAATATTGCGAAAAATCAAATGACTGTACTTGAACCTCCATGGCTGTTTTCATAAAGGAAAGCCCTATGAATAGTAAACCAAATCCAAAGAGAAAATAAGAGATATACTTAATTTCCTTACGGTTATTGAAAATTACAAGCAAGATTCCACCAATACAAATAGCAGGGTATGCAGCTACTTCTATATTGACTTTAAAACCCAGTGTAGCCACTATCCAGTTGCTTAAGGTTGTACCCAAATTGGCACCTAAAATAATAGCGATTGCATTCTTCATGGTAAATACACCAGCTCCAACAAATGCTAGAACCATTAATGAAACCATGGAACTGCTTTGAAGCACGGCTGTTACTATTGCTCCACCTACAACAGCACCTATTGTATTTTTAGTAATTTTCTGAAGAAAAATTTTGAAATTTCTGCCGGAAAGATTCTTTAAAGACTCCTCTATTAAATACATCGCAAATAGAAACAAACCAATACCTGCAGAAAGTTTTAACCCATAAAGAAGAATATCCATAACTCTGCCGGTATTATTTATGCTGTTTATACCATCCACTCAATTTTTTAATAAAGTCCGAGTCTTCTTTTTTCTTTTGAACTTCACCGATCAAGAAGCCATAGGATTTTAGTGGTTCTATATGATCGCAAACTATTTTAAACATAGCCATTAATGGTATGGCTAGAAACACTCCCGAAAGTCCCCAAACAATTCCTCCTATAACTAAAGCAATAATGGTAAAGAGCGAATTGATTTTTACTTGCGAGCCCACAATAAGCGGCTCTAATACCCATCCCTGAATAAATTGTATTGCTCCGTATGTTCCTGCTATGCCAATTAACATTTGTAAACTGGCACCCTGTACCAAGGCTACTAAGATTGTAATTGTAGTACCGGTTATATTGCCAATGAAAGGAACTATTTCAAGCAAACCACAGAGAAAGGCAAAGAACAAGGCATTTTTAACTCCTACAATGGAAAAACCAATTCCATACATTATCCACAAGCATACAATCATTTTAGAAAGCCCCAATAAGTATTGCTGAGATACATCTGCCACATTGTAAATCATTTTTTCCATATCATTTTCTTGCTCGTTAGAAGAAAGCTTAAGCAGAAATTGCTTGATATGCCCACGATAATACAATAGAAATAATATATAGATCAATATCAATACAAAATCTGTAAAAATAGATGGTAAGGGAGCCGCTACTCCTTGTAGAATAAGCGGAAGAAATGATTGTTCTTTGCTTAATAATTCTCCTTGCTTTTTTAAGGATATACCAACATGATTGTATATATATTGTTGGATACGTGTAGCTGTCTCAATCGACTTCTGTTTTATAATATCAAAATCGTTTGTAATTTCAGATACCTGCCAGCCAATAAGGGAGGTTATTCCCGCTATTACGAACAACAATACTATAAGACATATAAATGCAGCCACCCCCCTATGTATTTTTTTTCCTTCCATCCATTTACAAAACGGTAAGAATAAGGTAGCAAGAAGGGTCCCTATTGAAAATGGTATTAGAAATTCCTTAGCAAAATACAATCCTGCAAAAACAAGAAATAGAAGGATAAGTTTCTTTATTACTGAAGTAGAGTCGTATGTCATATTAATTACAATGATAGGATTTTAATTCAAACTTTTATAACTATTTCGATGAACACAAAAACACTACTTTGCATAAATTAGCAGTATGACAAAGCAAGAAGCAGAAAAGAAAATACAGGAGCTTTCTAAAAAACTTGAAGAACATAATTACAAATATTATGTTCTTGCACAACCATCTGTAAGTGATTATGAGTTTGATATGATGATGGCAGAATTAGCAAATCTTGAAAACCAATTTCCGGAACTATTAAAAAGTGATTCTCCTACTCAACGTGTTGGAGGAACGATTACAAAAGAATTTAAAACGGTTAAGCATGATTTCCCCTTTTTGTCACTAAATAACAGCTACTCAAAAGAAGAAATTAAAGATTTTGATGAGCGCGTACGTAAAGGTGTAGCCGGACAAATTGAATACATCTGTGAATTAAAATATGATGGAGTTGCGATAGGTTTAAAATATGAGCATGGAAGCTTAGTTCAGGCTGTAACACGGGGCGATGGCGAACAGGGAGATGATATTACTACCAATGCTAAAACAATCCGCTCAATCCCCCTTCGGTTAAAGGGAGAGGGATATCCTGAAAAATTTGAAATACGTGGAGAAGTATTCATGACCCGAAAAATATTTGACGCTATAAATAAAGAAAAGGCTGACGCAGGAGACACCCTTCTTGCTAATCCCAGGAATTCAACAGCCGGAACACTCAAAATGCAAGACTCAGCAGAGGTAGCTCGCAGAAAATTAGATTGTTTCATGTACATGCTTTATGGAAAAGAACTTCCATTTAAAAATCATTATGAGAGCTTAAAAGAAACAAAAAAGTGGGGATTCAAAGCCCCCGATTATATTTCCAAGTGTAAAACAATGGATGAAGTATTTGAATTCATTGATACTTGGGATAAAGAGAGAACAAATCTTCCCTTTGATATTGATGGAGTGGTTATTAAAATAAATTCATATGATCAGCAAAAAGTTTTAGGCTTTACAGCAAAATCACCTCGTTGGGCGATAGCCTATAAATTTAAAGCAGAAGGAGCAACTACTATTTTAGAATCTATCTCTTATCAAGTAGGGAGAACCGGAGCAATAACTCCTGTTGCCAACTTAAAACCGGTTTTGCTTGCAGGCACCACTGTAAAGCGTGCTTCTCTTCATAATGCAGATATCATAGAAAAGTTAGATATACGAATTGGCGATACTGTATTTGTAGAAAAGGGAGGAGAAATAATCCCCAAGATAACAGGCGTCGATTTTCAAAAACGCCCTACACATTCTCAAAAAACAAAATACATTCATCTATGCCCGGAGTGTAAAACCGAATTGGTTCGTGAAGCAGATGAAGCTAATCATTATTGCCCTAATGAATGGTCGTGCCCTCCTCAAATAAAAGGAAAGATGGCCCATTTTACATCACGAAAAGCAATGAATATAGATTCATTAGGCGAAGAAACTATTGATGCCTTATATGAAAAAGGATTTATAAAAAATATAGCAGATATTTTCGAGCTGCATAAACAGAAGGATGGTCTGGTATCTCTTGAACGAATGGGGGAAAAATCAGTAACCAATCTTTTAAAAGGAATAGAAGCATCTAAGCAGGTACCTTTTGAAAGAGTATTATTTGCATTAGGAATACGCCACGTTGGAGAGACCATCGCTAAAAAATTAGCTTATAAGTTTAGAAATATAAATGCACTTATGAATGCTACTCAAGAAGAACTTACTGCAACCAATGATATTGGAGGACAAGTAGCTCAAAGCATACTGAGTTTTTTTGCTGAAAAGAGAAACAAAGAAATTATAAAAAGATTAGCTGAATATGGACTTTGTTTAGAATCCAACAATACTCCCCTATCCCCTTCTTCAACAAAACTAACAGGACTTACCTTTGTAGTTTCCGGTGTGTTTTCCAAGTTTTCGCGTGATGATTTAAAGAATACAATAGAACAAAACGGAGGGAAATTGGTAGGATCGGTTTCAGGTAAAACAAGTTACATAGTTGCAGGAGAAAATATGGGTCCTGAAAAACTTAAGAAAGCAGAAAAATTAGGGATAAAGATAATTGATGAAAATCAATTTATAGAGCTTATAAAATAATATGAAAATTTGTACTATAATCAGCAATAGACACTATTAAACCATATAAAATGAAATTAATTATTACTTTTTCTTTAATTCTGATGGCAGGCTTAAGTTTTGGACAATCAAAAAGCAAAGAAACAAATGTTGTAGCTACTGATCCTAAACAGAATAAAACTCGAGACACTTCTAACACTAAGCCCCCAACTTCCCCGACTGTCATTGCTGATACGGATTCTTCTAGCAAGCTTGTAAATATGAAAAATGAAAGTAGTGATAATCAACCAAAAACACCTGCTAAAAAAAATCCCAATCCTTATATTTTACCTAAATAAAATTAAAATTTGCTTTTAAAATCTTTAAACTTCTGAGCAATTTTATCTTTTTCAGATAATATGGGATTACTCACTTGCCAGTTAATTGCTAAGTCAGTATCATTCCACAAGATTCCGGATTCTGCTTCTTTGTTATAATTACTCGAACATTTATAGGAAAAAATAGTATTATCTTCCAATACTAAAAAACCATGAGCGAAACCTTCAGGAACAAAAAACATAGTTTGATTTTCTGCAGACAATACAATAGAACAATGCTGTCCATAGGTTGGTGATTTAACCCTTATATCAACTGCGACATCTAATACAGCCCCTTGTATAACACGTACTAACTTTGCCTGAGCATAAGGTGGATTTTGAAAATGCAATCCCCTCAGCACCCCTTTCTGAGAAAGCGATTCATTATCTTGTACAAATTCAGTTGTCAGTCCGTGATTTTTAAAAACACTCTTATTATATGATTCGAAGAAATATCCTCTATTATCTCTAAATACTTTCGGTTGAATAATTAATAAACCATCTATATTGGTTTTTAGAATTTCCATAATAAATGTTAAGAAGAAAGCTTACTGAAGAATGATTTTTTCTTTTGATGTACTACCCTGTCTTCATAATATCCATAACCTTGTCCATAACCATAACCATAACCGTATCCATAGCTATAGTTATATCCATATGTTTTTCTGTCAATATC
>Ga0154020_10010253_pt1 | contig 10727 bp, 13 predicted proteins | sample Klosneuvirus_201_FD_109709 | JGI IMG/M metagenome (GOLD analysis project Ga0154020, IMG submission 109709) | Active sludge microbial communities from wastewater, Klosterneuburg, Austria - Klosneuvirus_20160825_MG | ecosystem: Engineered > WWTP > Aerobic digester > Activated sludge | place...
CCCTCGCCCTCAGCCACCATCATCAAGCCGCACCTTCTTGTCTGTTTCTGATTCAAATATGCTATTTTTCAACTCCTTGTCTGCTTGAATACCGGAACTCGTCCAGTTCCGCGATGTCGAACTGCTGCTTCGAGCTTGCCCTTCCCTGTTCTCAAGAGTCAAGGCTGAGTCGTTTTTATGATGTAGATTCCACTTTTCCTTTTGGAGAACTCATCACCGACCTCCATGACCTCATTATCAACTACTACCTCGACCCGCTCGCGCGCTTCCTCCTCGCATTTACTTCCAAGTCATATTTCCAGAGGCTCAAGTTTCCGCAGAAGATGAATTTCTTTGATTTCGAAATATTCCTTCGGAAGTCGATTGGCACGCACGGATCGTCGCGCCAGCTGATTTGGTTCCAGCAAAATAGATGGGCCGAGTCAATTGTGTTCGAGAAAGTCGTCCACGAAGCAGTCAAGTCTGGGAACGTGTCTCTTCTCTCGCAGTTTCGATGGGAGAAGGAAACATCATTCAAAGACCCAAGCGGTCGTGTTCGAAATGAACTTGCGCTTCGGTGTACGCTTAACCAAGGCGATTCTTTAAGGTACCCCATGTTCTCTCTGAGCGGCCACATCGGCTGCAGCGGCAGCATGTGGAGTCTGCACTATTTCCTCCAGCTCGGACTCAAATTCTGTTGGTCAACTTTTTTGGACGGTGCCCTTGTTGGCGGGAACTTATCCTTTGTAAAAGAACCCTTTGATGGTATTTTTGCTCAAGCGAACTCTTTGAGTTGCTTTCGATATGCCGCACTTTGTGGAAATGAGGAGGTACTCCATTTTGTGGCTCGATCGAAACAGATCACCTTCACGGACCCACCCGGAGTTGGTGAGGTTTTCTTCGATATTAAAGATTTGCTTGGCCATCGTTTTAATGATCCCACCATATTTAAGGATGTGATCTTTGATCCGACCACTCATGACGGTCGGTTTTTGAAGCTTTTGACATTCCTTCACGGACGCGGCATCAAGTTCTCTTCTGATCTGAGCCTTGCCGAGAAAGTCCTCGACCATGTGATTTATTATGACCTCTCAGAATGCGCTGTTTACTTGGAGCGCTCGGAACAAATGTTGAGTGGGTCGGTTCTCTCTCGCGGTTATTTTGCTTCTACCATCGGTTCTTTTGCTTTTGCCTTCGGTAGCAGGGGAATTCGCTCCCCCATCTCGACGTTCTGCAAGGTGATCAGGTCCTATCTGAACAGATTCATTGCCTTGGACGAATTGAATAATTTTTTCGAGGCAGCTCTCGTCTGCCAATTTACTGAGAGTTTGGTTGAAATTCGAGGTGATCCATTTTTTGAGTTGGTCGAACTCTTGGTCCATCCTGACATGAAAATATATCCCCTGCCCCATCTTATGCTCAAAACAGAGTTGCATAATGATCCGTTCCCGAAATCGCCCGAATACGCATATTTTATGGAACGCCTTCTGCAGCATCGCATCTGCATTCCATTTTACATCATGAAGCATCTGGTGAAGGTTTGCAGTGACGCCAGTGTGCTCCATCGAATGCTCAAGCTTTTCATCCCATTGTATCATCTTGGTCAACAACTTGGCCTCATCTCTGCTGATCGATCTGAGAAGAAAACTCTCGATTTGTTTGAGGCTGCTCTGAGCCGTCCTCACGATGATCTCATTCCCCTTTTCAATCTTCTTCTCGCTCTTGGTCATACCCCATTCGACCTTGGCCACCTATTCGGCTGCATTCTTATTAGAATTGGCAAGAAGATGTTGACCCTGAAAAAAGCCGAAGAGGTCGCTAACTTTTTTGATCTCCCTCGGGTGCTGACCCAAGCCAATATCGATAATGCCTTTTTCTACGTGAGCTCTGAGAATATTGCTTTCATCTTGCGTATGAACTGCCGCTTCACCTCCGATGCATATGGTCACCTTTTCACTGAATATGCTCCGATCAAATCACCTGATGAGTTCTCGATATACCTCCGTTGGAAGTTGGACTGTCTCAAAGAAGGAATCGTGGCTATCCCGTCCAATGTCGTTGAGCGCTTGCTAACAATTATCAAACATAATGAGTGGGTGCGGCCGTTTCGCAGAGTCCATGCCGGCCACTTGTTGCTCGCCGTCAAGATCTTGGAGGACTATGGTATGGAGCGGAGGGAGATGCAAGAGCTCCGCCTCCTCGCCGATGAGATCAACGGGGAAGCAAGTATGACCGCAAACGAGTGGATATACTCCAAATACCTGAATCGTCCAGAGTTAGGTGGTCGCTGATTCCCTGTGCCTGTTGGCTTTGTGTCGTGCAGTGAACATAGATATTATTTTCATAAAGAGCCAGAGCCCGGCTGTCAGAGGCGCTACCAGCCCCTGGGATGCTGTGCGGCATGACCCCGCGGAAATTGAAGTATTAATTGTACAAAGAGATGAACTATTGCCATGTAATTGATGTAAAATGAATGAAAAGGAAAAAGTGAACGTAGGATTACTTGGCGCGGGCGAGGAGGCCAGTCGCGATTCAAGCCGGAGTGTTCTCGAAACTGACCCTCTAGGACCACGGGGACTCCCTGAGTCCCTGTCATTCTATCTATACCACACATTCTCAAAATGTCAGAGCAAGATATTGCCAAGGGCTGTACGACAGCCAATGAGCACTTGAGCAAGCGCGGCCTCCCCGCCTCCCTCCGATTCCAGGTTCCTACTCCTAGTTCCTTCCTCTTGTCACACCTCTCTGTTTTCCTTTCTCTCTTTTTTTAATCATCAAGAAGGCTTGGTTTTGGTTCGTGTTCGTATATAGAGAAACGAGGCCCTTGGTGCGAGAACCCAGGGCTTCTTGAGATTCTATGATGGGTCGACCTCGGCCGTGATCGCCTCCGATGCTTCTCTTCCTTCTCTCAACAATGTTGAGAGTGATTTTCACTGTATTTGCAAGTATATATATATTTATATTTATATTTATATACTGTTTTGATGGCATTGGCATGATGCCACACGGAGGATATCGCGCGGTCGCCTCTCGAGCATCGTCGAGCTCGGCGCCGTGACAGCGCGCGCCACGTTGAATTGTTGCTCCGTCGTCCGATTTCGAATCCTTTCTCATCATTTTTGAAATCATTATCATTTTCATCTCTTTCAATTCCCTCCTCTGCCCTCATTCCTACTTTCAGGCTGCCCGGGAGAACGACAGCGGCCGCTTTGTCCCGGCGCTCTTCGTGGTCGACATGGCGCTCGACGTGGAGTTCCTGGAAAACTTGATCAATACCTATCGAAGCGCCTTCCCTAGCGATATCCCCACTGTCCTCCTCGTCTTTGTGCGCGATGGCGAGATTGTCGAGCGGATGAAACTCTAGGGAACAACGCAGTGGTTCACTGTATTTTTTGACAGTCACTGTGTATTAATATTGATAGTTAGACTCTTTTTGCTTTTTGCACCTCCAACAAATTCCAATTATAATTTAGAATTTTGTGTATATATTAATATTTTTGCGAGCGTCTTGGATGATGCCAATGCCCACGATGAATCACATTGTGAATAAAAACGGCAAACTTTCCACATTCAGCTTCCTGACTATTCCGGTATCCCCTCGTCAAATCGAACACTCACGTGGGCACGTCCGCCTTCCATCTCCTCATTTCCTTGAGATCATTCATCATTAAAGGGTAGTGTCAGTGGCGAAGCATTGCAGTGAGTAATAGTACAGTACGGTAATCATTGTTGCGATCGCCGCGCCCCTTGGCTTTCCTCCCTCTGCCCTTTCGTCCGACCCCCGGCGGATAGCTTTCCTAATATTATATTCTATTATATTATATAAAATTATCTCTCTTTTCCTATCGATTGTGAAGGGAGTCATTGTGATTTGGAGTTTCTCCCGGATTCGTTCTCCGTCGAGGCGTCGGCTCGATCTCGGTCTATCTGGCGAGATCGCGTTGTCCACGGGCCGGTCGGGCCCTCGCCCTCTCCTTGTTCCCCCGCCCACGACAGATTTGTTTTAATATTCTTATATTAATTATTGAATTGTTTTACTTATAATAGGAATTTGCTATTTTGTGAACGAGCTTGATATATTCCGCTGTGCTCCAACTCCACGTATTCCGGCTTGATATGATCCGCTGAAAATATATAACGAAAACAAGGCAATGTGTTTTTTCGAAGCACGCTGCTTTTTCCCTCACCTGATGGAGGCGAGCTATTTCGTAGAAATAGGAAAACATAGTAGTTGACCATGGTGTTTTGCTGTCGGTTTCCGCGCTCCGTCTCAGTTGAATGATCTTTCTCATCTGATTCTTATTATATCAGGTGCTGATTTCGATGGACAATTGCACGGCGACGTATGAGGTTTGCGTGGAGGCGGCGCTGTCAGCGGCTCCTCTTGTCTGTCCCGAGGGAACCACTAATCTCGACTTCATTGCGCCGTTTCCCTCCTGTTCCCGTCCGTCACCTCCTTCTCGTCCCGCTCTCCTGTTTCTTCAAATATGATGTTCATTGTGGGCTCTTGTATAATGTAGTGAGCAAGACGGCCATCACGGGACTGTGGTCAACCTCCTTGGTTTTGGTTTGCATCACCTTCTTCCTTTGTGCGCTCCAGTCTCATACCTCTCCCTCTTTCGTTTGTCAACCAACACTCTTTTGTTCACCCAGCTGTGGTAAGTATCATATTGAGGCTGAAGAGAAAGTCGACCAAGAATGTCTTTCGGGTCTCGAAGGTCCTCTATGACCCCACTTGGCGCGCGCTGTGTATGTCCCTTGTTATTATTCTTGGCTGCCTCATCTATGCCACGACTCCTGTTCTCTTGTACGCTTCAACATTCTCTTCTCCTTTATTTTCTTAATCTTGAGAAAGATTGAGGAGTGGCTGGAGAGTCTGTATTTTGCATAGCTCATCAGGACTTTGTGGTAGCACCTTGGACTATCGATTCTATAACTTCCGTTACCTCCCTCTCTTTTTGCTCTTTACTGCCCTCTGTTTCTCCACGGCGGCCAGCTTGCAAATGTTTCACTTTGTCGATACTTTCCAAAAAGCCGCCAGCATGCGCAGAGATAAGAAGGCTCTGTCTGCCAGTACTCCATGTCGTGGCTTCTTCTTTTAATTGTCGTTCACATTTTTTATTTTGATGTGTTACGTTTTTCAGAACTCTCCACCTTGGTGTTCGTCATCTACATCTACGACGTCTCCTTGACCATTGGCTCTGTGATTGCCTACTATGCGTCCAACTCCGTGTACGTCTACTTGGTTGTCCAAGGAGTTCGCGCCATCAACAGCTACTTTGCCCCCGCCTTCTTCCTGCTCTACGTTGGCCGATTGTTGTACCATATGATTGAAAAGGATATTCTCATCAAGGAGAAAGCGGACGAGAAGAAGCGCCTAGTGATGCGCAGGGTCCTCCCTCTGATGCTCCCTGGCGCCTTCTTCACCTTTCCGATTGGCATCTTGCTCATCACGAAGACCCATGTGAGCTACGTGCAGCCGAGCGCTCTGATCGTTGTCACTCTCATCACCTTGATGAGCTCCGTCCAATCGCTTCTCGCTTTGAAGTCCCAAAGGTCAAGGCCCACTTCGACCAAGAGCGAGGGGCCCGCGTCGACGCGCGACGAAGCTTCCTCAAAGCCCACCTCCACCTCCTCCTCATCCAAGAAGACGATTAGTAAGGATGTCCACGAAGAGGATGCGGAAGTGATTCGAGATGACGGGTCACAGGACGATGCGGAGAAGAAGTCAGAAGTCGAATTCGTCGAGACTCCGTCTGGTTCGACGAACTCTTCGCATTCCTCCTAGCTGGAGTAGACTATGCATGCTTTATTATTATCGATTTGAAAAACTTGTAATTCTATTTTAACTATTAATTGCTACCGTGAGAGACCTTGGCCTCCGTTTTAAAATAAGTATTAGAAGGTAATATAAATAAGAAAACAGTTGCTGCCTCAAAGTGATTTGCTAAGGCAAACGGGGCGAGCGTTCACCAAATGTGTTTTGACATTATTACACAGTTGTTTTCCTGTATTTTGTGGATCACTGTTTGGTGCAAATATGGCTGACGAGGACATTCAGGAAGGTCTTGGTCGAGACGAGGTTGCGATGCTCCGCGTTGACAATCTCCACCGTGTCAATCTTCTCAATCTGCTTTGTCCAATGATAGCTTGGGTACGCCAAAGATTCGTAAGGGACCGTTCCATCGCCTAGGAGTGAAATGAGTCTTCCTGGAACACCAACCGCTGAATTCAATAGACCAACCTGATCGGCGATAGTTTTGGAGGCCGGCCGCCTTGAGCTCGTGTTGCGGCGTGTTGGCGCACTCAAAAGCGATGCCCTCGTGAATAGAGTAGCCTTCGACGGTGACAGAGGCCTTCGTGTCGAGAACAAACGTGTCGCCACGCTTCTTGTAGAAGAAGAATTTCTCCGTGTCGAGGTTGATGCCGTAGATGTTCACGAGGCGCTTCACGGGCGGCGCGTGTAAAATGCGCATGTCATACTTAGGGCTCGGTCCGCCGTACAAGTCATTATATAGGTAATGTTTGTTGACCACGGCCTCGATTTGCTACAAAACTGACAAGTCAGATATCGGAGCAAACGAGAAGTCATTATCGGTTACGGAGAACGTACAGGAAGACCAAGGTCTTGCCAGAGAGTCTTGTAGGGGATGGGCTTATAAATTTTGGACCCACCTTTGCTGACGATAATTGACTTTGAGGAAATGTCGATTGGATCTTACAAATTAAAAGATCAGGAAGTATGTATCTCCAGAATTGGAATCGTCAATCACAAAGGGCAACTGACGGTGTACCGCTGCCCTTGTCGACCCTCTGAAAGACAAATCCATCGGTCTGAATGCCTGCGACCTTGAGCGACTCGAAGTAGTTCTCCTCCTCCACTGGGAAGAGAGCGGGAGAGCTGCCGTTCGACCTCGACATGGCCAAAGAATCTCGCTTGGCAACCACCATAATACCGAGGTCGTCGCCAGATATCTACAAGAGAGGGGAAGGGTTTAAGGGGGAGCTCTTTGAAGGGAGGGGGAAAGTAAGTACAACAGCACGAAGCATCTTGGGAGCGCCGAGCCAAGGAGCGCCAGCAGCGAACCAAATGTGAATGTGTTTGTGAAGCCATGCTACTCCCACAGTGTCCTCGACTTCAAAAAGCAAGATCAGGTCACGAATGTCGGATGAAGCGAGGGGAAACCCATACTCCAATAAGAAAAGTATTGCAGGAGGCGATTGCCCATGGAATGGCCAATGACCACCGAAGGCTTGCCAAAGGCGACAAAGGTATCCTCGAGCTGCCGCTTCATGCGCGTGAACAGTTGATCCCTCTGTTCATTGATGTGAAGCGGTAGACGCCAATCATACTAACAATGGAGGTCACCGAAAATATTGAAGCATCAGAGACAAAAGGATCCCGTACCGTAAAGGCAAAAAAGTTGTGGAATTTTTCGTAGCCGAGCTCTTCGAGGTTCTGGATAAGTGGGGCGAGCACATAGGACATGGACTTGGCGACACCACTCTCAGCGAGGTAAGAGCAGCCATCAAAACTCTCGATCGGACGCGTCTTGACGCCAGGAGGATCCGACACGGAGTCGGAAGCAAGACAGAGATGGTTGATCCATGCGCTCTATAAGAAGGTGGGAAGTTATCATTCAAGCAAGGAGAGAGAGTGGGAGGTCATTACATGATATTCAGCATTCTGCTCGCCGTAGCCATCGTCATCGTCGTCCTCTTCACCTGAGCTGTCGCCATCGGAATTCACGCCATTGCGACTCGAAGCATGCTTCACGCCCCCTTGGCTCTTGTGCTTGGAGAGGGTCCGACTGGATCTTGTCGTCAGCACAGTAGACTTTGGGTCGCCTAAACGAAGGTCAGGAAGAAAACTGGTAATCACACAAAGCACAGTAGTTGTACTGGTGTTGGTCGTCAAGACATTCGACCTGGAGCGACCCGCGGGAACAGATGTGTCGGCGCGGCCAAGGAATGCGACACTGTCAGTCGGCTCCTCGCTCTTCGACGAAGACGCACGGCCGACAGGGCGATTGTCATCCGCCTTCTAAAGGAGAACAAGTGGATATGAAAAAATCAAGTGGATTCTAAAAAGCACGGAGGGAAAAGGGTCATACAGAGCTGGCTCGAGAGATGCTGGGAGTCTCGGCTTGCAACTCCTCGTCTTCATAGTCTTCATCGCCAGTGCCCTCCGTAGTTTTTCCTCCATGCTTCGATTTCTTCTTCCTAGGAGATGGTGTTGGGAGAGCCCTTACTGGAAAAGCATCAACAAGGTGTCAATGAGCTGCGCACTTCTTCCTGGACATACTTGAAGAGACGACTCGGTTAAGGCTCAACCACACCCTCTCTCCAACCCAATCGGATTTTGGTGACTCGAGCACTTGCAACGCGCTAGACGCGAGGCCAGGGAACTAACAAATAACAAAGAGGAGAATTAGGTTATGGAACAGAAAAAGTGAGATAGCAAGAGATGAGAAACTACAAGAGAAGATGTGAGGGACATCCGAGATCGAACAGAAGAGAATGACACCGCGGACGAACATGGAAAGAATGAGCCGCGTCAACGAAGAGAACAGAGAATGGCGCTGGACGACGATATCCTCAGGGAGGAAATTCAGGAAAACGGAGCAAGAAGTACAAGGAAGACGGGGTAATCTGGTTTATAGCCCTGCTTCTTAAGTTCGGTCGCCAACTTCACTCCCTTTAAAGAATAAGAGTCCTATCAGGCAAAAAACCCAATGCCGAAACCGAAATTTTAAAAAACGCACATCGAGCAGAGGGGCAGTGGTTCCATAAGAGCGGAGCTGGAACCAATTGACCACCTTGGTGTCGAGGTTGAGCTCGTCCATGGCGATCTCCAGCTCGCCTACCAGAGTATCGCCAAAGAGCGTATTCTCGGCGTAGACCTTGCCGTGGATGAGCCCTGCCAAGACCTCGCCCTCCTTGATGGGAAAGTGAAAGCAATTGTTATGTGTCCACGTAGGGTTGGAGCTACTCTCAATGGCCTTGGTGCGCTTCACCTGTGAAAAGGGGGTGAGTCAGAACGAAGAAGAGATGTGAGGAGAGTAGAGAGAAGCGTCTACATTCTTGAACTTGTTGAATTTGATCGTCACATAAGCGCTGATTTTCTCAGAGTCACCGCTTGAAGGAAGGCCGCGAGCCTCAAGAACTGCACAACAAAAAAACATAAAAAAATCATCGAAAATCGATGATGATAAATGCGAACACAATCCAGGCACATACCCGCGATATTCAAGCGGCCAATCCAATTGCCTAACGGAGGCAAAAATGTTATCTTCAGCTTAAGCTCACCACTATCCTCTCCGTGGCGATTTTGCAACGTTCTGTAGGTGTGAATAGTAAATCGTTAAAAGATAAAAGTGAGAATTCAAACTGAAAAAAGTGGTAGGGTACTTAGCGGTTTTGGCGGCCTTGTCGAGAGCAGGCGATGATTTGGCGGAGACTTGTGCCTTGTCCAGTCCGCGCTTAAACGTGTCCGTGAAAAAGATCTCCAATTTCACTTCGCCGTAATTTTTCGAATTCGAAATCATATCCTAATGGCAACAGAGCGGCAAACGATCAGAGACAAGAGATGAGGGGCGGGTTTGATCCAAGAACCTTCTGCTTGGTCAGTGCGAACCAGCGCTTCACTTGCGTCTCCATAGGTATATCTTCTAAGGAGAGAAACAAAGTCCCTACAAAAACAATAATTATTAGAAGAACTTTCATCTCATAAGAAAGTTTGGAAATTTAAAAGGGAAATCAGAAAAAGATCGAAGGCGAGCCTTCGAGATCGTCTTTGCTGGTCGCATCCCAATCCCAAACGTTCAATTTGACGCCTCGGGCTTCCGCTGGCACCTCGCTAGAAAAATATATCATGATAAAAAAAAAGAGAATCTCAAGAAAAAATATCAACAGAGGGGAGAACAGAGATCGAACATCAAGAAGCGCTGTCGGCCCCAAGTCGGGTTGAGTGTTTCATAACGGACTTGCGAATAATAAGAAGCGCCAAGTTTTGAGAATTGTTCATCGAACAAGTGGAGCTCGCAGTAAGGATCTGATTTGCCGTTAGGGTCCATGGGACGGAGGTGAGCTGCGCGAATGACCGAGATGACAAGGTAGGACATAAAGCTGAATGACTTCTTGATCAAGGGATGCTGATTCGCTTCCCACTTTTGCTGCAGCTCCGCCAAAACACTAGAAATGAAAATGGGTCATCAAAAAGCGGAAAATTGAGGTTACGGGGATTTGAGGGACGAACGGCGCGGAGCAACAAAACGACGCGTTCTCGTGCTTGTGAGACGCATTGGCCACGCCAAAAAACACCATGGCGTCCAGATTCAAGTCGCCTTTGATCTACAACGAGAAGACCGAGGCGTGGTGAGCCAAGCGAAATCTCGAACAAAAGGGAGGGAGAAAGGAAAAACCTTGACGTTCTTGTCCTTGAGCTTCTTCACCACTTTCTCATCCGTGATGTCGAATATGTAGTTGTTTAAGATCGAATACGAATTTATCGCCTATTGAGAGGCCATCAAGAAATATTGCGAAACGGCACGCTCCTCAAGCTCGAGCCCTCAAAAACTCCCATCATGAAGCGAACCTTTCGCGGTTTGGGCGATTTGTTGCTTTTCTTGGTCTCCTTTTGAGGCTCAGATATGATCCAGGCGTCGCTGGTCAATTCATGCTCGCAGAGTTTCCAGGCGCGATTGATCTTCGCTGAGTCGAGCCGATACAACATTGTGGGGAGAAAC
>Ga0154020_10010255_pt1 | contig 10724 bp, 9 predicted proteins | sample Klosneuvirus_201_FD_109709 | JGI IMG/M metagenome (GOLD analysis project Ga0154020, IMG submission 109709) | Active sludge microbial communities from wastewater, Klosterneuburg, Austria - Klosneuvirus_20160825_MG | ecosystem: Engineered > WWTP > Aerobic digester > Activated sludge | place...
CCTGTTTGACCGATCCACCCACCGGATATGTGGCCAACAACCTCGACTGCAACGATGCCGCCGCCGCACTGAACCCCGACGCCACAGAGGCCTGCGACGGACTGGACAATGACTGCAACGGTTTGGTGGACGATCTTCCGATTTTCACCTACTTCCTCGATGGCGACGGCGACGGGTTCGGACACGAGACCGCCGCGGTAGACACCTGTCTGACCCCTGCGCCTTTGGGATATGTAGTGAACAACCTCGACTGCGACGACAGCAATCCGGCGATCAATCCGAATGCCCTTGAGATTCCGGACGGGGTTGACAACAACTGCAACGGAATCATTGACGTGGATGTGAGCACGTCGGAAGTTTTTTCCCAAACCAGTTTGTTCCCGAATCCTGCGGTGGGGCACATCACCATTCAACACCCGGCAGGCAATTCGCTCGATCTGGAAATACACGACCTCGCGGGCAAGTTCTTGCTTCGGCAGCGGCTGGAGTTTTTTGCAGAACGAATCACGGTAGATATTTCAACCTTGTTGCCGGGGATGTACCTGTTGACACTTCGTCACGATAAAAGTGGAGAGGTAATGCAAGTAAAAGTGGTGAAAATGGACTGGTAAGTACCGAGACCTTATCCGTCAATGCTGGATGATCACTTGTTTCCGTACACCGCGCCTTCCATCCATAAGGAGCGACAGGACATATATTCCTGCAGGCAATTCGCCTGTCGGGATGGCAGCTGTTCCTGAAAAAAAGGTTCGAAAAACGGGTACACCCATAGTATTGGTCAAGGTTAGTTCTACCGGCTCCTGCGTTTCCATTTCGACAACAAGTGATTGCTGCGCAGGATTGGGTGCAACAACAGCATGAACTGAATTTTGGAGATCGGACACCCCAACGGAACAGCCGGGGGCGTCTCCCCAAATCACGTGGAGAAACATTGAATCAAAAACCCCTACAAAATTCAGGCATTCTTCCGGCGAAGCCGTGAGCCAGTAGGAGCCGGGTTGGGTGACCACAAGGGTGTCGTTTGTGGCGCCGGAGATCGGGTTTGGGCCATTGTACCATTGGATATTGGCGGTGTACGGTGACAAAACAATTTCGTAGAGCGTGTCCCCGGCACAAATCACTTGCTCGCCATTGGGCCCGGCTTCAAACGCACCCTCGGTCAGCACCAGCATCGGAGGGAAAAACAAGCCGTCTACCAGCACTTCAGGGCTGGTTTCGGTGCAGCCGTCCAACGTTGCTGCAACGGATATGTACACCGGTGTTTGGTCGTACCCGACAGGGAGTACCTGACCGGTAGCACCGGGTATTGGTTGGGATTGCCCCCCCGGAAAACTCCGGCTGTACCACTGATAACTCGTGTACGATTGCGTGCTTAGTGTGGTAAAACTGTCGGGGCAAACTTGCTGGTTTCCGACTACGGTAGGGTCGAATGGACATTGGGCAATTGCTTTCCCTATGCAACATCCGATAAGCCCAACCAAAAGAACGCTGGATAAAAATTGTGCTTTCATGTTGTGCCTAGATAAACGTGAAAAGGATGGAGGGATAATAGTCAATCACAGTTCCGAATCGCTTCAACGGACGTGAATTCAACCTTTTCTGCTGATTGTCGGGGCATACTCGCCAAAAGGTACGGATACTCGATTGACATGGTGGAAAGGCAATTCGGGCCCGGTTTGATTTCTTTTATCGTGATGACAGTTGACCCGTGTGTTTGCGAAATGGCCTGAATGTCAATTTCGAATCCACCTTTGTTTTTTTCACCCAAAAAGACGGCAATCACCCAATTGGCAGAAAAGTCAACACTCGGCTTTGTGGGAGGCATATCCATGCTTTCGAAGGCTTCCCGCCAAACAGCGTCGAACTCGGCCTGGCTTTTAGCCAATACCTGTTTGGGTTCCATGATGGAGCACTGACTCCCTTTGTCCAAGATGATCCAATCCGTCAAGCCTTTATTTTCCATCTCGGGTTTTGTGGATGCTTGAGGCGAATGCGTATTGGAACATGAAAAAAAAACGATGATTGCAGTGGCGATACCGATGATTGATGTTGATTTCATTGTGCTAATTTTTTTTGTGAACGATGCCGAAGCAAGAGTTTGTGCATAAAAAACTGCAAAAGCGGCCGTCATTTTTTTGGTTTCGGGCCGCTTTTGCAATCGGTTTCGCCTGGAATGGGGGGCGCACGTCTCTTCTATCGCTTGGCAATTTTAAATGACGTACCGCCACAGGTTACATTGCCTGCCGACACGGGCGCACCGCCCTTGGCATGGATGATACCAGCTACCACCGGCGTGGCCATGGACGTGCCGGAAAGGGTCGCGTAGCCGCCATTTTTGTATGTGGAGTACACACTCGTGCCTACGGCTACCCAGTCCACAGACGGGTTGCCCCAGTTGGAATACGAAGCACAAGACTTGTTGCAATTAATGGCGCCTACGGTAATAACTTTAGTGCCGTTTACACAACCAGGATAAGTGCGGCGGGATGCATTTCCTCCCGAGTTGTAGTCGTTTCCTGCGGCAATACATACCCAAGTTCCCGCTGCACCTAGGTTTTTAATGCAGGACGTAATGGCGGGTTGGAATGTAGTTTCGCAGTTGCTCACGGGGAATGCACCCAGGCTCATGCTGACCACGTCGCCCGGAATGTCGTACATAGCCACGTGGTTCAGCCCGGCGTACAGGTACGAAAACGAACCGGAGCCACTATTTGCCAGCACCTTGACCGGTACGACCCGCGCGCCGGCCGACACACCGACAACCCCAATGGTGTTGCTTTTTGCAGCTGCAATGCCGGCACAGTGGGTGCCGTGTCCATGTCCGTCTTCCACTGCCTGACCCGGTACGAACGATTTTGCATAGGTGCTATTGGTTTGGACATTCAGGTCAGGGTGATCCATATCCATTCCCGTATCGAGTATCCAAATCCAGGTTGCTTTACCGGAGCCGTTTACCGATCCTCCTGCTGTATTGATGGCGCAAGTCGTCGTCTGAGCGGAAGCACTGATATCGGAAGGATTCGCCTCTGCTGTGATCGGACCCAACGACACGACATAGTCCTGATAAACGCCTTCTACTGATTTGTCGGCCCGAAGGTTTTTCACATCAGCATCGTTCAATTTGGCTGCAAAACCTACGATAACGTCCGCGTAATCCACTAATACTGCCGATTCGTTGACCTTGGATCGCAGGCGCAAGTCTTTGAGTTTTTTAAAACCCGCATCCCGCAAGCCTTTGTTTTCCAGCACTTTTTTATCCCGGTCGGTGGCTTTGCTCCGCGACGATTGTTTGACAACCGGCTGCGCGGCGCTTTCTTTCAAAACGACAATGTACTGACCAGGGATCGGCTCAAGTTTCCGTGCAGCCGCTCCCGGAGCTTGGGCGTGCACCGCAGTAGCAGCAAGTAACATACATGTGGCAAGCAATAACAACTTCTGTTTCATAATAAATTGATTTTTAAATTAGAGAGTGAAAGTTTCAAGTGTTTAGTTGGCAAGTAAGCTTGTTGTGAAGCACAGCAATACATGCTCGTTGCATTGCAACAAGTGCCAACTGCGACTAGCACAAGTTTGAATACGGGAAATGCTTTTCAGAACAGGTATTTACATACCCTGTCGCGCCAACAGTTTGGGCTCGACGAATAGAATAAAAGTGAACAATGTTGGATTCCGTACGGAAAAAGGCAGATGGCTTGATGCGCGCGAAAGTCTGTCGGTTACTGCGCGTTTACGGGGTAGAGGACAGCGGTGAACGTGTACGTCAGGTGAGCAAAATACTTGTTACATGGCAATCGGTAAAAGGTCGCTACAGAATACTCGATTAAAAAACCGCACGAAAATAAGATCCGGCACGGATTATTCAAAACATCCCTGTGATAATTTCTGTAAACCTTGTCGTGGCCAAAATTTTGATATCAACTTTTTTCACAATTTTTTATTCAGGTTTTTTTTTCACCCCTGCCCGGGTTTTGATTCCAAGGGAGAGATATGTTACCTTTCGCAATCAAAAGCAACGTACATCCAACAGGTAGCAAATCTTCACCTGCTCACCTGCTCACCTGCTCACCTGCTCACCTGCTCACCTTGAACGCACCCACTATACGCACCGCCTTTGCCGCACGCTTTGGCTCGGCGCCCGAACTCACCGTCCGCGCACCCGGGCGCATCAACCTGATTGGCGAACATACCGACTACAACGCCGGCTACGTGCTGCCCGCCGCCATAGACAAGGCAATATGGCTGTCGGCAAGCCCCCGCGACGATGGCCGCTTCGCCTTTTTTGCTGCCGACCTCGATGCTTTTTTCCTTTCGGAAAACGACACGCCGGTTTTTCAGCAGGAACACTCCTGGGCGAATTACCTGCTCGGCGTCATCAGCGAGGCGCGAAAGGACGGGCTGTACGTCGGCGGACTGAACGTGGCCTTCGGCGGGGATGTGCCCCTCGGCGCGGGCTTGTCCTCCTCGGCTGCTTTGGAAAGTGGGATGATGTTCGCAATCAATGAACTGTACAGGTTGCAGCTGTCCAGGATGGACATCGTGCGGCTGGCGCAGCGCGGCGAAAACAACTTCGTCGGCATGAAATGCGGGATCATGGATATGTTCGCCTCCGTCATGGGGCGGGCCGACAGCGTGGTGCGCCTCGATTGCCGTAGCCTCCATTTCGAATATTTTCCGTTCGATGCGCCGGGGTACAGCCTCGTACTGTTCGATTCCGGGGTCAAACATTCCCTCGTGGATTCGGCGTACAACACCCGCCGGGCCGAATGTGAGGAAGGCGTGTCAGTGTTGCGCAAATTCAATCCAGCCGTATCCAGCCTGCGCGACGTATCGCCGGAACTGTTGTTCAAACACCGGGACGCCCTCCACCCGGTGGTATACCGGCGCTGCAAATTCGTGGTGGAGGAAATCACTCGTGTGGAAGCCGCCTGCTTGGCTTTGCAAAATGGTGACTTCTCGCGCTTTGGTGTACTGATGTTCCAGTGCCACGACGGGCTGAACCTGGAGTACGAAGTCTGCGTGCCGGAAACCAATTTTCTGGTGGAGCAGGCGCGTGCGCATGCCCATGTTCCCGGTTCCCGGCAAATGGGCGGCGGCTTCGGCGGCTGCACCATCAATTTGGTGCAATCAAGCGATCTGGAACAGTTTTCAAGCGAAACAACCACCGCATACCGCCAGGCTTTCGGCCTCGATTTGAAAATTTATCCCGTACGACTGACAAGCGGAACAGAAATAGTTTGGGACAACACTAAAACACAAAAACACTAAAACACCAAAACACTCCAATCAAACATGCTACACGAACTCCCGCACCGCCGCTACAACCCGCTCACCGACTCCTGGGTGCTTGTATCGCCCCACCGCTCCAAACGCCCCTGGCAGGGACAGGTGGAAAAACTGCCGCCCGACAACCGTCCGGCATACGATCCCGGCTGCTACCTCTGCCCCGGGAACACCCGCGCCAATGGCGAGCGAAACCCGAATTTTCAAGGAGTTTTTGTATTTGACAACGACTTTGCGGCGCTGTTGCCCGACGTTTCGGCTTTCGGGTCGGGCAACAGTGCGTTTTTCCGCGCACGCCCGGAACGTGGCCTGGCGCGGGTTATCTGTTTTTCGCCAAGACACAACCTCACGATTCCGGAGATGGACACCACCGCCATCCGGAAGGTCGTGGATGCCTGGGTAGCAGAGTATCGGACGCGGGGCGCCCGTTCTTGCAGCCGTTATGTTGAGAGTTTTGAAAACAATGGCGCCATCATGGGTTGCTCCAACCCGCACCCGCACGGACAAATCTGGGCGCAGGCAAGTATCCCCGACGAACCGCTGAAAAAGCAGCGGGCGCAATTGAAATACTGGAAAAAACACGGGCGCACGCTGCTTGTCGATTACTTGCGTGCGGAACAGACAGCAAACGAACGTATTCTTTTTGAAAACAAACATTTCGCAGCACTTGTCCCGTTTTGGGCAGTGTGGCCGTTCGAGGCGATGATCGTACCAAAGCGCCCCATGCCACGCATCACCGACATGACTGACGCGGAAAAAGATGCCCTGGCCGACGCTTACCGCCGCCTTACGATACGGTACGACAACCTTTTTCAAACCTCGTTCCCATATTCCGCCGGTATCCACCAGGCCCCGACGGATGGAAAACCGCACCCGGAATGGCACTGGCATTTTGTGTTTTACCCGCCCCTGCTGCGCTCCGCCACAGTGAAAAAATTCATGGTCGGCTACGAGATGCTCGCAAACCCGCAACGGGACATTACGCCGGAGCGGGCAGCGGAGATGCTGCGAGGGGCTGGGGAAGTGCATTATCGTAGTTGATTTGCTATCCCACCATTTCCAAAAACCACTCCTTCTCGGTGAGCACGGATTCTGTTTCGATTTGTGCACGCAGCGTCTCGCGGGCCTGGCGGCTGTTGGGGTTCAGTTGCAGCAGACGGCGGCCGTAGCGCACGATGTTCTGGTAGTTGGTTTTGTGGTACCCGATCACCCGTTGGCGGCGGATAAACGTCTGCATGCTTTGCAGGTGCGCGTCCAGCGCGTCCAGTTCGCCGGTTTCGAAATAAATTTTCAATTGAAGGGTTTTGGCGATCAGGTTGTTGATCAGGTCTTTGTAGTCGGCCTGCTGGAGGTGTAGTAAAGCGGCCCGCATGTTTTGACGGCCATACTCCACGCGGGCCAGGTTGAGGTGGAACGCCGCGTCCCGATGTTTTTTTTCCAAAAACGACGCGTAACGGTGAATGAACTGCTCTGCCCAGTCTGCTTCGCCAACTTTGATCGCGATGGCCGCGATGTTGTTGTAGGCAAAGTGCGACAGTTGACCGTTTTCGAGTAGCAGGTCGGCATTCAGGGCGGATTTGTACAGATCAAGCGCTTCGCGGAAATAGGCCGGGTGCGACACGTTGATCTTGCGGATGCAAAAATTCAGGGCCAGCAAGTGCAGGTTGCGCTGCTCGTCCACGGGTAGCTGACCGAGATTGGCCATAAGCCTCGGCTTGAACGCATGAAAATATGGCTCCCCTTCGGCCTCCGTCAGAAACAAGTAGCAATAAAAGTACAAGCCCACGGATGGGATGTCCAGCAGGGATTCCGAAGCGCGCACGTGTTCCAGCACAGCATCCAGCAGGCCGAACTGGTAGTCGGTGCTGTACACGATCTGGTGGCTGAGCGCAAAGCAGGCCTGCCTCAATTTGAGGGCAATGAACGCCGTATCGGTCTGGTTGGACAGTTCCTGCCAATTGAGTTCCTCTGTCCGCCGCCCCGAGGTTTGGTGCTGGTACAGTTCGTACTCGATGGCTGCCTGAGCGTCGTAGAATTCGGCATGGCGGTACGGTTGTTTGGCCCAATCGCTGCGTGCCGTGTGCAGGCTTTGGCGAAAATGTTTTTCCAGGCCGCGCTTGCGGAAGGCTGCCGCGAGGCGGATATAAAAATCGCCTTCCCGGTCAAATTTTTCGCAATAGACCAGGTAATGCTCCACATGGCCCATCAGTTCGGTCATCACCAAACGCAGGGCTTGCACATCGGTTTCCGAGCGAAATACCGCCCGAATGGCCGCTCCGTATTCGGGGGACTGACCGGCGTCTATACAGCCGCGCAGGTATTCGTATAGTGCCGGCGGCTGGGTACGCCGGCAGAAAAAAGGAGATTGCAGCCAAAGACCCAGTTGTTTGCGCTCTGTTGCTGTGAGTGAGATCAGGGTTTGCCAAATACGGGCATTTTCCATTTATTTCAAATGTTAACTTTCGCAAAGTTCTAAAAATCAATTTTTTGATCTCAAATTTTTAAAATTACTTTAAAATAAAGGTTTGAAAATGTCTTTGTTCGACTGCAAACAAACCTGAACATTTGTACCATCAAAAAGTATTTGCGCAAATCGTCCTCGCCAAAGGAGAAAAAACTCAACCTTCAACCGCTTTTTTAGCCCAAACGCATCTCGTTATGTACACGAAAAAAATTCGCTTCCTGCTGCTTGCCGCGTTCCTGCTCGTGGCTCTGGGCTTGTATGCCCAACAACCCTGCTCGCTGAGTGTGAATGTTACGCCGCCTGCGCCGATCAGTTGCCAAAACCCTTCCCTGCAATTGCAAACCACCGTGACCCCTCCGGGCAACTACCAGTACTCGTGGTTCGGGCCGGTGCAGTTGCCCAATATTCCGAATCCGACCGTCACCATTCCGGGCACGTATGCTGTGTTTGTTTTTGACAGTCTCCAATGCTGGGGCGGGGATACCATCGTGGTGACACAGGACGGCACCGTGCCCCTGGTGACCATCACCCCTTCTTCTCCCAATTGCGACGGCATCACAACGCTCACCGCCGTAGCCAGTGTCATGGGCGGCGGATCGCTCACCTACGCATGGTCAACCGGAGCCACAACCCAAGCCATTGATGTTCCGCCAAGTACACCGGGCACAGTCACCACCTATTGCGTGACCGTCACCAACTCGGCCGGTGGGTGTTCCGGCGCTTCTTGTTTCGTAGTCACCTCGCAAGGCGGGCCGTTAAACGCTGAGATTCAGTACTATGACAGCCCATTCTGCAACGACTCGCTCGGAATGTGGGTCACGGTGCAGGGAGGTGTGCCGCCGTTTACCTACTCGTGGAATACCGGAAACACCACTCAAGTGATACAAGACCCGAGCGCTGGCACGTATGTCGTCACGGTGACGGACAGCCGCGGCTGCACGGTTGTGGCGACAATTGTTCTGGAAAATGAGCCTGACGAATGCGCCAACCTCGAGGGGTATGTGTACGCCGACTGGAATACCAATTGCACCTTGGAATCATCCGACAGCGACCTATTGAATATTGCGATTCGTATCGCCAATGCTGCCGGTGACGAGTACTATGCCTACACCGACAACGACGGCTTTTACCGGGTGGAACTCGTGCCCGGAACCTACACCGTCACTGTCATCCCACCCGCCAATAACCTGTGGGATCCCTGCCAGGCATCATATGCAGTAAGCATAACGCCCGGACAAACGGTGGCGCAGGATTTTTTCCTGCAGCCAGAGGCGATTTGCCCTGCCATGTCGGTAAGTATCAGCACGCAGGTCCTTCGCCGCTGTTTCAGCAGCACGTATTCGGTATTCTATTGCAACCAGGGCACTGCCGATGCCACCGATGCGTATGTGGAAATCCAGTTTGACCCCTTCCTGAACATCACCGGTTCCACCATCCCCGGCACCCACCTCGGCAACAACCTGTACCGCTACGATCTCGGCACGGTGCCGTTCGACAAGTGTGGCTGGTTCTCCGTATCATTTTTGGTCAGTTGCAACGCCACGCTTGGCCAAACACACTGCACCGAAGCCGTCATCTACCCGACGGGCGCCTGCGAACCCGCCAACCCGCTATGGTCGGGCGCCAGCCTGCAAATCGAAGCCGATTGTGAGACCGACACGATAGATTTTGCCATCAAAAATATCGGAATCAGTATCACAAGCCAACCTCTGGAATACGTGATCATCGAAGATGCGGTCATGCTGATGCAAGCGCCGCCGCCGGCCATTCTCCTCGCCCCCGGCGAAACACGTCACGTACGTGTACCCGCCAACGGCGCTACCTGGCGTGTAGAGGTGGAGCAGGAGCCGTTTCACCCAGGTTTGTCCATGCCGAGCCAGGCTTTGGAGGGCTGCGCCAACGGCGGTCAATTCAGTGTCGGTTTTGTGAACCAGTTCCCGCAGGACGACAACGACCCCTGGGTGGATATTGACTGCCGCCCCAATGTCGGCTCGTACGACCCGAACGACAAGCAGGGTTTCCCGATCGGCTACGGCACCGCGCGTCTTGTTGAGCCGGGTACCGACATCGAATACCTGATCCGGTTCCAGAACACGGGCACGGACACGGCCTTCACTGTGGTCGTCCGCGACGAACTGTCCGAATGGCTTGACCCTGCCACCATTCGCCCCGGCGCGAGTAGCCACCCGTACACGTTTTCGTTCTATGGTGACCGGAACATCAAGTTTACGTTCGACGATATTCTGCTGCCGGACAGCAACGTCAACCTGGCCGGTTCCCAGGGTTTTGTCCAATTCCGCATTTCGCAAAAAGCCAACGTGCCCTTGCAGACAGACATCCTGAATTCGGCCGCCATTTTCTTCGACTTCAACGAGCCGGTCATCACCAACACCACCGTGCACCGCGTTGGGATCAATTTCGTGACGGTGAGTTCCTGGCAGCCGTTCCGCGCCGGTCTTGACCTGCGCGTGTTGCCCAACCCCGTGGCCGAAAGCGCCCTGCTGGAACTGCGCGGACTCGACGAGGTACAGGAATGGCAGGTGGAACTGCGCGATGCTACCGGCAAATTGGTGCGTTCGGCAACTGCCAACGGCACCCAGTGGCGCCTCGAACGCGGGGATTTGCCGGCCGGCTTGTACCTGCTGCAAGTACGCGCCGAAGGCTCAGTGCTGGGTAGCGGGAAAGTAATGCTGCGGTAACAGGAAACCCGCCCGCGGCAGGATAAACATGAGTCATCCCGAATTTTTAAGGAAACATGGACTTCGTAAAAACATGTACCGACATTGGATGCATCAGACATCCCGGTTACGACCGCTCGCGCGTAATGGGCGGGGACAAGCCCCGCCCCTACCTGCTTAATAGGTCAATCGTAACAGAAATGTAGATATTCCCTTCGTAGGGGCGGGGCTTGTCCCCGCCCAATACGCGCGAGCGGCAGTCGAAGAACAACATCTATTCTCTTGAAAAGAGAGTGATTCAA
>Ga0154020_10010256_pt1 | contig 10724 bp, 8 predicted proteins | sample Klosneuvirus_201_FD_109709 | JGI IMG/M metagenome (GOLD analysis project Ga0154020, IMG submission 109709) | Active sludge microbial communities from wastewater, Klosterneuburg, Austria - Klosneuvirus_20160825_MG | ecosystem: Engineered > WWTP > Aerobic digester > Activated sludge | place...
ATCGGGTCTCTCCTGCTCGGTTTGTTTCAACACCCTCCCGTAGGAGAACTCGATGACCTCCGTCAACCCCCCAACGCCGGCCCGTCGGGAGTCTGCTCACACACCACTTGCTGGGACTCTATCTCCACTGGTCGGCTTTCTGGCCGTTGAAAGGCTCTGGCCTGCGGTTCACGCCTCGCGGAATCAGCGAATCAGCGGTGATCAGGTGATTCCTACAGCGCCAACAGACACAGTCTGCGCACACTCCGAACAGGATTCCTATTCATGAATGGTTGATGGATTGATCGGGTCTGTGTTACGATGGCTGACAGGAATCTTCTTTGGAGCATCACGATGGGAAGGCTCACGCTTCGCGCTACTCACTGCCTGCACTGCGGAACAGAACTGACAAACCCGATGGGAAAGCGAGCCCGAATCGACCGGACGTACTGCGCCGAGAGCTGTCGAGTGCTGGCCTACCGCTTGCGTAGGCAACATCGAGCGGATGGGAAGCCGGAGCAGACTCCCAAGCGAACGGAAGCACGGCCGCCGCTGCTGCACAAAGCCCTGTCTGCCCTGGCCGAGCTGCAGGCCCAGATCGTGGACATCGGCCAAACGCTGCGCGAAGAGGAGCATTCAGAGCACAAGCAGCGAGGTCAGGACAAGCCCCTCACTGTCGATCACGAAGCAGAGAAGGAGAGCCTGCTCAGCCAGCTCGCGGCGGTGAAAGAACAGCTACGCACTGCCCAGAATCGAATCAAGGAGCTAGAAGGAGTCGAGTCGCAGCAGAGCGATCGGATTCGCAAGCTGGAAACAGAGATCGAGGCGAGGAAGGCGGCACCGACAACGCCGGTACAGCGCGCAGTCGAAGTCATCACCAAGGGGCTGGCTCGCGATGAGGAGCGCTGGCTGACTGACTTGGGAGTGGCGATCCAAGGTGGCTATGATCCACTGCGCGATCCGCTGGTCGATTGCAAGTTCGACGAAATTTGCGCCGAGCAAGACTTGGCAGATGCCATCGAACAGCGTGGACAAGTGCCATCCATTCGCATGCACAGACGAGGAAATCTGCTCTTCCCAATGGCCGTCTGGGCAGCACGGCTGGCGCGACAACAGTATGAATCCGAGCGTGCTGGGGGGCTCCTGTCTCGTGGTAGCAGCGGGTTTGGAAAACGACTTGTGTCGACGGATGAGGAGTTTCTCTGCAAACTTAGTGGCGCGCAGAAGCGCGAACTGGAACGAAGGCTGAGCGAGCTTGAGCGACGGTGAGATCCTTACTCGGTGAGGTTCTGGAATCGTCATCGTCATCGTTACCATTCCACCCATCCGCCGGTTGCGTTCCCAATGGCTGTGGCGACGAACCAGTAGCTCATCCAGCGACCGCGATGGTCGGCAGGGGCGATGCGGGCGATCTCGGCTGGGGCGAGCCCTCCGACGATAATCTCGCCGATGGCAAGAAGTGTGAAGCAGGACAGCACCCACGCCGGACTGGCCAAGTGGTTAGACGAGCTGCGTGGGGAGCAGGATCTCGCGGATGCGGAAGAGCGGGCCGGAGGAGTCCCAAGCATTCGCCTCCAACGACGAGAAATTTTGCTATTGCCAATGGCAATGTGGGCTGCGCTTGAAGCGCGGCAGGAGGAGGCGTCACGGCAGTACACAGGACTGCTTTTTGCGCAGGCCGCAGATTCAGTGGGGTCAGCTTCTTCGGCCTGGCGATGAGGAACAGCTGTGCGATTTGAGTGCGGCGCGGACGCGCGATTTGTCTAGACGCATGCCAGCGCCCTATCGACGGTGACTTCGCTCCTAAACCCCGTCCATTCCCAAACCTGCACGTTTCGCCCGGGGCCCCGCTTCCTTGCGAGACTTTTTCCGTTCCGCAGGCGGTCCGAAAAAAGCTCTCCGGTCGCCCCCAGTCTCTGTACTCAATCTGTTGGTTTCGTAGTGGACTCAGGTTATTTCTGACGGGCGGGCCGATGGTCCATGGCAACCCTTCCTACTGAGCAGACATCTGCCTCGTATTTCATCTGGTCAGCCACGACACTGGCTCCTGAATCTCGGCGTAGCCTTGGCCTCAACGAAGTCCCAGCCGACTCGCCCCGAAGTCCTTAGGGAATCCTTGATGGTTCCCTAGGGATTCCAGGGTGGACTCCGGGTTTGCTTGGGTCTGGTGGGGGAATCGAAGCGACCCGTCATCCATTGCAGTTTCCCAGTTTGTCGTCGCTGGAATCGAAGTCGCTAACTTTGGCGCGGTAGTTGCATTCTGGTTGGACATGACGAAGAAAACTGCCAAGGAGTTCATCATGCTATCGAAGACCGCCTATTCCGAATCTCGTGCGACCACCATCGAGGACCTCATCTCGGAAATCTCCGAGGTCGGCACACTCATGATTCGAGGAGCCCAGGCATTCAAGTTGTTGCGTGAGGCCATCGTGACGTTTCAGCAGACGGCTGGAGTGACCGTGACTTTTACGCCTGAGAGCGAGCCTCGCCTACGCGATTATTTGGTCGTAGGCTCGCTCAGTGCGGCAGAGGGTGCTGTATTGGGCTGCGTCCTGGGCCTGCTGGCAGGCGCGCTGTTCGACAGACCTGTAGACGGCTTGATGCTCGGATTGGGGGCCGGGGCAATCGTTGGTGCCGCACATGGCATAGGCCGTGTTAATGAGGGGTGGCGCATCACGGTGCGATGGGACGCTGACAACGTGCCTCTCGCGCTCGTCAGTACATCACAACTGTAGAGAGAGAGACCACCGATGACCTTTTTCGAAGAACGCCACCCGTCGGATTCACTGGCTTGCGAAGCTGTCCTGCATGTCCGGAGACATCTACGATTGAAAGTTCGAGAGAACAAGGCAGACGCAGTTGCTGCGCTCGCGATGCTGTTTGGCCTGGATGCTACAGAAGCTCAAGGCTTGGGATTGGATAGCTGTTTGCGCTCCGACGACCCTCTGCGAGCAGCTGCGCAGGTCATCGGTAGGGCCCGAGGCCAAAGCGTCGTTTCTCTAGCTTACGACAGCGGGTTTATCGAGACTTGTCGACTATGGCTGTTGGATCGCAAGCGAAGTGAGTCGGCATTTGACCAGATCATTGCGTCAGACCTTCGCACTCTCCTTGAGCTGTCCAAAGCACTCGACTATGCCAATCCTGTATGGAGAGAGGGCGGTGAGCAACGCGTGGCGCCGCCAATTCTGATCCTAGGAGAGACGGGGACGGGGAAAGAACTTCTTGCGAATGCGCTTCATGAGATCTGGCGTCGGGGGCAGAGCCCCGGATCGGCTCTGGAAATGCAGGTGCTCCATGTTGCCGGGAAAGGGCTAGATTTGGTCAGTGATGAGCTCTTTGGACACGTGAAAGGAGCTTTCACGGGGGCTGTGACTGATCGCCCCGGTCGGCTGGAGGACGCAGATAAGAGCACTCTACTGATCGATGAGGTGGGAGATCTGTCCGGCGAAACGCAGGTGCAATTGTTGAGATTCCTTCAAGACCAGAAATTCTCACAGAACGGAACGAACCGTGTGAAGCAAGTCAGTGTTCGTATTCTTGCCGCGACACTTCATGATCTGGACAAACTCGTTGAGGAAGGCCGTTTTCGCAAGGACTTTCTACACCGACTTTCCGTCTGCCAACTTCGACTGCCGCCGCTCAGAGAGCGAGCGAACACCTTTCCTGAAATCGTGGAAGCCATGCTAGCGAAGCTCGGCCACAGAGCCAGTTATTCGCTCACGAGAACCGCGCTAGATGCGCTCGCCGCTCATGACTGGCCAGGCAATCTTCGTGAACTCCATGGCGTCCTGCGTGCGGCCCTAATTAGCTCAAACGGCGACACTGTTCGGATCGAGGATCTTCCACCTCACATCCAGCAGCGCTTCCTTCGGAAGTCCGTAGAGTTCCGAATTCCAGGTATTCTCCTCGACAATCTGTTTGGGTCAGTTCCGGCAAGTGTCCTTCGGGAGAGAGTTACGTATGCTTCAGCGGAACTATTGCGACAGCGGGAAGCAGCACGTTCTAAGGAATCTGATGGGACTTGGTCGCGGTTTGCAGAACTGCTCCAGATGATCCCTGATCCCACCCCAGAGCATCAGGACACCATCCAGCAACTGCATGCTCTCTCGTTAAACGAGCAGCGGCAGAGAGCGATGGTCGACGTCAGGGACTACTGGTCACGCCTCGGACCCGGGGTCCTGAACCCCGCTCTAGCTCCAGCCATCGCAGAGGAGCTACGACGACTAGAAGCAGAGGTTCGGCGGATGGAACAACTGTCCGAGTCCATAGCGAGGAAGGAACAAGCTCTCAAAGACCGAAGCCCATGGCTACGTCTCTTCTTTGAGCTCGAGGCTCATCCGATTCGGAAGCACGTACCCGATTGGGGCTCTCTTATCCAATCGATAGTCACAGTGATTCAACTTCTGTCTGCCCTAGTCCCTACCGCGCTCCCGAGCATTAGGAACGCGCTGGCAACCGGTGGACTCGAAAAGCTCAAAGATGTGGTGCTAGAGATTCTTGCGAGCAAAAGCGAACCCACCGTGGTCGAGACGACCGGGGAAACCATAGAGGACGAGTGTGATCGCAAGAAGCCCGATACTTTGACGCGAGAGGAGTGGCAGAACCTCGCTGACCGTCGAAGCAGCCTTTCTGAGATCCAGAAAATGGATGGTTATGATCCGAAGACGGTCAAGCGGTATTTTCAACAGCACGACATTAAGCCGCCATGGCAGAACCAACGAGGACACAGCAAGAATCCTCGCTCCGGGACCAGGACGACTCCTCTTCCGAGCCTGCACGATCTAACAGGCCTCGACTAAGGCCCAGTTGCGGAGGCACCACAGCAGGAAGTCCGCGTACTCCAGTAACGGTTGGTCGCTTGGCTTCTCTGGATCTAGTTGGTCGATGAGTTCTCGACGCTGTCGTTCGGGATCGGGGCTGCTCTCAACCAGGTTTTTTATGCCGTCCGCTCCCAGGAGCGCGTCGAGTCGTTTGCGCGAAACCGGCTTACGATTGAGCCCCAGGACGTTCACAAGCTGTTCTTCTACGGCACTCACGGAACTGTGAATTGTTCCTTCACTCGGATCGTAATGAAGTGATCCGTTCACAAACTGCACGGGATCTAGCTGCGGCACGAGCGGGGTTTTGCCTTGCAGCGAGTCGCAGTGAAGAAGCTTGGGCCGAGCTGCTGATTCACCTCCGTCGCATGCTCCGACGATGTTGGTCCAGGTAAGTTGCAGGCGAGCGCCGTCTGATGTGCCCCTCTGTGGGATCACATGGGCAAGCTTGATGGGTCGTTTCTTGTCCTCGATGCTGCCTTGGCAGAAGGCGCAGCGCTGACGCTGTTCCTGTCTGACGGAATGCCGCGCATCGTCTTTCGATGTGAAGCGCTCCCATGAGCCATCCGGTGGAGGACTGGCGAGCTGCTCTCGGTACTTCTGGAGCGATTCTGGTTCCTGGCCTTTGTGAATCCGTCGCATGGGCGACCTAGCCAGAAGGCTTCTCACCGGACTTGGGCGCATGGCTCAGCCCTCGTCGTGCCAGCAGGAGGCGGTTGCGCAGACCTACAAGCTCGGTCAAGTCGCTGTTGAGTGATTCAAGCTCGGCAATGTCGGCTTCTGCTTCGTCGAGTTTGTCGTCGTTCAGCAACCTGCGGGTCTGGTCAATGCGGTCTTGTATGGTCGCGCGGCGAGGGCTAGTGTCTTGGTAGTCCTCAAGGACTTCGTTGACGGTCTTGCCGTAGAGCTGCTGGACCTGAGAGATCTTGCCGTCTTCAAGCAGCCAGATCTTGGCATTGGCATCGCTGACCGAGCTTAGGACCAGGGCTGAGTGCGTGGTGACGAAGAACTGCGCTTGTGGGAAGGCTGCCAACAGACCATCTAGCACGCCTTTTTGCCAACTCGGATGCAGGTGAGCGTCAACCTCGTCAATCAATACTACGGCGCGGGAATTGCAGCCGAAGTTAGGCTGTTCGCGCTCGCCCTCTGGCAGCGGGTTACACTCTGCCATGCGTCGCGCCAAGTCCATGACCAGCGCAAGATGGGTGCGGAAGCCATCGGAGAGCTGGCTGACCGTCAGACGTTGCGGCTCCATGCCAGGGCGAACGAAGTCGACCTCAAGTTTCAGTTCCTTGCCAATCCGCAAGTTTTGCAGACCCACGTCCTCGGGCGTGCGCACTGCCTTCGAGACGGTCTCTTGGACTTCATGAAGGCCAGGGCGCTCGTAGCCGGGCTTGTCATCACGCTCCTGCCTCTCGATGAAATACTCGCGACGGAACCACTCGGTGGCTTGCTCAAATCGCTCACTTCCACGCAGCGCACCAGATAGTCCATCAAGCCTTGTTCGCTGCCGTTCGGAAGGAGTCTCACCTTGCTTCGCTTTTTCACCGAGCGCCCGCTCGACACCGTAGTACGCGAAGACCGGCAGCAGCACGCGCGGATCGCCGACCCGTAGCCGTTCGTTTAGCGAGTCCAGATAGGGCTGAAGCACGGGACTTTCGCGATCCTGACTCTCCGCACCTCGGGCATAGTTCCGCTCAACTTGCCATGAAAGCGGCGCTCCTCGATGGGTCTGACCCGTCACCGCGATGCGGAGCTGTCGTGCAGCCTCCTTCGTGCCGGGCTTGAGATGCCGATCGGCAGATAGCGGCACGGGTAGATCACCGCCTCTTTCCGCTAGTTCTTGGGGCAGTCCACCCGCGAGCTTTCCCAGCGCCATTGCGAGTGCATCAAGTAGCGTGGTCTTGCCGCTGGCGTTGCGTCCGTACAGGATGTTGAGTCGCGGATGTAAGTCCGGCAGAGTCGCCTCTGCGATGCCACGAAAGTTCCTGATTTCCAGCTTGGTCAGCGGAAACATCGGGCCCAGCGTGACGTTCTCTTGCTTCAATCCATCTCGTTCGTTCCACATTTCGATACGTTCCTGCCATTCTCCCGCAGTCTCTCGATATGATTCGGCCAGTGCCAGACATAGCTTAGCGGCAGTTGGCCAGGACTTCGCAAGCTGCCTAGCGCTGGCCTCGGACTCGATCGCGAGTTGGTGCGACGACTGAACCCATTCGTCAACGATACGCGCTTCTTTACTCGCGCTGTCCCGTCGAACCGAAGCCAGTGCATTGAACAGAGCGCTCGCCCCTTGCCGATGTTCATCTTCAAGGAGACGCCGGAGGGCATCGCATGGCCAGACGCCGTCCAGCCCATTGGGCCGAGCGAGGATCACGGCCAGCATTGAGAGCGGCAGCGAGTTCGCAAGAAGCTGAGATAGGACCTGCTGCGCCCAATCATAGAGTCTCTGCTGCGCCGTCTCCGCTTGAAGGCCATCCCCAGGCCACCCTGCCCACATGGCAAGCAGAGCCTCTGCGGTGCGATCCCTCACCCGATCGACGAAGACGCTTGGCTGCTCCACTATCCACGCTGGCACAAAGCGCGCGTGATAGTGGGTACCATCCAGGCCGCTTAGCCAAGCCGCCTCTTCTTGCCGTGCCAACGCCAGTTCTGCATCGGTCTGAGGCTGGACACTGTCCCACATCTCGACCCAGTTCACTAGATAGGCGAACCGTTTATTACTATCATTCAAAATTTCCTCGCGGCTGCGACGCAGGATCTCAAGTCGCAGCGCTGCGGATGCTGGCTCCTTCAGGACAAGAGCAGCAGTGGAGGCGGTTTCAAAACGGCGAGCCTGCATCAGCTCACGAATCAATCGCTCAATAGAAGATGGCGGAGCTGGAGTCGCGAAGTTATGTACAGAGATGTTCTTCCAGTAGCCCGTCGCTACATCTCCGCCCAAGTCATCCACGGCATTCCAAATGCGGATGTCTCGTCCGGCGCCGCCGCCAGTAAGTAGCTGGGCCAGCAACGCAGCATGGGATGCGCAGGACACGGCCAAGTCCCGCAACCAACGTTCGACTTCAGAAAAATCGCGACGACTCAAGCGAAAAGCAAGGAACCAGATCGCAAACGTAACTTCCCATTCTACGAGCACAAAAAAGTGTATCTCTAGGTCCTCAGCCCACGCGCTATCAGCAAGGAGTCTCGCCAGTTGCGATACTTGCTCAAGCTTTCTGTTGAGTAGCCGGGCGAGCTGATCCCACCGATCGGGCCGAGCAGCTAGGGCTGTGACGAATCGCTGCTGTGCTTCGACCAGTCGTTCGTGTGCTTCCAGATGGCTGGTGTGCCGAGCAGGGAATGTCGCACTGGCACGAGGTCCGAACAGCCAGGCGTGCTGTGCTGTGAAATCCGATGGAGCCAGCTGCTGATAGAGCGGACGGGCCAACTCCTCCACTTGCTCTTGGCGTTGTCGGAGTCGCTTGCGCCAGCCATCGTTGGCAAGATTCGGGTTATCTCCATCCGGATCAAACATGCTAAGCAGCGAGCGGAGCGAGCCCCACAGAACCTGCTGTTCATCATGTAGTCGAGGAAGTTGTCGCCCGATTCGACGTAAAGCAGTCTGCAACAATTCGATGGGCTGCTGCCGTATTGCATCGAGGATATCTGCCCACCTTGCGCAGTCCACGTCTGCCATATCCATCGCCAGCACGAGGAACTGCTCGCACTGTCCATAGAAGGCAGATTCCGAAACACCTCGATGAACGGATGGAACAGAAAGCGGCAGGACGATGGGACGAGGTACGGTCAACGTCACCATTCCACGCTTGTGGAGTAGCATCACCAGTAGTTCCCAGGCTACCTTCGGTACCTGATTGACGAGCACATTCAGTGCGGCCAACCTCTCCTCTGCTGTGGCGTTGGTCTTGGGGAACTGTGGTTCAAATATTTCCTCTAATATCTGGAGCGGCTGAGAAGTCTTGCGAAGGTCCTTGTTGACCGGTTCGAGTTCGACCAGCTTGGCCAAGGTCCATACGACACGCGGCAGCAAATCCACGTCTAGTGAGAGTAGCGCCAGGGCATTGCTGAGTGCCTGAATCAACGAAGGGGCGATTGGCGCGGTGGCCTGGGGCTGCTCCAGCGATAGAACCTGTCTGATGCAACGGAGGAAGGCATCAGGTGATGCCTCTGCCAGCAGCCCCAGGTGCTTAATCAGGTGTTCCCACTGAGAGAAACTACCGGCCAGCACCTGTTCTACAATCGCAGCGCTTCGACGGCTAGGGGTGGGCGTGACAGGAACCAGAGCATCACTGTTGCCAAGCAGGGCAAGAGACAAGCAAATCCCTCGACGCAAGGCAGGGGACCCTTGGCCCGAAAGAGCTGCGCTGCACGCGAGCGAAAAGCGATCCCATTGCTCTGCCTGTATAAGGGGGGCCAGGTGTCGAAATGCTTCGCGCTGATCGACCCAAGACCAAATCTGAGCTGAGTCTCCGACCGTGTGCCAGCGGCTGCTATGGAATCGAATCGTACAAGCCCGCTGACCCGCCTCACACAGCCCGATAACGGACATGGGATTGCTGCCCAAAAGCCGCAGTATGTTGCCGTCGTCGCCGCTCAGGCCACTAGGATCCCATGCCCCGACCAAGGCCATGGCCATCAACGCATGGCGTGGCAGTTCTTCGGCCCACTGTGGCCCACTCGCCAGTGTACCGGCTTCGGATGCAGAGGATGACACAAGCCAATCGCTATCACACACCGAGGAGAAAAGCCACACACCTATCGTCAGCCTGCGGCTGATACTGGGAAGCAGCTTCGTGTCTACGACTTGGGCAGCTGCTTCTGAAACAGAAACACCCCACGCGGTCGCGTCTTCGAGCCTCGGAACGGCATCAGCCCCACGTGTTGCCAACCAAGTCCACGCAGGCAGTCGATGAGACTCTGCGGCTGATAGCGACGGACTTGGAACATACAAAACTCCTTGGTCTGACCCCCGAGGAGCTGAACCTTGGCAAGGAACTGAAGTCCGTAACTGCCCGGCAGAGGACGGTTTGTATCGAGGCCAATGGAGAACGTGATCTGCGAAACATCCTCACAATAACGACGGATGGGGCCGGCGAGCCATCGCTGGATGTCCTCGGGGACTGGCGTATCAAAGGCCGGATCGACACGCCGGATGACCTGAGGATCCATGGAGTCTGAAAAGACGTACTCCACATCGAACATCAAGATGTCTCCTGGCGCAGCGCCCGACAGTGCATGCTGAAAAAACTGCGGCTCCTGATCCAGATTCCCAAGCGTGCATCCGAGCAAGGTGTAGATCCTGCGGCGGTGAGACCGAGCGGGCGTATAGTGAAGCTGCATGTAGCGAGGTAAGTGGTGGAAGTTCCCCTGAATCCCGCAGACAAAGATTCCCGGCTGCTCATCAAGGGAGTCGATGGCATATCGGAATGCGCGACTCAGCAGCGGCTGGCTAGCATCGAGCAGGTAGAATCGGATGTTCGGTTTCTCCGTCTCTGCCAGAATGCTCCGAACCAGCTTCACTTCGGTCTTTCCGTCGCCAGGGCCAAGCGCAATTACGTCCAAGCCCACCTGCCCGACAACGTCTCTCAGTTGCACTGCCGACTCATCGTAGGGAAAGTTATCCCGCCAAGTCAGGTACTTCGGAGTGTTGCTCAGGTGGATCCAATCGAACGCGCTCTTGTGGTCCAAATAGGCGTGGGTCTGCTCGATGGCACCACTGCCTCCGTTGAGCTGTTTCGACAGCTCTCCGAGCATCTGAACAGAGTCGAATCCAGGGGACACATACCAGTTCGGCGCAAGCCGACCCTCCCTGCCAACATAGATGAGACACGGGTGGAAAAATAGATTACTGAGCAGGGCGAGAAGATGAAGGCGTGATTCCTATGTCGAAGAATCGAGAAGAAACGAGCGGCGAGACCGAGGTCG
>Ga0154020_10010258_pt1 | contig 10724 bp, 4 predicted proteins | sample Klosneuvirus_201_FD_109709 | JGI IMG/M metagenome (GOLD analysis project Ga0154020, IMG submission 109709) | Active sludge microbial communities from wastewater, Klosterneuburg, Austria - Klosneuvirus_20160825_MG | ecosystem: Engineered > WWTP > Aerobic digester > Activated sludge | place...
CGCTCAAGGACGCCAAGCTCGACAAGAAGCAGCGTATGCTCAAGGGCGCGTCGGGCCTGATTTTCGGCGGCGACGGCACCGTCGATGTCGCCAAGTTCACCCAGAAATGGATGAGCGAGCACAAGAACACGCTCAAGGTCAAGGGTGGCCAGATGGGCGCAGACGTTCTTGACGTCGCGCAAGTCGAGGCTTCGGCGAGCCTGCCCGGCCGCAAAGAGCTGCTCAGCACGCTGGCTGGCGATTTCCTGGCCATGCCGCAGCAAGTGGCCGCCGTGTTCCTGGCCGGCTATGCGCAAGTGGCCTATGGCTTCAACGCACTGGCTGAGAAACTGGAGAAAGCCGCGCCGCAGGCGTAGCGCGATTGATTTTCTGTCAGCCGGCAGCAAGCAGCCAGCAGCCGGCTTGGAATGGGGAAGCAGCTCTTTTGAGTCGCTTCTAACGCTGGCTGCGAATTGCAGGGTTGCGCGTGCAACCTGCAAGCAGGAGGACGGGACAGTCCCGCCCGATTACTGCGCAAACGAGGAGTGAGACATGGCGGTTGCAGAGAAAATCGAAAAGGTCCTCACCGAGGTTGCTTCCTGGAACCTGTTGGAGGTCCGTGACTTTGTAAAGGCGTTCGAAGAGAAGTTCGACGTCAAGGCTCAGGCTGCTGTTGCCGCCGCGCCCGCGGCTGCTGCCGGCGGTGCCGCTGCTCCGGCCGCCGCTGCCAAGACCGAGTTCAATGTTGTGCTGACGGCGCTCGCCGCGGCCGACAAGAAGATCCCGGTCATCAAGGTTGTGCGCGAGGCCACCGGCCTTGGCCTGGCGGAAGCCAAGGCCCTGGTCGAGGGTGCGCCCAAGGCAGTGAAGGAAAGCCTGCCCAAGGAAGAAGCCGAGGCCCTCAAGAAGAAGCTCGAGGAAGCCGGCGCCAAGGTTGACCTGAAGTAGTTTTTCGTAGGGGCGCAGCATGGCATCCGGAAGGATGCGCTCTGCTGAAACAGTTCAGTGAACTGTTTCAGCAGAAATCCCCTACACCACATTTCAACGAGTGCCTGCAACCAGCATGGTGGGCCGCGGCCGTCAGGGGACGGCCAACACCCACCGGGACCTCAGGCGCGAGTTCACAAGCAAAGGGCTTTTGGCACCCCAGCCAAAACGCCCCTGTTGTGTTTAAGGGTGATGGCAGCACACACCTGGGCAGCGAATGGGCCGTGAAGCGATCTTCGATTGCGCGGCTTTGTGAAGCGGGGACGTGAACATTCTAACTGTTTTCGATGTCGGTTCTGGATCGGGCAACTCTTATCCAAATCGAAAATCGAAAATCGAAAATGGAGCAGTCATGGCGGTCGTCGACGAACAAGGTCTTGTCAACTTCACCACAACGGTTCGCACTTATGGCCGCCATCTGAGCCAGGTGGAACTGCCCAACCTCGTCAAACTCCAGACGGAATCCTACGCTCGATTCCTCCAGGCGGAAGTGCCGCAGGCGCGCCGCGAGAAAGTCGGTCTCCAGGCCCTGATCGACGAAATCTACCCGATCAAGAGCTACGACCAGTCCATTTCGCTCGAATTCCTGCACTACGAGCTGGGCGAGCCGCGCTATACGCCCGACGAGTGTCGCGCGCTCAAGCTCACTTACGGCGCGCCGCTGATGGTCAAGTTGCGCCTCAACCGCGACAGCAAATCGCTCGACGAAGACGTATATCTGGGTGAGTTGCCCCTGATGATCGGCGGTGGAGAATTCATCATTAACGGCGCCGAGCGTGTGATCGTCAACCAGTTGCACCGCTCGCCCGGCATCGACTTCGGCTTTGAAGTCAGTGCCGACAACCGCAAACTGCACCAGTGCTGGATCATCCCCGAGCGCGGCTCCTGGATCGAGCTGGCAGTCACCAAGAAAGAAACGCTCAGCATCCGCATTGACCAGAGCGGCAAGTTCAGCGCCATGACGTTCTTCCGCGCCATGAGCCCGGACCTGAGCACGAATGAAGCCATCATCCGCCAGTTCTACCCGACCAAGAAAGTAAAAGCGGGCAGCGACAAGGCGATTGCCAATTTGAAAAACCGCTACGCGGTCTCCGATGTGGTGGATCCGGACACGGGCGAAATCCTAGCCGAAGGCGGCGCTTTGATCTCCGCCGACATCGCCAAGAACATCGTCAAATCGAAGGTCAAGGAAATCGAGGTCATCACCGAAGTCGCCGACCCGATCATTCTCAATTCGTTGCAGGAAGACCCGACCACGAACCAGGAAGAAGCGCTGGAGCGCATTTACCTGCGCCTGCGCCCGGGCAACCCGGTCAGCAAGGAGAAGGCTTCCGCGCTATTCGAAGAAAAGTTCTACGACGAAACCCGCTATCGCCTGGGCCGCGTCGGCCGTTTCCGCCTGAACCGCAAGTTCGGCAGTGAAATTGAAGAGAACAAGCAAAGCCTGCAGCCCGACGACATCAAGTTTGCCGTCGATTACCTGCTCACGCTGCGCAAGCCGGGCAGCACGGCGCTCACCGATGACATTGACCACCTCGGCAACCGCCGCGTGAAAACGATCGACGAGCTGGTTTGCGACGAGCTGCGCAAAGGCTTCCTGAAGCTCAAGAAAAACGTCCAGGAACGCATGAACCTGGAGGAGCAGCCCACACCCCGCAACCTGATCAACGCCAAGACGATCAGCACGGCCGTGGCCTTCTTCTTTGGCCGCGGCGAGCTGTCGCAGGTTGTGGACCAGACCAACCCGCTCTCGCAGCTCACGCACGAACGCCGCCTCTCGGCGCTCGGCCCAGGCGGTCTCAACCGCAAGCGCGCGGGCTTTGAAGTTCGCGACGTGCACATTTCGCACTACGGCCGCATCTGCCCGATCGAGACACCTGAAGGCACAAACATCGGCCTCATTTCGTCGCTGTGCACTTACGCCCAGACTGACGAATACGGCTTCCTCGTTACGCCCTATCGCCCGGTCAAGAACGGCAGGATCAGCGACGATGTGGTGTACCTGCGCGCTGACGAAGAAACGCTGCGCGTAATCGCACCCGCCGACGTCAAATCCGATGACAAGGGCCACCTGCTGGGCGATCACATCACCGCACGCAAAGGCGCTGACTTCATCACCGTGGGCGCCAAGGACATCGAGCTGCTCGACGTCTCATCGATGCAGATGGTCGGCGTCAGCGCGGCTTTGATTCCGTTCCTTGAGCACGACGACGCCAACCGCGCGTTGATGGGTTCGAACATGCAGCGCCAGGCTGTGCCGCTGCTGGTCACGGAGCTGCCGCTCGTGGGCACAGGCATGGAACGGCATGTGGCCCTGAATAGCGGCATGGTGCTGCGCGCCAAGGCTGACGGCGTGGTGCGCTATGCTGACTGCAAAGAAATCGTCATCGGCGACGAGATCTATGTGCTGCGCAAGTTTGTCGGTCTCAATGAACGCACCTGCCTCAACCAGGTGCCGATTGTGAAGGAAGGTGACCGCGTCAAGAAAGGCGATGTCATCGCCGATGGCGCGGCAACGCACCACGGTGAACTGGCGCTGGGCCGCAACATCCTCTTGGCGTTCATGCCCTGGGACGGCTACAACTTCGAAGACGCCGTGCTGGTGAGCGAAGAACTGCTTGCCCGCGACACGTTCACCTCGATTCACATCGAGGAGTTCGAGATTGAAATCCGCGAAACCAAGCTCGGTCGTGAAGAGTTCACGCCCGAAATCCCGCACGTGGGCGAACGCCAGCGCAAGAACCTTGACGAAGGCGGCGTAATCCGCATCGGCACGCGCGTGGGCCCTGGAGACATCCTGGTCGGCAAAGTGGCGCCCAAGTCCAAGAGCGAACTGACGCCTGAAGAGAAGCTGCTGCACGCCATCTTCGGCAAAGCCGGCGAAGACGTGAAGAACGACTCGCTTGAAGTGCCGGCCGGAAGCTACGGCGTGGTCATCAACACCCAGCGCTTCAGCAAGCGGATTGCGCAGACCGAGGAAGAAAAGAAGCAGGTCAAGCTGGAGCAGAAGCGCGCCACCGAAGAATACCTCGGGGCCGCGCGCGAACAGTTCGCGCACCTGATGGCGGAACTCGAAGAGGCGATGGGCGAGAAGCCGAAGTCGGGCCGCAAGATCATGAAGCGCATTGTCAGCGCGGAAGAGCGCGAGTCCCTCACGCAGGAAGAAATCAACGAGGTTCTGGAGGCCATCGACGCCGAGGCTTTTGGCGCGTCGGGCCGTTCCGTCAAAGCGGTGGAGGAAGCCATTTCCCGCTGCCGCAAGAAGGTGCGCACGGCGGAGCAGAAACTCAACCGCACCGTGCACAAGCTGACGCGCGGCGACGAGCTGCCCACGGGCGTGCTGGAAAAGGTCGTGGTCGAGCTTGCCACCAAGCGCACGCTGTCTGTCGGCGACAAATTCGCCGGCCGCCACGGCAACAAGGGCGTGGTGTCCAAGATCATGAAGGTCGAGGACATGCCATTCCTCGCCGATGGAACCCCCGTGCAGATGGTGCTCAACCCGCTGGGCGTGCCTTCGCGCATGAACGTGGGCCAGCTCTTTGAGTTGCATCTGGGTTTCGCCGCCAAGAAACTGGGCTTCCGCTGCATTACGCCCGTGTTCAACGGCGCCTCAGAGCAGGACATCACTGACCTGCTCAAGGAAGCCGGCATCGACGAAGACGGCAAATCCGTGCTGTATGATGGTCGTACCGGCCAGGCCTTCGAGCAGAAGGTCTCAGTGGGCTACATGTACATGCTGAAACTGCACCACCTCGTTGACGACAAGGTGCACGCCCGCGCCACCGGCCCCTATTCGCTGATCACGCAGCAGCCCCTGGGCGGCAAAGCCCGCTCGGGCGGCCAGCGCTTTGGCGAAATGGAAGTGTGGGCGCTTGAAGCCTACGGTGCTGCCAACGTGCTGCAGGAGTTGCTCACCGTGAAATCCGACGACGTCGAAGGCCGCACCAAGATCTACGAAAGCATGGTCAAGGGCGAGAACGTGCTCGAACCCGGCACGCCGGTTTCGTTTGACGTGCTTGTCAATGAAATCAAGGGCTTGGCCCTGAACGTGACGCTGCACCGCAAGGACGGCAGCACCGTGAGCGACGTGGTGAAAGAATGAGAGCGTGGTCCGCGGCTCGTATCTCGTGGTCCGAACGACACGAAACGACAAAGCCCGGATCACGAGGCACGGAACACGGACCACGAAATAGACCGTCCTTCGGGACGCCAATAGAGGAAGCAACGCATGCCTGACGCTCTTTACGACAAAATCAATGAAATCGCCCAGGTTGGCATTTCACTCGCAAGCCCCGAGGACATCCGCTCCTGGAGCTACGGCGAAGTGAAGAAGCCCGAGACGATCAACTACCGCACTTACCGGCCGGAAAAGGACGGCCTGTTCTGCGAGAAGATCTTTGGACCCGAGAAGGACTACGAGTGCTTCTGCGGCAAGTACAAGGGCATCAAGTACAAGGGTATCGTGTGCGAGCGCTGCGGCGTGAAGGTGACCACGAGCAAGGTACGCCGCAAGCGCATGGGCCACATCAACCTCGCGGCGCCTGTTTCGCACATCTGGTTCTTCAAGGCCATGCCTTCTCGCATTGGCGCCTTGCTGAACGTCAAGGCTGCCAACCTTGAGCGCGTAATCTACTTCCAGGACTACATCGTCGTTGATCCCGGCAAGTCCGACCTCAAGGAAAAAGAGCTGATCAACGAAGAGAAGTACCGTGAAATGAAGACCCTTCACGGAGACAATTTCAAAGCCGGCATGGGCGCTGAAGCCCTGCGCGCGCTTTTGAACAAGCTGGAACTCGTTGAACTCGCCTCCACGCTGCGCCGTGAGCTGATCGAAACCAACAGCAAGCAGAAACAGAAGGACCTCATCAAGCGTCTCAAGACCGTTGAGGCCCTCAAGGAGTCCGGCAATAAGCCCGAGTGGATGGTGCTCGACGTGATCCCCGTGATCCCGCCGGATCTGCGCCCGCTCGTGCAGCTTGAATCAGGCAACTTCGCCACGAGCGATCTGAACGACCTGTACCGCCGCCTGATCAACCGCAACAACCGCCTCAAGAAGCTGATCGACCTCAACGCGCCCGAGGTCATCATTCGCAACGAAAAGCGCATGTTGCAGCAGGCGGCCGACGCACTCTTCGACAACAACCGCTGCCGCCGCCCCGTGCTGGGCTCGCGCAATCGCCCGCTCAAGTCGCTCACTGACATGATCAAGGGCAAGCAGGGCCGCTTCCGCGAAAACCTGCTCGGCAAGCGCGTCGATTATTCGGCTCGCTCCGTCATCGTCGTCGAGCCCGAGCTCAAGCTTCACCAGTGCGGCTTGCCGAAGAAGATCGCGCTCGAACTCTTCCAGCCCTTCGTGATTCGCCGCCTGAAGGAACTGGGCATGGCCGACACGATCAAGAGCGCGAAGAAAATGCTCGAACGCAAGGATGAAGAAGTGTGGGACATCCTTGAGGAAGTCATCCACAAGCACCCGGTGCTGCTCAACCGCGCACCCACGCTGCACCGCATGGGCATCCAGGCTTTCGAGCCCGTGCTCGTCGAAGGCAACGCGATCAAGATTCACCCCCTGGTCTGCCAGGGATTCAACGCCGACTTCGACGGCGACCAGATGGCCGTGCACCTGCCGCTGAGCTTCGAAGCGCAGATCGAGGCGCACACGCTGATGCTCTCGATTCACAACATCTTCAGCCCCGCCCACTGCAACCCGCTCATCACGGCCTCACAGGACATGGTGCTGGGTCTGTACTACATGACCGCCGACAACGCCCAGGAAAAGGGCGAAGGCAAAACGTTCTCGAACGCCGAAGAGGTAATCCAGGCCTACTCCCACGGCAAGCTCGGCACCCACGCCAAGATCAAGGTGCTGCTGGCGCCCCACATCGTTGTGTACGACGAGAAAGGCAACGTGCTCACCGGCAATCCCAAGAGCCCGACCACGGACTGGACGTTGGCCCTGGATCCCGGTGAATACGCCGGAAGCGCCAACGACGGCTTTGTCGAGGAGAGCACCGAAACCTGCAAACCCTTCCTCGTTGAAACCACGCCCGGCCGTATCCTGTTCAACGACATCCTGCCCAAGGGCATGCCGTTCTTCAATTACGCTATTGGCAAGAAGCAGATCAGCGCGGTGATTGCGCACTGCTACAAGCGCCTGGGCCGCATTTTCACCCTGCGCCTGCTCGACGACATCAAGGAGTTCGGCTTCAAGTCCGCCACCCGCGCCGGTGTTTCCATCGGCAAGGACGACATGAAATCGCCCGACAACAAGCAGGGCATCATCGACCGCGCCCAGAAAATCGTCGACGATCTCAGCAAGCGTTACCGCGAAGGCGTCATCACTGACCGCGAACGCCGTAACCACGTCATTGACGAATGGACGCACGCCCGCGAAGAAATCGGCCGCTCCATGATGGAGGCGCTCAAGCACGACGTTCGCTTCGGCAAGCCCTATCTCAACCCGATCTTCATGATGGTCACGTCCGGTGCGCGTGGTTCAACCGAACAGGTGCGCCAGCTCGCCGGCATGCGCGGCTTGATGGCCAAGCCCGGTGGTGAAATCATCGAGGCGCCGATCAAGGCCAACTTCCGCGAAGGCCTGAAAGTTCTCGAGTATTTCTCGAGCACCCACGGCGCGCGCAAAGGCCTGGCCGACACCGCGCTGAAAACGGCGGATTCGGGCTACCTCACGCGCAAGCTCGCCGACGTCGCGCAGACGGTGGTCATCTCTGAGCACGATTGCGGCACGGAAAACGGCGTCGATAAACGCGCCACGTTCAAGGGCGAGAAAGTTGAAATCGCGCTTGCGGAATCCATCCGTGGCCGCGTCACGCTGGACACGATCAAGCACCCGCAGACGAAGGAAACGCTGATCGAGAAGAACACGCTCATCAGCACAGAAATGGCAGCCAAGATTGAGTCGCTCGGCTTCACCAAGATCCGTGTGCGCTCGGGCCTGACGTGCGATTCGCTCGTCGGCATCTGCCAGTTGTGCTACGGCGCCGACCTCTCGCGCGACGAAATCGTCGAGATGGGTACCGCGGTGGGCATCATAGCCGCACAGTCCATCGGCGAGCCGGGCACGCAGCTCACGATGCGCACGTTCCACATCGGCGGCACGGTTACCCGCACCAGCATGGACAAGGACATCAAGGTAACGCGCGGCGGCAAGATTGTGTTTGATCGCGCGCTGCGTGTGGTCGAGAACCCCTCGGGCGAGAAAATCAGCGTCTCGAGCAAGGGCGAAATCAAGATCGTGGACGACAACGGAAACGAGATTGAAAAGTACGTCGTCCCGCTCGGCGCGACTCTTAAGGTCGAAGACGGCGGAACGATCAAGGCCGGCAAAGTGCTCTGCGAATGGGATCCGCACAGCACGCCGATCATCAGCGAAGTGGACGGCACCTGCGTTTACGACGACCTGATCGAAGGCCGCACCTATAAGGAAGACCTTGACCCGGCCACGAAGCAGAAGGCCAAGGTGGTTATTGAACACAAGGGCGACCTGCATCCACAATTGCGCCTCGAGAACAAGAAGGGCGAGGTTGTGGCCTACTACCCGCTGCCCGAAAAGGGAACGATCCTGATCGCGGACGGCGCCAAAGTCCGCGCCGGCCAGATTCTGGCAAAAACCGTGCGCGAAATCGGCGGTACGCAGGACATCACCGGTGGTCTGCCGCGCGTTACGGAACTGCTTGAAGCCCGTCGCCCCAAGGATCCGGCCTACATCACCAAGCTCGATGGCACGGTTGAAATCACCGAAGACAAAAAGCGCGGCAAGCGCAACATCGTGGTCAAGAGCGACACGGGCGAAATAGCCGAGCACGCCATTCCTTCCAACCGCGTGATCAAGGTGCGCACGGGCGATCGCGTCAAGGCCGGCGAGCCACTGACGGAAGGTTCACGCGTACCGCAAGACGTGCTCGAGATTCAGGGCAAGGAAGCGGTGCAGGAATACCTTCTGGGCGAAGTGCAGAAAGTGTATCGCTCGCAGAACGTAGGCATCAACGACAAGCACATCGAAATCATTGTGTCGCAGATGCTGCGCAAGGTTCGCGTGGCCAATGAAGGCAACACTACCTTCATGCGCGGCACCGTGGTTGATCGCACTGATGTGATCCGCGAGAACATGCGCGTGCAGGACGAAGGCGGCAAACCCGCCTCCTTCAAGCCGCTGCTGCTGGGCATCACCAAGGCCAGCCTGCAGAGCGACAGCTTCCTTTCCTCGGCTTCGTTCCAGGAAACCACCAAGGTGCTCACCGAGGCGGCGATAGCCGGCAAGAAGGACTTCCTGCAGGGCCTGAAGGAGAACATCATCCTCGGGCACCGTATCCCCGCGGGAAGCGGCTTCAACGCCTATCACCAGTCGCCGCTGAAGTACGCTCAGCCCATGCCCACGGTCACGGAGGAAGATTCCTCCGGTACCAAGGCAGCAAGCTAAGCAACAGACTCAGGCTTTGAACGGAGCGGGCTTGGCCCGCTCCGTTTCATTCATCGCCGGAAAAATGTGCACTGGCCCCTGTTGAAACCGGTCGCCGATTAGTATCCTCTGCGGCCCTTTGAGAAAGTGGAACGACCCGCAATGCCTACGATCAACCAACTCTGCCGCAAGCCTCGCCGCCAGCCCAATGCCAAGAGCAAGAGCCCGGCACTCGATGCCAACCAGTTCAAGCGCGGCGTGTGCCTGCAAGTGAAGACGACCACGCCCAAGAAGCCGAACTCGGCTCTGCGCAAGATTGCGCGCGTGCGTCTCTCGAACCAGCGCGAAGTCACGGCCTACATCCCGGGCGAAGGCCACAACCTGCAGGAACACAACATCGTCCTGATCCGCGGCGGCCGCGTGCGCGACCTGCCCGGTGTGCGCTACCACATCGTGCGTGGAGCACTCGACAGCCAGGGCGTGGAAGGCCGCAAGCAGTCGCGCTCGAAGTACGGCGCCAAGCGCGGAAAGTAATTCGCTTCCAGAAAATCAACGCGCGGCTCTTTCGAGCCGCGCGTTTGTTTAGAAGGGCCGCCGCAGCTCACGCTCGGACTTCAAGGTTCGATCTCGCAAAACCACTTCTCGCAAAGCGCATCGACCTCGTGATCTGCAGCCGCAACCCAGCGGCTGGCGCTTCCTTTGGGTGCAGGAAAGCCCGCCACGTTGTTCAAGCATTGGCCGATGGCGCGTTTCATTTCTTTGTCCGGTGGGAATTCTGCGCAAAGTTTTCCGTGTATGGCCCTTAGTTCGTCGCGCGTGAAGCCAACAACGGTAAGCAAGTTCCTGATCTGATCCCTTATCGTCTGGCGCAAACCACGGGCCTTCGGCAATCGCGCGCACACAGGCAATCGCCACTCGTGATTCGTCAGCGGAAAGACCATTGGTAATCAGCATCGCTCTGCGCCTTTGCGCGCTCTGAGTGAAACGCGTTTTCAGTTCACGCGCCATTAGCACAAAGAAAACTTCGCGCAAGCAGGGGTCTTTCGCAAAATTTTCCTGACGCGTTTCGAAATTTTTTCCCCCGCTTGACGCTCTGCACCTCACTGCTACATTTCCGCGCCCACAGAGAAAACACGGAGCGCGCATGCCACGTAACTACAAGAGCACGGAACGTTTTCTGGTCGCCGACCCCGTGCATCAGAACAAGCTCTTGAGCAAGTTCATCAATTGCATCATGAAGCGGGGCAAGAAGACGATCGCCCAGAGAATTGTTTACGGTGCGCTTGACCAGCTCAAAAAGCGCGTGCCGGAAAAAGATCCGGTTGAAGTTTTCAACGAAGCC
>Ga0154020_10010260_pt1 | contig 10723 bp, 8 predicted proteins | sample Klosneuvirus_201_FD_109709 | JGI IMG/M metagenome (GOLD analysis project Ga0154020, IMG submission 109709) | Active sludge microbial communities from wastewater, Klosterneuburg, Austria - Klosneuvirus_20160825_MG | ecosystem: Engineered > WWTP > Aerobic digester > Activated sludge | place...
AGAATGCCGCATGAGCTTCGACATGATGTCGTACCTCCGCGATGCGTGGGGCTGGGTCGGCGGCGGGACCACGACGAAGGACGGCACCAAGGTCAGCGGAGGCGCGACCGGCGGTGTCGGCGCGGGTGGCGCGACCGTGTCTCCCGGATCGTCGATCGCGAACGATGTCCTCGGCGGAATGGTCGGTGGCTTCGAGCAGCCGATGAACTGGAAGGGCGCGGGTTTCGGGGGCGTGGCGAACGGCGAAGTCTGCGGGCCCGAGGGCGGGTACGGCGGCGGTCACTTCGGCGTGGGCGCTGGTGCCGGCTACTCGACGTTCTCGGGTCCGGACTCCAAGGGCTACAACATGTCGGGTGGCAGCGCCGCGATCGGTGGCGTCGCGCCCGTCGGCATCTACGGCGGCAACGACTACGTCAGCGGCGGCGCGTCGACGAACCTCTACACGGGCGCGGGCGGCAGTGGATACAGCTACGACAACGGCAAGGGCGATAGCGGATACGGCGCGAAGGGCAGCTACGTCCCGATGGGGATGATGGACACGAACGTCAACGTCGACACGCCATTCGGTAGCTACGACGCGCACGCCGACAACATGTACATGAACAAAGTCTCGGGCGACATGAAGGTCGGCCGCGACGGGGACAAGTACTACGCGGACGGTGGCGGCTCGTATCAGATGGGCGTCGAGGGGCTTCGCACGACGACGGACACTCCGCTCGGCACGATCGGAAGTCACGCCGACAAGATCACGTACGGTCCAGAAGCGACGCTCGGCGGAAGCTACAACTCGAAGACCGGCGCTCTCGAAGCACACGGCTCGTATCAGGACGGCATCAACGCGAAGAACGCTGGCGTCAGCTATCAAGGCGGGCCCGTCGACGCCGCGGTCAACGCCGACGTGGCGTACGGCAACGCCGGCAAGGGCTACGCGAACTACGATCCAGCGACCGGAACGTTCAAGACGGGCGTCACCGACGGTCACACGGGTGGCGTCCGCGTCACGAACGCGGATGGCCACGTGAAGGTCGGCGACGCGGTCGATGTCAACGCGCACGTCGGCGAGTTCTCGAACGACATCCAGTTCAGCGGCTACTCCGAAGTCGATGCGAACCACGCGAAGGTCGGAGGTTCGCTCGACGGTGGTGGTTGGCGGCTCAACAAGGCCAACGTCGACGCGACGATCGGCTCCGGTCCCAACGCGGTGAAGGCGAACGCGAACGCGGATTCGATCGGAAGCACGAACTCCATCACCGACGCCTACGCGGATCTGAACTGGGACCAAGGCAAGCTCGACGCCGGCTTCGACAAGCTGTCGTACGGCGGCTACTCGGCATCGAACGTCAACGCGAGCGTCGATGGCCCGTACGGGATCAACGCGAAGGCCCATATGGGCTACTTCAACCAGGGCCTCACGATGGAGGGCGGCAAGGCCACCCTCGACGAGAACGGCCTCAACGCGACGTTGAAGAACGCGACGTACGCGGACCTCGCGATCAAGGATGCGAACTACGACGTCAACCTCGGCGGCGCGTATCACGCCGATGCAAAGCTCGGCGAGTTCGGCACCAACCGCACGATCATCAACAACGCGGCGGCCGGCTTCGATCGCGAGAAGGGCATGTACGCGAGCGCCGGTGACGCGGACTACTCGAGCGTCTACCTGCAAGGTGTCGAGGCGAATCAGGCGATCGGTGGCGACATCTACAAGAGTCACCTCGGCATCGGCGAGGGCTACTACAACCACTTCGACGGCAAGAACCTCTACGCGGGTGTTGGCCAAGACGGAGCGAAGGTCCACGCCGAAGATGCGAAGTATCGCTACCTCGGTGGCAAGGACATCGACGCGAAGATCGACATGTTCGGCGGCAACCTCGGTGTCGGCGTCGGCGCGAAGGAGCTGTCGGTCGGCGGCATCGATGCCGGGTATCTCGACTTCAAGAGCGACCTCGAGAGCACGTCGCTCGATGCGCGCGACATCGGCGCGCACGGCCTGCGGAGCAAGGACATCCACGCCGACGCCAACATCGGCGCAGTGGGCGCGGGTGCGAGCGCGAAGGAGATGAACCTGATGGATCTGCAGATCCAACAGGCGAAGCTCAACACATCGAACTACGGCACCACCGGCGACGCGTCGGTGAAGGGCGCGAACCTCGACGTCGCGAACATCAAGGGCGGACACGCGGGTCTGTCGTACGACGGACAAGAGCTGCTCGGCGCCACCGCGGACTACCGCAACAACATGGGTGTCGACGCGGCGAACGCCGACTGGGATCTGATGAGCGGCAAGGCCGATGCGAGCTTCAAGAACGCTCACATGGGGCAGCAGCTGTCGAACGCGTCGCTCAACCTCGGCGGCTACGAGCTCGGCATTCCCGACATGGGCTACAACCTCAACGCGAGTGGTGGCGCGGGCGTCGATCTCTCGCACGGTGCGGCCCACGCGAACCTCGGCCTCGGCGGCACGAGCGTCAACTTCGGCGGCTACGAGATGACGGTGCCGGACTGGGTGCAGGCGGGCGCAGGCATCGATCTGTCGCAAGGTGCACTCAACGCGAACATCGGCGGCGAGAACGGCGTCGGCATGGACCTGAACCTCGCCGAAGGCAACTTCGACCTCGACGCGTTCGGCTACCGGCTCGATGTCGACCAGGGCATCCGCGACGTCGGCGGCGCGATCGCCGATGGCGCCGGTGCGGTCGCCGACGGCGCCGCGTGGGTCTACGACAAGCTCCCGAGCCTGCCGAGCATGCCCTCGTTCAGCTTGCCGAGCGTCAGCCTCCCGAGCATCTGGTAGTCACGCGACAACGAGCGAAGCACGGATCGCAGCCTCGGCGACACCGAGGCGCTCCGCGTCGTGCGGGACAAAGCTCGGGGCGGGCGCTGTCGCCACGTAGCGGAGCGAGATCAGCGAGCGCATCGCGGCACGCTCGATCGGTTGCGCGTGCTCGTGGATGTAGCGATCGCGGAGCCGTTCGTCGACGAGCAGGGCAGGGTGCATGCTCGCGTAGAGCAGCGCGCGGTACTCGACACCCGGGCGCACGAACACCGCGGTCTTGAACGCGATGCGCTCGAACGAGCCGAGATCGACGCGTGCGAACGCCGCGTTCATCGCGTGATACCCGGCGACGACATCATCGACGTGCGCGTGGAGCGGGGCGGGGATCGTGGCCGCGAGCGTGCGGCTCGGATAGATGTCCTCGAACACGCCGTCGCGCAGCCGAGGTTGGCGCACGGGCAACGTGACGGTGCCGCCCGGATGCAGACCGCCGAGCTCGCTGCGCTCCCCGTTGCCACCGCGGAACACCACGGGCAAGAAGCCCGCGGCGACCGGCGATGGCGCATCGCGATGCGCGAGCACGCCTTCGAGATCGAGCACCACGGGATGCGCGCCGACGAGGCGCACGTTGCGAACGTGCATGTCCTTCGCGCGAACCGCCTCGAACAGCCGCACGAGCATACCCGCGCGACGAAAGAACGGCCCGGCCGCCTCCGGCGGGCACGGCGCGGCGTCGACGAATTCGTCCCACGTGTGATCGCCGTCGACGCGAATCGCGCGCCGATGCAGATCGTCGCCGAGCGCGGCGCACAGATCCATGAACCACGCGGCGGCGGGAAGCGCGTACGGCCGGTACACGAGGCGGCGTCCGTTCGCGAACGCGAGTACGTGCGCGGAGCGACGACTGCCGAGGAAGCCGGCGTGGTGATCGATGCCGGTGAGCGCCACGCCGGGCACCTCGCGCGCGGTGGCCGCGAGCAAGCGCTCGCAGTCGCGGCGCCACAACTGCTCGGACTCCGCGAACAGCCGCGTGCACACCGGATACTTCACGAGGAACGTGCGCCACGCTCCGTCGGACATCGGCGCGCCTTTGTCGGCGACGAAGGCCGTGATCGCGCAGCCGAGCCATCGCCGCAATAGCTGCGTGACGAGCGAGCGTCGCGCCGCATCGTCGATGCCGGCGTTGCCGTCGAGCACACCCGCGGCACGGACGAGCTGCGCGGTGAACGCGTCGACGTATGCGCCGCCGTGATGCTCGGGAATCGGATCGTGGATCACAGACGCCACGGGTGACACAGCCGATCTGGATCCAGCCGATCCTTGAGGGTGGACCACGCGTCCCACACGCTCGCGTACTGCGTGCGCGCCCAGCGAACGTCGTCGGGCTCTTCGCCGATCGGATAGATCCGCGCACCCAGCGCGAGCGCGCGCGCGGATAGCTCGCGCAGCCACGCCGCGATGCGCCGCGCGATGGCCTCGTCGTGCGTGCGCGGCCGCAGCGCGATCACCACGCCGCCGTCGGCACCGACCGCAGACGGTGCGAGTGGCAGCGTTCCCGGCGCGACGATCACGATCGATGCGCCATCAGGCATATATGCAGGAAGTCCAAACGCGCGCACGTGGACGTCGAGCTTCTCCCAGATCGCGGCGGCCGCGCGGCGCGGCAGCACGATCTCCGCACACGGCGCGAACATGCGGACTCGCTCTTCGCGCCCGCGATCCGCGACGAGATCGACGATCTCGGGCTCCGATGCCTTGCGCGCGTCGCCGAGCGTCGGCGGCGGCGCCGCATCGATCTCGCTCGAGAACGCGCCGATGACCGCCTTCACGTACGTCCCGTCGCGCCATCGAATACGCGCGCGCACGAACGGATACGCGGCCGGCAGCGCTTCGATCGCGGCGAGCCCTTCGGCCACCGACGAATAGGCGAGGGCACGCACCGCCACCGTCGACGCGCGACGCCGCGTGGCGATCGTCGCCTCGGCGATCACGCCGAGCTGCCCGCTGCCGGCGAGCGCGAACCGAAACAGCTCGTCGTTCTCGCGCAGGCGATGGATCGCGCCATCCGGCGTGACCAGCGTGAGCGCGCGAACGTGATCGATCTGCAGGCCGTCGACGTGCGACGTCTCGCCGACGCCACCGACGGACAGCGTGCCGCCGACGGTCGTGCGCAGCTGATCGGTCACCACCGCGGGGCGCCGTCCATCGCGCGCGAGGTGACGCACGACCTCGAGCCAGCGTGCACCGCCCTCGACGGTGATCGTGGTGTCCTCGTCGCGCACCACGGCCGCGAGCCGAGACGTCTCGATCACCGCGCCGCCCTGGATCAGCGGCTGGCCGCCCGAGGAATGCCCGGCGCCGCGCACGACCCACGGCAGCTTCGCGGCGCGGAGCTCGCGAACCCGCGCGGCGAGCTCGTCGACGGAGGATGGCGCATCCACGGTGCTCGGCAACCGCGTGATCAACCCGCCGTAGTCGCGAGACGCGCGCTCTCTCGCCTCGTCCGTCATCCGGCGCCATCGTAGCCCGACGCGCAGTGGCCGCTGCGGCGTTGTGCACCGCTTCGCGCAAGGCTCGCTCGAGACCTGGGACTGGGCTCACGCGATCTCGTACGACGCGAGCACGAACACGTACACGTTCTCGCTCGTCACCGAACGATGCATCGTCGACGATTCCGGGGCGACGTGCCGGTGACTCGGACGAGAGCTACGGGTGCGGCGGACCGCTCGTGATCAGCTTCTCTTCGATGGGCTGCATGCACGTGACGTACGCCGCGCACTCGGTCTGCGCCTCGCAGGCGCGAACGGCATCGATCATCGCTCGCGCGCTGTCGGGCATATTCGCGGTCATCTGCTGGCAGTGATGGGCGATGTTCTCGTCGGTCGAGTCCGTGGCCCACTCCACCTTCGCCTTCGCGATCACGCCATCGCGGTCCTGCTTGACCTGCTCCGCGATCCCCGCCGGGACGTCGAGCTTCGCGCGCGTGTCGACGAGCGATGGGATGTACTGGTCGGTGCACGTGCGGTTGTGCGTGAACGACGTGACGCAGACCTCCTGCGCGTCGGCGGTGGTCGACGCCGGTTGCGGTGTGGTGGTCGGCGTGGTGCTCGCCTCCGACGAAGCACACGCGGTGTAGACGAGAAGCGAGAGAGCGATCAGACGCGACATGAGTTCTCCTAGAGGTTGTCGTGAGGCATGCGGCGGACGCCCACCGCGATCAAGATCCAGACGAGCGCGGCGATGCCACCGCCGAGAATGAGGTTCGCGCAGCTCTCCGCGAACCCGCCGAGCAGCGGCACCAGCGGCGCCTTCACCACCTCTGGATCGCCGATGACGTACCGCGCGGTCGCCGCGAGCGACGACACGAACCCGATGAACGCACTGAACATCACCGCTCGGGTCAGTGCGCGCAGCAGCGACAACCGCTGCGCATCGGCCTCCCGTGCGAACCGCACCGCGGTGGGGAGCGCGATCGCGCCGAGCACGAGCAACACGTACATGTTGAATCCGCCGGCGCGGATGAAGCCCATGCGGAGGTCAACGCGGCACCCCTGCGAGCGTGACGAGATTTTTTGCGCGCCGACCTCGGCTGATTTGTTGTCACGCTCGCGCGGCTAGGGCGTTGTTCTGGCGTGTCTTCGGGCCAGCGCGACGAGCGCGAGTGGGTGGACGGCCTGCGCTCCGGGGACCGAGCAGCGTTCGATGCCGTGTTCGCGGCCTACAAGCGGAGGCTCTACGTGTACTTGCTGCGCATGACGCGGCGCAAAGACAGCGCCGAAGACCTCGTCCAGGAGACGTTCCTCCGCCTCGCCCAGCACGCACGCACCCTCCAGCCCGAGACCCGGCTCGGCGCGTATCTCTTCACGATCGCTCACCGCTTGTTCCTGACCTGGGCGCGCGCCCGCCACGTACGCGCGCAGCTCGCGGGCGATCTCCCGCCGCGCGAGGTGGCCGGCGACGCGCGCAATCCACTCGAAGCGCTCGCCGATTCGCAGACGCAGATCGCGATCGAGCGCGCGTTCGCCAGCCTCGCACCCGCGTACCGCGAGGTCGCGCTGCTCGTCGGCGTCGAGGGCCTCCAGCCGACGGAGGTCGCCGAGATCCTCGGCCAGCGCCCCGAGGCCGTGCGGCAGCGCCTCGCGCGCGCTCGCATTCAGCTCGCCGACGCGCTCGGAGACTTCGCGCCCAACTCCTGGAGGAGCTCGTGACCACCGACGACGACATTGCCAAGCTCTCGCAGCTCTGTCGCGAGCTCGTAGTTCCCGACCTCGAAGCGCAGACCGCAGAGCGCATCGCGCGACGTGCGCGCGATCAGCTCGGCAAGGGCCCCGATCCGCGCCGCTTCATCGAGCCGATCGTCGCGGCGGCGATCGTCATCCCGTATGCGGCATGGGTGATCATCGCCGTGCTCCAGGCGCTGCGCTAACCGGCGGTCGGGTGGCCCCGATCTCGGCAGCGACGTCACAAATGACCGCCGCCGAGTCTGACCTCCTATGCGTACTGGAATGCTGTTCGCGGTTGTTCTCGGGCTCGCGGCCTGCGGTGAGGTCAAGGGTGTCGACGTCGACGGGGGTGGGAGCGCCGATGCTCCGCCCACCGGCGAGTTCGGGGTGGCCGTCGCGCCGACCACGCTCTCGCTTCCGATCGCATCCTCGATGGACGTGACGGTGAGCGTCTCGCGCGGCGATGGCGTCGGCGACATCGAGCTGACCGCCACCACGCCGGCCAACCTGAGTGCGGCGTTCGCGTCGCCGACACTCGACGCCGCCGCGACCTCCACCACGCTGAGCGTCACCGCGATCGGCGGAATGGCCGCGGCCACGGGCGACATCACGATCAGCGCGACGAGCGGCGGCATCACGCACACCGCGACCCTCTCCGTCACCACGACGACCATCACCGTCGCGGGCACCGTTCGCGGCGGTCGCGCGAACGTCACCGTGGTCCTCGTCGGCAGGCCGGCGGTCATCTCGGGTGCGGGCGGCTCGTTCTCGTTCACCGACGTGACACCGCCCTACGACATCTACGTCCTCGGCAACGAGGGCACGATCGCGACCCCGATCCCATCGGTGTTCTATTACGACGATCTCACGCGGCCCGATCCGATCGTCACCGGCCCGACGCCTACCAATAGCCTCAGCGCTACCGGGCGCACCGCGCCATTGAGCGGCAACTTCGCGGGCGGAGCCGGGACGGCGTTCGTCGCCGCGTGGTCGAGCGGCGGCTTCGCCAACACGATCGATAGCGAGGCCAACTTCTCGTTCACCGCGCGGTGGAGCGGCGGCACCACCGTCACCGGAAATCTCCACGGCGTCGGCTTCACGCGCAAAGCGTCGGGCGCCCCGAACGCGTTCACCTACGGTCGCACCGCGGACACCACGCTCACCGCGAGCACCGCCGCGACGCTGCCGATCATCCTGCAAGGTGGCATCACCAGCGTCCCGATCACCGGCACGATCACCCCGCCGCCCGGGTACGCACCCACGCTCACGATGAACCAACAGTTCGGCACCGTCGCCGCGCCGCTGTGGACCACGACCGTCACCACCGTCGTCGACGCGAACGCGCCCGTGCTTCCGCTCGCGGGCACGGCGAACATCGTCGTCATCGCCGATCTCGGCAACGCGACGTCGAGCTTCGTGTACCCGGTCTCCGCCGCCACCGACGTGAGCTTCGCGATGCCGCTCCCCGCCAGCATCACCGCGCCCGCCGACGCGGCGCTCGGCGTGAGCTCGACGACCGCGCTCACGTGGGACGCGCCGGCCGAGATGATCCATCGCGCGATCCTCCGCGGCACGAACGTTCGCTACGTCGTCTACACGGCGAAGACCGAGACGACCATTCCGACCATCCCCGAGCTGCCGCTCCCCGCGAACATGACATTCACGTGGGCGATCACGGGCTATGGCCCGCACGCATCGATCGACGAGGCCGCCGCGACCGACGAGCTCGAGTCCGTCTCGTCGAGCGACTTCGCGGGCCCACCGCACGCGACGACCTCGTCGCTGTCGCGCACGTTCAAGACTCCCTGACAGACGATTGTAACGAGTGGTCGAGGTGGCTCGGCGAGCACCAAAGCTCGAGCTTCTCCGATCAGTCGATGAGTGCGAGCTCGTCGTCGAGCCGATCGGCGTCATCGGGATCCTCCGTGCGCAACATCGTGGCAGACGCTGCGCCCTTGGGTCTTCGTCGGAAGATGACCACGAGCAACACGACACCGGCGATGACGCCGATGCCGACCACCACGCCGATCATCCACCGGGGATCCGTGCCAGACGGCAGGGCGCGGATTCCCTCGCCGTATCGGCGCACGAAGTCCGCCTCGATGTTGGCGGGCGCTTCGCCGGCGGTGATGCGTTGCCGGATCTCCGCACGGAGTTGCGTCGCGATCGGTGATTCGTGATCGCGGAGCGACTGCCGCCAACAACATGGCGAGAACAGCCGATCCTCCAGCTCGCCGACCGGATCCACCTCGGGGTGACAGCTCGCGAGGACGAGCACCGACAAGCAGACGATCACGGTGGGGAGCACTCGTGGCACGAAGCGAGCGTAGCGAGGATGGCGGGCTCGGCACCGCGGCGTATTTTCACATCCGCACATCATCGAAGGGAGATGCGCAGAGATTGCGCGGGTACAGACGATGGTGCGGCGATTTTGCACATGAGGCCGCGACGACTCGTTCGCTCACACGATGAAAGCGCCACCGAGGAGAAGTCTCGGAAGGCGCGCATTAGTGTCTGCTCCATGAAGTGGGTCCTCGCTGTCGCGTCGCTCGGTCTCCTCGCATCTCCCGCACACGCACGCCCTCGCATCGATGCAAACGGCGCCTTGATCCGCGGCGCTGACAGCTGCGGCACGACACGAACCCCGATCGCGGTCGCGACATCGGAGGCGAAGATCGCGCCGGCGAATCCGGCCGGCAGCCGTACGGTCTATCTCAACCGCAACGGCGGCACGTACAACATCACCAACAGCGCGACCAGCTCCGCCACGAACACCGCGAACACGATCGCCGCCGGCGACGGGCGGAGCCACGCAGGTGCCGTCATCCCGCCGCTCGAAGCATCCTTCGACTGGCCGTACATCGTCGCGTGCGTGAAGAAGCAGTACAAGCCGTACAACGTCGTCGTCACCGAGACGGAGCCCACCTCTGGCAACTACGTCGAAGCCGTCGTCGGCGGCTCGGGGGCGAGCATTGGCTGGAGTGCCAATTCCGGAATCCTCGGCGTGGCCGCTGCCGATAGCTTCTGTCGCGTCACCGAGAATGGCATCGCGTTCAGCTTCTCGACGAACCACATCGGGATCACGAAGATGAACGACGAACTATGCGCGACGGTCGCGCACGAGATCGGCCATCTGCTCTCGCTCGAGCACGAGATCTCCGGGCCCGACACGATGTCCTACGTGCCGTTCGCGTCCGTCAACCAGAAGAGCTTCACCAACGCCAACTCGCAATGCGGCACAACCGCGCAGGACACCACGAGCTGCAGTTGCACGCCGACGGGCTCCGGGCAGGTGACGAGCTCGGGCATTCGGCTCACCCAGTTCCTCGGTCTCCGTCCGGTGGAGACGGTGCCACCAACGCTGGAAGTGACCTCGCCCGGCAACGACAGCAAGCTCCGTCCGAGCTTCTCGGTCACCGCGACGGCGAGCGACGAGACCGCGATGGACGGACTCGGCGTGTTCGTCGACGGTGTGATGGTCGCTTCGAGCGGATCGCCGCAGGGCACGACGTACACCATCGCGGTCACGAACGTGGCCGAGGGCAGCCACACCCTCGAGGTCCAGGCGGTCGACCTCGCGGGCAACGTGACGAAGAAGCAGATCGCGATCACCGTCGCGCTGGGTGGCCTCGGCGAGACGTGCAGCGCGAACGACGACTGTAGCGGCGACCTGTGTGCGGTGTCGGATGGCTCCAACTTCTGTACGCAGACCTGCGGCGCCGAG
>Ga0154020_10010261_pt1 | contig 10722 bp, 7 predicted proteins | sample Klosneuvirus_201_FD_109709 | JGI IMG/M metagenome (GOLD analysis project Ga0154020, IMG submission 109709) | Active sludge microbial communities from wastewater, Klosterneuburg, Austria - Klosneuvirus_20160825_MG | ecosystem: Engineered > WWTP > Aerobic digester > Activated sludge | place...
ACCTTCCGGTACCTTCACATTGAGAGTGCCGGCACTGACGGCGAGGAGAATTGCCTTCCCCGCCGCCGACTGCCAGCCGAGCTTGATCGCTTTGAGCGCGCCAACCGGCCAAACTTCTCCGGAGCAGATGCCTCCACTGAAGTTGACCGACTGAGCGGCTCCCTCGCCGCCGAGCGTGCAGGCCCCACTGAGGTTTTTGACGCCCCAGTTGAACTTGCAGTCAGCAGCATCGAACTTGCACGAAGCGGCGCATTTCACTGCTCCGCTCCAGCCCGAGCTTTTCTTCACAGCGTCGCAAGTAGCCGACGCCATGACAGATCCGTCACACTCCTCGCCGGAGTTGACGACGCCATCGCCACAGACTCCCGGGAGACAAGCTCCACAGTCGCCTGCACACGATGTGCAGTTTTCGGTGCCATTGCACACGCCGTCCCCGCACGAGGGGGGAGCAACGCAAGCAGTTTTGATGACCGAACAAGTCCCAGAGCAGGACAAAGTCCCAGTCCAGCCCGCGCCATTTTCGGAGGCGCAGGATTTACCTCCCAGGGCAGTGCCATCGCACTGTTCCCCGGGGTTGATAACACCGTTTCCGCAGTCGGTCGGCGTGACGCACCCGGACGTATTCCAGTCACAGGTTGCCGGATTGCAGGCGAGGGTCCCCGAAGAGAACCCAGCCCAGATCGTCGTACAGCTCTGCCCGTTGAGGGGCGAGCTGTTGTTGGGGTCGCACTTCTCCGCCCCCGAGATGAACGAGTCATTGCAGACTGCGTCCTTCTTGGAGATGAAAAAGTCGCCCCCGGCGCGCGAGAAATAAAACGTGCCCGTGGTTTTACCTACGGCCGCGTAGTAGTCGTCGTCAGCCGGGTCATCAACCAGATTGTCCCAGCCCATCGCCGCTCCGACCTTGATTCGGGAACCCGTGCAGGTCGTCCCGTTCCAGGAGTAGAGGTAGTGGGCTGTGTTGTACCATACGTAGAGGTAGCTGTTGGCTCCCTCTCCGACGACCCCACCCGTTGGGTAGGTGTCCTGAGCAGGATCGCTGCAAGGAAGCTTTGTAGCCGTCCCCGCCGCGATGGCGATGCTGTAGAGTTGAGCTCTAGTGTCGCCAGATTTCGTGCCACCGACGATCAGATTGTTGCCAGTCTGATCCAATCCGATGCCACGACTGTCGTAAGAGGTCATTCCAGCCACCACCAAAGGCGCGCAGCCAGAGAGATCCTTCACACCACTGAGACCCGAGCAGCTATAAAGCCTGCCCGGGTTATCAAGGATGTAGAAGGCCTTTTTCCCCCCACAGCTTTGACCTGCCGGGCAGGTCAAAATAGCCGTGTTGAGTTGCTGAGCCACAGGGATACCATATCCCGCGACTCCTGTCATGGCTTGCCAAGACGGAGCGGTCGCGAAACTGTTCGTCGTCGTTAGCACTCCAAATTCCGTGTGCTCGAAGCCAGCACGGTTCGAGCCTCCGTAGACGTACACGGTAGAAGCCCCTGGGGTCTCAACCACCGAGCCTACTGAGAAGTAGCCTCCAGAACTGATGGGCTGGAGCGTCAGACCCTGAGTATTGCTGCCCAGGGTCCCTTGCTCCTGCCTACACCCTGCCACTGCACAAAGCAGCAGCAAAGCGGCCATGAAGGCCGCGAAGAACTTTATGGTCTTCATGGAACTTTCGTTATCCTTTCCCTTGTTGTCGAGTTTCACTTCCCCGACGTGCCCCTGTCTCTCTGTCCCAATCCCAGTACCAAATCAGGTTTTACCCCTCAGTGGTTCTGGCCTTAGTACAAATAGACAAAAACATCGTCAATGAACCTACTCCATCATTGCCATAAAATAGCCAATCTGTCAAATTAAAATAAAACTAAGATTTGTCAAAAACACCCTTCCGCTACCGAATTTATTGCTCACAATTTTCCCTAATAATTGGTGTAGTTAAATTGGGTCCTTGCCAGATATTATATTAAATGTCTTTTTTATTAAGTAACTTAATAATTTCTTCACTTGTTTGACTTGATATATCTTTACAAATAGCGGTGATATTCTCATACATATCAAGAATTTCATTATAAAGTTTTGATGCTAAACCGATGTTTTTGCCTGCAATTGCTAATTCGACCTTTAATAAGGTGTCAGCAATCTTTTCTTTGCTAATATTTTGTTTAATAATTGCATAAACTATACCTTTAGTATATTCACGCAAAACTCTCCCTTGCCCACGAGCGCTGGGTGTAATTCCATTTTGAATTAATACCATACTTACCATTATTGCGTCAGCATATTTTTTTCGATTATTTCCTTCAAGGTTAAAGAAGTCTGCCAAGGCATTTACTTCTATAGTGTGGGCTTTTTCATTAAGTCTAGCTATTAAACACTCTAGACCAAATCCCATTTCAATAGCGATTACTTTATTATTTTTTGAGATTTCAATTATATTTCCAAGTTCATAAGGTTTTTCATCCCTGTGTGAAATCATGGCTAATGATACTCCTTTGCCTGTAATACCCTCTTCCCCGTATTTCCAACGATAATATGATTCTGGCTGTTGGCCAATTTCAAAATTTAAATCTTTTTTATTTTTCCAAGGTTCTAATAAATAACTATCATCATTATGAACTTGTAAACATAGTTGTTTTATCGGAATGCCAATTTTATCTGTGAGAAAAGAGAATATCTCATTTGACTGTTTAGAGTAAGTAGATGGACCGCCTATTGTCCCAAACATAGTAAATAATGATCCCCATTTGAAGGTGGAATTGTCGTCTAAAAGTTCATTAATATTTCTTGCCCTGAAACAGGGTTGTACTGTGAAACTCAATTCATTATCCTCATTTAAAAGTTGTTTTTTAAAAACATTTGTGGAGGATCCAATAAATTGCACAGTTGGGTCTTCTTTTGAAATAATTGGTAGTGGTGCTACAGGACAATAATTTTTTGAGATAAAATATCTAGAGAATTCTTCTTTTAATTCTTGTAGTTTATTGTAATTATCTGTCTCCTTTAATTTATCTAACAATTTTACAAGTTATTAACTAGATCTTTTACACTTACCATTGTTGAGCTTTCATCACGGCGCTTTTTATATTCGCAATTGGTAGCGCCTAATTTATTAGACATTACGATGCGTTTTGATACTCCAAGTAAGTCTGCTGTATTTAATTTTTCACCATTAGAAGTATTTTCACGATCCTCATAAAGAACGTCTTTCCCCTTGGACGTCAATCTTGCATATAACTCATCTGCAGCTTTTTTAACTAATGGATCCTTACCTAATAACACAAGACTATAGTCGAATGGTGAAATTGATTCAGGCCACGTAATTCCTTTTTTATCATGATTCAATTCAACAATTGTTCCCATAGTTCTAGTGGGTCCGATTCCATAACATCCCATTTCAACAAATTTTTTAGACCCATCTTTGTCACTGAATTTAAAGTCGAAAGCTTGGCTAAATCTACTCCCTAGTTTGAAGATGTTGCCTACTTCTACAGCTTTTTTAATACTAAAATCACTGCCATTGCATTTGGGACAAGTTTTTTGTTCTTCAATAATTTCTTTGTTTATTGCTATATTGCATTTTTCACAATGATGAATTGTGTCCTCACCAATATCACAAATTGTTTGGAATTCATGTGAATATTTACTAAAATCACCACCAGATGCGTATGTAAATACTGTCGAGGCTAAAATTCCGAGAGTATCATATATTTTATAATAGGAGTCTGTGACAATTTCATAATATTGATCAAGCTCTTCCTTATTAATATGAAAAGAATACCCATCCTTCATATTAAACTCTCGTCCTCTCAATATCCCTGATTTCGCCCTTAATTCATCTCTAAACTTATTATTAATTTGGAATACTGACACTGGCAGATCTCTATAAGATCTGACGTATTCCTTAACTAATGGAGTAATTACTTCCTCAGTAGTGGGGTTGAGTGCAAACTTTTGTCCTGAACGAGACTCAAGTTGATATAATATATTCATATCTTGACGCCCTGTTTGCTCCCATAGAGATATTGGAGAAAGGCATGGTAAAGATAGTTCTTGCATACCAATTTTGCTCATCTCTTCCCTGATGATGTTTTGAATTTTTGATAAAACTTTTATTCCTAATGGTAAGAAACTATAAAGTCCGGCAGCCTCTTTATGTATATAACCACCACGTATTAAAAGTTGATAACTTTGGCTTTCACTTGATGGTGTTTCTTTTTGAGCAGAAGGGAATAATTGAGAGTATTTCATGCGAAATGGTGTTTAAATCCTCTAAACAATAACCTGTTATCATGATTTGTAAACCCGTTTAAATATACAAATAACCTCTAATCTATTCTACTTATAAAATTTTGAATTGATTATTGTCGGAATTTAATACCCCTGTTTGTCCTATTGGTATAGTAATTATGGGGTCACTGTGGCCGAAATTGACGTTATATAGTACGGGGAAGTTATAATTCGAAAAGAAATCTTTTAGAAAACATATCAATTCTTCATGATTAGCTTCTGAATAACCTACTGGTCTACCTATAATCATTCCAGAGATTTTATTAAAAACCCCTAATTCATTTAAGTGCTCAAGGCAATCAGCAGTTTTTGGTATAGAAATTCCTTGATGGATATTCCCATCACTTTCTGGGGTTTCCCAAAATAAAATTGCATTGTTAAAATTAGGCCAATATTTAGTGCCAGCAAGATTAATTAAGGAAACGAGACACCCACCGATGAGCGGCCCTTTTGCCTCGCCTTCCTTTATCCACTTCCACCCTTGATTAGGGAATGTTTGACGCTTAGATCTTTGATCTAGCTTTTTAAACCAATCTAAGACTTGATCTGTCCAAAATTCAGAAGGGAAAACGTCTCCGATAGGACCATCCTCTATTAATGCTTTTTTAAAATAATTTAAAGTATATTCGAAAACATCAGGATTTTCTCCAAATTGAGTTAACGCTGCCGGTCCATAATAGGTACATATCCCAGTTTGTGTATGAATAGCAAGGAGAGGAATAGTGGTATCAGAATAACCAACCAGTATTTTGGGATTTTTTCTTATAATATCGAAATCCAAATATTTTAAGATTTGATTGCTGCAATAACCTCCGATAAAAGACATTATCGCTTTTACTTCTGGATCTAAAAAAGCCTCCATTAAATCTAATGCACGTTCTTGAGGAGAAGCAGAAGCATAATTAAGATTTTTTAGAGCATTTTTACCAACTTTAATTTTGAAACCAGCTTTATTCAAATTTGATATAGCTTTCTCTGCTCGATGAGGCACTAATTTAGCCATTCCTGAAGATGGACTAATTAAACATATAGTATCTCCGAATTTTAATTTGGGTGGGAATATGACTTCCATTAAGGTGTAATTTTTAAATCTTTAATTCGAGGGTATATTGTTGAATATTTAATATCATTTAATCCTAGAATCCAGGTAATAAATCTTTCAACCCCTAATCCGAACCCTGCAGTCGTTTGATAGGTTGGCACTCTTCTTAGATCTACGTACCATTCATAATTTTTCATATTAACTTTTTGTCGTTTTAAAGAGTCTTGAATTTCTGTTACAGAATCCTGCCTCTGTCCTGCTCCAACTACTTCTCCACCAAAAGAATTATCAAATAAAGGTGGACATATTAGATCGGCATTCAGAACTTTATCTGGATTTTCAAGTTGAGGTTTTTGATAAAAAGGTACCCTATCGCGATCATAATGAGTAATCCAAAAAGGAAGTTTTGTATTGAGTAATTTTGATAAAATTATTTCACCTTTTGGGCTAATATCGATACCATTTTGATTATGTATTACTAAGTTCTTGAGGCTATTTTTATTAAGCAATGCCACAGCATTATCAAATGTTATTTTTTTAAACTCGGTTGTTTTTATTAAACTTTTTAATAACAGTATGGTTAGTTCGTTATTACGGCTTAGTTTTGAAAGAATAGATTGATGCTTAAGTAGCTTATTTGCAAGATTCTCAATTAAACCTTCAACTATACAAATAACATCCTCCAACGTCCCAAGGCCTTCGTATTCGCAATGATAAAATTGATTTAAATGACGTGCATCAGAATCCTCTCCTCGTAAGGATGGTAGATAACAATAGAGTTTGCTTAAACCTGATAAAATAATAGGTTCAAAACCGAATTGAGCTGAATCTGTTAAAAACGTAGATTCTTTACCAAATTTAAATTCGATTGGTAAAGAATCTGAGCCTGACCCCATAGGTGATGAAATTGAATTGGTCATCATAAAAAGATCTACATTGACGGCATTTATTTTATTTAAGAAAAAATCATCAACTGATCTTTTAATTTCATTTCTTAATAAGATTAAATCGTAATAGTATTTTTCAGAAATAACATCTTTATAATACGATTCATTGAATCTGGTTGGCAGCGAATAGTTGTTCATTAAGAGCCAAATAAAGAAATTTGATTTTTAAGAAATGGCTTTCTAAAAATAGCTACGCCATAAGATAAATATTTATGATTTTCATTAAAAAGCGACATATAATCAAAAAGTTTTGAAATTGCAACCTCCCAAAGTTCTGGCTTCAATGAAGATTCTTTGATTAATTTTTCACAGTACTCCTTTACATCATTCTCAGAAGGGAAAAAGTCCATTTGATATTTTTCGTAGTAATAATTTTCTAAGCCAATTTCCTGATAAGCATTAAGCCAATATTTATCATCCCATTCTTGTATTTGAATGTTAATAGCTTGATTAATTTTTTGAATTAGCCCTGCTGGTGGCTTACTAGAGTAAAATAGAAATGTGTCAGCAACGAATCCATAAAACTTACAAACACGTTTGAATTCTATTAAGCATTGCTTACGGTTGGCCATGAAAGCCGTAGAACCAGCGGAAAATACCAAGTCAAAAGATTCATTTTCAAATTTGAGTTGGCTTGCATCACCAATTTGAAAATCAATTTTATGTTGTATTTGATCATGATCAAGAAGAATTTTATTTTTACCTGACGCTATCATATTTTGATTTAGATCAATACCAGTAACATGGCATTTTGTTAAATGCATTATTTCAAATGACGAGTAGCCAGTATTGCATCCTACATGGAGAACTTTTGATTCTTTACTTATGAAAGTATTAATTAAAATTTCTCTAATTGATTTTTTCCCTCCAGGTGGACGATTATTTTCATCTAGCAATCCCATAAAACTTACATAATCCATTTTTTGTAGATCTTCACTTGTCATATTCATAAATTCAAATTTATTGTTCCAAAGTATTTTCTTTATTGTGGGCCTTGTCAAATAATATTTAAGATTTTTAAATGTTTCCATATTAATGCCAGAGTTCTCTAGTAGCTTAGAGAAAGTGATTTTAGTTAGCCGATTAATTCGACTAATAGTAGTTTGGAATGATTGAAAATAATTTCATCAAAAACTCTGAACTCCTTATCAAATATTTTGGTTGTTGGCCAAAATTTCTTAATTTTACGAGGGTCACAAAACTAAATATTCGTAAATTCTCTCCCCCTACTGCTGAATCACATACTCCAGCGCCGAACTTCCCGTTGGTATCTTCACCTGAATAGTCTGATTAAACGCCCCAGACTGGCCCTCCGCACTGATAATATTATCCTTACTCACGGGTGAACTTGCAGCTGAGCCATTTTCCAAAACAATTTGATATTCCACATAAGGAATCATTTTTGGTCCATCAAAATTAGATTTAGTCGGATCATCTTTATCTTGTGTACAAGAATTACCTGCCGAACATCCTACTAATGAAGACACAATCGATAAAGTCAGCGTTGGCTTGGATATACTGGCAATAAAATCCTTCACCGCTGCAATCACACCCGTATTTAAATTTACTCCAACCGGATAATTATAAATTCCTCCAATGGGGAAAGCGGCAATATTAGTATTGAGCACCTCAAAAGTTTTAACGGTACTTTGTTGATTATTTAATTTACCTTCATAGAGTTGGGAGTCTTCAGGGAGGTATTTACCACTCTGAATTCCCGCAAATGGATTTAAGGTATGCAATTCAGTCCCACCTAGTGGTATCCCATTAATTTGCCATAACAAAATTACTTCACCTTTCAGATGATTAAAATTTGACAGTTGCCCCACTCCACACTTCTTCTCCCCACCCCCCTTATCCCAACAATTCAACAACAATCTCTCCCCCGGCGCACAAAACTCCTTCCCATCCTTACACGGCATTCTCACCCGAACCTTAATATCATCATATTTCTTCATCCCTCCCCCCGCCTCAACCCCATACAAAGGAATCGAAACCTTCTCTCCCACGCCCAACTTCCCCCAATTACACGGATGCTCAATTTCCCCACTATAAGCCACCGGCACCTTCTCATATTCAAAACTTTTCCCATTCGCACTTCCCCCCCTCCCCGGCGGCTTCTCCGGATTACACCCACCCGACCCCGCATTCGCCCCTTCCCCATGCCAAGGTACATTCCCAGTCCATGGAAAAGGAATAATATATTTCCCATTCACAGTTTTTTCCAGCAAATTCTGCGTCGTCCCTTGAATTTTAAATTTACTAGCAGCATTCGCCCCACCAATAGTCTTTATTTCACCCTTTTCATTCGCCCCAATCGCCCCCTCCGCCTGATTAGTCAAGGCCCTATTCACCCACAGCGCCTGCTCCAAACCCGCCTCCGCCGCATAATAAGCCGTCGTCCCCTGTTTGACATTCCCCGCCTGCCGCGCCGAATCCGTCACCAAAGTCGTCACCCCAATTGAAAAAACCACAATCAAGCTGATCAATATCACTGAAATCAGTATAGAAAGCCCTGCCGAACTAGAATTAATTAATTTTTTGAGCATATTTGTTTTTGATTAATTCAATTTTAACACAATTAGCTTATAGGTAAAAAATCATTACCAAAATCTCTGCGCGCGCAGAACTTTTTAATCAATATTTAACCTTCCCATAATCTCCCTCCTCTAAAATTAGGATAAATTTCCTAAACCCACCCCATGCCTGTAAAAGTATTTTCCTGCTTCATCCAGGGCATCGACGGGCATTTGTTGGAGGTAGAAGCCGATATTCTCTCTGGTCTTTCTGCATTTACCATCGTTGGGCTAGGGGATCAGTCGGTGCAGGAGTCAAAAGAACGCATCCGTTCAGCCATCCGCAGCACTTCAGCTAAATATCCCACCCAGAAAAAAATCATCAATTTGGCCCCAGCTTCCTTGAAAAAACAGGGTCCATCTTTTGATTTACCCATCGCAATCAGCCTACTTGCCGCTTCAGGCCAGTTAAAATCCGACTTACTCCGCGACACTTTATTAGTTGGAGAATTAGCTTTAAATGGCAGCCTCCGCCCCATTAATAATGCCCTCTCCATCGCCATTTTTGCGCAGGAAAATGATTGGCCAAAGTTAATATTGCCAGCCGAAAATTTTCAGGAAGCAGCCTTGGTGGAGGGGTTAGAAATAATTCCTGTAGAAAATCTGCAACAAGTTTGGGAGATTCTTAATGGCTTGCAGCCCTTTCCTCAGCCACCCACAATTCGCCCAACACTACCCAAGTACCCGTCAAAAAGAGCAACCTATTCCTTGATCCAAGGCCAAAACGAAGCCAAACGAGCCCTGCAAATCGCCGCTGCCGGAGGCCATCATTTACTCATGTTCGGTCCTCCAGGAGTTGGAAAAACACTGCTTGCCAAAGCCCTCCCCGAGATATTACCTCCACTTAGCAAAACCGAACTTTTTCAAGCCATACGCATCTACTCCGCCGCCGGCCAACCCACCGAAAGCCTACTCACCAGCCACAGACCCTTTCGTAAAATCCATCAAAATAGCAGTTTAATCAGCCTCACCGGCGGCGGCAATCCCCTCAAACCCGGAGAAATCTCCCTGGCCCACGGAGGAGTTTTATTCATCGACGAATTGCCAGAATTCCCCCGCGCAGTCATCGAATCCCTCCGTCAACCTCTCGAAGACGGTCGCATCCAGGTCGCTCGCAGCGGTCATCACGCCATCTTTCCCGCCAGTTTCACCTTAGTGGCAGCCATGAACCCTTGTCCATGCGGCTACTACGGCGACCCCCAAAAGCCTTGCCTCTGCACCTCCTCCCAAATCAAAAATTATCAACAAAAACTCTCCGGCCCTCTTTTGGACAGAATAGATTTATTGGTCAAATTACCCCGCCAAAAAATCCAGCTCGACCCCACTCTCCATCCAGACTCCCTGGAAAAAGTAAAATTAAGCATACAAATCGCCAAAGAAAGACAACAAAAACGCTTCCAAAACAGCCATTTCCAAAATAACGCCCAATTAAATTCCCTCGACCTCCGCCACTTCCTCACCCTCAACGAAAAATCCCAAGAATACCTAAAAATCATCATCGACCGCACCCTCCTCTCCGCCCGCGCCCAATCCCAACTCCTCCGCACAGCACTCACCATCGCCGATCTCAAAAACCAAGACCAGCCAACCAATTTAGAGTTGGCCGAGGCCTTTCAATTTAAGTCGAGTGAGTTTTAATCAAGGTAAAAGTCTGTCAATTTGCTTTATATTAAGCCCGCACACGCGATTTATTGACAAAAATTAAAAACCAGTATAAAATAATAAGAATTAACTTTATCTCTTACCTAAAACTTATGCAAATCAAACTAGAAAATCAATCACCCCATAGAACAAATGGAAAAGAAGAACTCCGAAGATTACTGCAAACAGGCGCTGTTAGCCTCGAAGATCTACATGATGTGATAAAAGAGCAAAC
>Ga0154020_10010262_pt1 | contig 10721 bp, 17 predicted proteins | sample Klosneuvirus_201_FD_109709 | JGI IMG/M metagenome (GOLD analysis project Ga0154020, IMG submission 109709) | Active sludge microbial communities from wastewater, Klosterneuburg, Austria - Klosneuvirus_20160825_MG | ecosystem: Engineered > WWTP > Aerobic digester > Activated sludge | place...
TATTCCATTTGAATTACATGGAAGTGAAAAAGTAGGGCTATCAAATGCATTGCACTTAAAATAGTCAAAAATCGTCAACCTGGAAATGATTACAAAACTGGAATATGTGTATTTACACTACAACTAACATCTGGTTACGACGCTCTTCATAGGTACGCCTCATTTTTCTTAAATGTTTTTCAAAACCACCTGAAGCCATCCAACCAGCAATGGCGACTTGAAGCAGTTGTTCATTTTGGCGTGAAGATATTCTCTTAAGCTTAGCCATTTCTTTCGCTATCGCTGAAGGAACAGCCATAAAACCAACCCGTGCAGAAGGGAATAAAATTTTTGAAAAAGTCGAAACATATAAAATAATTCCTGAGGGATCAAAGCTTGCAAGAGGAGCGATGGGTTGACTGACATAATGAAATTCATGGTCATAATCATCTTCGATAATGAGAATATTATTTTTTAATGCTAGTTCATATAAGCGAAGTCGTCTTGTTGCAGAAAGCGTTACCGTAGAGGGATATTGATGTAAAGGAGTGGTATAAAGAAATTTTATGGTCTTTTTCTTTAACTGTTTTTCTAAGTCATCAATTATCAAACCTTCGCTATCGACTTTGATGGGAAGGAGTTTGGCTCCAGCAAATTTTAAAGCTTCAAACGCCGGTGGGTAGCCAAGAGCTTCAACGGCCACATAATCGCCAGGTTTTACGAGCAATTGCGCCATCAGAAATAGAGCTTCCTGTGACCCATTGGTAATAATGATTTCCTTGTCCTTAACGCTTCTCACTCTTCGAAGATAGATTTGGATTTGATCGATAAGTTTAGAGTGTCCAATCGGATCACCATAGGAAAGAATTTTTGGTGATTGAAGGGCATCGTAAATATGCGATTTAAACTCTTGCATGGGAAATAAGCGAACATCAGGAAAGCCACTAGGGAAGGAATGTTGAAAATTAAGATTGGGGGAATAATCTCCAATTTCTAGAGGTCTTGAAAAAGTATAATTCCTTGTTTCACTGTTAGTTTGTTTTTTGAAAACTTTGGCCTGTAAAAAAGTAGAGGGCAGAGTGGTTGTAACTTGATAATGCCTTTTTGGATGCGTAGTGATCCAGCCTTCTGCTTCTAACTCCGCTAGAGCATTCATAACAGTATGACGATGGATTTTAAAAGTGCCTGCTAAATCTCGAGAGGAGGGCAAGAGCTCTCCTGGTTTAAGCTGACCGGATCGAATGGCTGTCCTCAATCCTTCCGCGAGCAATTGATACTTGGGCAGTTTTTTGTTTGTAAGATTTAAAAGTAAATTTTTCATCTGGTCGGTATCTAATTACTACTCTGGTCGTTTTAAATCAACCAGATTAGAAGTAAATTAATAAAAAAGCGAGAAATCAAATGAAACACTATGACATTTATAAGCAGAACAACCAAAGGGAGCTGGAACAATCTCTAAGTTTCTCCTTATTTTATCAGAAAGATCAAATTGGATTTGCCCGAGTTATTACAGATTATGCCACGTTTGCTTATCTCTGCGATGTACTGATTGCAGAACATTATCAAAATCAAGGTTATGGGAAATTCCTGATGAAATATATTTTCGAACAGGAAACGCTAAAATCAGTGAAATGGGTTTTACGCACCAACGATGCCCATGAATTTTATGAAAAGTTTGGCTTCTTAAAAACCCATCGACCCGAACGATATATGGAAAAAAATGTTCAATACGAAGGGATTGCCAAATGAAAATATCTCAAAAAAATGCAGATTACTATAGCTGGGGTAAACAATGTGATGGATGGAAATTCCTAGAACAATCAGACTTGAGTGTGATTTATGAAAAAATGCCACAAAACACATGTGAATCGCGACACTACCACCAGAATTCCCGGCAATTCTTTTTTATATTAACTGGCCAAGCTGTGATGGAGTTAGAGGGGAAAAGTATAATATTAAGTTCTAATGATGGAATAGAAGTTCCCCCTGGATCACAACATCAAATTTTTAATTCATCACAAGAATCTGTTGAGTTTTTAGTTATCTCCTCCCCATCTACCAAAAATGACAGAGTTAATTTATGAAAATTGAAAATGTAAAATTTAATTCAATAAATTGGAATCTCATCGAAAAAATTTCTTATGCTGGTGAACAAGGGCAAGCTTTTTGGAAAACTATTGAACAAGGCACTATTAGAATCAGAATGGTAGAGTATACCGCAGGATACATCGCAGATCATTGGTGTCATCGTGGTCATGTCGTATTAGTTTTAGAAGGCGAACTTATAACGGAGCTAAAAGATGGTAGAAAGTTTCATTTACTTCCTGGCATGAGCTATCAGGTATCAACTGATGTGGATCCGCATCGATCCTCTACTGTTTTGGGAGCAAAAATATTTATCGTGGACTAAAATAAAAGGATACGTTGATGATGAGAAATAGTCTGAAGAATCAAAATATATTTTTACGTGTACGAAGGGTCGAGTTAGGAGATAAGACTAGGTGGTCCGAGCTATGGGATGAGTATTGTCGATTTTACGAAAGAGCTTCATCAGAAGAAACCACGCAGTACCTATGGTCTCGTGTGATGAATTCAGAATTTCCTGTTTTTTCTATTGTTGCTGAGGATGAAAATAATCTTATTCTTGGTATTGCCAACTACATTCTACATGAAAATACTTCAACTCTTACCCCTGTCTGCTACCTCCAAGATCTTTTTGTTGATCCGAAAATGCGTGGCTTTGGCATTGGTGGAAAAATTATAGATTGGCTGTTGTTGGAAGTGAAAATGCAGAATTGGTCGCGTCTTTATTGGCATACAAAAGAAAACAATTATCGAGCACGTGAGCTTTATGACAAATATAATTCTCACAGTGGTTTTCTTTTATACAAGGTTTTACCAAGTTAATAGGAAAGGCAGGCGTCGTGCACTTCATGGATAAACCAATAACAGGAAAAGGAATAATTGGTATATTAGCAGGTATGGGGCCACGATCAACAGCTCCATTCATCAATCTAGTAATTGATGAATGCCAAAGACAATATGGAGCTAAAGAGGATATCGATTTTCCTAAAATAATGATCTATTCTCTACCGACTCCATTTTATGCCCATCTTCCAGTAGATCATGCAGCCATGACAAAAACACTTTGTGAAGGTCTTAAAACTCTTGAGTCATCAGGAGTATTTTTTGCTGCCATTGCTTGTAACACGGCTCATGTTTATTATCCCGAGCTTGCACAAAGTATAAAAATACCTTTACTCAACATTGTTGAGCTAACTCTTAATAAATTAAAAAATGACAATCAAAGAGTTGCTGTTTTGGCCTCACGTTCAACAATAGAATCTAATATCTACCAACAAGGAATTTTTCAGTGTGGTTATGAGTTCGTTGAGATAAATTGGCAATCTAAGGTCGATCAACTTATTGAATCTCTTAAAACTCCTCAAGAGGATCCCTTCTTCTTTCAAAAGGCATGGGCACAATTGCTGTTTTTAGCAAATGATGCTGATGTGGATACAATTATTATAGCGTGTTTGGATTTGAGTGTGATTAAAACATATATTGCGAGTAAAGACCTGCACATTATTGATTCTAGTGACTGTCTTGCTCAGGCCATTGTTAAGCAGTGGCTGAAACATGCTATAAGTTGAATAAATTTCTGAACTACTGCATTTTGACTCTCAGCAACTAATTACTTCTTCCTAGTAAGCCCATGACTAAACTTATTCAAGCTAGGTAAGCCATGAGCCGCTTTGGTTAGTGCTACCACCCGCACTTCATCCGTAATTCTCTTGGCTGTATATGTTCCACCAAACAATGTCGCAATTAATATCGCTGTGCTGATAAGTTCCTGCATAAAATCCTCCAGTTTATTTTTCTTTCTTAGATTTAAGAATTCTATTGATAATTGAGCGGACGCGTTCATGGTGCCAGGGCGAGCCGTCCTTACGCGTTTTTATACCTAATCCTGTAAGGGTTTTGGCTATGGCCCTATATGATAGTTTATCCTTAAATGCCAGACGCTGAATTAACTCAATGGCCTTCATTTCATCTGGGCAGTCGACAAGTTTTCCATTTACAAGGTGTTTCCCGTAGGGTGGAGTTGATAGCCTTCCATGGAAGTCATTTTTTGAGCGGACTTTGATTCCAACTCGTTTTAAGGCGCTTAAAACTGTTGTCCTGGAGGACGCAAACTCGTCAGCAATTTGCTGTGCAGAGAGCCCTAAAACCTCATATTTTTCACGGAGGACGTTTGCATCAAATGTCGGTAATACGACCTTAATACTTGAAATAAGGGACATTTCTGGGTGGAGGACGCTTTCTGCACTAGACACTGGGAGGTCCACCAAGTTTCGACAAAGGCGAACCTTTGGTTCGACAAGCTTCTCGAACGATCACACCCTAAAAAAAGAGATGCCTGACGCTCAGACTCTTTCAACAAATTAAAACCATTTTTAAAATCCTCTGGCGGATTACCGTCAGTGGTTTTTTTATTTTCATTATTGAGGTTGACCAATCTTTTTATATTGAAATTATTTGCATTCTTATTAAAAAATCTTAATATTTTAAGATAACTCTAAAATTGAATGGAGATTTTTACAGGATGAAAACATTTTTTTATATAATTCAGTTTTTTATTTGCATATCTGCTTTTGCAAAAATAAATTCTAATGTACTTTATCTGCCAAGTGGAGGGACATCATCATTCTCCTTAAGTTATGATTTAGGTCAAGGGAAGTTTACTTCTACAGGAACGCCACCTTTTAATGTCCAGTACTCTGCAAATCTAATTAATTTCGATTATATGTGGGGTATTAATAATGAGATGTCTATGGGTGCTACTATTAACACGGGGGAAAATAAAGGCGAATATACATCTGGTACAACAAAGTTTGTATCAAAAGCGACTGGATTAAGTGATCTCAAACTTAAGTTTAGAATGAATCAAGAAAATTTTATTTATGGTGCTGATTTAGGACTTCCTTTAGGTGTACACACAATAGACAACAACGATGTCAGCAATCGTAGTTCTGGAGGTATAAGTATTATACCTATGATCGGTATGGTATTTAATAATGGCAGCTTTAATTTTGGTGGTCATATAACTTATAATTATTTATTAGATCGCAAAGGAGAATCTGAATCGGGAACCACCACTTCCACAAGGACCACCTCTGGTGGTAATTCTTTAATTTTAACACCATTTACTGAATGGAATTTTGGATCTGGCTTTATTAGCTTACAATATTCCATTATGTCAGCCTCTGATTCTACCGTCAAAGCATCTGACGGTACCAATGCAACCAATAAAAGTGATAATATTAATGAATTCAAGATTAGTGGAAACTATGATTTTAATGAGAGCATTACTGGTTTGGCAGGTTATACTTTATCAATGCTTCCAGCAAATTCTGATGCCTCAAGACCAGCCACCACTCTTACAACTATTAATCTCGGGATTAGATTTGTATTCTAAAGAGAATTAGATTTATTATTTAAACTAAGGATTACGATGAAAAAGTTTCCCATTTTTTTAGCTTTCTTTATTTCAGTTTCATCTTACGCAATAAAAGATACGAGTGAATCACATCAAGCAAACAACGATAATAAGACAACCGTTTCAACTGGCCAATACATAACTGGAGGGCTTGTTGGCTCATTTTTAGGATTTGGAATTGGCCATGCAATTCAAGGTAGATATTTAGAAAAGGGGTATATTTTTACTTTGGGAGAAACAGTAATTCCACTTATTATGGCTCCTGTATTGTATAATTTAACTACAACAAAAGCCCAAAGAGACAAGTGTGTTGATATGTGTGGTTTTGGTAGTTTTATTACTGTAGCTTTAGGTTTTAGGGTATGGGAAATATTTAGTCTTTGGGGTGGAGCAAGACCAATTGATAAAGATAGTTCTGAGGCTATTTTATTTTTTGATTATAAAGAGCCAAAGCTGAGTTTAGTTTTAACTTTTTAGTTGAACTTGTTATTAAATAAATTGGATTAAAGGAATACCCTGTAATCTACTTTCAAAATAATCGCAATTCGTTTGGCCATAGCCTTTCCAATAGGGCGCTTCCCTAATTCCATCTTAGAAAGATTGGTCTGGCTGATTTTAAGTTTCTCCGCAAGCTCAACTTGACTTAAACCCTCTTTGATTCTAGCTCCTTGAAGAATAGCTCCAGCACTAGTAAATCTTGCGTCCAGTGATTTAATGGTATCGGATTTATCTGATGTAATCTTCTCATTAGCTTCAAGATTACCTTTCAAAAGCACTAATACAGCCCTAGCCGTTTCTTTTGGAACTTTAAAGCTTTCAGAGCCAACGGTAACAATTTCAGTAAGGCGCTTTTTCATGGGTGCCGACATAATAAACCTCCACTATCTGTATTTTAGAATCTATAACTTCCCAGCAAACCACATAGGTTGGTCTACCTGCTTTAAGATGGCAATGATGTTGGGATTTGCTTAGCTTACTATAGTTTTTCCAGTTCCCGCGAACAGGGCCCAATAGCTCAATTTCACGCACTAAAGCACGAAATGAAAGCTGAACCTGCTCAGGCAACTTTTGAAGCTGTTTTTCTAGTTTGCGATTCCATTGGAGAGTCCAAGCCATCTTGAGGAAAAGGATAGGTCATTTTTTGACCTATGTCAATAAAAATAAATTATTTTAGTATATTAAACTGTGCCCCCACGATTAAGGGCTGTGACTTGACATTTCGTAGGTTCATAAGAAGAACCACCATTAGTTGTTCCAACTCTATTAATACTGTCATGGTCATTTAATGTAAATTGATAAACATTGTTAAATTGTGTTTTTGGTGTACTGCTATTGTTTATTAATTTAAGTTCCTTTCCAAAATTTATAGTAACCCCTTTCGCGCTAACTAAATTCATAAGTTCACTTGGAGTGTGGAATTCTTCATCCTCAGGCCTGTGGAGTTCATTTTTAAAACAAGTTTTGTCATTATTGTTTGCATATGCTATGTTAGCTAATACACTTAGTAATATAAAAGCATTTATAATTTTATTTCCGTCCATATAGTCTCCTTAGTTAAATAAATTATTTAATTCGATTACAATTTATAGCCCTTATTGTTTGCTATTATACTTTATTCTAAATAGATTAAATTTGTGAATTGTCATGAACGTGTCATTTAATAAGCTAAATTATGTAAATTTTTTCCAATTCTATTATAACCTTTAAGATTTTTTTTTACGCAAATCAAAATTTGTTTCAACTTAGAAGGATTGACAAAGTACATTCATTATCAATCTGAGGAAAAATTAAAGATTAGATATAAATGTAGTTTCGTTCTCTTGATGGAGCGATTTGAAGGGGTAAATATAGACTAGACTGCTCCATATAAATTTGAACTCATCACAGTTCAAATGCAGGTTATTTTGAAAAAGAAGATCAAAACTTCTGGAGCTTGCATGTATAACAAGGGTCTTCATACTCTCGCTCGACCCCTTCATATAATGCTTTAAACAACCCTTATCCCCCCTTGTCGTCACCGTAACTTTTACTCACAAATATCCTTTAAATCAGAAATATGCTTGACACTATTTCAAAATTCGACGAAATTTGTATTAATGGAAATTGAGCGAAAGATTCATTCTCAAATTTTGAAAACATTAAAGCGAGGAAAAAGTATTTTGTTATTTGGTCCTCGACAGGTTGGTAAAACCACTTTGTTAAAAAGCATTAAATGCGATTTGTTTATTCAACTTGCTCAAAGGAGTGTCAGACTAAGGTATGAAAGAAACCCAAGTCTCATTGAGGGAGAATTACAGGCACTTTATAAAATTAAAAAGTCTAAGGTTTTTGTTATCATTGATGAAATTCAAAAAGTCCCTGAATTTATGGACCCCATTCAAGATTTTATCGATCAGGGTATCGCTCAGTTTATTCTCACTGGATCATCAGCCAGGAAGTTAAGAAGACAATCAGAAATGAATTTACTACCCGGTCGAATCGTTACCTATCGTTTAGATCCATTTAGCTTAAGTGAACTTGATCAACCAAACTTAAAAAATCTTTTATTATATGGCTCACTTCCAGGAATTTATTTGGATGAGACCACTCAAAATATGGATGAAGATTTAAGAAGTTATGTAGATACGTATCTGGATGAAGAAATTAGAGTGGAATCGCAAGTTAGACGCTTAGAGCCCTTTGCTCGTTTTCTCGAGTTGGCAGGAATCGAAGCTGGTCGCTTATTAAATTTAAATGAAATTAGTAAAGATCTTGGAATCAGTCGTGCTACTCTTACCAATTATCTTGAAATACTTATTGATACACTTATTATTGAAAGAATTGAACCCATTACAGTTAGTACCAATCGAAAGAAATTAATTAAATCCTCACGATTTTTGTTTTTTGATCTGGGGGTTAGACGATTCTGTGCCAATGAAGGAATAGGTCCAACTCCTGAACGCTATGGACAATTATTTGAACAATTTGTGGGAGTTGAGTTATTGCGAGAAATGAGATTAACTCTACCTGCAGGACGATTGCGGTTTTGGAGTGACCCTGATGGACCTGAGGTTGATTGGGTTATTGATATCAATGGAACTTATATCCCCATTGAGGTTAAGTGGACATCTACTCCTAACAATAGAGATGCTAAGCATTTAATAACTTTTATGGATGAATATAAATCTACTCAAGGTTTTATTATCTGCCAAACCCCTAATCCTATCCTGATAAACGATCAGATCACAGCTATTAATTGGCAAGCACTCCGAAACTTAGAATTTTTAAATTTGGTTTAAATAAAGTAAATTTATAACATTTTCATTGCGCTTTGAGGTGGTGCACTAAATCTTGTAACGAAATTTTACCTAATGCTTGAAATACCTCCAGTAAACTAACTGTCGCCATGACTTTTGTAATGGACTGAAAATCAAAAAAAGTATCTTTAGTGACTGGTGCTAGTGAAGACCTATGAACAACTCCAAAAGATTCACAAAAATACGTCTTATCTATAGTACCACCGACAACAACGGCACCCACAGCTGGGGTCTTTTGAAAGACAATATTCATTAATTCAGGAATTTCACGCTTAGAATTGTTACTTATGACTTGCTTCATCGATACACCTCAAACGTAATAATTGAAAACTTAAGAAGAATAAAGTGGAAGAATAACTTTGTATAGAGGACATATTGTCAAGTGTCTAAAGTACCCCTCTCAATTTTCGGTTAATACCGTGTCTACCTACCATTTCATCGATGAAATAAACCAATCAAATTAGAGAAAAGGCATTAAAATTACCCTTGAATATAGAAAATGACTCTGATTTAATTTCAATCAACATGTAAATTAGGAGTTATTATGCTTTCTTTCTTTTTTTCGTTCTTTCTTTCAGTAAGTTATTCCAAAACTAATACATTAGTTGAAGTGACACAATGCTTAGACGGTTTAGCTGGCGAGAAGGGGGTCACAGAATCTGTTTGTGGAGGGTCTATTGGAATTAGGGGCATCTGGACACCGCCTTCTATGAAGGAAGTAAAATATAAAGGAATGGATGGTTATTTTAGATTTCAAAAAAATATGCCAATAGAATTTATAGGTGTTAATCCACTAGATTTAATTGAATATTTGAAAGATAAAAAAAATATAAAAGATGGTTTTAAGTGTTCTATTGAGCATAATATGGTTCTTGAAAATGGCAATCTACAGAAGAGGCATTTTTTTGTTAATTATTCTTCTAACGAGTTGTCTGGGACCAACAATAGCTCTGGGTACTCAAGAGGATATATGAGTTTTGGTAATGATGCTGATAAGCCAAAAGTACGTTGTCCTGGAGCCCTTCTAAAAGTACTAAGTAGTGAAGAGGTGACGAAGTCAGCTTTGGAATATATGAAGGAAACAACATTAAGCACCATTGAGTCTATAAAAGGATTTATTTTAAGCAATAGTTCATCAAAATCGAAAACGAACTCTTTTTCTAATCGTGAGTGTAAAGATAGAATATCTGAAATGAAAACATTTTTGAATGATATACTAAAAAGATTAAAAAATTGTAAAGCTTATCAAGCAAAAGAGTCGGAAGTAAAAAATGAAATTTTAGCACTTATAGAATTAATTCTTAATACTGAAGTGGAATTAGCACGACCGAAAAATAATTCTAGCCAGAAGTTGGAAGCTGAAGAGGAAGAAAATCTACCAAAGTGAGCAAAAGAGTTAGTTACCGCTGGGAATAAGGAAAACTAAGCTGTATTTGAGTTACTTCATCGATGAAATAGAACTAACGCTAACATCGTTAATTATTAAGAGCGCCAGCATCGATCCATTGTAAGAGAAACATTTTCTCTTGAGCGCTCAACTGGGGAGCATTGGCAGGTGGCATCGTGTTGTTGTTGACTCGACTTCTTAGATCATTATTCATAATAGCACCGGAAACACTGGCATAGCTATCAAGCTTTACCCCGCGATTGGTGTGACAGGTAAAACATTTATTTAAAAAGACATTGATTCTTAATGATGTAAAATTTGGAGCTAAAGGCGTGGTGATAATTCCTCCGCCTGTTGGGCTATCGGCCTTGTTAAAATTAGTAATCCAATCTTTGAGTAAACTCATCTCGGCCACCTAGGGGCTGGTGGCGGAGAAAGAGGAAATCTTCTAAATTATTGAAATCAGCTTGATCTTAATTTTACACCTACCAAATCCTACCATACGATCACGAATCTTTTCTTACATTCATATATTTTTAGTAAATGAAATCAATAATCA
>Ga0154020_10010264_pt1 | contig 10719 bp, 7 predicted proteins | sample Klosneuvirus_201_FD_109709 | JGI IMG/M metagenome (GOLD analysis project Ga0154020, IMG submission 109709) | Active sludge microbial communities from wastewater, Klosterneuburg, Austria - Klosneuvirus_20160825_MG | ecosystem: Engineered > WWTP > Aerobic digester > Activated sludge | place...
CCGCCAACCAGCACGTGAGCTTCGCGATCAGCCCGAACAGCGCGCGCGTCGTCTATGTGGTGGATCAGGACACGCCGGGCAAGGCGGAGCTCTACAGCGTCCCGATCGCTGGCGGCGTGGTGACCAAGCTCAATCCGACCCTGAGCCCGAACCGGGGTGTCCTCAACTTCAAGATCTCCCCGACCAGCGACCGGGTCTTCTTCATCTGCGACCTGATCAACGACAGCATGTTCGAGCTCTTCACCGTTCCCCTTGCCGGGGGAAACTCGATCCGCCTGAACCACCCGCTGCCGTTCGACTACGACGTCGAGGGCTACCAGGCGACGCCGAACGGCCAGACCGTGCTCTACCGCGCCGGCCGGACGGACAGCGGCGACTGGGAGCTCTACAGTGTCGATGCCGACGGCCAGGGGCCAATACCGGTCAAGGTCAATCTCGACCTCACCAATAACGGCGCCGTGGATCCGTACTTCCAGATCAGCCCGAACAGCGCCCAGGTGGTCTACCTGGCGGACGCGACGGTCGACGGACAGTTCGACCTCTACAGCGTGCCGGTCGGCGGTGGAACCTCGACAAAGCTCAACAGCTCGCTGCCCACCGGCGCCTCGGTCGGCAACGACTTCCTGATCAACGCCAATAGCTCCCGGGTGGTCTACCGGGCCGACCAGACAGCGTTGAACGTCTTCCAGCTCTACAGCGTGGGGCTCGATGGTCAGGGCGCGACGCTGCTCAACGGCCCCTTGCTCAGCACCGAAGACGTCTCGACAGGCTTTCGGATCAGCGCCAACAGCGCCAAGGTGGTCTATCGCTCTGACGAGCGCGTGAACGACGTGATCGAGCTCTGGAGCGTGCCGATCGCTGGTGGTACACCGACCCGGCTCAACGGCGAGCTCGTGGATCCGGGTGGCGATGTGCTCGACTATGCGCTCAGCCCCGACAGCGCGCGCGTCGTCTACCGTGCCGACCAGAATGTCGACGCGCTCAACGAGCTCTGGAGCGTGCCGATCGGCGGCGGCATCGCCACCAAACTCAACCGGACGCTGACCAACGGCGGCGACGTGCAGAACTTTCGCATCAGCGAGAACAGCAACTGGGTGGTCTACGGCGCCGACCAGGATGTCGATACGGTGGACAAGCTCCTGCGGGCGCCGATCGTCGGCGGCACCGTCGAGAACGTGAGTGGCGTGCCGATCCCGGGCGGCGAGGCGGTCGTCGCGGTCGTTCAGGCGCCCGCCTACGCGATCTCTCCGGCCAACAGCTACGACGTGGTCTACGCCGCCGACGAGGACGTCAACGACGAGGTCGAGCTCTACCTCTCCGGCGTCCCCGAGGTGGAGCCGGACGCCTGCACGCCGGACGCCGGGACCCTCTGCCTGCAGAACGACAAGTTCCAGATCAACGTGACCTGGCGGGATTTCACGGACCGCACCGGCATCGGCCGGGCGACGCCGCTCTCCCCACAGTCCGGCGACTTCTGGTTCTTCAACGCCCAGAGCAACGAGCTCATCGTCAAGATCATCGACGGTTGCGGCAGCACCGGCCGCTACTGGGTCTTCTGGCGCGCGCTGTCGAACGTCGAGATGGACCTCGTCATCCGCGACACCGAGACCCTGCAGACGCTGACCTACCACAACCCGCTGGGCTTCAACTCCAACGGTCATCTGGACATCGCCACGATATTTCACTGCGACGGTTCCGGCCCTGCCGCGCAGACCATCGATACCAGCACCGATCTCCCCGCGCCGGGACCTCCGCAGTTGATCGAGCGCCAGGGTCCTCTCCTGAGCCAATCGTGCGTGCCCGACGGCGATCGCTCGATCTGCCTCGGCCACGGGCGCTTCCGCGTCGAGGGAACCTGGAGCGATTTCAGCGGCGGGAGCGGCTACGCCCACCTGATCAAGAAGAACGAGGGTTCGGGCTACGCCTGGTTCTTCAACAGCAACAACTACGAGATGCTGTTCAAGCTCGTCGACGGATGCAGCTTCAACGGCAACACCTGGGTCTCGATCGCCGGACTCACCAACGTCGCCGCGAGCTTGACGATCACCGACACCTGGACCGGGACCATCTACCGCCAGGAGAACCTCCTGGCGGTGGATTTTCCGACCAATCTGGATATCGAGACCAACCTCACCTACTGCGGCCCTGCACCGTTCTGAACGTGCCTCCGAAGCGGCCGGGAGCGCGACCGGCATGAAGTGGATGACGCGCGGCGATGTCGACGGCTTCTTCGGCCTGGCGCTCGACAATCTCGTCCAGTTGCTGGTGATCGACGCGCTCTGCCGCGGGGTGCTGGGCTTCCCCGTGGATCTGGTCTACGGACGGATCCTGCCGGGGGCTGCGGTCTCGCTCCTGGTGGGGAATCTCTACTACGCACGGCAGGCGCTCGCGCTGGCGCGCCGGACCGGACGCACCGACGTCTGCGCCCTGCCGTACGGGATCAATACGGTTTCGCTCTTCGCCTACGTCTTTCTGGTGATGCTGCCGGCGAAGCTCGCCGCGGAGGCCGCTGGTGCGGCCGATCCGGCCACCGTCGCCTGGCAGGCCGGGCTCGTGGCCTGCGTCGGCTCGGGGCTCATCGAGCTCGGCGGCGCGTTGGTCGCGGAGCGGATCCGCAAGTCGACGCCGCGCGCGGCCCTCCTCTCGACGCTCGCCGGCATCGCCCTCACCTTCATCTCGCTCGGCTTCCTGTTCCGCACCTACGCCCGGCCGATCGTCGGGCTCACCACGCTCGCCATCGTCATGTTGGTCTACTTCGGCAGGGTGCGGTTCCGCGGCGGCCTGCCGGGGGGACTCGTCGCCGTCGCGGTCGGCACCGGCCTCGCCTGGGCGGTCGGGATCGCCCCCGTCGGAGCGCTGCCGCAGGGGGCTCTGCAACTGCAGCTGCCGGTGCCGGTCTTCGCCGAGCTCCTGGCGGCGATGCAGGGCGATTGGCTCGTCTATCTCTCCGTCATCCTGCCGATGGGGCTGTTCAACGTCATCGGCTCGATGCAGAACATCGAATCGGCCGAGGCGGCCGGCGACAGCTATCCGACCCGTCCGTCGCTCGCCGTGAACGGTCTCGGAACGCTCGCCGCCGCGCTCTTCGGCTCGTGCTTTCCGACCACGATCTACATCGGCCATCCGGGCTGGAAGGCGATGGGGGCCCGGGCCGGCTACTCGATCCTCAACGCCGGCTTCTTCACTCTGGTGTGCTTCTCCGGCACGCTCGCTTGGATCGCCTGGGCGGTGCCGATCGACGCCGGCATGGCGATCGTCCTGTGGATCGGCATCGTCATTACCGCCCAGGCGTTCCAGGCCACGCCGCGGAACCACGCCCCGGCGGTGGTCGTGGGGCTCCTCCCCGGAGTCGCCGCGTGGGGGGCCCTGCAGTTGAAGAACGGTTTGCGCGCCGCCGGAGTCGGTATGCCCGGCGGTCCGCCGTTCGGCGAACAGCTGATCGCTTCGTTCCTGGGCTCGGATACCTGGGCGCACGGCGCCTTCGCGCTCGACCAGGGGTTCATCCTGACGGCGATGATCCTCTCCGCCGCCACGGTCGCGATCATCGAACGCCGCTTCGCGCTCGCCGCCCTTTGGTGCGGCATCGCCGCAGCGCTATCGGCGGTGGGACTCCTGCACTCCTATCGCTTCGCCGCCTCCGACACCGTGGTCTCGCTCACCCCCGCGTGGCCCTGGGTGGGCGGCTACGCGATCATGGCTTTCGTCTTCCTTCTCGCCCGCTGGCTCACCGTCCCCGACGCCACCGCCTCCGGGCACTGACCTGCTCGCGATCGGCGGGCGGCAGGCTCCGGCCGCCAGGCACCGGCGCTGGCGCTAGGGCGACGTTCCCGCCAACGGCTCGCGCGGCTCCCGATGCCGGTCGACCCACCAGCCGAAGAGGACGAAGAGCCACATCGCCTCGGCGCTCCACGCCACGACCTGCGGCGAGGGCGGCAGCGGGCCGACGAGGCTGGCGCCGTAGAGGACGACCAGCAGGGCGAGCAGGACCGCGAGCCCGAGCGCGCCGATCCGGTCGCGCGCCCGGGTCGAGCGCAGGTAGATCGCCGCGCCCGCGGCGAGCAACAGCAGCTCGACGGCGACGGTCGCAGGGAGCGAGCGCCAGAGTCCGAGCCCCAGCCGCGTCTCCCCGGTGAGGGTCACCGGCATGTCCGGGATGTGCGAGGCGACGTCGAGCAGCCAATGACTCACCACCACGGCCACCACCATGCCGGCGTCGAGGCGCCGCCCTCGGCGCAGAAGGACGACCAGCGCGGCGAGCAGAACCCCCCAGGCGACGAGCGCCACGAGGCTGTGCGACCAGGGATAGGAGACGAACCGGAGCGGGTTCACCGCGGTCGCGCCGGGCACGATCTCCAGCTTCTCCACTCCGGCGAGAACCAGGTTCGGCCACAGGAGGTCGGCGAACTGCGCCGCCGCGAAGAGGAGGCCCAGCGACAGCGCCGGCGTCGCGCGCTTCGCCGCCAGACCGACTGCAAAGTGCCCAAGGAACATCCGGCGGACTCTAACCGCGCGCCGCTTGCGACGGAAGAGCCGTCCGCCTAGGCTGTGGATCATGGAGCGCGAGCCCGTGGAAGGCCGCGAGGTCGAGGTCGCACGGGGCCAGCGCGTCGCCGCGCGGCTCTTTCGGCCCGCGGGCGCCTGCCGGGGGGCCGTCCTCTTCGTGCCCGCCATGGGCGTCGCGCAGGCCTTCTATGCGCCGCTCGCCAAGTGGCTGGCCGGAGAGGGATTCCTCGCCCTCACGTTCGACTACCGGGGGATGGGATTGTCCCGCCCGCCCGCGCACCGGCGCTCGTTGCGCGGCTACGAGGTCGGCCTCCTGGACTGGGCGCGCGAGGATTGCGCGGTGATGGTCGAGCTCGCCCTCGCCGAGACACCGGGAAAGGAGCTCTTCTGGCTGGGCCACAGCCTCGGCGGCCAGATCCTGCCGTTCGTGCCGAACCGCGAGGCGGTCGCCAGGATCATCACGGTCGCCAGCGGCAGCGGCTACTGGCTGGAGAACTCGCCGCGCCTGCGCCGCTTCGCGGGGCTCCTCTGGTACGGCGTCGTGCCGGCCTCGATGGCTCTCTTCGGCTACTTTCCCGGCAAACGGCTGCGAATGGTGGGCGACTTGCCGCATGGCGTCATGGCGCAATGGCGCCGCTGGTGTCTGCATCCCGAGTACGCGGTCGGCGTCGAAGGCGAGCTCGCCCGCCGGCTCTACGAAGGGGTTACCCAGCCGATCGTCTCGTTTTCGTTCACCGACGACGACTTCATGTCGGCCCGCAACACCGAGTCGCTGCACGCCTTCTATGCCGGCGCGCCACGCACCATGAAGCGCTTCGCTCCGGCCGACCTCGGCCTCCGCCGGGTCGGGCACTTCGGGTTCTTTCGTCCGGAGGTCGCCGAGTCGATCTGGCGCCCCCACCTGCTGCCGGAGCTCGCCGCGCGTTAGCCGCGCAAAGGCATTGGCTCAGGCCAGGTTGTGGAAGACGCGCTGGACGTCGTCGTCCTGTTCGAGGACGTCGACGAGCTTCAGGACCTCGTTGGCTTCCTTCTCGGAGAGCTCGACGGTGGTGTTCGGGATGTACTCCGACTCGGCCGAGATCGGCGTGATCTTGCGGTCTTCGAGCGCCTTCTGCAGCAGGCCGAAGTCGTTGAAAGCGCAGCGGATGACCAGCTGCGGCTCGCCCTTGTCGGAGACCGACTCCCCCATCTCTTCGAGGCCGTGATCGATGAGCTCGAGCTCGAGCGATTCCTGGTCGATCCCCTCCGGATGGAGGCGGAAGACACCCACGCGCTTGAACTGGAAGGCGACGCTGCCAGTGTTGCCGAGGTTGCCGCCCCCCTTGTTGAAGTGCGTGCGCAGATTGGGCACCGTCCGCGAGGTGTTGTCGGTCGCGGTCTCGATCATTACGGCGACACCGTGCGGGCCGTAACCCTCGTAGAGAACCTCCGCGTAGTCGACGGCGCCCTGCCCCGACGCCTTCTTGATCGCCGACTCGACCTTGTCCTTCGGCATGTTCACGGCGCGGGCGTTCTGCAGCACGCGCCGCAGCAGAGGGTTGTATTCGAGATTCGGCCCCCCCGCCTTGACGGCGATGGCAATCTCCTTGCCGATGCGCGCGAACGCCTTGGCCATCTTGTCCCAGCGGGCGAACATGACGTGCTTGCGAGTCTCGAATATGCGTCCCATGGTCTCTCGCGAAAAGTCGAAGCGTGAGGTGAATGAGGCCCGTCGGGCCGATCGCGGCAGGCCGCGGATCGGCACGGAACGGTGTAGCGCAGGGGCTACCGGAATTCCAACTCTAGCCCGGGGACGGCGGTCCGGTAAAGCCGGGCCGGGCTGTCCCCCTTTTCTGTCGCTTCACGTTCTTACATCCAGAAGCCGGAAACTGCAGGCCGCAACTCGGTACAGGGACGACGCCGGAGGGGTGCTTCGGCGCGCCCGCCTGGAAAGGGATGCGGCCGGTTCTTATCAAGGAGGAGCACAGATGGGCACTCTCGGAATGATCCTCTCGGTCGTGGGTGGCATCGGCGCGTTGATCTTCGCCATCCAGATCCTGATCCTGGCGTTCAAAACCAGCCTCGGCTGGGGCCTCGCGAGCCTGCTGCTTCCATTCGCGATCTTCGTCTACATCGCCAAGAACTGGGCAGCCTGCAAGACCCCGTTCATGCGTTGGCTGATGTGCTTCGTCGTAGCCTGCATCGGCAGCGCTCTGAGCTTCTACGGCGCTATCTCCGGAGCGATGGCCACCGGCGTCCAGCCCTGAGCGGAGAGCGGACTCCGCAAGCGCATCCTCGGAGCGGCTAGAAGCCGTTCACCGTGCGACTCTGCTCGCGCAGGAAGTTCAACAGGTAGTCGGGGCCGAGCGCCGCGGGACCGGGCGCTCCGCTCGCTTTCCAGCCCCCGAATGGGTTGATCCCCGGCCAGGCGCCGGTCGTCGCGCCGCTGCGCCGGTTGACATAGACCACGCCGGCCTCGATGCGGTCGAGGAAATACCGCTTCTCCTGCTCGTCGGTGGTGAACAGGCCGGCGGTGAGTCCGTAGGGGACGGCGTTGGCGCGCGCGATCCCCTCGGCCAGGTCCTCCACCTCCTGAAAGAGCAGGATGGGCAGGAACATCTCCTCGGCAAAGTACGGATGATCGGCATCGGGCAGGTGGGCAATCGTCGGCGCGACGTAGAAGCCGTGGGCGAGCGCTCCCTGGTCGAGCACGGTCCCGCCGCAGGCGATCTCTCCACCGCTCGCGACGATGCCCTCGATGTAGGTGCGGTAGCTCGCCACCGCACTCTCCCGGATTACCGGTCCGAGCGCCGGGTCGCTGCTCGCCGGATCGCCCACCGCCAGGGCGCGCGTGCGGGCGAGCAGCCGCGCGAGAAAATCCCGGCCGACCGAGCGCTCGACGTAGACCCGTGAACAGGCGCTGCATTTCTGCCCGCCGAAGCCGAAGGCCGACCGGACGACGCCCTCCGCGGCGGCGTCGAGATCAGCCGTGGCGGTCACCAGACAGGCGTTCTTGCCGCCCATCTCGACCACTACCGGGCGCGGACCGTCACTGCCTTCGAGCGCGGTGCCCACGATCCGCATACCCACTTCCGACGAGCCGGTGAAGGCCACACCGGCGATGCGCGCGTCGGCGAGCAGAGCTGCGCCGATCGTGGCGCCTGGACCGTGCACGAGCTGCAACGCGTCGCGCGGCACTCCTGCCGCCCAGAACGCCTCGCAGAGGAGCTCGCCGGTGACCGGCGCGTCGATGGCAGGCTTGAAGACCACCGTGTTCCCGCCCAGCAGAGCGCCGGCGATCATTCCGGCGGCGAGCGCCGATGGGAAATTGAACGGCGAGACGACCGCCCAGACACCGTAGGGCAGCAGGATGCTCTCCGTCGTCTCCGCCGGGCTCATGCGGGCGAGCGGACGCCGGTAGCCGCGATGGAACTCCAGCCGCTCGGCGTAGTAGCGCAACAGGTCGGCCGACTCCTCCACCTCCGCCATCGCCTCGAGGCGGGTCTTGCCGACCTCGTAGACCATCCAGGCCGCGAGCTCGAGGTTGCGGGCGGCGATGCGCTCCGCAGCATCGCGCACGATCTCGACGCGGCGCTCCCAGGAGAGCGCCCGCCAGCGCGGAAAGGCGGAGCGGGCGAAGCCGACGGCCGACCCGACCTCTCCCGGCGTCGCAATCGCAACCTCGGCCACCACCAGCCGGGTGTCGATCGGCGACACGACGCGGTGCTCCGGCAGGCCCTCGACCGGTCCTTCACCGACGTTGCCGCCGAGGGCGAGCGGAAATCGCTTCCGGATGCGCGCCAGCTCGCGGTCGAAGGTGACCCGGAATTCCGGGTCGGCGGCGGTCGAGGTGTAGGTGATGCGGCGGGCTTCGCTCATGTCATCTCCTCCAGGGTGCCGCCCAGGCGGCGGACGATCTCCTCGAGCTCGTCTTCGCTGGCGGTGAACGGCGGCGCGACGATGACCAGATCGCCGTTCGTGCCATCGACGTTACCGACATTCGGCCAGACGATCAGCCCGTTGGCGAAGGCGCGCTCGGTGAAGCGCTCGGCGAAGCGCAGGGCGCGATCGAACGGCCGCCTCGTCGTCCGGTCGGCGACGAACTCGAGCGCGGCGAGGAACCCCTTGCCGCGAACGTCCCCGACCACAGGATACTCGCGCAGGCGCGCCAGCGCGCCGAAGAAAGGAGCCTCGAGCCGCGCGACGCGCTCGACGAGGCGCTCCGCGACGAGAGCGCGCAGCGTCGCGAGCCCCGCTGCGCAAAGCGCCGGCTGATGCGAGTAGGTCTGGGCGTGATTGAAGGCGCCACTGCCCGCCGCCAGCCGTTCGACCAGGGGACGTCGCGCGACGACCGCCGAAAGCGGCAGCGCTCCGGCGTTCAGTCCTTTGCCGAGCACGAGGATGTCAGGTACGAGAGCGAAGTGCTCGCAGGCGAAGAGGCGCCCTGTCCGCCCCATGCCGCAGAGCACCTCGTCGGCGATCAGCACGATGTCGTGACGACGGCAGATTTCCGCGACAGCATCCCAGTAAGCCCGCGACGGCACGGTCGCGCCCGAGGAGGAGCCGCCGATCGGCTCGGCGATGAAGGCGGCGACGGTGGCGGGCCCCTGGTGCAGGATCTCGGCCTCGAGCGCCGCGCCCGTCGCTCCGGGACCCAGCGGATCACGGTAGAGATCGGGCGCCGGAATCCGCGGCAGATCGAGCAGCAGCGGTCCGTAGATCGTCCGGTAGTGCTCGCGCCCGGAAAGCGCCAGCGCCGCGAGGGTGTTGCCGTGGTACGACGGCACGCGCGAGATGATCTTCCACTTCTCCGGCCGGCCCGCTTCGACCTGAACCTGCCGCGCCAGCTTCACCGCCGCTTCGACCGCCTCGGAGCCGCTGGCGAGAAAGTAGGCGAAGTCGAGATCGCCCGGTGTCCGGGAGCAGAGCTCGGCCGCCAGCGCCTCGACCGCGGCATGGGTGAACTGGGTGCCGTTGATGTAACCGAGGCCGCGGATCTCCGCCGCCACCGCCTCGGCGATCTCGCCGGCGAGCGGCCCGCCGTGCCCGAGGTTGGCGACCGCCGCGCCCCCGGAAGCGTCCAGCCAGCGGCGGCCGCGATCATCCTCGATCCAGGAGCCCTCGGCGCGCACCGCCAGGGGATAGTCGTGCCGCAGCTTGCGGTAGAAGACGGCGCTGTCGGGGAAGCGATGCGGCACCGGCGACCTCCTAGAAGGGACCCCAACGCATCGCCTGGGCGATGAGCAGGAAGCCCAGCCCGAGGAGAAGCCAGATCACCTGCAGCGGCCAGAGAAACTTTGCCCAGCGCGTCCACGGCACGCCGATGAGCGCCAGGCCTGCCATGAAGTAGCCTTGCGTCGGCGTGAAAATGTTCGAGAAGCCGTCGCCAAACTGATAGGCGAGGACGCTGGTCTGCCGCGTGACGCCGGTGAGATCGGCGAGCGGCGTCAGGATCGGCAGCGACAGCGCCGCCTGGCCGCTCCCCGACGGCACGATGTACGACAGCACGATCTGCACGACGTAGATTCCGGCCACCGTCGCCCCTTGCGGCAGTCCGCGCACCGTCTCTGCCATGGCATGCAGGATGCCGTCGGTGACCCGCGCGGCGTCGAAGATGACCAGCACGCCGCGCGCCAGGCCGACCACCAACGCCGCGCTGGCGAAGCCGGAAGCCCCCTTGAGGAACTCTTCCGCCGTGCCGTCGCCACCAAGGCCGCCGACCAGTCCACCGAGCAGCCCGACGGCGATGAACAGCCCCGAGAGCTCGAGCAGGCCCCACTCCCAGCGCAAGCAGCCGACGGCGAGCAGGACGAAGGCTGCCAACAGGATGACGAGCACGCCCGCCTGCCGGCGGCCGAGGCCGACCGCCACCGGGGCGTCGGAAACGGCTGGTGCGATGGCGATGCGGTGCCGCCGCGCGTACCACGAGACGTAGACGATGGTCACCGTCGTCAGGACGAACCAGACGATGAGGCGGTAGCCCATCCCCGAGAACAGCGGCAGCCCGGCGATCGCCTGGCCGACGCCGACCGTGAACGGGTTCATGAAAGCGCCCGAGAATCCCGCCCCGGCACCGACCAGGGCGATGGCGCCCCCGACCACTTCGTCGTACCCCAGCCGTCGCGCGAGCAGCACGAGGCCGGGAAGGAAGGGCAGGGTCTCCTCCGCCATGCCGATCGTCCCACCGCCGACCGCGAACAGGAACATGAGCGCCGGCAGGATGATCTCGCCGCGCCC
>Ga0154020_10010267_pt1 | contig 10718 bp, 22 predicted proteins | sample Klosneuvirus_201_FD_109709 | JGI IMG/M metagenome (GOLD analysis project Ga0154020, IMG submission 109709) | Active sludge microbial communities from wastewater, Klosterneuburg, Austria - Klosneuvirus_20160825_MG | ecosystem: Engineered > WWTP > Aerobic digester > Activated sludge | place...
AAGTCTTCTCTTTAAAACGCACCTCAACCCAAAAAGAAATGCGTGGGTTAACGCTACCATTGATATGTTGGAGAAAGAAAATGTTTAATAATGAACCTGCCTTTGCTGGCATCGTATGCATTCAACATGGCAAAGTAGATATTGATTATCTTAACTACAAAGCCCAAATGATGGATGCTAATTCACGCTGGAAATGCCCAAAATGTGGGCAGGTCTGTGAGTTCGATGACGACCGTTACGAAGAGCTTCATCCTGAAGAGGCGTAAGCCTCTTTAGTTCTTTTTCCCCTTTTGCCAAACAATGCCTAACGATATAACTTGGAGGTGAAATGTAGATACGTGCGTCACGAAGACCGTGCTTAAGGGTATAGAGAAAAAACCCCCTCTTTTCACGTTAACACTCAAACAAAACGGGTTTAAATGCACCCATCAATGCATCCGAAAGATGCTGTCATATCCCTCAGTTAAGTCTGGGATAGATGTTGAATAGGTGGTATTTGACCCTTTGTGAAGGGAATATAATACCACCACTTACAACATTTATAGGAGATAGGTAATGAACTGCCGTTACTGCAAAAAACCCATCATCTTGATTCCCTCTGCTGAAGAGAGAGCCAAGAAAACAGGAGGCAAGCCTTCTGATTACACTCGATTGTTCACCTCACATTCCCAGTGTCTGGTAGAGGCCAGATCCAGAGATGCAAGAACTCTTCTTAACAACATAAATTGGGGTAATCATGAAACTTGATATTACTGTGGTCAATAAGCACCACAAAGAATCAGGTGAATACATTGGCCGTGGGTCACCACTGGGGAATCCTTATCGGCTCTCTGATGGTGAGCCTCGTGGTGCAACGCTAGTACGTTATTCACGATACCTTCACGTAAAGATTAGAGAGCAAGATCCAGCAATATGTAATGAGCTGAATCGTTTAGCTCAATTAGCAATGAAAGGGCCACTCAAGCTTCAATGCTTCTGTGCGCCTCATCCATGCCATGGTGATGTAGTCAAAGACATATTATTAGCTGCATTAATTCAACCAACTGAGTGAGGTACCAACATGCCATTCATGGCGTTAGTAAATGTAAGAGAAGATGGTGATGGCGATGTAATCATGGCCATTAACACCGATGTAATTGATTCAAAAATTGCTGATGGGCTTATGCGTATGATTGCCCTGAAAGCACCAGATAACATCAAGATGATCACTGTTGAAGTTTTAACCAGTGTCATTGATGGTCAAACTCTGCTGGAGCAATCTAGTAAATAGTCTCCTCCGAACGTGCCACGGGGTGGCACGTTCTCCCTCGCTTTTGTTGTTATAACCCAAAAGGAAATACTATGAAATTGTTAGTAGCAATTTGCTTACTGATGTTTACATCAATGAGCCATGCAATGGATACCTACTGTTTTCAAAACCTAGGTGGTGGTGTTACCCACCTCCTTCCACAATGGAATGTCCTCTCTATAACCAATACTTCGCAATTGCGTGTTGGTAAATGGACTACAGATAGTGTTGACACTGTACTTATCAAATGGCCAGACGGAAATGTAACTACAGTTCCCGTCAGCAATTTACAAAAATGCACCCTTTAGTGCATTTATCCCCAGTTTATTAACCCGCCAAAGGAACATCCCATGAAAAATCACGGAGTAATAATCATGCTCTCTTTTATATGTGTCATTTTGCTTATGTCCGTATCTGGGGGTTATTTCCAGAAACAAGATCTTCAAGCAAAAGTTGATCTGCTTGAAATGCAGATTGAAAACATCCGTCAGGCTGAAGAAGCTGATGCCTTCCTACAATGCACAGAGGAAGACCGATGGATTCCTATGCAACATTTCCCAGAGCTATCAGTAGCGTGTCCGGGGTATGAAAATGACTGAGCCATTATTACCTCGCAAGAGGATGGTATTTGTATTCGGCAGCAATGAAGCCGGTATACATGGAGCAGGTGCAGCCAAATTCGCTTATAAGAAGATGGGTGCACGTTTCGGTAAGTCTTATGGGCATCATGGTGATTCATTCGCCATACCGACCAAGGATGAGTACATCGAAACACTGCCCATGGAACGCATCAAGCAATATGTAGGTGGCTTCTTGGCGTATGCCAAGGGCCATCGTAAGGTCATCTTTCAGGTGACTCGTATTGGGTGTGGTTTAGCTGGCCTATCTGATAAAGATATGGCTGAGTTATTCAAGACAGCTCCCCCTAATTGCCACTTCGATGAAGTATGGCGTGAGCATCTAGGAGAGGCATTCACCTATTGGGGGACGTTCTAATGTCTGAACCAAAGAAAATACCACTCTGTCCTTACTGTAAATCAAGTTCAGTCACTTTCGATACCATCACTGTGTGGAATGTTGAAAGACAAGACTGGGATCACAACGATTACCTAGACTCTGGCAATTGCCTAGAGTGTGGGGAAACACTCAAAAACTTTAAATGGGAGACGCTCAATGAAGCACCAGAAAGTGAAGAAGTACATGGGGCACCGTTATGAACTTCGCACAGAGAGTGCAACGGTTCCAATAAGCTTTATAACGCGGGAAGAAGTTAAAGCCTACCTTGATAGGATGGAGGTTAAAAATCCATTCTTCCACAGCTTACTTAAAGTCTTCTATGTAGAAGTATTTTATGAAGAGGAACAAACTGATGTCTAATTCAACAAAGATCCAAGAGGAACTTGAAAGACTGTTCTCTAAGAATCAGTTAATACCTCGTATGACAAAGGAATTTAGAGACTGTAAGTCTTTTGATTTCCCTAAATACCTTGATGACTGTGACATTCCATATAAGTTTGGGATGACATTGATAGTCCAAATGGCTCTGCATAAGCGCACCAATTTGCAGACTCTGATAGGACTACTACGTCATACTTGTGATGATAGCCAGCAGGCTGCTGATCTATTGGAAAGAGCCATTACCCATAAGCTTGTTATGTATGATGACCAACTGGAACAGTTCATCGTAATGTTTACTATCTCTGATGAAGTTCAAGCAGAGCTTGACCAGTTTCAGTATCCACTACCTATGGTTGTTAAACCAATGATTGTGGAAAAGAATACTGAGACAGGTTACCTGCTGAACAAAGGCTCTATTATCCTGAAAGATAATCATCATGATAATGATGTGTGCCTTGATCACATTAACCGTGTAAATCGTATTGCATTCACAGTCAATGAAGATACTGCCACGATGATTAAGAATCGTTGGCGTAATCTTGATAAGCCTAAAGAAGGGGAGTCTAAGTCAGATTTTAAGAGGCGGTGTGCTGCCTTCGATAAGTATGATCGTACTGCCCATGCTGTTATCAATCTCATGGTTCAAGTGGGTAACCGCTTCTTCCTAACACATAAATATGACAAACGTGGTCGAGTATATTGCCAAGGTTATCATATCAACTACCAAGGAAATCCGTGGAATAAGGCTGTACTTGAGCTTGTCGATAAGGAGTTAATTGCATGAGCAATGATGTCCGTAATAGCCATGACTTCTACGCTCATAGAGCATTAGTTCTCAAAATGATTCAGCAATCGCTTGAATCTCAGAAAACCAAGAAAAGGAAATAATCATGCGTTGTAGTATCTACAGTACAGGTCTGGTGTGCTGCTCAGTTTGTGCACCTTCAGACATGACAAAGGAACAAGTCATTGCCGAAGTTAATCGACGTAGCCCAACAGGTATCAGTAGTAAATGGGACATTGTTGATTCGCACTTCAGAACTGGCGAAGAAAATGGCTTTACCACAACCTGTGGTGGAGTTGCTACCCGTCATTGGGTACTAACCTGTTAATAACCATCAGACTTCAAGGAGCATGAAATGCAGAAGTTCACAGCCGTAGAATACCTCAAGATTGATATTGCCAATAACTTTGGCTTAGACCAACTTGACTGGGATGATCGTATTGAGTGGTACGACAACAATGAGCATCAAATGGATGCTTTAGTAGCAAAAGCCAAAGAGCCTGCTCTGTTCTATGCTGGCCTAATGGCTATGTACAATGCACAGCAAGGCAATCCCATTGGTTATCCTGTATCACTGGATGCCACTAGCTCAGGGCTTCAGATCCTTGCTGTATTGACGGGTGATCGTCTTGCAGCTGAGATTTGTAATGTCATTGACACGAACCAGCGTAAGGATGCCTACACAGCTATCTATCAACGTATGGTAAGTAAGCTTGGTGAAGGTTCGGTTATCCACCGTGATGACACCAAGCAAGCAATTATGACTGCACTGTTTGGTTCCAAAGCAGTACCCAAGGAAGTCTTCGGAGAAGGAATGTTACTCAAGGTGTTCTATGACACCATGATGGAATCTGCACCAGCAGCTTGGGAAATGAATAAAGGATTCTTAGCCCTCTGGGATGAGAATGCTGTTTCAAATGATTGGGTACTCCCAGATAACTTCCATGTTCAGATCAAAGTAATAGATACAATCAAGGAAGTAGTCCACTTCAGGAATAAGCCATATGACACTTACTATAAGGTCAATCAGCCTATTGCTGAAGGTAGATCATTGGGTGCCAACACTGTCCATTCTATTGATGGCATGGTGGTTCGAGAGTTAACCAGACGATGCGATTACCGTCCTTACGTTGTAAAGAGGGTAGCAAGGTTGGTATTCAACTCATGGGAACCAGTACCTGAAAGTTATCCTGATACCAAGGATAACTTTATGGTGATGACCCTGTGGGAGCATTATCAGAATACCGGGTACCTCTCAGCTCGTATATTGGATCACCTTAATAAAGAGAACTTCTCCATGGTAAATAGGTGTGATATTCAAGAGCTTATCGACAGCCTGCCTGTAAAACCTTTCAAGGTAATAGCAGTGCATGACTGTTTCCGTTGCCTACCCAACTATGCCAATGACCTGCGTGAGCAGTACAACAGGCAGCTTATGTTGATTGGTAAATCCACTCTATTACAGAGTGTGGTTAGCCAAATCTTAGGTAGAACAGTGACCATCGGAAAGCTTGATCCAGACCTCTGGAAAGAGATGATGGTAAGTAACTACGCACTTAGTTAATATGAGGAACCCTTCGGGGTTCCTCTTTTTTTTTAAAGGTCATTCGACATGAACGTGCTAAAGAGTCTTGATGTTGCAGCAACCCCTACATCAGGGGCAGTTGAGCTTACCTATCCTATTGGTGTGGCTCCTTGGCACAATCAAATCGTTATCTCTCGCCAGTCAGCTACAACAGGTACACTCACTTTCACATACACACTGTTTGATGAGGTATATGTGCTAAAAGATGCTGCTGGTTTACCTGTTACCCGTGACCTATCAAGTCTGCCTGATCCTATTTGTTTTGATGGTCTTGTGGCAAGCGTCATCGTGACTTATTCAGGGATCAATGCAGGCTTCTCAGTATCCTTTCTTGGCCAAGATTCTTAATCGGAGGGGGATTGTTATGAACATAACCGCATATACCATTTTTGGTACCCCTATTGGTGGGCAAGGTGGGGGTACATCACCACCATCACCAACCCCTGAACCAGAATTATGGACACGACCTGCTGATTGGTTAGACCTTCCTGAGGTAGTGGACACCGATAGTATCGTTACCTATCTATACCGCGTTTCCCCCGAAACAACGTATACCTCGGTAGAGGCAGCAGGTAACTACACAGTTGATTGGGGTGATGGTGCCGTAGAAAACATTTCGTCAGGGGTTACAGCCCACCATGCGTATGATCTAACGACACTGGACACCAGCAGGACTACCCTTGAATCCGAAGGGTATTTACAGGTAATTGTTACGATTACCCCACAGGCAGGTGCAACTCTTACCAGTATAAACCTAAACAAGAGACACCCTTCCTCTGTTAACCCTTATTACAGCGGAATAACTGACCTGTGTATATCTGGGCCAAGTCTGACTAGCATACTAATTGGGTCAACTGCGTTAGCAACAGATGCTACGAATATAAATCTAGACCTATTTAAGCAGGTGAGGATTCTAAGTAACGTAGCAACTTCTTTTAATTTCGTTCTTGCCCACTGCGAGAAATTAGAGTCAGTACCAGTACTACACACGGCCTCTGCTACCGATGTTTTCGCATTATTCGCCTACGATAAAATGTTAGAAAGGGTATGTGACTTTGACACCTCTGGGGCAATAAATTGTGGCTCGATTTTCTACGAGTGTCATAATCTCAAAGAGGCTCCCAGTCTTAATCTATCCTCGGCTACCGATGTAGTAAACTTTTTCTATAATTGCTACGAGTTAAAGGGGTATCTAAACTACAACATTGCCTCATCTACCTCCATCGCTAACTTTATTTACAACTGTTACAAGGTGCAAGGACTGACCCTTACAAACACGGGCAATGTTACTAGCATATATAGATACGTGGCTGAGTGTAAGGCGTTACGCATACTTAGTCTTGATAATTGCGGCGCAATAACTAACATAGCGGTTCCGTATTCCCGTAACTTTAATGTTGAATCCTTAATTTTAACGGGAATTAAACAGGATGTGGATGCAAGGGATATGCACCTTACAGCAAGTGCCCTTAACGCCTTATACTCCAGCTTAGCTATTCATAATGGAACCGTTCATGTTACGGGCAACCCCGGAGTCTATGAGGATGATCCCACAATCGCTACAGCCAAAGGCTGGACAGTCACAGGATAATTATTATGGCCTTTTATAAGAAAGATGGGGATGTTCTCCTCATTGCACCAAAATTTGTATACGCACCAACAGTTACTTTGTTAGCAGAAGATCAAACTACATACACCTACCCACAAGATGGATGGCATTGGTTTGATACAGAGGAAGAAGCGAGAACGTACTTTGATTTACCAAACCAACCCACTGAATAAAGGTAATTTGATATGACTACTTACAGCGTATATTGGAAAGAAGCTACTAAAGAAATATTGGTACTTGCTGCTGAGGATGAAGGTAATCCTGCATTTGAAGTCTCCATTGGTGAGTTTGAACATGAAGGTGAATTAGATGGTCTTGGTTCTACTGAGAATCATGCAATCTGGCACCATGTTCGTGACGCTTTGAATGCACATTACTTTGCAGTAGGTACTGATAATCCTGTTCCTGATATGACTTTGGTTCGTATCTCCATTAACAGCGTAAAGTACCCACCAGAACCAACTATTACAGTTGGTGATGCAACTGTGTATACCTCTCCCGGTGGTACTGCACAAATTGTTGCAACAGTAAATCCTGTGGATTATCCAAATCAAACATTGATTTATACGTCTAGTAATCCAGCACTTGCGACAGTTTCAAACACAGGGTTGGTAGATTTTGTTCCAGATGGTGAGGGAACAGTTACTGTAACTGTTAGCTCAAGATACTTCACAGCAACCGCAACAGTTGTTATAGAAGCAGCAACTTCTCCATGGTAATACGCTTAGTAATAAACCTACCCCATAAGGGGTAGGTTCTTTTTTGGAGAATAAAATGACTCATAAAATCTGTTTCAAAGCGACAACCAAAGAAATCTCTGTCTTACCTTTAGCCAGTGAAGTTCCTGTTGGTTTTACCAATATTGGTAATTACATTCATGACGCAGAAGGTGATCCTCTTGGATCAGCAGTCAGTCATGTGTTGTACCACCATATCCGTGATGCACTGTATCCCTTGGGGGTACAGGACATGGCATACATTGGTATCACGTTCACAAGTGAAGTTGGTGCTCCACCTATTGTATGCGCGTATCCGCTCGACGCAACACAGACAGATATAGATGCTAACTTTGGCCCCGGCACCGGGGTAACTCCGCTCCCAATCATCGACGGCGGGAAAGGAATCGAGTTTACACCGCAAACAGGGCTAGGAACCACGGAAACTAAGGTACAGTTCAACTCTCCGCTTTCGTACTCCATAGATATTACAGCAGGAAAAAAGGCGCTAGAGCTACTGTTTGACTTCACTTCGTCAGGGCTTGATACAAATAAGGCCACGGCCTATACGAAAACAACTTTCCGTCTTATGGATGACAATAACTATGCAGCATCCTTTTCAGTAAAGCAAAGATACGGCGAGACAATTCTTGCTGTTAGCACACAAGGCTCAGGTGGTGCAGTTGTTACAGAGGCATCTGTAAATTCATCACCAATAAGACTGGGAGTGCTAATTGACGCAGACACCGGCGTTTTTTCTGCCACGTTAAACGGAGTTCCGGTTTCGCTTGTAACTGGTGGGGATGAGTTCGTGCCGGGGATGTATACTTTAACAGTTGTAAATCAGGAGACAGGATCCTCTTATAGTCTTGGCCCTATCGACTCTGACAAGGTTGTCACGATGCACCTGTACACTGACCAGTCCGACATGACCGGAACATATCCTGCTGGCACTACTGACATTTGTGGTAACGCACTGTAATACCCCCTTGATCCCTTTCTTGGGGTCAGTAACCTAAAGAAGACCCCTTAATTGGGGTCTTTTTTTTGCCTAAGGAATATCACTATGCATGATGATGCGATTATTGAAAAAGCTCTGCATATTTTAAAAGGTCGAATGGTTACATCTGATGTAATTATTACTAGCCCAACTAGCACCAAAGATTATTTAACACTCTACCTTGCTGAAAAAAAGGTTGAGTTATTTATGGTGATGTTTCTTACAGCACAACATCACCTTATTGAAGCTGAAGTTCTCTTTGTAGGTACAATTGATAATTGTACGGTCTACCCACGAGAGATCATCAAGAAAGCATTGGAGTACAATGCTGCTGCTGTCATCTTTGCACACAACCATCCCTCTGGTGTTCCTACACCATCAACTGCTGATAGACAGCTTACTGATAGGCTTGTTACTGCACTAGGTACTGTAGACATTCGTGTACTGGATCACTTTGTAATTGGGGGAGATTCCATAAAGAGCTTCGCAGAATTGGGGTATTTGTAATGACACAAGATAGGGCAGAAATCTTTTTAGCAAATTTGCTAAACAATCCCGGTAAGATTTTTTACCTAAAAAAACCAATAGATAATCGGCCAAAGAAACTCAAAAATAAAGAACGTAACCAAATTATGTTGGAGATAGAGACTGCTATAAAGTTAATGGGGCTTCATGCATCTTTCCACCAAAGATATGGTGTCAGACTACTCAAATCTGAATTTGATAAACTCAATCCTACTAAAGATACCAAAAAACAGAAAAGCACACCTGCATTTAAATATATATAAAGGTTAAATATCATGTTCCCTTCTCAAGAAAAGATTGCATCACAGATTCGTCACCTTATTGGTGTTCACATGGAAAGTGAGGCAGAGATTCGTCCTCACTTCTTTTTAACTGGCCCATCTGGATCAGGTAAAAGTTACCTTACAAAGAGTATTGCTGAAGAGTTCAAAGCACCGTACTTTGAAATCAATGCTGCTCAGCTTACAGCTGAAGGCTTGTCTGGTAATTCTCTTTCTAAAGCAATGCGCCCTTTACGGGAGCATTGGAACAAACCTAATGTTATTTTTGTTGATGAGTTTGACAAACTTTTTCAACGTAATGGTGAAACAACTGAGAACTTTCGTAGTCAAGTTCAAGATGAGTTCTTGCATATGCTTGAAGCAAAAAATGCAAGTATCTTTACTGACTATGGTAAGTATGAACCAGTAAGAGTGGATAATTCTTTATTCATTTTTGGTGGTGCTTTCTCTGGTCAACAGATTGATAACCTTCCTGCACTACGTGAAGCAGGCTTGCGTACTGAATTTGTTGGAAGAGTACCTTTGGTATTCTGCACCAAACCCATTACACTTGATGAGTTGAAGGCAGCATTGCCACATACGAAACTCTTTAAAAATTACATCGCAATAACAGGCATTAAGCCTCGTGATGCAATCCGTGAGATCAATAAGATGCTCGCTGAGCAGATTGAACAACTTGATCTTGGTATTCGTATGCTTCATTCCACAATTCACCAATTCTTTATGGGTGATATTAAGTAAAACTTTTGCGCTTGTAGCTCAGCTGGATAGAGCAAGGGTCTTCTACACCTTTGGTCGGGGGTTCGAATCCCTCCAAGCGCACCAATTTACGCCTAACACTTGAAGATGGAGAATGAAGAGGATGGATAGAAAGACAGAGAATCAACTGAGGCAAGAAATAGCCGAAGTGTGGGCCTTGCTAGATGCCGAGCGAGCAGGACGGGCCGCACTGATACGCAGGATTGAGCAAGAAGAACAGTCCGTGCCGGTGGAAGTGTTTGATTCCCGCTGCAACTACGCATCATTTGCAGGCCGCGTTTGTAACAAGTGCGGACGCATCCACGATGGCGGCAAGTCCGTTGCTGAAGGCGACAGAATAATGATCGACAAGATGCAGGAAGAGTTTGAGAAGTGGGCGAGCGGAAAAGGGCTTATCTTAAGGAAGGCAACGTCTGGCAAACAATTCTACTATCTTTTTGAAGATACTGATTACGCTTGGCAGGCATGGCAAGCCGCCCGGACGGTGCCGGAGGGTTATGCGGTTGTACCAAAAAACATCCACCCATTGTACAGCAGTGGCTGTGAAAAAGTTATGCAGCTACTTGCGAATTGCCCAAGTGCGTCAAGATTCGATAACCCGCAGGACTACTACCAATACTGGTGGGAGCTACTGCTATCCGCCGCACCGAAGAAGGAGGGGAGTGATGGAGAAGTTCAGACGCAAGTTGATAATCCAAAGGATTGAGGAACGTTGTGTCATTGAGTTCACCGGTTATTTCCACAAAGGACAACCAAGCCCCTGCCACCTGTGG
>Ga0154020_10010268_pt1 | contig 10718 bp, 8 predicted proteins | sample Klosneuvirus_201_FD_109709 | JGI IMG/M metagenome (GOLD analysis project Ga0154020, IMG submission 109709) | Active sludge microbial communities from wastewater, Klosterneuburg, Austria - Klosneuvirus_20160825_MG | ecosystem: Engineered > WWTP > Aerobic digester > Activated sludge | place...
CCTCATTTAAATGGAAAGGTGAGTTTAAGGACAAGCAACTTCAGCCAGGCGTTTTTGTGTATATAGCAGAGATCTATTTTAAAGATGCTTCAGCACCGGTGATCAGACGGGGAGATGTAACGTTGATTTGGTAAATTTTGCTTACCGAAGGTTAAGCTACTGTAGTCATACCAGCACCACATTCACCTACTGGAAATAGTGCGCGGTGGCCATGGAAGAAACTTGCTTGTCCTTCTTTTATACTCCGCAAATTCGGGATTCTCTTCCATTTTTATTTCAAGCATTGGAATTCCTGATACGTATAAGATCAAAAAGGTGATGGTGAGCGGGCCTACAATAGTAAATAGACCATTCGGAACCGAGAGCGAGATAAGCCAAATACCCCACCAAAGCGCGACTTCACCAAAATAATTGGGATGCCGCGTATATGCCCAGAGTCCATGTTGCATTAGCTTGCCCTTGTTCGCTGGATCTTTAGTGAACCTTGCAAGCTGGGTATCACCAACTGCCTCAAAATAGAATCCAATAAGCCAAACCGAAAGGCCCATATAATCGATCAGGCCCAGTGACGTCGCTGAATTTTTATTTATCAAAAGCACCGGCAAGACAATAATAAACAGTAGCGCACCTTGTAAAAGATAAACTTGAAGGTATGATCGTAGATAAAACGACTTGCCCCATTCCTTGCGCCACTTTTGATATCGATAATCTTCCGCTTTGCCTTTATTTCGACCGTAAATATGCCAGGCCAGACGCAAGCCCCATGTACTGACGAGAAGACAGACCATTAGCTCCCGCTGTCCGGTGGCACCTGAAAGATAAAAAGATACCCACGCCAGAAGAACAAATCCCAGGCCCCACGCCACATCGGCAACATCATTTCTCTTTTTTACCAGGGAAATGAGAAACCACAGGCTCATGTATGCGAACAATAGTAAAGCGAGAATCAGATAATACGTCACACCCCAATTTTATCGGCGATAATATATGTCACGATCGAAACAGAAGCTGCAAGCACAGCGCCCCATACCAGGTCGACGATAGTGACGAGAAGTGGCCAATCTTTAGCCACCGCCAGATTTGTCAGATCATACGTGGCATAACAGACGAAGCCAAAGAGTGCGCCATAGAGAAGGGCATGCGTACGCGATCCTTTTTCCATAGCGGGCGTTATAACAAACACCACCAGGCCAACGATGAAAATCAGATAGAAAATAATGGCGGCGGTCCAGTTAACATCGGGTTTCATCAATTCCCCAATCTGAGCGCGATAAAAATTCTTAGCGACCAATCCAAGCCAGATCATATCAATGGCAAAGAAAACCGGCAAGGCGATGGCAAAAAGTTTTAGAAACATATTTTTATGTGATTGGGACACTGTGGATTGTAAACGAGTAACCAATATACCTAAAAAGCGGCTATTCTTTCCATTGAACGGCCACCACTATCTCATTCCTGCGGTCCGTCATCTGGTATGGAGGATCATATCCTAAAAATCTATAGTGCCCAACCGTAGTGATCGAATTTTCTTTTAATAGCGATTGAAGTTTATCTGTATAAAATTTTCGATCCTGATCAGAGGCAAATCCGCCAAATCGGATTGCAGCCACATATTCATCTTCAGTATTTATGATATTGACACCGGGGTCGTTCGGCTTAGGCAAGGTCTTCTCTGTATATTCAGAAGGCATGACAAAACTCATGGTAGAAACAGAATCATTGACATCCATATGTACAGGTGATGTCATGGCAATATTCATATTTTCTTCATTGCCACCAAAAATGTAGCCAGCCAGCTTTTGGAATCCCGGACCCGAAAGCTCATTGTAGGTCTTTGCATCCGAAGTAATCGTTGCGATGACGGCAGAAGGATAAAATCGGATTTCAAAATCTTTATACGCACGAACGACTGTATATTTCTGTTCTTCAGTAGAATCCGTTGACATAATGAGAAAAGATTGAAATAAAACGAATACGACAACCATACCAATGCTTAATTTGATCATGAACTTCATCCGTTTCCTGTTTAAAAAATTTATTAATTAAACAACTTGTTCCCCTTTATTACCTGAACCACCTAATCGTGTTATCAAGCATGAAATCAAGTTCGTAGGTTCCATCGAGACAGCATAATTCTACTTGCGCTTTACCTGTCTTTACACATTAAGTTCCTTCAACAAATAGGTTGTCATTTTGTTGTCTATATTCTCATTTTTGTCAATTGATCAAGTCATTCCGGGGAAGTGGCCTGACCTTTTTTCTTCTTTTTTCACAAATAGCTTAGGAAAGCGACTTGTTACCTATTTCTAATTTCCTGGAATACGAATAGCAAAACCGCCAGCCCTATTCATCTGAGTTACAAGATTTAATTCAGATACGATTTCAGGAAAGTTTTTTAAACCTTTTTAACCATGGACCGTTTTTATGTCCTTCTTAACTTAAAAAAATAATTTAAATGAAACATTCATTCCTGTCATTTTCATTTTTAATGTTGGCATTTTCCGCATTTGCTCAAACTAATGATGTTGTTGATATTGCCATTAGTTCAAAAGACCACACCACGTTGGTCACCGCTGTTAAAGCCGCTGACCTGGTCACGACCCTGAAAGGAAAAGGTCCTTTTACTGTATTTGCCCCTACCAATGCTGCCTTTGGGAAGTTGCCGGCAGGAACAGTAGAGTCACTCCTTAAGCCTGAATCCAAAGCAGCGCTTTCGGGCATTCTTACGTATCATGTAGTTGCCGGTAACCTGGATGCAGCAGCAGTAGTTGCTGCTATCAAAAATGGTAAGGGCAAGGCCGAGCTAACTACTGTAAATGGCGCCAAGCTGACCGCTCGTTTAGATGGTGATAAGGTAATCCTAACGGATGCTAAGGGTGGAAAATCAACAGTAACGGCTACTGACCTAAAAGGAAGCAATGGCGTAGTGCACGTTATTGACACTGTGTTGATGCCAAAATAAATCATTTTCGTTTGAAAACAAAAGGCTCCTCTTACGGGAGCCTTTTGTTTTTTATAAATCTTCCAAACGTAATCCCTGTTTGAGACAACATTTTATTTAAAAGCGTATCTGATATCGGATCAAAGCTTAAGAGCCCATATCAATCGTCAAGGCATTTTGCAGGATGTGATTAACGATTTGATAGGTAGTACATGTGCCCCTAGTTTTTTACAACCGGAATGAGTTTTATAAATCCATTTGCGGTTGTCATCCTGACAAAATACATACCTGAAGGCAGGCTTGCCAAATATATGCGGTAAGGTGCTCCGTCAAGCACTAAAACCTTTTCGCTGATGTGTATTTTGCCCGTATATGCCTTGATACCTGGGGCGAAACCGGGTGATGGTCAGGTGTATATAGAGCAGGCGTATATTTTGCTGATGGTAAGTTGCTAAATCAGGAATTCCTTTGACCTTATCGAAAGATTCTGCCTGATGCCGGTTCTTCTGAGCATCATGTGGTTTGCAGATTTTCTATGGGCGTGATTTTCATTACAAAGGAACCAATCTGCATAATCAATTTGCTAATAGAAACTTTTGTGTAAGCGTTGAATGGCTTGATCTTAGTTGAGCAAAGTAGATGCCTGGCGGCAAATGTTGTAGATCGATTTCAAGATCCGTTTCAATTAGTTGCTTGTCAGAATAAACGATTTGTCCTGCTGTATTAACTATGTTCAGTTGGTTAAGGGAGTGTCCAGTCTCATCTACGCGTATGAAAATAGTTCCGGTCGAAATTGTTGGATAAACGTCAAGGCTTGCCAGGGTATTTTCCTCTTCAGGATATGCCGTGCCAGTGATACAAGTCAATGATGCAGTCCCTGTGAAGCTTAGAGTATATCCAAGCCCGCTGTCAGAAAATTCATTGATCATCAAAATATACTGCTCACCGGCTAATGCATCAATAGGAGCAAGAAAATTGTTGCTACCGGGAGGGCATCCGGGTGGTTCTTCTGCATCTGTATTCCCAGTTGCTAAACCAGTGGCTCCGGTACAATTTATCCACTGCTGGGGAGGCTCAGCGATATTCGCACCCGCTGCCATGCATCTGATTGGGATTTTATCAACACAATCTTCATCACTTCCTGGCTGAAAAACGATAAAATCCAGGTCCTGCCACGCGCTGTCCGGGTAAAGCACAAACGAAAGGATACCGCTTTCCATGACTGTCCATTTCATCCAGATCGAATTATATTCCTGTCCAACACAAGTAATGGCAACACCTAAATCGGTCAAGCCTATCCCGGAACTTGGAATCATATGCAAAGAAGCATTATCACAGATCTCAAGGGCTGTATAACAATCCTTATGCTGGGCATAGAGGCAGGGCATAGAAATAAGAAGAATGGATAGGGTAGAGGAAAAGAAGAATTTATTCATAACCCTGGAATTGAACGTGAGAAATATAGGATGTGTTATAGGACATTATTCTTTCACTAGTTTGAAATTTGTCTGTGTATGGTCACTTGTTATGACTAGCCCTATGTAAATTCCTGGTGAAAGTTTTTCAATATCCAACTCGATTAATTCCTTTGCGAAAAACTCCAATTCCATCTTCTTTCCACCTTCCATCGAATATAATTGAATTTTACCTGACTTGGCAATGTGGTCGTTGAATGCTAATGATGTTTTATTTGTTGTGGCGTTAGGAAAGATCGAAACGTCATTTGGTGGATTTGAAATTTCATGGATTCCGGTACCAAGGGGATTAGAAATCAATGAAGTCCATGTGGTATTGCAATTCAGATCGAAGGTGGCTATAAATATTGAATTATTAGGTTGTGTATAGCTTGTGTCGTTCAGTATAAGGGTGTTTTCAAATTTTCCTGTGAGGTAGATGGTTCCATTTTCTAAAATTTCTACATCTGAAATTTGTCCGTTATTCATCTTGAGAAAACAAAGCGGGTTGCCGGTCGAATCCATTTTGATGAGATAATTCGATTTGCTCATGTCGGCACCTGCAAAAGCATTTAAAGATGAGTTATAATGAAACTCCTCCATGAGCGTATATAAGTAGATGTTATTAGTAGTATCCATCTCATTGCCATAGCATCTCAAGCCGCATCCGCCATTAAAATCGTACAGCCATGCTTCTGTAGCTTCATGATTAACATAGGTGAAAAAATTTACCTCTTCAGGTGAGGCGTTTATGGTAGGAGAAAAATCATCAATAAGTAATGTATCACCCTGGAAATAACCTGAATAGAAAAACTGACCATTTTTCCCAGTCCCAACCTCCCAAATAATATCATACCCTGTGCTGTAGATTCGTTTCATTTTTAAAAGCACACCGTCTGTATCATACTTTATCCAAAATCCATCCCAATCTTCTCTCACGTTCAGTGTGTCCCCCTGATGAATAAAGTTTTGGTTGCAATGTCCAGCTAACACCACATTCCCCGAATCATCTACATCGAGATCAGTTACCGCAATTGACCAGCTATCAATTTTTTGCAACCAACTATTGTAGCCGGAGGAATCAAATTTGGCAACGAAAGGCCTTTTGGTTGGGTAACTACCAGAGATCGTATCAAGGCCGTTAAAATGAAAACTCCCTGTGAACAAACTTGTGGTGTAAATATTATCCTGTGGATCAATGGCGATTGAAACGCCATAGGTATTGGCATTGTGCGATGATAGATTGTACCAGAGTAGATGGCCATCCGGATCAAATTTTGCTATCAAAAACCGATAAAAATCTTCTAAAATGGTGCTTGAATCCAACGCTATGGTCCCCGTTAACAGCGATGCAAGTACCAAGTGATCGGCATGGTCAACTTTGATGTCAAAATAATTTTCATCATCCTGATCAAACAATTTGTACCATATCACACTTCCAGCCGGGTCTAATTTTACCAGGTATGTTTTGGCATTCTCATAGGGGAAACTATTGGTATAGATTGTTGTTGAATCTGAAAAGGTTATCGAATCTTGTACAAGCCCGAGGAGGTAGATGTTTCCTTTCGAATCTGTAGTTATTTTCTCTCCATATGTATTTAGAGCCGAAAATGAACAAACTATAATTAAGAAGAACACTTTTTTCATCAGGAGATTTTTACCTAAGGATGCTCGCAATCAGGTCACCTTTGTTTGGGCCCTTTTACCCAACACCTTCACCCAAATTTACGCATTTCCTTTGATCGCCATCGCTTAGTCTGCCAGGAGATTTGGTCACAAAGACGACATTTTTAATGAGAAAAGACTTGTGAAGTCTTTCCACATTTCAGGCAGTGTTTTCGTGAGTACAATGCCTGGTAAAAAACTTTTCAGTTTTATATCAGGATCAGGAGAAAATGGCCGGACCGCATATCAGGGTGATCAAATGTAAGAAAAGGGAAGGGAAAATAAGGGAGCTTATAATGCTTATGAAGCTTATGTCGCTTATAAGTTTGCGTACTGGCGCCCGGGGCTAATGCCCGCCGGTAGCAGGAACGCCGATTCAGGGCTTATTTTTATTATCAAAATGGATTATACTAATGCATCATCCATGCGTTTCCAGCCATGACTGCACTGCATTCTTGTACTGCTGAAGCAGGCCATCAAATTCAGGGTCCTTATCGGATGAATGGGTCGCAGGTGTATCAAGTGCTTCCTGCAATTTGAGCATGTTAGGTCGGAATACGCCACTATGGTTTTGAAATTGTTTCTCCAGCACCTTACATACTACATCAATATTAAGAATGCTGAGGTCGCCGGAGTAGAGAAAGGACTTGGACAATATAGGGGGTATCTCTTTTGAAATAGAAAGCAATGAAGTATTGATCGATTCGACAAAGCGATCCGGATGATCCACCTGGTTTTGATCCATAAACATATAGACCCAGTAAAAGTCATGGTGCCCATATCCATCATTACGGCTCAGTGTTTTGATCAAATGATCCTCATACTGTGGATCCTTTTTAATTTTTTCAGCAGCCATTTTCCGCACCCACTCATCCTCGTCCTTGACATGCTTTATGAGCGTCTCAAGCGATGTTTCATTTTGAATAGACGCCGTGAGATGTTCCTTTTTCCATTCCGCATCCGATTGTTTGGGAACCTGGATGTTAGCAGATGAAACAATCTTTGGAATCATCAGAATGACTACACCCAGCACGCAGGCCAACACTAATGGGAATTTGTAGAGCGCAGGTGAAAGCGATTCACGCCATTGCGGGTTAAGCAGGATGGCGTAGGGAATCAACATCAGCAAAGGCAACCATGCACTACCGAAATAGACGGGCATGGAGAGCGTTCTGACTATGCCTGTGGTCCGGTCTGTGTTATACTCTGTACTCAGCATCGCGCAAAAAACAACTCCGCCCACCATCCCAAGCCAGAGAAGGCCAATCAAAACCTTCCTTGTTGAAGGGGTGGGGGACAACCAGTCAAAACCACCTCTCGAGGCTACACTGATCGTAAGCAGTAAACTGGTGATCACATAAACTGCAATGATTCCAAACAGGATTAACCCGGAACCTATGAGGTATTCGCCTCTGGCGGTCGTTTTCTGTAAATTCATGAAAGCCATGGCGATGTAGACCAGGGCGGTGAGGATGAAGAGGAGGATAGCAGGCATAGGTTACAGCTTGAAGTATATTATTGATTTAATCAACCAAATATATTGCGATTATGGGCAATTGCCACCTAAAACATTGCCCTATACCTGAATCAGGAAATTCAATCCGCAAATCTGAATCTCATGCGAAACCAACCTTATAATTTCCTCACAAAGATCCGCTGCGACGCCACTTGTCCGACAAACAGCTATAATATCTAACGTATGCTGTACCATTGTACCAATTGCAGCTCCCTCAACACCTGGGATGACACATTAGTGCATCCCCAGAAAATAAGGCAATGATGATGATGGATATAATTGATTTCGTTTTACTATTTTTTTGAAGTTTGAGTAATACCCATATTCATCTCAATCATTGTCAACCGATTATTTATTTCTTCTTTCAACGCTTCATTCTCTTTCTTCAAAGCCTCCAACTGCCTGCTCAGCGCTTGTGTGGCCGACACATTAAGCATTGACACCGCATCGTAGTCCACATTTAGCAAGTCATCTACTTGTTTTCCATACACAAAGATTTTGTCGTGGATGGTTTCATGTACCGAAAAAGTAGTGGGGTCGATGACTGACACTTCTACAAGCTTTTCACCTGTATTTTCTACTATCAGTTTTACCTTATCACCACTTTTAAAACTATGTGGCATGCTGGTCGTAATGATTGTTTTGTTGTTATCTATTTTGGTAGTGCTTGCCACGTCAAATACATTGGGTATAATTCCTGTATTGGTATTTACAGCTTGTGGATATACTTCTTGTAGCTGCTGGGCAATTACTTTCTTTTGTGGTGTAGCACTGTTATTTATTTTATCAATATAGGTGTAATCTGTAATTTGTATTTTGTTTAAAATACAGAGATCGCTTTCAGGATTGGACAGGCCAATCATATTTTTAATCCTTTTATCGCTGGTAGCTACAAAGCCGCCGCCATTTGCCCAAAACCAACCATCGGCCATAATTTTTATGTCGTTACTTACAGAAATATCTTGAACAATATTTACTCCAGTAATTGAATGAAAATATGCTCTTTCTAAAGTCGGGGTACTATACCCTGTGCCAGCTACGTGAAGCGGTGCCAAAGGCGTAAGCGTGCCGATACCCACATATCCTCTGGCTTGAATCATCATTTTGATTTGACTAAGATTATTTGGAGCAGCATCCGTACCGCCACCACCGGATACACCAAAGGCAAGATTGTCATTTCCCGTACTCGTACTATAGTAGTGAAAGATGGAACTTGCCCTGGTGTCTGAATTACTTACCCATATTCTTGAAAGTGCCAAATCACTCGAAGGTGCATCTTGAATGCCGTCAACATCGTGAATATGGAGCTTGGCTTCAGGGATAGTAGTGCCTATGCCCACTTTTGTGCTGGATGTAGCTCCATTGACTCCGTTGATGCTACCTAGCACAAGACTATTACTTGCACTTACTAATGCCCATGATCCCAGGGCTGTGGCATTGGTCAGGTTGCCACTCCCAACATCGGACGAATACCCGATTGAAGTATTATTCGAACCTGTGGTGTTGCTATAAAGAGAATTATAACCAATTGCCGTATTAACATATCCTGTAGTGTTATTAAGAAGAGAATTTACACCAATTGCTGTATTGCTAATACCTTCTGTGTCATTCTTAAGAGAATTACTGCCATATGCTGTATTGAACAGGCCTGTAGTATTAGATTTTCCAGACTGTAAGCCCAGAAAAGTATTGAAGGCGCCTATTTGTCCGGCTTTCAAATTATTTATCTTAAAGTGGAGTGGTTTATTATCTAAGGTTCCGATAAAACTACTATTTGGATCCGTATCGGTATTGCCAGTCGTACTCCATTGATTTAACCAGGAAGTTCCTGAAAAAACGTTTATGCATTTGCAGTCAAGATTGATTATCATAAGTCCTGCTTCAGGGTTGGCGATACCATCTCTTTGGGTAGTGGTCATTCGGGGTATCAGCAAACCTTTATTGGTAGATGATAATTCCAGGATAGCACTTGAGTCAGGTGCAGTTGTTCCTATACCTACGCTTTGGGAAAAGGCGATGTTGCTGAATAAGGCCATGAAGGCGATGGTAGTGCATAATTTCATGATCAAGGGGTATGTTGAAGTATGATGCATTATTGTTTGATGGTTATTTTGAGGCGATGCAGGTCTTGTGCCGGATCATCTGAGATTGAGACTGAGACTGAGACTGATTCAGGACTGATGGTTAAAAAGCCCGAACAGGCCTGACTCGATAAGTAATTTCCTTATCATCCGTATACTGACCGTTAATGTTAAATTCATGAAACCAACTCGACATAGAATTTTCTTCCGTGGAAGTCCAATACGAGCCATTTGCAAAACCACCAATATTTTGATTTGGCCCTGCGGCTCCCTGACCAACTTGCAGATACATTTCGTTTAATTCATCCTTCGATGGTAAAAACCAATCATTAAAACCATGGAGAACCAAATTGGCACAAAGATCCGCTGCGATGCCACTTGTCCCACAACCAGCTTCAATATCTATCGTATTCTGTGCCCCTGTGCCTATAGCTGTTCCCTGAGCACCAGGGATATCTACAAACCAGCATCCCCAGGGTCCGATGGGATCAGGGTCATTTATTCCATCCCAGTATGGTGGTGCCGCGACAAGACCTGTCTCGGCAGCTGCAGTTAGATAAAATATAAATCCTCCTGCATAAATTTTACCATACAATGAATCCATAGCTACACCACCATAGAATAAATTCGTAGGTGTCTGCCCTCCATCCAGCAGATCCTGGATGGTAAGCCCCCCACCCAACAGATCTTGAATGGTAAGCCCTTCATCCAGCAAATCCTGAATAGTAAAGCCCGCATCCAGCACGTCTTGAAGGGATACTTCAAAACCAATCAAGTTTTGAATGGTATACCCATTATCCAGTAAGGACTGAATCATAGCCGGAGGCAAGCCTGGACAATTACACAAGGCTGAAGTCAATAACAGATCACTCTGCAATGATCGCATGGTGTCAGGCGCTGGCGGCAATGAGGATGACATGCGTGTGGCCAGCGTGCCGTCAGATTTTTTTACCACTAACATGGTTTCACCATTAAGTGTATCCATTTCAGTTACTTTAAGTTTCCCGATCACTTCAACAACCTGGGCATCAAGGCCGATGATCGTGAGACTAAGCACAAAG
>Ga0154020_10010269_pt1 | contig 10717 bp, 7 predicted proteins | sample Klosneuvirus_201_FD_109709 | JGI IMG/M metagenome (GOLD analysis project Ga0154020, IMG submission 109709) | Active sludge microbial communities from wastewater, Klosterneuburg, Austria - Klosneuvirus_20160825_MG | ecosystem: Engineered > WWTP > Aerobic digester > Activated sludge | place...
AAAACTGAAAACTGAAAACTGAAAACTGAAAACTGAAAACTGAAAACTGAAAACTGAAAACTGAAAACTGAAAACTGAAAACTGAAAACTGAAAACTGAAAACTGAAAACTGAAAACTGAAAATGCCCATCCTTGCCAAAGAACCCGACATGTTCCCTGAATCTCTGCTGGACCAGCCAGTCGGGGACAAGGACGATGCGTGGTTCGCCATGTACACCCTGGCCCGCCAGGAAAAAGAGCTCATGCGGAAGCTCCGACCACTCAACATCGCGCATTACGGGCCAATGATCGCCCAGCGGAAGAGATCACCGGCCGGACGCATTCGCACCAGTTACGTCCCGTTGTTTACGGGCTACGTATTCGTCCGATGTGATGAAGTTGGTCGGCACGATGCCGTTTCCACCGGCTGCATTTCCCGCTGCCTGACGGTCACTGAGTCAGAAGAACTGATCGAAGACCTCCGCCGCATCCGCCAGCTGGTCACTGTCGGCTCGGACGTCCGCCCCGAACCGAAACCCCTCGTGGGCCGTGCCGCCGTTGTGAAAACCGGCCCCATGAAAGGCCTCCGAGGCACCATCACCAAAGCCCTCAACCAACACCGCCTCACCATCCTCGTCACCTTCATGCAGCAAGGCGCTTCAGTCATCGTCGATGAGGCGGATGTGGAGTTGTTGTAGTGCGGCGCGAGTTGATGACGCTTACACAAACAGATCTCTCCGGCTGTTCATGATCACTCGGCACTTTCTAATCTTTTAGCCTGACCACTCCTGACCGCGCCCGCAGGCACAACTTCCCCCTGCTCCACAACTGCTCCGCCCAAGACGATCGCTCGGGCCGCGATCCAGGCTCCATGCTTTACCAAAATCGGATCCGTTCGCAACTCAAATGTCGGCGAACGGTGATCATGGCTTCCCGTACACAGGTAGGCGTCCTGCGAAATGCAGACATCGGTTTCCAGCGTCACCTGAGCCAGATTATCGATCCACGCTCCCTCCCCAATCCAGCAATGATCCCCTACCGCCAGTCGCCACGGGTACTTGATCCGCACATGGGGCTTGATCACCACACCGCGTCCCACCCCCGCTCCAAACAGTCGCAGCAGGACACGCTTCAATCTGGAAACAGGAAACCAGCCACTTTCAAACGCCATCAGGCTCAGAAAATACCAAACAGCCCGAACCACTCGGCCGCGTCCTGGATCAAAATTGGAATTGTCGTATGCAGCAAGATTGCGGACGACTGACGACGCTGAATCACGTTGGGCGAGGGATGAGGTGCGAGAGGCGAGTCGCGAGAAATCATTGAACTCGTCGCACGCTTCTCGCTTCTCGCTACCCCTGCTCATCTGTCTCTACTCTGCCAACTGAGGACTGACAACTCACAACTTGTTCATACACTCTTGCCAGCTGATCCACACTCTTTTCCCACGTGTAGTTCGCCGCAGCAAACACCGCTCCCCGCTGGCCCTGAACATCAGCCGAAGCTCGATCACCCAAAAGATCGAGGACCTTTGAAGCCACATCATCAACGGTCAACTCACAAATCGTTGCCGCCTCAGCATCTGCCAAATCCGACCAGATATTAATGCGTCGACTACAAACGACCGGCGTACCAATTCGCAGAGCTTCCACCAGGGCAATCGCAAAATTCTCCTGGTACGATGGCAGCACATACACGTCGGCTGCAGCCAGGGCCGCCCACTTGTTGCGTCCACTCAGCGGCCCCGTGAAGACCACTCGGTCCATAATCCCCAATGACTGCGCCACGCGGCGCAATTCGTTCACATAGGTCTCATCTCCCGGTCCGACAAGGACAAGCTTGGCCGCCCTGCGAACCTCAGCCACTCGGGCAAACGCAGGCAGCAGAATATCCAGCCCCTTCTTCGGATGCAGCCGACCCAGGAAAACAATTCGTTCCACATCCTGCAGGGATGGAAACTGCGTCAGGAAGATCTGCGCGAGATGCTCACGGGATTCTACCGGGGGAGCTTCAGTCCCCAAAGGGACTACGTACCCTGCTGGCAGCTTTCCACACGTCTGACGAGCCAGTCGCTCTTCCTCAGGATGTGTAAAGACCAGCCCCGTCGCCTTTCGCAACGCCGGAAATTCAACAACGCGACCATAAAGCCGCTTCTTCCACGGCTTGAGGCCCATCGAATGTGGATCCAGCATGCCATGAGGACTCACAATAAAAGGAACGTCCGCTATAGGACAAAGTCGGGCAGCCAGGCGATTGCAGTAACTCCAGACATTATGCACATGCAACAGATCACACGAGTTCAGTTTCGTCCGAAGCAGCCTTGCTGTTTTTGGCGAATACCCAAACCCTCGCCGCCCCCGACACGGCAGCACGGTAATCGGATACCCTGATCGATAGTGTTCCTGCCATGCGGTGTCGCTCGCCTCAGCGTAGGCATCTGTGGTCAATACTTCGGCATCGACACCCAGACGCTGCAACTGAACACACCATCGATCCACAACCACCGGCGGACCACCGGCAGAAGGATGCATATAAGGAATAAGGTGCAAGATTCGCATAGCGAGGGGCGAGGGGCGAGGGGCGAGGGGCGAGGGGACTGCAATTCCCTCGCATCTCACAACTAGCGTCTCGCTTCTATGACCTGTTCATAAACAGCAACCGTTCGTTGCGTCATGGCTTGAATACTGAATTCGGCTTCGTATCGCTCGCGCGCAGCGTTACCGATTTTTGATCGCAGCTCGGCGGATTCAATCAATGGCCGCAAAACGTTCACCCAGGCATTGACGTCATTGACCGGGCACAGATAACCATTCACGCCATCCTGAATCGCATCGCGAGTTCCATCAACGTCCGAAACGACACAGGGACGGGCAGCGGACATTGCTTCCAACAGAGCCAGCGGCAGTCCTTCAAATAAGGAAGGCAGCACGAAAACATCAAATATGGACAACCACCTGGCCGCCTGGTCCTGCCAGCCAGCCAAATGAAATCGTCGTTGCAAACCGGATCGATCAATCTGGACTTCCAGTTCACGGCGAAGGCGGCCATCGCCGACCCACACACAATGAATATCCAGCGGAAGTTCCGACAGCAACCGACACATAAACATTGGATTTTTCTGTTCTTCAATTCGGGCGATCACACCGATCACAAGATCGTTCGACCTCACTCCAACGGACTCTCGCATCTCTCTCTGAGTTGCCGCTGAAATTTGGTGCACCTGGGGCACGCCGTTCAACACAGAGTAAATCGCAACTGAAGCATCCCATCGGCGTCCATTTCCGCAATCGGTCACATGAGGAGGACAATCACTGCCCGCGACGAATGCAGCCAGATCACCAGCTGACACATCGGAAATACCGATCAGCGGCACCGCAGCACTTCGGAGTGCCTGCCGACAAATCAGATCTCGCAACCAGCCCAGCCGAGCTCCCAGATTTTTGGCAGATCTGGTCACATGAATTGTGGATACGGCTGGCTTACCGGAATCTGCGGCGGCCCGCAGCAGATCCAGGCCATCCTCAAGGCACTGCTGATTGATATGAATTACGTCTGCCTCGGACTGTTGAAATTCTGCCGACAGCCGAGCTGCCGTTCTGCGATCCAGCCATGCAGACAGGCTTCGCCCCTTCCGCTGATATGTGTTCAGGTAGTCAAACTGACGCAACTTTAGATTGCGATCAAGGATGGAGCGAGACAGAGCCTCCATCGATCCATGTTTCGACAGCCAGACCGTCGGATCATGTCCTGCATCCTGCAGGCCACAAGCCAGTTCGCGAAGATAAAACTCGCCACCGCCATGCGACCCCGATGACGAAGAAACCAGTGCCACTTTCATTGGCCAACGACCGCGTCTTTCATGCCGTTTTCAACGACCCGAACAATACGCCCCTTTCCCTTCTCCCCCGAGATCGGGGGGAGAAGGTGGCCGCAGGCCGGATGAGGGGGCTGACCTTAGAGTTGATCGACTGAAAACTGAAAACAAAGAATCCAGGCATGTCGCTCCCGGCTATCCGGCAAGAGCTGTCTCGAGGAAATCAATCCAGTCTGTCACGGCCTGATCCATTGAAACCTGTTTAGCAACGTCAAACGCATTACGACTCATCACTGACAGTTGCTTTGAATCGGAAATCGCCTGTTGCATGGCGTCCAAAATTGCCTGCTCATCGTCCGCCGGAATGACCCAGCCTGTACCCTGCCCCTGCACGAGATCCTGCGCTGCACCAACCGCTTCCGTGGCAATCACGGGCAATCCCGCTGCCACGGCCTGATTGACGACCACGCCCCATCCATCATGTCGTGACGGAAGTACAAACACGTCCGCTTCGCCAAAAATCCTCGGTAAGGCATTCACCGACTGAAACCCCAGGAAAAAGACACGATCGCGAAATCCTTCCGGCACGGACTGCTGCAGCGATTCCCTCATTGGCCCTTCGCCTGCAAGAGTCAGCGTGGCTTCTGCCCCAGCCTGCAGCAACTCGCAAAACGCGCGACACAACAGGTCCACTCCTTTGCGGTAAATCAATTGGCCGCAATATAAGAATCGAACCGTATCACTCTGCTGCCGCTCTGCTCCGTAACGCTCGAATTCATCAAGGCGGCAATGATACGGAATATTTCGATAGACCATGTGGCTCGCGCGAGAGTTCGTCATTTGCGCCTGGAGCAACCGATAGGCGTTGACTGCACGCGATCCCACAGCCGCAATGCCAGCCGCAGACTTGAGCGGCCCCTGCAGAAAACAGCGAATCCTCTGCCCCACCCAATTACGCTGATGCAACCCGGGAATCTCGCCCCAGAACACCCACGGACGCTTCAACTTTGTCAGCGTTCGCATGGCCACCTGATTGGTGAATCCGATATAGCCGACGATCACAAACAGATCGGCCTCGGCGTCTCTGATCAGCTGCCGGATGCCGGGATTCCAGTGGACCCGGGCTCCTGAAACCCCATACCACTTTCCGGGCAACACGCATGCATATTCAGGCATCGCCTGCTCGCCCCAATACGTATCCGGAGCCACCTGCTCCAAGTACCAGACTGTCAGTTCAATCCGATTATCGACCGCCAGTGCTGTAAACAAATCCTGCACGTACGGAGACGGCATGACGGTCAGGAAGGTGATTCGCAAAGGGGCGAGCGGCGAGTGGCGAGTGGCGAGATTGGAGGTCACGAAAAATCTACCCTCAGCCCCTCAAGCACCAGCTTCAGACGTTCACGATGATTGTCCCAAGAGAATTGCTGCGCGTGCTCGAAAGCCGATCTCCCCATCTCAAGCAGTTCTGCCCGATGCTCGGCACACCAGGCGACCTTGTCCGCCAGACCACTCACATCATCAGGCTCAAGCACAAAGCCATCGAGGCCTTCGCGAATCACCTCCGGGCCACAACTGTGAGTGCTCGCGATCACCGGCAAACCGGTCGCCATGGCCTCGACAATCACCAGTCCGAAACCTTCGAACACGCTGGGCAGAACGAGTACATCCGCCTGCTGCATTTGACTGACCACACCGGCCTGATCGGTTCGCCCCAGATACGTGTACCAGTTCGAATACGCTGTCAGCGGCCGTTCATCAGCCGGAGCTGGCCCTAGCAGTGAGAGCTGAATATTCGGCGAATTCAGCTGCTGCATCGCCTGCAGCAGATACTTGATTCCTTTTCGTTGCCCAATCCCTCCCACGAACAGCACCTTGAGAGGACCATCCGTTCGACGCTCAGCAAATTGAAACTGTTCAAGGTCCGCTGCCAGCGGCAACTGGCGAATTCGTTCTGCGGGAATACCAACTTCTTCCAGCGACCGCTGAGTGAACCCGCTGGCCGCAATGCAAATGTCGGCGGCATGTGGTTCCTGCTCCAGGCGTTCGCGATACCAGTCTGGAAAATGGAGGTTGCTGATTGTTCCGGCCCACTCCGGATGCTTGTCCGCCTCTTCACTTAAAATCCGAATCGCGGCAGTTACGTGCGCAGTCGCAAATTCACACACGGCCACTTTACATGCAGTTCGAGCGGCCCGCAGACTCTCCAGACAACTGCCCTGAAATCCCCAAAAGATATCGCTTTCAAACGCAAAACGAGATGCCACCCATCGGTCAAAGGCGGCATCTCGCTCAAACATCGCCCGTTCCGCCTTTCGAGGATTCTTCCGCACGTTGCGATACCACAACTCCGGAATCTCGAATCGCAGATTCCTTGTCACCAATTTTGAATCAAGTCCTCGCAGCCATCGTTTCTGCAATCCTCTATCAAGGCACCGAGACACTCTCGCGATGCGATCCGGCCAACGATCAGGTTTGTAGTACGTGCTTGTTACAAACCGATGCAGATACCCCAGTTGCTGCAATGATAACGCATGACGATAAGCATGTTGCTTGCCGGAATGTGAAACGGTGATGGAAGGCAAAGTTGGCAGTTGGCAGTGATCCGCTATCGGTGAGTAGTTTGTGCCGGTGGCGAAAACGGGGGCGTTGATTTAATCGAAAATCGAGAGCGGCAAGGCGCTAGACCAATGGCACTCACTTTGCACAGAAAACGATTCAAATTTTGTATTGCTGAGAGGATTTCTCGGCCACGAGGTGTTTCAGCGTTGTGACCTGACAGCATGACTTCTTTGGGTGTGGGGTTTCAGCCGAATGAGGTCAGCCGAATGAGGTCAACCGAATGAGGTCAACCGAATGGGGCTTTATGAAATATTCGTCTGACCCCATTCGGTTGACTAAACGCTCAACGCAAATCGTTCGCTGCAGTCAACAATTAGTCAGAACGCAGCCACCGTCAACATCTCGGATTGGGTTGCGGGCGAAGCCCGCGCCAAGATTAAAGTAGCCGTCACTCTCTGAGTGACGAATGCCAAAGGCCGTGTTTTACGGCCTGCCTCACTCGGAGAGTGAGGTCTACTATGTGAATGTGAGTGGCGAGTCCGTGATGGTCCATTGCACTTTCTGACGACTGACCTCTGGCGACTTACGAAATCCCCAGCTCCGGAATCACAGCGCCAGCTGTGTTCAGCCGGGCACCTTCTCCGGGCAGAAAAACATCCCGGTCCAATCCCAGCCATTGGTATAACGTGGCCGACAAGTCATCGGGTGTATGCCGAACTGCTGTGCTTTCCTCACCAAGTGGTCCCGTATCACCGATGACCTGACCTTTCGGGACGGAACCACCCGCGACAATCAGATTCATCGCCCGCGGCCAGTGACCTCGGCCCGGTGAAGTGCCACCGGTGTCAATTTGCGGTGAACGCCCAAACTCAGAAATGACAAGCACGAGTGTTGTCTCCAGCCGCCCGGATTCCTCAAGATCCTGAATCAACCCTGAAACGGCCTGATCCACAACAGGCATCATCTTTCGCGAAGTTTCAAAGAGTCCTGAATGCATGTCCCAGCCCGGAAAATTGACCACAACAAAGCGGACACCTTCCATGACAGCGTTCCTGGCAATCATCGCCATCGTTCCTCGATCATCGGTGCCAAACCGCTGGCGGTCGCGGTCACCGCCAGAACTCACCTGCTGAATTCGACGAAAGGCACCAGAGTCGAGAACATTGCGCACTCTTTGCTGCTGATTCAGCAAGGTGGTCGAACATTTGCCTTCATTTGGCTTCTTTTGCAGCTGCTGGAGTTGCTCCAGCATCGACAGCCGCTGGCCTCCCATTCCGCTGGAATCCTGTTCATTTTCCTGCAGATAGCGCCCGACGGCCCCAGTGGCCGCGTAGGACTGATACTCGGCACCCAACGCACCACTGAAATCGCGCAGCGAGGGAATACTCATGTACTGCGGCAAATCCTTTCGACACTGCCATTCGAGGATTGCGCCGAGAGCAGGAGTTCTTCTGTCGGAATCCTCTTTAAAGGCATGCATACAACGAACCGCGTTAATGTGCTCATTGTGGCGGTGATGCATCGACCGCATCACTGTGATCCGATCCGTCAGGCGCGCCAATTGTGGCCAATGTTCTGAAAAATGCACTCCGGGAACACTGGTCGCAATTGTTCCGAACTCACCGCGAATCTCACGTGGAGCAACAGGCTTTGGATCGAAAGAATCCAGGTGCGTCAACCCTCCCTCCAGAAAAAAGCAGACAATGCTTTTCGCTCCGGGATCGAGTTGAAGATCCGGACTGGCCTGACAGATCCCTCTCATTCCAATTCGCATTGATGCAACGGCAGCCCCAAGGGAAGAAAGACCATGCTGCAGCCAGCAACGTCGGTTGATCCCAAACTCTGTTCCGAGAACATTCATCGCGCGCTCCAAAAGATTCCTCTAATTCAATATCAGAAAATCTCGGGAGTTCATGACCGCCCAAATTGCATTCGAGAGCTTCGCATCAACTCCCTCAGAATCTTCCACAAAATCTGGCAACAGCAATTGCTGTTCTTGTGACGTACCGCGACGTCCCCAAAGCCCCAGGCAGACTTCTTCCAGACAATAGGAAGGATCCGCGTGTTTCGCAGACAAGAAATCCGCAAGCTGACTGGAAAAAAGCAGAATATCTGGAGAAACAAGCAGTACGGAGACCGCATTAAAGGGCAAGTCCGGCTCGGTTTTCTGCAGCGATGCCGAGGTCACCAGTTGATCGGCGACGGTGCCATGATTGGGCTCAAATGAACCGCAGGAATAGGGATTTGCTGGATCAGGACTCCATTTGTCGGCGAGCGCAAACTGCGCGGCGGAAGACAACTGATTGCACGACGCCAGAATCTCCTCCCCTGTCAGATGTCTCGACCTAAACACCACTCGTTCGGGCAGGTCATCCACTGCCACCTGAAATCGGTCTGAAAGGACCAGGGTTTTCAGCAGCCAGCGGAGCGAATATTCGTTCGCGACAAACGCAGCCGTCAATTGATCCAGCAATTCGGGTTCAGTCCAGGTGATGCCGGGGCGAAAATCATCGACTGGCTCTACACAAGCTGAGTTCAGCACGCGACCAAGCACTCGATTGACCAAATTGCGAGCCAACTGCTGATCAGGCTCGCTAATCAGCCACTCAGCAAAGACTCTTCGTGGATGATCGTCGGCCGAATCAGCGAGAACTGTCCCGTCCATCAAACGTGGTATACCGAGATACTGATAGTTGCCGTTCGAATCATCGAAGATTTCGCGAGGCTGTTCGCCCTGGCCACCATACCCAAGCCGCGACATCGTTCCGCGAACGACAGCCGTCAGCAATGAGTTTTGCCCGCCGCCATTCGGCAGGAATGTCACATATCCCAAATCGATTGATGCGATCAGCAACACGCCTCCAAAACAGGCGACAAGAAACGACAGACAAGCGTGTTTCACTGTCTCTCGTCCGCGACAATTGAGACCGGGCCACGCGAGCATCCACACACCAGCGAGACAACCGCACAATGCCAGCAGCATTGCAGCATTTCCCATTGCTCCGGCCAATGAGACAGCAAATCCTCCGGGCTCCCACTGAGTCGCGCCAGTCAGCAAGTGCGCGTAATTCAAGACGGCGTAACATCCTGTTGCGACCACCAGCCCAGCCAATATCATGGCAAGTCCCGCAAAAACAAATCGTCTGCGGCGACTGCAATAGACAGAAAAACAGATCAGCGAAAATGGCGCAATCAATGTCAACACACCCGCCCCGAAAACAAGCTTCCTTTTCTCATCACGCGTCACAGGAAGTTCCGCATAGACCACCCGCTGAAAGATCGCCGACAAGCCCGTATGATCATCCGTCGTCCAACTCGCCATTTTATGGTCGTGACACCGCGCACACTCCATGCGAAAACCCAGCAGATTTCTGCAGATGAGCTCCGCATTCTCGGATGGAGTCCGATATGTTTTCCAAAACAGGTCGTTGGGACCTTTGCGAAAATCATCCCAGCCGTCAAATCCCTTTTGCGTCGCGGTGACATACCGAGCGTAGCGTTTCTGGTAATCCGCAGTAGACTCTGATTCTGACCGACTGTCCGCCGCAATCAGGCTTTTCACAATCTTGTCATAACCAACATCCTGTCCAACTTGCAGCTGATGCCACTTTTGCGATAGCCAAAAAACTCGCTCTCTCGGAATCTTCATCCCGAAAGCCGCAGTAGACAGTTGCTCTTCATCGCAACCAGTCAGAAACGCCAGCCACCGACCCCACGTCTCAGCGTACGCTTCAGAACTCAGCAGTCGATCGGCTAGAGCAGCGCGATCGAGCGATTGCTGTTGATCCAGAATCTTGAGTACTTCAGTGGCCGGAGGCGTTCTGCCTGCCAACACCACCCAAGCTCGTCTCAGGAACGTCAAATCGTCACACTGCCCGGCCTCTGAAAGACTCAGCGATGGCTGCATGTCGTCGCCCATCACCTCCCGTCCATTCACGAATGACAGAGTGAGGAGGCAGACCAACATCCATCTCAACGTCACTCTAAATCCACAACGCAATGCAGTCCTGCCCGTCAGGTCACCATGGTCATCATTCCGGTTCTGCGCGAAATGAAGTGCGCGTATCAGAAATCGCGGATGTGATGGACTCTCGGATTTCATCAGGAAGTGTGGCAAACCACACAGGCCGACGAATTCTTGAAAGCCCACTGAAACACTGCGATTCGGCCCAACGGGCCACAACAGGTCAGCCTGGGGCAACGCCCCAGGTTTTTCGGCAGCAATGCGTTTTGCCCTGAAAGGGCTACACAGAACCGCATTGTGGAACCCTTTCAGGGTTCGTGTTCGGATGGTGCGTGAACCTGGGGCGGCGTTCATCCGCATTCGCGGATTCTCTTGCCCCAGGCTGATTTGTGCGAGTC
>Ga0154020_10010271_pt1 | contig 10716 bp, 6 predicted proteins | sample Klosneuvirus_201_FD_109709 | JGI IMG/M metagenome (GOLD analysis project Ga0154020, IMG submission 109709) | Active sludge microbial communities from wastewater, Klosterneuburg, Austria - Klosneuvirus_20160825_MG | ecosystem: Engineered > WWTP > Aerobic digester > Activated sludge | place...
GGCCGCGTAGAAGCACAGCGTCCCGCTGCACTTGTAGCCCTTGAGCGCCTTGCAGTCGGCGTTCTTGGTGCACTCCTTGTCGCACCAGCCGTTGTCCTCGGGGTGGCTGGTCCACCCCGGGGGGCAGGTCTTCATCCGCGGGCCCGCGACCGTGGTGATGTAGATCCAGCCCTGCCGACGCTGCTGGGTGACCGGATCGGTGAACCGCACGCGATACCAGTTGAAGATCTCGGCCACGAGGGAGACGTCGGTGCCCTTGGGCAGCGTCGTGATGATCTCGCCGTCCTTCGGCGCCTTGCGCACCTTGGCGGCCGAGGCGGTGATGCGGCGGAACCCCTTCATCGGGGTCTCGTCCATGAACGTCTTGGTGCCGAAGAGCGGGGCGTCCTCGTTCGCGTCGGGGCGCACGCGCGCGTCGGCATCCGTGGCGTCGGCGTCGCCGATGGTCGCGTCCTCGACGAGATCCTCCACGATCGGGGGCGCCGCCGCCTCGGGCGCCGCGACGCTCGCCTCGGGCGCGACGACGGAGATCGACGGTGAGGCCGAGGTGGCGGGGCCGGCGTCCGTGGGGGGCTGCTTCTTCGGGCAACCCACGAGCGCGAGGCCGAAGACGGCCGGCGCGGAGAGGAAGATCGTGAGCCGAGAGGCCATGGCGGGCGGCGGATGGTAGCGAAAACCCAGGCCGTCCGGGGCGCCCCTTCGCGCTTGGCTTCGCCGTCGGGTCTCGCTAGACCCGAAGGCATGCGTTCGCTCCTCGTCCTCGCGGGTGCTCTCCTCGTCGTCGTCGGCTGCGGTGGAAAGACGCGCGACGCCAGCGCGCCGCTGTCGCCCGCCGCGCAGAAGGTCGTCATCTCCAAGGAGGCCTCGCCGACGTGCAAGAAGATCGGCACGGTGAAGGGGTCGGGCAAGGACCTCGACGGCAAGGTCTCCGACGAGCAAGCGTCGAACGCGGTGCGCGAGCAGGCGGCGACGATGGGCGGCGACACCGCCAAGATCGTCACCGAGACCAACAACAGCGAGGCCGGCTCGGGCGGCACCTACTTCGTGATCGACAAGACCGCCGACGTCCTCAAGTGCAACCCGTGAGCGTCTAGCCGCCGCTCTGTCGCAGGCGTGGGCCTCGGGGGTCGCCGAGGCGGCCCTCAGCCGCCGCCGACCCTAGCCGCCGCCCACGAAGTGCACGATCTCGAGCTGGTCGCCTTCGGCCAGCGTGGTGGTCGCGTGCTCCTTGCGCGGCACGACGTCGCGGTTGCGCTCGACCGCGACCGGGCCCGAGAGCCCCATCGCCGCGACCAGCGCCGCCACCGTGGTGCCCTCCGCGATCTCGCGCGGCTCGCCGTTGACCTTGATCTGCATGGCTAGAACTGGGCGAGGAAGCGCATGTCGTTCTCGAACATGAGCCGCAGGTCGGGGATGCCGTACTTGATCATGGCCGGCCGCTCGACGCCGGTGCCGAACGCGAAGCCGGTCCACACCTCGGGGTCGAGCCCGCACGCCTCGAACACCACCGGGTGGATCATGCCGGCGCCGAGGATCTCGACGAAGCCCGTGCCCTTGCACGCGCGACATCCGACGCCCTCGCAGAACGGGCAGCCCATGTCGACCTCGCAGCCGGGCTCGACGAACGGGAAGTAGCTCGGGCGGAAGCGCACCTTGCGGTCGCCGAACAGCCGCACGACGAGCTCGGTGAGCACGCCCTTGAGGTTGGCGAGCGACACGTTCTTGTCGACGTAGAAGCCCTCCATCTGGTGGAACATGGGCGTGTGGGTCATGTCCTCGTCGGTGCGGTAACAGGGCCCGATCGAGACCACCGCCATGGGCGGCTTCTGACTGAGCATCTCGCGCACCTGCACGTTGGAGGTGTGCGTGCGGAGCAGCACCTTGGCGTCGGGCATGTGCGGCAGCGGCTTCACCCAGAAGGTGTCGTGCATGTCCATCGCCGGGTGGTCCGGCGGGAAGCCGAGCTTGCCGAAGTTGTTCTCCTCGAGCTCCACCTGCGGGCCGCTCGCGACCACGAAGCCGAGGTCGCGGAAGATGCCCAGCATCTCCTCGCGGACGAGCGACGTCGGGTGCAGGTGCCCGCGCGCGGGGGCGCGACCGGGCAGGGTCAAGTCGAACGGCGTCGCCGAGAGGTCGGCGTCGCGCGCGGCCTTGGCCATCGCGGCCAGGCGCTCCTCGAACGCCTTCTCGACCGCCATCTTGAGCGCGTTGACCCGCTGACCGGCCGCCTTGCGGGCGTCGGCGGGGAGCTTCCCCATCTCCTTGAGGGCCGCGGTGAGGGCGCCCTGCCGGCCGAGGAGCCGGGCGTGGGCGTGGCGGAGCGCCTGCTCGTCGGCGCAAGCGGCGAAATCCGTGGCGTAGGCGGCCTCGATGGCCGCGAGGGCCGTATCGAGCGACGTGGGGGCGTCCATGCCGCGTTCGTAGCGGGTTTCGCCCGCGGAAACCACGGCACCCCTGGGTTGCAAGCAAACTTGGAACGCCGCTCACGGCTCTGGTAACGCCCCGGACCCGGATGGTGGAGCGCGCGGACGAAGCCGAGGCGACTGCGCGTTTTTCTCACGTGCGTCGCCATGCCGTGGTCGCTGCCCGCGTCCTGCCCCTCGTCGGGGTCCTCGCCCTCGCCGTCCACGGGCGGTCCGGGGTGCCCTCGGGCACGCCGAACCCGCGGGCCGCGCTCGCCAGGGCGCTCGAGCGCGAGGGGCTCACCGTCGCGCCGGACGACGTCGCGTGGGTCGACGAGCCGCGCGGCCTCGGCGACACCATCAAGGGCGCCTCGCGCGCCGTCGTGCGCGCCAAGGCGGCCGGCGACGTCCACCACGACATCTACCTCGTGCGCGCGCGGCGCTCCCCCGAGGGCGCGGTGGTGTCGGTCGCCTCGGTGCACCCGCTCACGAGGACCTCCACCGCCGACGAGAGCCGCCCGCTCGTGAGCGGCGAGTGGGTCGCGTTCACCACCACCGCCACCGGCGGCGTGGCGGGCCTCGATCTCTACTACCTCGCCAACGAGGACCTGCACGCGATGGACGGCTGGAAGGGGCTCCACCGCTTCCAGAACGCGGTCGCCAACTGGCAGCGCTACGGGCACACGCAGGGCGTGGAGCGCCGTCACTACGTCGTCGATCCGCCCGCGCAGCAGGCGACCCTCGCGTGGAACGGCGGCGTGGCCGTGCTCGACGCCGATGGTCACCGCATCGCGATCGACCGCGCGCGCGACAACCCCGTCGAGGGCGAGACCTTCGCGCGCTTCGAGAAGGTCGTGAAGGCCAAGCCGAGCGACATCATCCAGTGGACCGTCGACCGCGTGCGCGCCATCTCCTGGCTCGGGCCCACGTTCATCGAGCACCTCGAGTACCGCGCGTTCAAGCTGCGCGACATCCTGAAGAGCAAGTTCCCGAGCATGTTCGCCGGCGACACCGCCAAGGAGGTCGCGGCCGACCTCGGCGGTGCCAAGATCAAGCCGACCTTCACCGACCCGGAGATCGGCTGGCCGCCCGCGCCGATGAAGCCGCTCCTCTCGCCGCCGCTCGAGAACGAGGGCGTGTGGCTCGGCACCGTCGACGACCCGTTCGTCGGCAAGAACGAGGGCGTGCCCGGCGCGTTCGTGCAGTCGTTCGTGCGCACCGACGCGCAGCGCAGCTACGCCCGCGTCTACGTCACGCTCTGGGACCCGCGGCAGGTCGCGCTGCACATGGTCGCGGGCACCGTCGAGCCGCAGAGCGCCACCGGCGAGGTGGGCACCGGCCAGATCCCGCGCGCGCCCGAGGTGCTGCGCAGCCTCGTCGCCGGGTTCAACGGCGGCTTCCAGGCGATCCACTTCGAGGGCGGCATGCAGGCCAACGGCACGCTCTACCTGCCGCCCAAGCCCTACGCGGGCACCGTCGCCGAGCTGCGCGACGGCTCCACCGCGATCGGCGTGTGGCCCGCCGACAAGCCCGACGTGCCCGACGACATCCTCTCGTTCCGGCAGAACCTCGTGCCGATCGTCGTCGACGACGTCATCAACCCCTACAAGCTCCTCAAGTGGGGCGGCACCCCGCCGGGCTCGGCCGACAACATCCACACCACGCGCAGCGGCGTGTGCCTCACCAAGGACGGCTTCGTCGGCTACTTCTTCGGCAACGACATGACCCCCGAGACCCTCGGCAAGGGCATGGTCGCCGCCAACTGCAAGGTGGCCGTCCACCTCGACATGAACGCGGGCCACACCGGCTTCGAGTTCTACCGCGTGGCGCAGACCGGCGATCTCCCCGATCTCATGCGGCCGCTGTCCGGCGACTGGGAGGCCGAGAACGCGGTGCCCATGCTGCCCGGCTGGTCGTTCCGCGCGCGGCGCATGATCAAGTCGATGCCGCACATGCTGTTCCCCCGCTACATCGGGCGCGACGGCCGCGACTTCATGTACCTCACGCTCCGCAGCGTGCTCCCCGGACGCGCGATCCTCCCGAAGATCTCCCCCACCGAGCCCGACGAGGGCGCCTGGCGCGTGAAGGGCCTGCCCCAGCATGGGTTCCCCTACGCGCTCGCGCTCACCAAGGTGCGCCCCGACAGCAAGCAGCCCACCATCCACGCGCGGGTGATGAAGATCGACGCCCGCACGGTCAAGCCGCTCGCCGGCAAGGACGACAGCAAGTCCGTGGTGTCGTTCGGGGTCGACCCCAAGATCGTCGTGCAGAAGAGCGACCCCCAGGTGTGGCTCGCGACGGGCTCGTTCGCCCTCGGGCCCACCTCGCCTGGACCGACGGCCGTCGCGCTGTTCGGCGCAGAGGCCCCGACCGACGCCGCGCTCGCCGACGCCACCGTCGTGATCGGCGTGGGCGACGACGACGGCACGCTCGTCGTCGCGGTCTCCGACAAGCCCGCCGGCGCCGCGCTGAAGGCGCTCGTCCAGAGCCTCGGCTGCTCGCAGGTGGTGGTCGGGCACAAGGGCCTCGAGCTCCGGCTCGGCACTTCCCTCGACCTCGACGGCGAGCTCGCCCCGAAGCCCATGGCGGGCCAGGTGGTGACCCTCGAGCGCACCGCCGCCCCCGCCGCCCAGCAGCTCTTCCCCTCGACGCCGGTGGTCGACCCGACCACCTGGGCACCCCTCCAGGCCAAGCGGGTCCGTTACTTCGGCAAGAAACCAGGGCCCGCGCCCTCGTCGTCGGGTCCCAACTGACCCCTGCGAAGAGTGCGGATCCGCCGGGCGGACCCGGATACACTCGCTGGCGATGGCGGATCCGGAGAAGGCTGGCGGAAACGAACAGGGGGAGGGCGCCGAGCCGGAGCCTCCCCTGGCGACGGACCTCGCGCCGCCCGACGAACCCACTGCGGGAGAGCCTGGGCCCACTCCACTCGTGTTCGTGCCACCTGCCCCCGGCGCCCAGACCAAGCTGAGCCCCGAGGAGGCGCGCGCGCTCGCCGAGAAAGAGGCGCTCTACGCGCGTCGCCGCAACAGCCTGAGCGGTGGTGGGCACAAGGAAGGCGAAGACAAACCCGCGAAGAAGAAGTCCCGTCCGCAGGGCGTCTCGTCGGGCGTGAAGTGGTTCGCGATCAGCGCCATCGGCCTCGGCGTCCTCGGCGGCGGTGCGTTCTTCGGGCTGCGTTACCGCGCCGAGAGCAGCATCGAGGGCCAGGTCAAGCGCCACCTCGGGTCGTTCGAGCTCGCCGGCCGCAACGTGGCTGGCCAGGACGCCGCGTTCGCCGAGCTCGACAAGCTCGGCGCGAAGGGCGTGGATCAGGTGGTCGCGTACCTCGCCGACACCAGCAAGATCGAGCAGGACGGCAGCCGCAGCGACCGCACGCTGCAGCAGGTGGCCAACGCCTACCTGCTCCGCCTCGCACAGGCCGCCAAGGCCGATCCGCCCCCGCTCGCCCTCGAGGTGAAGAAGGCGATGTTCGAGGGCCAGCCCCCCCCCGCCGGCAAGTGGGGCGAGCTGCAGGCCGCGTGGCGTGGCTGGGTGGACGCGGCGCGTGGCAGGGGATCGATCCCCAAGGCGTGAGCGCGCAAGGAGCAGAGGGGGACGGGAAGGTCGCGGAGGGTCGGATCCTCGCCCTCGTGGCGGCGGTCCAGTTCATCAACATCCTCGACTTCATGATGGTGATGCCGCTCGGGCCCGATTTCGCCCGTCAGCTCGGCATCTCGACCTCGCACATCGGCTACGTGGGCGGCGCCTACACCGCGGCCGCCGCGGTCTCCGGGCTCGTGGGCGCCCTGTTCCTCGACCGCTTCGATCGCCGCTCCGCGCTCGTGCTCTCCATGCTGGGCCTCGCCCTCGGCACCGCCGCCGGCGCGTTCGCGCGTGGCCTGCCTTCGCTCATGCTCGCGCGCGTGCTCGCGGGGGCCTTCGGCGGTCCCGCCACCAGCGTCTCGCTCTCGATCGTCGCCGACGTCGTCCCCCCGCAGCGCCGCGGCAAGGCGATGGGCTGGGTGATGAGTGCCTTCTCGGTGGCGTCCGTGCTCGGCGTGCCGGCGGGCCTCGAGCTCGCGCGGCGCGGCACGTTCCGCACGCCGTTCCTCGCGGTCGCCGGCCTCGGCCTCGCGGTGACGGTGTTCGCCTTCGTCCTGCTCCCCTCGATGCGCAGTCACCTCGTCGAGCGCCGCGCCCAGCCGGCGTTCGCCGAGATCTTCGCCCGCCCGCTCGTGCGCCGCTCGCTCGCCCTCACCGCGATGCTCAACGTCGCCGGCTTCGTCCTCATCCCCAACATCGCCGGCTACGTGCAGCTCAATCTCGGCTACCCCCGCGCGCGCCTCGGGCTCCTGTACCTGTGCGGGGGCGTCGCGAGCTTCCTCACGCTCCGCGTCACCGGCCGCCTCGTCGATCAGCGAGGCTCCACCTGGGTCGCCCGCAACGCGACCGTCCTGCTCGCGTTCACCATCGTGGCGGGCTTCGTCGTGAACCCACCCTGGCTGCCGGTCACGCTCCTGTTCATCCTGTTCATGACCGCCATGTCGGCGCGGAACGTCTCGGCCTCGACCCTCACCTCCCTCGTGCCGCTGGCCGCCGAGCGGGCCCGGTTCACGTCGATGCAGTCCTCGGTGCAGCACCTCGCCGCCGCCAGCGGGGCGTTCCTGTCGGCCCAGGTCCTGTCGGCCCGGCCGGATGGGCAACTGGTCGGCATGGCCCGGGTGGCGACGATGTCGGTGCTGCTCACCATCACGCTGCCCTTGCTGTTCCACGCCGTGGAACGGGAGGCGCGCGCGTAGCGGCAGCGGAATCGGGCGTGCGGGACGATCCTGCGGTGAATCGGGGGTGAAGGTCCTCGCCGCCTGCCTAACCTGCCCGCCCCATGGCGAACGCGTCCGGCGAGCACTCCCCTCCCCCGCAGCTGGCCTTCCGCAAAGAAAGCAAGCCGCTGGCTTTCGGTGATACCGTTTCGCCCCCGATGCACCCTGCGCAGATGGAGGACCTCGTCCGCCGGCTCGTGGCCGATCCGGGCGATCAAGCCGCGCTCGGCGCCGCCTACCAAGCCGGTCAACAAGACCCGCGTGGCTACGCGACGATCCTCGAGCGCGTCGGCGATTCGACCCCCGACGCTGCGTACGCAGCGCACTGGTTGTCGGAGGCAGCGCAGGTCTGGTCGACCAGCCTCGCAGACCCGCGTCGCGCGGCGACCCTGCTGATGAAGGCGATCGAGAAGGATCCCGCGAGCGACACCGCCGCGGATCGTCTCGCCACGCTCTATCGCGAGAAGAACGACGTGCGCGCGCTGGTCGCGCTGCACGAACGGCGCGCCAAGGCCCTCTCCGCGCGCTTGCCCGGCGATCCGAGCGTCGCGCAGCGCCTGTCGCTGCTCTACGAAGACCTCGGGCGCATGTGGCAGGACCCGCCGCTCTCGCAGCCGAAGAAGGCTGTCGAGAACTACAAGAAGGCCTTCGAGGTCGACCCGGGCGCCGTCGCCGCCGTCTACACCGCCCGCGAGCTCCTCAAGTCCCTCGGGGACTGGAAAGAGGCGCTGCCGCTCTACGACGCCGAGATCCGCGCGATCGACGACACCGAGCGCCGCATCGCGCTGCTCAAGGACGAAGCCGCGCTCCGGTCGGCCAACGGCGACGCCAAGGGCGCGACCGGCACGCTGCGCAAGGTGCTCTCCTACGACCCGAACGACACGAGCCTGCAGTACGAGCTCGCGCTCTCGATCACGGGTCGCATCGCCGCCGGCGAGAAGGTGGACGACGAGGAGCGCGGCGAGGCGGCCGAGCTGCTCGTCGCCATGGCCTCGATGTACGACGGCGAGAACGCCCTCGCCTATTCCGAGGCCGCGCTCGACGCGATGCCCGGGCACGAGCGCGCGATGCAGCTCGCCGCCCACTACGCGGGGCAGACCGGCGCCGACGTCACGGCGCGCTGGCAGGCCTACCTCGAGGCCAACCCCGAAGGCCTCATGGCCGCCGATGGTCGCAAGACCCTCGCGAGCAGCCTCGAGGGTCAGGGTCAGCTCGAGGCCGCGATCCGCGTGCTCCAGCCGATGCGCGACGACCCGGAGGTCTCCGCGCGGCTCTCCGACCTCTACGCGCGCACGGGCAACACGACCGAGCTCGCGACCCAGATGGAGCGCCAGGCCGGCGCGCTGCCCCCGAGCGAGCGGCTGCACAAGCTCGTCGAGCTCGCGGGCCTGCTCGCGCAGAAGAACGACAAGAAGGGCGCGCTCGCCAAGTACCAGGAGGTCCTCACGCAGGACCCGACCCACCCCGAGGCCCTCGGGTTCGTCGAGGACGCCCTGCGCGCGTCGCGCAACTACAAGGAGCTCCGCGACTTCCTCCTCGCCGCCGCGCGCGTCGGTGGCGCGCCGATCGACTCGCGCCGGGCGCAGCTGCGCGAGGCCGCGAACCTCTCCGAGACCCAGCTCAAGGACCCGGAGGGCGCGATCGCCGCCTACCGGCAGCTGCTCTCGATCGACCGCACGGACGACTCCGCGCGCGCCGCGCTCACCCGCCTCTACGAGAAGGGTCAGCGCTGGGACGACCTCGCCTCGCTCATCGAGCAGGAGGCCATGGCCGCGGGCGACGTCGAGGAGCAGATCGCCCTCGAGAAGAAGCTCGCCGACATCCACGAGAAGAAGCGCGGGGACAAGCGCGAGGCCGCCGAGGCGCTCTTCCGCGTCGTCGTGCACGCCCCGCGCGACGAGGCCGCGCTCGCCCGTGGCATCGACCTGATGGTGGAGGCGGGCGACCCGACCCGCGCGGCCGCCGCGCTCGACGAGTCGGTCGGTGGCCTGGAAGCGGGCCCTGGCAAGGGCAAGCTGCTCGCGCGGCTCGGCGAGCTCAAGAGCGAGCTCGGCGACCCGACCAGCGCCGCCGACGTCTTCACCGAGGCGGCCGAGTTGCTCCACGATCCGGCCCTCTGGCAGCGCGCCGAGCAGGCCGCCGTACAGGCCGAACGCTTCGAGCAGGCGGCCGCGGCCGTGGGTCGCCGCGGCGACCTCGAGCGCGACAAGAACGCCCAGGCCAAGCTGCGCGCCGTCGAGGCGGACTACCTGTTCCGCGCCGGCGACACGACGAGCTCCATCCAGCGCCTCGAGCAGGCGACCGAGCTCGCCCCCGAGGACGACGAGCTCGCCCAGCGGCTCGAGGCCGCGTTCGAGCAAGACGGTCGCCTCGACGAGATCTCGGCGTTCCTCGTCCGCCGCAGCGAGCAGATCGCCGATCCGACCACCGCGATCGATCTGCTGCGTCGCGCCGCCCGCCTCGAGCGCGATCAGCTGAACGACCCGGACGCCGCCCGCGCCCTCCTGCTCCGCATCGTCGAGCGGTCCGAGGACGAGCTCGCGCTGCTCGAGCTCGCCGAGGACGCCCAGGGGCGCGAGGAGCACGAGGCCGCCCTTGGCTACCTCTCCCGCCTCGAGCCCCTCGCACGCTCCACCGAGGCCAAGGTCCGCCTGCTCCTCCGACAGGCCGGCGTGCTCTCGGACGGCCTCGGCGACGTCGACGCCGCCCTCGTCCGCTATCGCACGGTCCTCGAGCGTCACGACGAGGGCTGCCGCGAGGCGCTGCAGGCCATCGCCGATCTCGAGCAGGCCCGCGAGCACTTCCCCGAGGCTGCCGACGCCCTCGAGCGCGACCTCGAGCTCGCGGCTCCGGGCGAAGAGAAGGCGAACATCGCCCGCCGGCTCGGCGAGATCTACAAGGATCACACCCGCGAGCTCGGCAAGTCGCTGGCCGCGTTCGAGACCGTGATCCGCGAGGACACCGAGGATTTCGCCGCGCTCGAGACCCTGCGCGAGCTGTCCGAGCGCGCCGAGAAGTGGCCGCGCGTGATCGAGCTGCTCGACCAGCAGATCGAGGTCGAGGGCGACGACGAGGAGATCGCGATGCTCACCGCGCGCAAGGCGCAGATCCTCGCCGATCAGCTGCACCAGGTCGAAGACGCCCTCCGCGTCCTCGCCCCGCTCACCGCCGCGGGCTCCGACGTCGCGCGCGCCACCGCGATCGAGATCGCCGACAAGCACGAGGCGCACGCCCAGATCGGCGGCCAGATCCTCGCCTGGGCCCGCCAGGCGGGCGGCCCCGAGGGTCAGCGTCTGCTCGGCGAGGCCTACGATCGCTTCATGCTCGGCGAGGACCTCGACCGCGCGCTCGAGATCGCGCCGGACCTCCTGCGCACGCCGCGCGGCAAGGACCCGCAGTTCCTCTCGCAGCTCGAGCCGCTCGCAGTGTCGGCCCACCAGGCGGGCATCGCGGGCGCGAACGATCTCGTCCTCGAGATCCAGGACCGCCGTGCGTCGATCGTCAGCGGCGCC
>Ga0154020_10010273_pt1 | contig 10716 bp, 6 predicted proteins | sample Klosneuvirus_201_FD_109709 | JGI IMG/M metagenome (GOLD analysis project Ga0154020, IMG submission 109709) | Active sludge microbial communities from wastewater, Klosterneuburg, Austria - Klosneuvirus_20160825_MG | ecosystem: Engineered > WWTP > Aerobic digester > Activated sludge | place...
CCGCGCTGGACCTCGGCGCCGAGGCCCTGGACCAGCCCGAGGACGCGGTCCCCAGCAGCCCCCAGCCCACGCTGCATGCCGAGCTGCTGGTGCTGTGCGCGGTGGCGCTGCGTCAGCTCGGGCACCCCGAGCTGGCCGAGCGGGCCCGGGCCCGCGCCCATGGCTTCGACAGCCCGGGCCTGGTCGAGGCGCGCGGCCGCCTCGGGCTCAAGCCAGGTCGGTCTTGAGCTGGCTGCGCAGGTCGGCCAGGACCTCGGGGGCGGTCGTCGGAGCGGCCGCTTCAGCCTCAGGGGGGCTGACCGGGGCCGGGGTCGCGGCCCGGGGCGGGCTGCGCATGCCCTCGGTAATCGTGCGTTTTCCGGGCCAGGGCGACCAGCCATCGGGCTTCTCGCCCGGGTCCGGGAGCTCGCCGAGGTCGGGCTGCCGGCCTCGGTCCGGACTGCCATTGCCATCGCCGCCGCTGCCTGCCATGGCCCCAGGATAGCGCGACCGCTGGGGAGGAGCAGGCACTCCTTCGCGGTACAATGAAGCGATGTATTCCCGCGAAACCCGGGGACCGGGCCACGATGTCGACACCGAGGTGGAAACCCCGGTTCAGGAGGTGCCTCCCCAGCGCCATCCTGGCCGCAACACCGCGGTGCGTCCCCTCGTCTATCGCCGGGCCAACGGCGCCGCCATCAATCGCAACGCCCGCGCCGCGCTGGAGCAGGCCGCGCGCAACGCGGGCCAGCCGCTGGCCCCCGAGCTGCGCCGCAAGCTGGAGCGCGCTCTCTCGGTCGATCTGTCGGCCGTGCGCGTGCACACCGGGCGCGCCTCCGAGGCCGCGGCCGCCGCGGTCGGCGCCAACGCCTATACCGTCGGCCAGGACATCCACTTCGCGGCCGGGCAGTTCCAGCCGGGCAGCGCGGCCGGCTACCGGCTGATCGCCCACGAGGTCGCGCACACGTTGCAGCAAGGCGGCGCGTCGGCCGAGGGCGAGCTCGTGGTGTCGAGCCCCGGTGACTCCGCGGAGCGCGAGGCCGAGCACATCGCCGACGAGGTCAGCGCGCGCGCTGACGCCGATCGTGATCGCGCCAACGCCACCATCTCCACGGCGCTGGCGCCGCAGCCTGGCCATCGCGATGTCGACGGCGCACGCCTCGGCGTCGGCCACGGGCTGGCGCGCCAGGCCGAGACCCCCGGCGCGCTGCCGATGACGATCGCCCACACCGTCACCGGCGTGCTGTCACGCGATCCCGCCCCGGCCGGAGACTCCAGCTCCAGCTCCGGCACCGACCCCGCCGAGGGCGAGGTGGTCGGCCCCAAGAGCGGCACCATCCCGGACAAGCAGCCCAACGCCGAGCAGATGGGGGGCGGCTGTGACCTGCACGGCCCCGGCTGCCCCGGCGGCCACGCGTGGAAGTTCCACGCCGCGGTCAACGTGACCCCCACCTTCACGCAGCAGCCGCAGCGGGGCGGCGCGATGGGCTACGACTCCATCGCCAACGGCGGCATCATCCGGTTCGGGCACGTCGGCCAGGGTGGGGTCTCCATCCCGGGCAGCGCCTTTGGCTATGCCGAGCCCAAGTTCGGCACCAAGAGCTTCAAGTACGACGTGCGCGAGGACAAGACCGTGTACGTCACCGGCGAGGTCACGGTCGATTGCTCGTGGGACATCCAGTCGCTGGGTCGCACCGACGTCGGCAGCGCCGATGACGGCGTCCTGACGCCGCAGAACTTCATGAAGGCCTACTACGACCTGCGCCACGAGGGCGACCGGCCCGAGCGCACCCAGTTCTGGTCGAAGTCCTTCACCCAGCAGCACGAGCAGTTCCACTGCTCCGAGTACTACACCAACGCCCAGGCCGCCACGACGAGCGCGGTCAGCTGGCTGACCAGCCAGCCCGTCTCGGTGCCGACCCGCGTCCTCGGCGTCGAGTTCGGCAACAGCGTGGAGTCGCAGCTCGATCCGCTGGTCGCGCAGCTGCCCGAGAAGGTCAAGGCCGAGGTCAAGTCGAAGTTCGACAGCGGCGGCGAGGACCGCGCCTATGGCGCCGGCGCCCAGGGCTATCGCACGCTGGCCAACGCGATCCGCGATCGCGGCTTCTCCAAGGGCTGGGAGAAGCAGCAGAACAAGCCCGCGCCGTGAGGCGCACACGGCCTCAGGCGTCGCACGTCAATGTGCAGCTGGAGGGCCCAAAGCGTAGCTCAGGACGAGCGACGACCGGGACGTCGTGAACCGGGACGCGGCCACCACCAGCATGGGGTCTGGCCCCAGCACGATGTCCAGGGCCCGAAGAAAGACCCCATCGGGGGCTGGGAAGATGTCGACCAGGGTGCCCTCCACATTCACGGCCTGCACCTCGTGGTCGTAGAGTAGGTAGAAGCAACCGGCGTGGTAAGCGACCTCGGGCACGAACCGTGGGGCCGGGGTGCGGACCTCGATGTCGCCGGCCGAGCCCACCACCACGAGATCGCCGGGGGGGGTGCTGTGGTCATAGGCCAGCAGCCGGTGCTGCAGGGGCTCGGTGCGCAGCACCCGCGACCTCAGCGGGGGCAAGCGATCGAGCTGCTTCATCCAGCCGGGATGGCTGCGCCGCACGTCGAGCGAGCGCCGCGGCTCGAAGGCCGCGACGCCATCATGGCGGCTCAGCGCCCACAAGGTCGTGACCTCGCCCAGGCTCACCAGCAACGCTTCGTCCCACCAGTAGCGCAACGACTCGAGGGCGCCCGGGGGCGCGGCCAGATCCAGGGCTGGTGCCCCGGTGAGGCTGACCAAGCTGCCCTGGCCGCCGTCGGGGAAGACTGCGGCTTCGCGGCCGTCGGCAGAGAGGCACCAGGTACGGATGGGGCGGTCAGGGGCAAAGCCCGGGGAAAACCGGGCCCTCGTGAGCATCCGGCCTGACGCGGCGTCGACGACGACCACGGCGTCCTGACCGTCGTTGACCAGGAAGGTGGAGGTACCAGCCCGGCCCTGCAGGTGATAGGCGTCCACCTCGAGGTCGAAGGTGCGCGACGGCAAGTGACGCTGCGCCGGGCTGTGCGAGACCGAGCGCCCGCCATGCAACGCCAACCAGCGGGCGGCCGACTCGCGAGCGTCGCCGTGGCCACGCTGCGCGGCGATGCGCACGGCGGCAAGCGAGCGTGGATCGAAGAAGCAGGTCAATCCCACCACGAGCTGGGCGGCCACGTCCGCGTGTCCAGGATCATCCACGATGCGCTCGAGCAGCGCCGCGAGATGCGGGACGATGCGCGGGTCGAAGCTCTTGGTGAGGGCCCAGATCACGCCCGGGGCAGGCACCTCGACGGTCGACAGATGCGCCAGCAGCAGATCCACCGCCTCGCGGATCGCCACCGGGCCCAGCCGCTGCGCCGCCAGCTCCGGACCCAGGATTCGCACGATGTCTTCGTCGTCGCCCGCCGGGCGCGACACCCTCTCGCGCTCGAGCAGGAGGCCGAGCGCACGCGTCGCGCGGGCGGCGTCGTCGCCGCGGCTGAGCGCCGCGGCGAGCTCTCGGACCAGTCGGGTCGACGCGTCCATCACTCCCTGAGGTTGTGCCCGTGCATGTTCTCGACGTCAACCCGAGCATCGGTGTAGCCGCCATACTCGAAGGCGGACGAGTGGCTGAAGTTCTCGGTGCTGATGCCGCCTGGCGGCTTGCTTGCACACCACGAGATGGCGTCCTCACGCGCGCTCTCGGCGGCGGTCTTGGCGGCGGCCGGCGTGGTCTTGTCCCAGGCCTCGAAGAGGCCGTCCGTCGCCTGCGCCACGGTGACTCCCCGCGCCGCAGACGCCGACCTCACAGCCGAGAAGGTGGGACCGCCGCCACCGCGCGCGGTGTTGTACTGAACCTGGAACCGCATCACGTGCGAACGATCATTGGGATCATCCGCCTCCGCCTCGGCCGGGCGGACCGGTCGCACGATGCCCTCGATGGTGTGCGCGAGTGCCTCGGCTTCATGCTTGATGCTGCGGAAGTCATCGAGGACGATCTCGCGCAGCTCGGCGTCGGACATGCTGCTGGCGGCGTCCTGATAGCGCGAGCGCAGGGTCTCGATGCTGGAGCCATGTCCTTCGACCTCGCGCTGGTAGGCCTGGCAGCGCGACTTGTGCGCTTGCAGGATGGGCCGCACTGTCGCAGGTGCGGCCGCCATGCGGTTGTCCACCCAGCGGATCTCCTCGCCGGACCAGGCCACTGCCACCTCGCGGGTGCGCTCGACCTGGTTCACCGCGGTCTCGGCCGCGGCGCGCGCACGCTCGAGTTCGTCGTCACCGCCCCCACCACCGCCGCCACCACCACTGCCGCCCGCGCTCCCGCCACCACCGCTGCTGTCGGCGCTGCTCCGCAGCCCGTCTGCGCCACGCTCGGCGGTCTCATAGCCAGACTTGACCGCTCCCAGCGAGCCTGGATCGGTCGCACTGGCGGCATCATCGAGGTTGTCGACCTGGTTGGTGAGCGACTCCTTCGCGCGCTCGAGCTCGTGCAGGCGCTGGACCTGCGGGTTGCGCGACGCCGCACCGTGAGCCGCAGGTCGTGGGGTGGCGTGGCCCGCCCGGCCATGGCTGCGTGTGCTGGCGGCGGCGGGGGGACGCAGCGCCGTCGCCAGCTGGCTGGCGATGGCCTGGCCGGCCAGGCTCAAGGTCGAGCGCGCTGCGGCGCGAACCCGCGAGACCTCGCCGCGATTGGCCGCCCCCGCGCCCGTGGGCCCCTCGTCCTGGGCCGGGAAGTTGTCGGCGCCTGGGGCCGAGCCAGCCATGGCGTTGAGCGCTCCAACCAGATCGCCCTGGCTGTGGGCCTCGTTCAAGCTGCGCGTCGGGGTGCCCGCGCTGGCACCGCCCGCGACGTCGCCGTCCATGGTGAATCGCGAGCGATGCTCGAACAGAGTCCATCGCTTCTCCCACTGCCGTCGCCAGGGATTCGAGGCCGTAGGGATGACCGAGAGCGGCCAGGGCAAGAAACCCGGCCAGAAGCTGGGGCGGCGCGTGAGCCGATCCAGCAGATCGATGTTGAGCTGGAAGGACGCCCGCACCCCCGCGAACGCGGAGATGCGGAAGAGCAGCCCGGCGTCGATGTGATAGGCCATCGAGGTCACGGCGAACGTCGCGCCGCGACCCAGTCGATAGGTGAAGGTGAGAGCCACGGAGGGCTCGACGCGGCCGTCAGCGGCGGCGTTGACCTCGAGGCCGCCGTACCCGGCCAGCGTCAACGAGCGTGTGATGTCGCTGAGCTCGCCTGCCACCTCGCCACGCCCGGTGAAGCGCGCGTCGAGGAACACGGGGACCGTGAACGTGCCCGTCCCGGTGTGGTCGCGGGCTGCCAGGATGCCCAGCAGCGTGCCGGTCGTCGAGCCCGGGAGCGGGATCATGGTCGAACCAGCGAGCAGCGCGGCCTCGGCCCCCGACAGCTGCAGGTGCGAGCCGCGGATCACGCCCGGGCCATACCCTGCGTTGAGCGAGGCGCTGGCGTTCACTGCCATCGTGACGCCGGCGCGCGCCGGGATCTCACCGATCATGATGGGGGTGTCGACCGGGCGAAAGCGCTGGTTCAGCGCCCAGCTCCGGCTAAGGGTGCTGGCATCGAAGACGTCAATCGATGGGTACGGAATGTTGACGGCCGCCCCGGGGGCGCCGAAGAAGCAGTGGACCATCGAGCGGCTGACGGTTCCAGCCCGCACCGGCTGCACCAGCAGCGGCCCATCGGTCTCGGGCGTCACCAAGGTTCCGGTCTGGTCGGTCTGGTCGGTCTGGTCACTGCGGGTGAAGGCATCTGCGAAGTCGTCCGCCTCGGCTTCATGGCTGTCGCCCGGAGCGCTGATGCTGAGGCCATCGTCGATGACCGTGGTGGCGCCGCGCTCCTGGACCGTATGAGCCACCTCGTGCGCGATGAGGCGCCGCCCTGCAACGCTGTGGGGGTCGTAGGTGCCGGCCGCGAAGTGCACGTCCTGGCCGAAGGCGAAGGCGTGGGCGCCCAGTGCGGCAGCGGCGCTGGCCGACTCGCTGCTGGTGTGAATACGCACATCGGCCAAGCTGACGCCGAGTGCCCTTTCCAGGCCTCTCCGGGTCGTGGTGGGCAACGGGCTGCCGGTGCCACGCGTGGCGTCGGCGAGCAACGGAGCGATGGCCGCGGTTGGGCTCGGCGTGGCGGCTGCCTTGCGGCGCAGCCGCCCCGAGATGGTCTCGCGCCCGGGCCACCGCGGCTCCAGCGAGGGTGCGCGTTTGCCGCGAGGGACGAGCAAGGTCTGGCGCCCCGGCCAGCGCTCGCTGGCCGACTCGACCTCATCCTCGACTTCAGGCGGCTCGACCTCGAGCGAGTGGTCCTGGAACTGGCGCATCGACTCAGCCTATTACCGGCTGGTGGCGCCATTCTCCCTTCTGTTCCGGGTGCTTGGGTGCGGCAAAGCGCCGCAGCAGCCGAAGCCGCGAGCCGCGGCCTCAGGGCCGTACGGCCCCCGACAGCTCCTCGCGCAGCCTGGCCTCGCCGCGCTTGGCGACGCGACAGGCCGAGGTGCGGCCGAAGCCGACGATGGCGCTGCCGCCGAACACCAGGGTGCCCACGCCGAGGCCACCCGCGGTCGCCCCCAGCCCCTTGGACTCGTCGGCCACCGCCGCGATCGCGGTGACCACGGTGCCCACCAGAAGGGCGACCGTCATCACGCTGTCGATCACCGGCGGCGTGCGCGACGTGGTGCACTTGACGGTCACGACCTTGGCCGACGCGGTGAGCTTCACGGCCGGGTTCTTGGTCTTGATCAGCGAGCACCCGCACAGGGTGATCAGGACGACGACTGCGCTGAGACGCTGCATCGGGGGCCCTGGGGTGGAGTCGTGTGGGTTGGGATGGAGAGGTGGCGGATCAATCGACGGAGTAGCTGTAGTTCACCGTCATCGGCGAGCCGGTCCAGCTCGGGAAGCTGGCGGCCATCACGGCGTCCTTGACGCAGCTGGCGACCGGGTTCGACGCGAACTCGCCAGTCACGCTGCCGCTGCTGACCGAGCCGCTGGCCGCGATGGTGGCGCGCACCTTGATGACGCCGACCACCTTGGCGGTGCGTGCGCAGTTCTGCACGATGGCCTTGATCTTGTTCATGCCGGCCTTGATCTCGTCCTTGTCGAGGCCGGTCTTCTTGGGCGCGTCGTCGACCTTCCTGTCGTCGCCGCCGCCGGCCAGCAGCTTCTGGATCTCGCTCTGGCTGTCGTCCTTGGGCGTGGTCGGCCCACCGGTCTCCAGCTTGTCCTTGTCGGCAGCGGCGACCTTGCTGGCAGCGGCCTTGTCGGCGGCGGCCTTGTCGGCGGCGGCCTTCTTCTCCGCGGCGGCAGCGGCCTTCTTCTCCTCGGCCGCCTTCTTCTCCTCGGGGGTCAGCTTGCGGTCGTCCTTCTTGTCGTCGGCAACCGCCAGCTTCTTGTCGTCCGCGGCCGCCTTCTTGTCATCGGGATTGCCCGCCGGCGCGGTGACGTCACTGCCGCTGCCAGCCGCGGTGTCCAGCGGCTGCACCACCGGTCCGCCACCACCCGAAGGATCGCTCGGCCCGCCACCCGCGACCATGGTGCCGCCCGGCGGATCCACCGGGACCTGGCCCTGGCCGGTGGTCGGCAGCTCGCTGCCGCCACCCGCCGCCACCACGTTGTCCTCCGACGTGGGCTTCTTCTTCTCGCTGTTCTTGATGTACCAGAACGCGCCACCCGCGGCCGCGCCCAGCCCCAGCACGATGGCCACGACCAGACCGGTGCGGCTCTTCTGCGGGGCCGCCTTGGCACCACCAGCCAGCGCCGCCTTGGCCACCGGGGCATCCGCGATGGTGTCGACCGGCGTCTTGCCTTCACGCCCCGCGATGGGCAGGACGATCTGCGACAGCGACACCGAGGAGGTCGACGCCAGGATCGCCGCGTCGCGCTGCTCCTCGCGCTGCTTCTCGATGTTGTTCATCGAGGTCGAGATCTCGCCGTCGGCCAGCGCCTTCAGGTCGATGAGGCCGGAGTCTGGCTCGGCACGCTTGCCGTTCAGGTGCGGAGGCGCCCCCGGCGGCGGATTCTTCGAGCCCTGCTTCTCGTCCTTGTCCAATGAATGCATCCTTCCTGCCCTCCAAGACTGCGGCGCGAAGCCTGGCGCAGTCGGGCAGTTTGGTCAACGGTCCAGAAATCTGGAAATGGTCCTCACAATTCTACCCACAGACCCGATCTCCTGCCCCCCCATTCACTCCACGATCAGCGCATCCGAAGCAGATCTTCCAAAGGTTTCCGGGGCATACATCTCCTCCGCCTTGGCGGGTGGGACCACGAAGTTGCCCGGCGTGGTGGCCCGCGCCACGTACGAGTAGGCGTGCACGCCCTCCCACAGCAGGGACGTGAAGGCCTCGACCCGCTCGTCGCGCATGTTCTGGTGCTCGTACCAGGTGCCGCGCCACCACCACCACTCCTCCTCCCAGCTGCGTGAGCGACCACCGCCGCGCCGCGCCGCCGGGGCGTCGTCGGCCGGGATGGCCCCGGTGACCGCCAGCGCCGGATTCATCGGCTCGAGGCCTGCCGGTAGCTGGTCGACCAGTGCCACATGGTAGCGCCGCGCCTGCGCCACCATGGTCAGGCGCACGCGCACCTTGGCGCCCGCCTTGACGTGCCAGACCCCGTTGGCGTCGCGCTTCACATCGCCCGGATCGTCGACCGCCTGGTAGCTGCGCTCGACCGTGAAGCCATGCTCGCTGGGCTCCAGCTTGAGGCTCTTGGGGGCGTACTGCATGCCGATGCGGTAGTACAGCCGGCCAGCGCCCTCCTTGCCGATGGTGAGGTCCTGGGTGGCCGGCATCGCGACCAGCTGCTGCATCGGGATGTCGATCTGGTGCCGCTCGGTGGTGCGGCCGCGGAAGGCGTGGTCACCCGCGTAGGCGTCGCCCAGCCAGACCCGGGCCACGAAGTTGGGCGTGGTCTTCTCGTAGACGTGGAAGTAGCGGTCGAGCGCCAGCAGCACGAAGGCGTTCTCCTGCGTGTTCGACCACGCGCCGCGCTTGCGATGCGCCAGCAGCCCGCGCACCACCTTGGCGATGAGGTCGCTGTCGGGGGTGTCGTCGATCATGGCCTCGAGCAAGATCCCGTCGGCGCGCCGGTCCGACGCCAGCAGCAGGTGTGCGCCGTCCGCGTACGAGGTCACGAAGTGCGCGGTGCCGGCCTCCTCGGTGACGTGGTTCTGCACCCAGGTGCGGATCTTGGCCACGTCGCCCGCGCTGCCGGCATCCGGCGCCAGCACCGACCACAGCCAGCCCACCGCCTCGGCGCCCAGGCCATCGAGCCCGGCCTCGTCGATCAGCTTGCTGGCGCGCGCGGTGTCGCGGTCGCCCAGGCGCGCCCGCACGTACAGCGCGTACGAGGTCAGCACCCGGCGGGTCTGGACCGAGTAGTACCAGGGGAAGTGCGACTCGATCTCCTTGAGGTACTGGTGCGCCTCGGCCAGCATGCCGGCGTTGACGGCGAAGCCCTTGTCCTTGGCGCGCGACAGCGCATGCGTCACGTGGATGCTGAGGAACGGCCAGCTGTCGTCGCCACGCTTCCAGAAGCCGAAGCCACCGTCGGAGTTCTGCATGCCACGCAGGCGCTCGAGGTCCTTGCTCATGCGGGCCAGGATCTTGGCGGGCGACGGCAGCCCCTCGGCGTCGAAGGCGCCCAGCACGTCCTTCAGCGCGGCCACCGCCAGGATGCGTGACGACAGCTGCTCGGCGCACTCGTATGGATAGGCCACCAGGTACAGCACCGCATCGGTCAGCGCCTGCAGCTGGGTCGACGAGGTCTGGACTTCCAGGCCGCCGAACTGCGGCCATACGTCGGGCGGCGCCGCCACCGGCTGGTGCAGCGCGGTCGGCTTGTCGCCGGCGACGTCGCCATAGGTCGCGAACGCCTCGGTGGTGGCCGGCGTCCACACCGGCAGCTCGAAGCTGGCGGCGTCGGCGAAGGTCCCGGCGCTGATGCCGACCTGGAAGCGCGCGGTGCCGGCGCGCGCCGCCGCGGCCGGGAAGCGCACCTCGACGCGATCCGACGCCGGCACGGTGACCAGGCGCCCCTGCCCCGCGGTCAGCTCGGCGTTGTGGGCGCGCACCGCGACCTGGACCTCGATGGCCTGCTTGGTCTGGTTCTGGATCACGATGGGCAGCTCGAACTTGTCGCCGAAGTTGAGGAAGCGGGGTGGTGACGGGCGCAGCTGCAGCGGCAGCCGCGCGGTCAGCTGGCTCTCGCCCTTGCCGAAGCGGCGATCGCCCTCGACCACCACCGCGGTGATGCGGTAGCGCGTCAGGTTGTCGGGCAGCTTGACGGTGACGCTGGCGCGCCCGGCGGCGTCGGTCGGTGCCGCCGCGGTGAAGCTGGCCAGCGGATCGAAGTTGGTGCGCTGCGCGATCGGCGTGGTGGCCTGGCCGCCGCGGTCCTTGCCGTCGCCCGGCTTCTGGTCGTCCGCCGCGAAGCGCCCGCGCTCCTCGGACTCCTTCATGGGCGCGGCCTCGGCCGCCGGCATCGGCGGCGCGCCGGGAGCCACGGCCCCCATGCCGCCGATGACGCCGCTCTTCGACGCCTTGTCGACCGAGGTGGTGGACGCGGTCTCGTTGGCCACACGGTCCGGGTTGGCCAGCAGCACCGCCGAGCGCGAGTGATAGTCGCGCCCGCCGCCAGCGCGCGACGCATAGAACACCGCGACCGGATCCGCGATGGTGTAGTTGCTCAGCGCCAGCACGGCCTCGTCGACCACGACCAGCGCGACCTCG
>Ga0154020_10010274_pt1 | contig 10715 bp, 9 predicted proteins | sample Klosneuvirus_201_FD_109709 | JGI IMG/M metagenome (GOLD analysis project Ga0154020, IMG submission 109709) | Active sludge microbial communities from wastewater, Klosterneuburg, Austria - Klosneuvirus_20160825_MG | ecosystem: Engineered > WWTP > Aerobic digester > Activated sludge | place...
GCTGCTGAATTAGCCTGGGTAACCATTCCAGCCCTATCCGTTGAAAAAATGGATGTGAACGTCTTACTTGCCCAGTATAAAAATCGAATACCGCACCAATCGCTCCCGCGAACCTGACATTCAATCGAGTGCAATTCTCAAGAATCCATTTCTCCTGCTTTGGTGCCGTCATACCTACCCACAAAACATCCGGTGCGGCGGCATTAATTGCTGCCACCATCGCATCCAATTCATCTTGTGAATAGACTGGTTTGAAAGGCGGCGAGTATGTCCCTGCCAATCGAATATTCGGATAATCCAATACCATGCGGGCGCGTATTGCAGCAAGCGTTTCGTCTGTTGAGCCCAGAAAGAAAACACTATAACCATCTTCCTGGTTCAATTCCTCAAGGACTCCTTGAAAAATATCGCTTCCAGTCACTCGTTCGCGGATCTGTCCACTCAGCAGCTTTGAAGCAAGAACCACCCCGGCTCCATCAGGAATTAACCAATCAGCCGTATGCAATGCTCGTGAAAATGGTGCATCATGCAAAGCAACCGCATACGAATGGGGATTCATGCAAGCAAGCCAACGGCAATTCTCATCTTTCTTGCCAGTCTGCTTCTTATTTTTTACCCACGACACGATATCCGTCACACATGCCCGCACATCCTGTGTGCTCACCTTATACCCGGCAATATTCTCAACTGGCTCAATCATAGTGCATCTCTTCTTCGTCGACTGACTTCCATCGCCCGCTCATAAATCGTCATCAGCATGTTGTAATTGGCATCTTCGTTATACAACGCCTCATAAGAGTGCCGCGCTCCTTTGGCTAACCGCTCCAATTCATCGCCCCTCCCCCATACTGAACGCACTACATTTAGCAATGATTGCGGATTCGCCGGCTCAAATACCACTCCATTTTTGCCTTGCTGCACAATGGATGGTAATGGTCCAATATTTGACACTGCCGTTGGCGTACCAAAAGCAAATGCTTCCCGCACCACCATAGGAAAACCCTCAAACCATTCAGAAGGCAATATCAGCAAGCGAGCATGGGCAATCTCCTTCTGCGTCGCAGTACCTGACATCTGCCCAAGAAAGCGAATCGGTACCTCCGGTACCGTAGCAGCTAACTGCTCAAGCTGCGCACGCAAATCTCCATCACCCACGATACGCAGCTCCGGTGCTGATGAGCCCCATAGCAGCCATGCTTTCACCAAGACCAAAACCCCTTTCTCAGCCGTCAAGCGCCCGGCGAATACCACGTTATTCCGGCGCTCCGCCCATGGCAACACCAATGGATTACCAGGATAAAAATTCGGTTTAACATGAACCAGATTCTCAGGTAAACCGGCCTCGATCATCCGATCACGTTGAAACTCGGTTAGTGCAATAAAGGCATCGGCTTGCTTGGTCCAAGTGCCCAGATTCCGGTGTAAAGCCACATTCGCCGCCAATGGCAACGTCGCTAAGCGGCTATTCCGGTAGCATCCGTGCTGTAGCGAAGGCCAAACCGAATGACTATTAAGACAATCGGTACATACCCGGCCAGCTCGCATCGGAATTGCTGCCGGGCAGAATAGTCGGTAATTATGAAGCGTTAAAACTCGTGCTGCACGATGTCCGATTGAATGAAAAATAGCGGGAGAAAGCAATGGAAACGTATTATGCACATGCACAACTTCAGGATGAATAGTTTCAACAGCTTGCCGGATCTTTTTAACTGCAAAGGGATTCCACGGCGTTGAAAGCGCCCCTTGAAGCGCACCCCATGCACCCTTGGCGCGAATGGTGTCACTATGACGAAGAAACTCGCTCACCTCATGACCCCGCTGCCGCAGTAAATTACCTTCCGCTTCAAAAACCTGATTCTCACCAGATGGCGCACTGGATCCGTAATAGTTATGCACCAGCAGCACTTTCATGCTTCACCCGTCTATTAAATGACTGAATTTTTAACTTTTGCCTGGTAAATCCCATCAACGACTCGCGCTTTTTCTTCCCAAGAATATTTACGTGCCCGTTGCAATGCCCCCCATGCCAAAGATTGCCGTTTATTTTCATCTTGCGCCAATTGCTCAATAGCTTGTGACATTGCTGTAACCGTCTCACTGGGTGTAGCCACAGGAATTTTTATACCGCAAGTTTCATCTACCACTTCGGCAAAACCACAATGATCTAAACAAACAATTGGCAACCCCAAAGCTAGGGCTTCCACAGTCACGCTTGATGTCAAGTCGCGCAGGCTGGTAATTAACATTACATGCGCTTTCTGCATGACTTCCATTGCACATTCTCTTGACAGCCAACCGTGAAAATGGCAGTGCGTATTAATGTTCAATTCCTTGGCTAGTTTTCCCCATGAAGCAGTCTGAGAACCTTTACCCAGTACTTGCAATTCCCAATTTGTATCAGCTGAAACATTACTAAGCGCATGCAACGCAATATTTAATGCCTTTCCAGGTGTATGTTGACCCGTCCAAACTAATCTTAAAGGTTCACCTGTTATTCTTCCATGAATTTGTTGTATAGGTTCATGCGGCAATCCAACTTCTGCTAGCACTGTACTCGGACACTCCCAGAATTTTTCAGCACCAGCATGGTTTTCCGGAGTTGCCGAGATTAGCCCGTTTGCAGAGCCGGACACAGCTTTCATGGCTGCTTGCCGCGAGCGCTCCAGAAAATTCATTTGTGACCAGTTAAACAAATTGTAGCCCAGATAATAGAGCGCACCATACACACCCACTTCTGACAAAAAGCGCCAGGGGAATAGCCCCATACCGCCTACTGGCCCCCAAACAAACGGCACGTCCAATTTCCACAGAAAACCTGGTTCCCGAAAACCGACCATAGTTAACTGATGCGCCAAATCAAATCCAATTTCCTCGTGAAGCTGCACAGCCAAATGATAGGCGTCTTGATGCCAGCGACGGTAATACCAGTAATAGGAGGGCGGCCACAGCTTACGTAGCCAGCGGTTGCGCTGTTTTTGAATGAAATAAAACCGGACGCGTTGTCCGAAATCAGGGTGCTCTGCCAGAAACTGTTCGATATCTGTGCGAAATTTCTGCTCCTCGACAATTACCCACAGATCATGGAGATTGGACAGTGCCGAGATAAACCCCCAACCCACGCCCGGTTCAGATCCCTTATAGGGACTACATGCATAGGACGAAAGCAAAATTTTCAATCGCGGCTTAATTTCAAAATTCCTGCCTTTTACCATAAATAACTAATCACTTGATGCATAGGCATGAATAATCCCCTCTCCGAGGTTAGGAGATACCCAAGTTGCAGCTCGCTCAACAATATAAGGTATTAATGGCTTACGATTTGGCAAACGATACGAGACAGCATCTTTTTGCACATATCCAAAGCGATGCACTAAGGTGCGAAGTGTGGTATGTGAAAAGTAATAAGAATGATCGGGATGTATACTTTCAGTCCCGAAAGGAATCCTTATTAGCCTCCTCAAGCAAAAAGCATTGGTAGTAGTAATAATCAACATACCACCTGGAGCCAACACCTTTCTCGCGGTTTCAAGAAATAATCCAGGATTATTAAGATGTTCTATAAGTTCACCAGCAACAATCAAATCGAATTTTTGAGGTGTAAGCATATCTAGTTTTTCTGCATCACCCACTATCAGATTCTCAACCTTAAATTTAACTCTCAGTATATTGACTGTGGCAGCATCCAACTCCAAACCCACATTGGATTTTGCCAAGACCGATATCTTTGAATGTAGCCAAGAACCATTCGCAATTCGCTCCTCGGTATACGGATAATCTGCACAACCTAAGTGCAAAACAGATTTTCCTTTTACCGCATTGAGGATGTAGGTTTCTCTATCAACCAAAGATCTGGGTAGCTTATAGTGATTCATTTAAAAGTTCCTTCGTAATGCGTTGATAATCTAACTTTGTCGAATCAACGATGCCATGCTCTTCAAGTACAACTTGATACCAAACAAGGTAATAACGAATTAACTGTTTGAGAAATTGCTCACTCGTAGGATATATTCCAGCCTTTAACATTCTCATTCTATTGATAATGCCAGACTCAAATGATACGGACGAACAATCACCAGATCGTGCGATGCCATTGATACGACAATGATAATGTATTAAATCTAATCCGATTGGCCCCCCCCACTCTGAGAACTCCCAATCAACTGCAATCAAAACCTTTTCGTTAGTCCATTTAAGGTTCCATGGAGCAAAATCGCCATGCACCCAACCGACAGTGATAGGTGTATCGTCGTAAATCTGTTGCAGTGTCCGATTGAGAATTAGGTGTTCATCAAACGATAATGAACTCAAATTATTCAGCCGCTTTAATAATGAAGCTGAAAGTTCAACAAGCGTTACAAATGAAGTCGAAGTGTTTAGCTTACAGAGAAAATCATAGTGAGACTCGGTGAATCGCATTGCGACAGAAGATCCATTTATAGCTTCTTGGAAGGACCAACCTGAATTAATATCGTAATGTAGTAATTTTGGAGAAACTTTATGTTTGTGATTTTCAAGATCCTTCAATACGAACGACTCTTGAGCAATGCTGGCAGCAGCCTTTATACCAAGAGGAATCTTCATAATCACAGTAGGCCGCCCGGTATCTTGACGTGCCAGTGTAACAACAGCCTTACTAGTTACCCCAGGTGTACCAATGTAAATTATAACAGTCGGTGGTTCGGGGTAATCCCAAAATACGTGATCCCAGTCGAGCAAGTTCTGATGAAAAACGCCAAAGGATTGTACATTTGGAAGGTATCCAAGTAAACCAAACCTATAGATAGCTAACAAAGCTTGCCATTTAATACAAGACAATGCGCCATATGGTCGCCATTGTCGCAAGGTAGGCAAACCTAATTTATGTAACTGAGGTACAATCCAACGCGGTCGGCCACCAACTGAAATCGTCCAAAATCTGTGCTTAAGCGGAACATTATCCTGCCCTGATGTAAAAATCGCTCCGCGAGGATATACTTTAAGAACAACCGATTCAATGAATTCATTTTTCACTTGATACTCAGCCTCATACAACGTTGACGCAGTCGCACTGTGAATCCAAACAAGCGACGCAATTTGCTAGATCATTAACTAACCAGCTCATCGCCTTAACCGCACCTTCTGCCACTTCAGTATCCTCCATAGTTTTTTTTACAAAATAAAGTACCTCCTAGTAAGGTATGGGGGTATCAATTACACTCTTCAGTTTCTGGTTTTTAACCAATCTTCATCGCAAGAAACGAGGAATTGAACCTGTGCAGAGGTCAAATTTTTCTGATCGCTATGCACAAAGTCTCGAAGAATTTGCGATCACGACTTTATCGCGATTACCCAATAGGCCATTGAGAAGTACTCTCGAAATGGCCATTTAGTGTAATTCCATGATTTCTCGATTACACGCCCTAACGAGCCTCGACACTTTGGTAAATGAAAAAAAACTTTTTTGACTTTAAATCCCGTCTCATCTAGCAACTTGTAGGTATTTCGTACACTAAAAGCATAAATATGAGTACCGTTGAAATAGTCCATTCGAAGTAGATCACGAAAAATATTTCTCTCAATTGGCAGACCCAAAACGAGTACGCCTTGAGATTGAAGCACGCGCTGAATCTCTCTCAGCATTACGATTGGACTGTCAACATGTTCCATCACATGTGAAAATAGCACACCTTCAAACGCGCCATCAGGAATTTGGCGAATTGAGTCAAGAACATCACCATTGATAATATTCAAACCTTTTTCTCTACCAGCTTCTGCTAACGCGGACACTTGCTCAATTCCACAGGAATCCTCAGACATGTATTTCAAATACAAGCCATCCGAACACCCGACATCGAGAAACCTTTTACCTCTGATGTATGGGTAAACAAGGCTCCAAGAAGTCATCTCGCCAAAATTTCCATCCAAACGAGAATCAGCATATTTTTCATACTGCTTATCCATACTATACCCTTTAAACTTGATTAACTTACGACATATTTTGAAGTAATTCTTATTTTTAATGCATTAAGTAGATCGTTTCGCGCTTGCTCTATCGTCCCCTCGGTAGAAACCAGCACGGCACGTGGCTCGTACTTGGCAAACTCAAGTAATGCATCCGTTTGCCGCTTCACCTCTTCCAATGGTAGCTCTTGTTTGCGTGCGGCAATTACTTGAGGGGTGCCATGCAAGCAAATGATAATATCTGGTTTAGGCGCAAACCGAGTGAACCAGCGCAACAATCCAATAGGAAGGCCAATCCGGAATCTACGTGGATCAAGCACCATGTCGTAGACGTAACGATCGAAGAGAACGATTGCAGGGGCTTTAGAAATCTTAGGACGAATCACCACCCAGTACCCCAGCACGTAATCTGCTATCAGATAAATAACTCGTAGCATCGAACCGATTTTGCCAGAAGGATTCGATCCATGCGGATCCGCCACTGGCCCGTCCTGCTCAGCTTGTTTACCCTTAAGGCGCGCAAGCGGAGGCAACAAAGTTGGGCGCAGGTGCTTGACAATAAATGCACCATGAGTAGCCGCAGATAGTATAGGTTTGATAGCAGAAATAATTGTGGATTTGCCTACGCCGTCTGTCCCAAGTATCGCCATCATTACACCAGGTGGGTCCATTAAACGACGAACCTTAGACCACTCGTGCAAAAAACGGAGCCTTAGATAAGCTAGTGGATCACGTAAAAAAGCCGCTCGTAGTAAAGTGCGGCGAAGAACACGAGACTTAGCCACTATATCAGGCGAATCCGGGTTAGACAAACATAAATCTCGAAGCACTGCTAATGCCGATTCCCCCATGGGAGCTAGGTCGGTACGTAGTTCGTTCCAATTCTCTTTCGCAGCATCTGCCGCCACGGTAAGATATCGAGATGGCAATAAATTGTTATGAAGCAATTCTTTAACAACACCCAACACTGCAGCCAATTGATTAGGGAGAACACAAATACCATTATGCAAACAGCATCGGTTCTGAAAAATATCATTGCCCACAAGATGCACTACTCCGGCATATCGCAAACCGATACTTATATCAAGACGCAAACCCCACCATTCACTAGTATCCGATTCACCACGACCGAATGAGTAAATCTTAAAGAAACCAACAGTATTTGCGTAACCAATCGCAACACCTCCTGCATTCATGATGGCTTCAGCAATAACTCCTCGCACCTTCACTTCATCCTCGGGGTGTACTAAAATATCCAAATCGCTGTCGGCAGCATTATACGGCAGTGTTTCATAGTTGCGTAGAACAGCGTAGCGAATCAGCGCTCCATTGAGCGCATCAAAAAGTATCTGAAGAAAATAGCCCTCCGAAGCCTTTGCAGTTACATTATGCATATTCGCTTTCATATCAAAGCCTCTTCTCTACACAATCGATTTTGAATTGCGGCACGGTAAACTACACCAGTAATAACCCAGAAAACAAAGCTATGAAAAGGTGCCTCAAAAACAGTGCTGAAAAATGCGGCTACAAAATATCCAATAGCAAAAACAGGGTACCACTTTAACAAGGGTATGGAATTGGTCAAATGAGATGACTTGATTATCACCCATAACAAATGGCCTACGAGGATCACATAGAGGCCGATCCCAATAGCTCCTGTAAATCCAAAAACAGAAATGAATGAATTGTGCGGATATCTCAGAATCGTATCTACACCAGTACCAGAATCAACCAAAATCGTATCTAGCCCCATACCAAATAGTAACGAATAGAGTGTCGACACTGTTCTCTCTATTACATCGGTCCACATTTCCAAACGATGTTCACGCGTCCCTTGCAGGGAATCGTCATTCGAATCAATGAAAATTGATAAGATTGCTTTCTGGAAAAATTCTGCTGAGACATCACTCCGTTGACCGCCAATAGATATATCTAAAACTGAAAAAATAAAGGCAGCAAGCGTAATTATCCCGAGTATTTTAGCAAGAGCCCGTAGTTCAGCCGCACGTCGGTGCACCAAAATTAAGTAAAGAATTATTATCCCCAGTGCTAGCATGGATGCTCTAGCCTGTGAAATAGCAACAACCAAAACTAACCCTGCAACAACCCACAATATGTGCAAATATGTGCGTCTATAAAAAAGAAAGAAAAATACGAAACCTAAAGAAAGTGCATGCAGCGTCGAATAATATCCAACCAAAGCTGTTGTTCCGCCATGGAGAAACATTGTTAGATTGCGCAATTCTTCTCGAAAGGGGAAAAGCGCGAAGTAAATCACTGTGGCTTTTGCAAGAAAAAGAAGAACATTGTGAAATCTATCTATCTCATGCCGCTGAATAAGATGATTGCCATAGCTATACCCTATGTAAAAGAAAATTGAATAAACCCAAAAAACACTGTCTCTAATAGATTCATTAAGATCACTTAATGCAGAGAATGCAAAAATTATTAAACAGTAGATAAAGAAAATAGCCCAAATTTTCCCCGCTGTTGTGCCTAAAAATCGGAACAGTGTAACGCGGTGATTTAGCAAAAGTAAATAGAAGAGCAACGCAAGCTCTCCTACAAAAAACGGATAGTAACCAAGGTAAGCAAATCCCCTATTTAGCGTTGAGTAGCCAAATAGGCAAAATAACAATAGGAACCAAATATTCCCACCTGGCAAAAAACTACTACTGCACGTACCTCTGGCTATCACAAATATTACCCTATAAAGGTTTGCTTACTTAATACAGCTTTTTTACAACTAGCAATATTTGAAATAAATGACATAAAAAAACCTTTTGCATTCTACTTCCCATCTATAGAGATACTATGTAATAGACACACTATGCCTTACTTCCAACAACAAACCGATAAACCAAAATAATTAAAACAATTTCGCCAATTGCGAGACCAATTAATGCGCCTGGCAATCCATATAAAAGAGTTAGCCAATAGGTAGCAGCCAAAGAAATAAATGCACTAAATGTATTCGCATCACTTAATCTCCTGAATTCTTTTAATGCTTGCCCAATCATCTCTACGCAGTTACGCACTGCCAATAAACATGTATACAAGCACCATAATGCAGTAATTACAAACAAATCTGGATAATTGTCTCCCAACACTGTATTCACGATAAAGTTATAGCCCCCCATCAAGATAGCAGAGTAAAGTAGTAAAACAACCAACAGAACGAAGGTAACCAATCGACCAAGAGCCATCAAACGACGCTCATCCTGTCCACGTACTGATGCCAGACTTGGCATAGCGACCTGACTCAGCGCTGGGGTAAGCATAGTAGCAGGTGTGACTAAAAGTCGGGTCGCGTTAAGCTTTGCTACCTCAATCGGTCCTAAGAGGAAGACGACAACAATGGTATGTGCTTGCGTTCTGGCGAAGTAGACCAAATTGGTAATGCTCGCCCACTTGCCACCATGCCAGGATTCACGCAAATCACCAAACAATACGCTCATCTGGTGACCTACAACAGGCAACTTGGCCAATAGATAACCCAGTATCGCGCCGCTGACCTGAGCCATGGCATAAATCCATAGCGCCGTTTCTACGCTAAAGGATGTTACGAACCAGTGTTGCAGCCATAGCAAAATTGCCATAGTACAGGCTATTGCTCCATGGATGGATAGCGCCCATGTCTCTCGGCGTATGTTGTAGGCGTGCCGAATAAAGAAGTCTTTAAATAAATAAGTAACGGAGGCCATCATGATGGCGCTGGCGAATTCTGCATGACGTACCACAGATTCCCATATGAAGCCACCTACCGCCAACAGCAGGGTAAATAGCAATAGGGTAACTGTACAAAATAGTGCGACCAGCAAGAACATGCGCCCTGCATAAGGCACACGGTCTTCTGGTGCTCTGTCAGGCATATTGACAACCATCTGAGTGAGAAATAGGGCGTTGCCGATGCCAAAGTAAAAAAGGCTGATGGCAAAACCGATGCCATATAGCCCGAACTCATCTGGCGGCAGCATCCGCACAAGATAGATCCCCAACGCAAAGTTAGTACCGCTGCTCACCACTTGGTTGAGCGCGCTGACCGACAGTGCCTTGCCCAAGGTTTTCTTTCCTTGTCGTGCCTTAATGGCATTAATAAATTCACTAATTTTCTTCATCTGTAACAAGTTGACTGCTCTAGATATGCCACAGACTGGGCTTTACCCAACTCAAGCGCTGGTGCTCTTCTTTTAGTTTTTTCTCTGTTCTAATTAGCATGTGCTATGCATTTCTGTAACACTTGCACAAATAATAATTCGTTGTTGTTGGATTAGTCGCATAACGATTCCTAAGTTGTACCCTATTACTTGGCAATGTATCAAAATCGGCTTAACGAGAATTGCAATATGCCAATCTATCCTCTGTAATCAAATGCCCTATAGCCATTTTGTTTGATCAAGGCGTATTTCTCGGCGGATTTCAAATCTTCACGCATCATCTCTTCGACTAGTTCTTCAAAACTGATTTCCGGGGTCCAACCTAATTTTTCTTTAGCTTTGGCTGGATTGCCTAAAAGCGTTTCAACTTCAGCCGGCCGGAAGTAACGCGGATCCACACGCACAATTACATTTCCTTTTTGATCAAGGCCGGTTTCATTGACACCTTCACCTTGCCAGCTCATTTCTATCCCTACTTCTTTGGCGGCGATGTTGACAAAATCACGTACGGAGTATTGTGCACCAGTAGCAATGACAAAATCCTCAGGCTCCTCTTGCTGCAGCATCATCCACTGCATGCGGACGTAATCTTTGGCATGCCCCCAATCGCGCTTAGCA
>Ga0154020_10010275_pt1 | contig 10714 bp, 15 predicted proteins | sample Klosneuvirus_201_FD_109709 | JGI IMG/M metagenome (GOLD analysis project Ga0154020, IMG submission 109709) | Active sludge microbial communities from wastewater, Klosterneuburg, Austria - Klosneuvirus_20160825_MG | ecosystem: Engineered > WWTP > Aerobic digester > Activated sludge | place...
AAACAGGACAAGATGAAACCATGTAGGTTAGGTGGAAGGACTTACTTGCCGTTGGCGTGCTTCTTGGTCCACTCCTTGGCAGTCTTGTTGAAGGTGGCCCTATTCTCGCGGTATTGCTGAGCGACCTCCTCTTCCAAGGGAGAATCTAATCCAGAGACGTCAGCGAGGCGTATCCAGAAGGAGACACAATAAAGCGAGACTCCGTACCGATATTGGGCTCAGCGAGCATCTGACGGATAATCAGGAGAACCTCGTGGATCTTCAGCTGGGGGCTCCACGAATCAACAAGGATAGCGTTGCAGATCGCTCCATCCTTCTGCTGAATGTTGGGGTGGTAGGTCTTGGTCTTGAAGAAGACCTTGGGGGCCTTGAAGGGGTAGTCGGCGGGGAGGTCGAGCTCGATCTTGAACTGGCCGCCCTCGTACGGGGTATTGTCGGGACCATTGATGACGCAAATCCACTTGAACAGGTTATCGTTGTCGATCTCGACGGTAGCCCAGGGCAAGGGCTGCTCCTTGAGCTGCTTCAACTCCTAAAAACAGAAAGACGTCAATTGATGTCAATGACAAAAAAAGACAATGCGAGCAAGTGCCCCGCACACGATCGAAAACCAACCCCACACAAAACAAAAATTTGTGAAATATTCAAGCGGTGAGCCAGATCTAGCAATCCAGACGGGAACGGCGAAAAAGGAGCGAAACGAAGAAAGAAACCAGACAAGGTGAGGAACAATGACAGCTCCCTAGGACCAAGAGCTGTAAAAAACGTGGTATATAATTACACACGAGAAACAAACACACAATTTGGTGGGTGAGGACCGTTCAGGGCAAAGAGGAAGCCCACGGGGAACACGACGACAAGAACAGAACCGGTCCCATTCGGCACTGCCATGGGCCTGGAGGACCAGTCCCTCAAACCCAACGGAATATAGAGTTAGATCTCCAGAGGGGGTGTGGAGGACGCACCTTTCCCAGACGTCCGGCCATTCTTGATGCAAGAACGAAAGCAGAAGAGAATGACGAGGCTGCAGCACAAGCCTTGCTGCAGCCTGCTGCCGCTCTGCATGGCTGTCAAAGTCCAATTAGTACAAGGGGATTTTGCGGCAAATAGAGAAACTTTTAAGAACCGCAGACGAGATCGTCGCCGGCAAATGGCCGAGAATGCCGACGACGAGCTTATTCCGCTCGGCGAACTGATTAGTCGTGGCCAGCCCCCTTCCCCTCCGGATGGCCTGGCCGCCCTGTACCAGGAGAAAAATATTGGCCATTCTCAGTCTCTCACACAGTCACATTGTTTATCTCATGCGGAGTGAGTGAAGAACGACTTAACAGTTCAGGGTTCCACTTGCTTGCTCCGTCAACCTTCTAATCACATCTCGACCGTCATGTGCTCCGCCCTCTCCCTATAGCGCGATCTCCAATGGCATCAAAACACAAACAGGTAGTACTAACGCCGGCACAGCTCAACCTGAAGCTGGCGGACCTGGAGGACCAGGGCTTGCTTGCTTTCCGCGATGTATGATTGCGATTGTTGCCGTTACCAGCGCATTTGTTGTCCTTCGCCACCGACGCTGCGCGGTTCCTCGGAGTCGCTTATTTTATTTCTAGGCGCTTTTGGATTCCTCATTCCAGCTAATCGGTGAGCTGATCGGCCTCATGCAGTGGACAAGCGTCGAGGACGAGGTTCGACCTGTTCCAGTTGTCGCCGATAGCTTTTTCATAGGGCCGCGTGCTTCTCGCTCCCCGTTCTGTGCTTGCGAATAATAACTTAATCAATCATATGAATTACCACATGTGATGCTCTTCCGTGGGCACCTCAGTGCATTGAGTTCCGTCTCTGGTTAGGGCCTCGTCGTCGAGCTCGTACGGCTCTTCAGAGCTTACGGTCGCCAAGAAGAGCTCCTCTTGTGGGCGATCAAGCGTGAGATTCACACGACCGACAAGGCCCAGGAGCTCTTCCGCATGCAATCATTCGCCACCCAGCTCTTGTTTCGCTTCTTTTTCGACGACAACCTTGGTGGCCAGGAATACCTCAAGCGAACAGTTTGGCGTGTCGTCGATACAATGGCCGACATGAAGGCGGAACAGCTCGGTAATAACTACTCCTTGATCGACTTTTCATCATCTTATTTTCTAATGATTATCTTCTAGAGCTGACGCCGAACGGCTTGTCCGTAAGTGTTGCCGAGGCGGCACAGAACCTCGAGTTCATCCTCGATATTGCCAATGACCTCTTCTCGGTTTTACTCAACGAGATCGCTTATTTTCCCACTGTCATTCGCAAGGGGTTTCTTGCCATGAAGAAGGTTCCACCTCGACGAATATGACGTTGTTCTTCTCCTGATCTCACTTTTTTCATATCCTCTCCTCTAGTCCGCTAAGCACAAGTTTCCCGACGTGTATGAGACGGTGGTCCCTGGCTGCTTCTTCTTGCGCTTCTTGTCGCCAACCCTCGTCCAGCCAGAGACATTTGGTCTCATGAAGAGTACCCATCTGAATTTGATTGCTGTTGTGTCCACTGATACCATGACACGCTTTCTCCAGATAAGCCAAAGCCCGAGATTCACAAAGCTCTTCTCATTTTATCCAAGCTGGTGCAAAATGTGGCGAACGGCATTGTGAAGAATAACATCACTTCATATGCACCACATGACGAGGTCATTTTGAAGTTCATTCAAAAGCACATTGGCACCGTCCGTGAGTTCGCTGACACCTTAGCTGTACTCTTTTTTTGTTCATCAGCTATTTTCAATTCCATCTCATCATGTGTGTTCGTAGAATGCCGAGTCTATTGAAGCCCACGCGAAGAACCTTGCTGCTCAGAAGCCTAAAGAGACTCCCACGGAGGCGTCTCGTGAAGAGATTCTCGATCGCATCCATCAGTTTGTCCTCCAGGGCCAGTATCGTCTAATGCTCGATCGCCTCGAGCATGAGCAACTCACCCAAGAGTCAAACGAACAGAAGCGAATCGGATCGGTGCGTTTCAACTATTCATGGTCCTTTTTTTATCATTTATTGTGCGCTGAAAGATTTCGAATTCTCTTAGGCAAATGACTTTGTGAACTCCATCACGAAGCACTTGAAGGAACTCGACTGGAAGCGGCTGAAGGAGAAACATGGCCTGACTCTTTCCGCGCTTAAGAAGACCCTCTTTTGGTATTCTTTACATGGTCCGTGACCCTCGAACCGATTTCTCTATTTATTCTTCGACTTCACTCTGTTTTCATTTGTAGGACGCGCCAAGTTGAGCTTAGACAAGTGCATGGAAGTTCTCCACCAGCTCGAGTTCCGCGACTGGATGATGGATGTCTTCGGAGAGAAAGTCGTCCAGTTTGACAAATGCCTACTTGTTGATCGTCTTGAGGTACTCGAGCATCATCATCCTGATGCTTTCCTTTTCCTTTACCCTTCCTGGGATTGACGGTTTCCTTCTTTCAGGGTATGAAAGAATTGTGGAGCATCCGCTTCAAATTCCCATTTCCACATGGAACTCGCTCAGCCACGGTGGAAAGGTTCGACTCCATTCTGCTATTTTTATTTACTTTTTCATAGCTCTAAAAATTCATTTTGCTTATTTTGTTAGGATTTTCTATCCCATCTCTCCGACTGAGTACTCCATGTTGCTCATTCCTTATATGCCGAGCGACCCTTCGCAGAAGACCAATACCAACGCCACCTTTGGTATTATACTTTTTCTCTCCCTCATCAATGATAATCTGAATGATCTTGATTCGCTAGATGCCGCCTATTTCTTCAAAGAAGACAAAGACAAAACTTCAGTGGAGATCTCCGCTTTCTACGCCATCAATCCCGACGGCACCTTCCCTCCGACCATCAATGTCGCATTCGCGAAACCATTCCTTGGTATGAGTTATAATAGATATGTCTTGCTGCCTCCGTCTCGATTGTTAACTTTTCTTTCGTTTAGGAGGGTTGTACGCTTTGAAGGAGCTGTTGATGAGCGGCGGTAAGACAAACACGCGCCGCACGCGACGCTCGAACCGACCCGACGACGGCTCTGCCCTCGAGAAGTCATCGCCTAATAGCGGCCCTGGGGTTGTCGAGAGCAGCTCTGGCGGTCCCAAGAAGCGAAGGCGACGTGCTCAATCGGAAACCTTGAGCAGGTATTGAGATTGCTAATTGTTAATCTTCAATCGTTTTGCGAATCATCTTCTTAGCTCGAACGACGAGAGCGTCGAGCCTCCGAAGGAGTACAAGGAGAAGAACGATCGCATCGCCCTGAAGCGACTCAAGAGCTTAAGCAAGCGCTTCACTCGTCGCGAAATTGCTATTGAGAGGGAGAATCAGCCTGACAATGCCAGAAGCGGCAGCTCCTCTGCTCCATTCCCCATGCTCACGTTAAGGTAGATCGTCATTTTTTCCACGTTTTTTTTCTTCCTCTATCTTTCAATCAGTTTTGCTCGGTAGTGTTAGCAACTCGACTGCTGGTGGCTCGCTCGGGACCTCGCGTATGAGTGCGCGAGGTAACAATCATATCACCCCTCCAAACTTATTTACTCCTGCGGTGCCTTTTTTCTCATTCGCTTCCTTTTCTTTCGTCGTCAGCGTTGATTCCCTTTCTCAGGCTGCCTATGGCGCGCTCATGAATGAAGACATCTCCCTCGATTACGATCTCCTCTCCGACTCGGACGAGTGCGCTCTACTCTTTCTCTTTTTCTTACTGACTACGTCGCAAGCTGTGCACTCATTCTTTTGCAGGGACATCATGAAGACGATCGACTATAACAATGCGCAGACGCGGCTAAAGCGCCAAGCCGTGCGACAATTCTATAAGAAGGACTCTAAGACGGACGACCTGGATGACTCGGTCGACTTACTCGAGGTGGACGATTAGAGATTAGCTGACTTGAAATTAGAGGCAAAAGGAATGGGATCTTTGACTTATGGAATTATTGGTGAGCCAAATTGATGATTGAACCCCATGGAACAGACCTTAGGAGAGAAGGCGTATGGCCGACCAAGCGATCATTAGCAAGGCTCGAAGGGGAGAGCCACCTTGTTCCTCTCGGCCGCTGGTTTCGTAATTCAACCGACACTGTCACCTTCTGCCGCGCCACGCTTGCGCTGCATCTCGATGCTACTGTAGTGTCGGTGGCTGGCTGGGCTGCGTTCTCACTCTCTTTGCTAGTGGCACTACAGAAGTGAACGGCCGAGGCGTTCATTCTGCAAAGGTGGCGTCTCTCATTTTGACATCTTCCTCGACTCAGTTCCTTCCTGCGTACCTTTGTCACTGCAGGTACAAATTATGTGACTCGTGTTTGAAGTTGTGGCTGAGTCGTGCTGTCGTGGCCCATGGTTCCTACGCGTGGTGTGCCCATGATGTTGCATTGCCGATTCTCTGTGCCCTTTCCTTTGGTCTTGCATCCGTATAAAATCCTGGCATATCTTTTTTCCTTGGGTCTCCAAAGATCTGACTTTATCGGTTTTTCACTTGCCAAACAAACGATTGTTCGCACTCTAGAAAGAACTGCCCAGCCTACTTTTTTCCCTGCCAACGGCCTTTAGCCCTGCTCCAACTTTTTAGACCGCATCTCCCTCCGGTTTCCTCCTCCTCTCAGCCCCGTCCCGCCTCCTCTCGAGATTCCAACTGCGTTTCACGAGCTCTAAACCCTTCTCGTTTCGAAAAATGCCGTCAGATACAGAGATGTCTGAACTGAGTCAGCTCAAACATCAACTGACGGAAATTCTTTATCTAATGAATGCAAGGTTCTCTAAACTGGAGGCAGCCATGTCAGCGCTGATGACAGAGATGTCCGCCTTCATCCGACCAGAAGACAGAGATGCCCGACTTGAAGACATTGATGTCCTTGAAGAAAGAGATGTCCGAACTTTGATAAAGATCGATGCTCAAGAACAGCAGTGGAGGCTCTTGGGTAGAGGAGCGAATGCGCTTGGTGTGATCGAGTATACGACTGGCGCGTATGGTCGTGACGAAGTCGAACTCACAAACAAACTCAAGCAAATCGATTCACTAATCGCCCATTTGAGAATTTGCTATGGGTACGGAGAATTCGGCGATCGGACTCTTGATTCCTACCCATCATTTATTACGCCGTGTACTGTGGGTCGGCGAGTATACAATCGGGTGCCTTTCTATGAGCTGAGCTCGACGAGGTCTTGATCATTCCTGGATTTCGCGCTCAAATCTCTTCCGCGTTGGTAGAACTCACAGATTTAGACCATTAACCACTGACCAGCGTCTACATGTAGTTCCCCCCTTTTTGTGTTTCAAAAGAATAATGAGGAGATTCCTCATTGTCACATCTGCATAACGCTATTAGTCATCACAACAGACTATATAGATAGGAAGCCAGGAAGCAGCGTTAAGTAGCCACTCAAAGTTCTGCGCTGTTTCGTCAAACAGGACATATTTCTCTGATAGCAAAGGCATTCCGAGATCAGTCAGTGGAATACATGAAAGTCTTGCGATCACCAGCGGTCGCTCTTAGGAGGCGCCCTGGTGGATGACGTCGTCAATCTTGAGAATCATCTTCACGACTTGCGTGGAGAGCAGGAACTGCTGCTGCTTGCTGCGGAGGGTCTCAATGACCTTCTGCTCCTTCATGTCGTTGGTACCGCGACCCATGCAGTCGACGCCAAGGCGAGGGTTCTTCTCAGCGATCTGGCGAGCCTTAACGTCGGCAAGAGTCTGGATGCCAGCAAGACCGCTATTCTCGGCAAGCGCAATAGGGATGGCGTCGAGGGCGTCCGCAAAGGCACGGACAGCGTATTGCTCGATAGTGGAGATTTGATCGGCAGCCTGCAAAAATAGGATGAGGCCACAAGAGCCAAATGAGGTGGGGAGGGAGGAGGATGAGTACCTTGTGAACATTGATAGAGGCGTGGATCTCGACAGCGCCACCGCCGTAAAGGATGCGGTTATCGCGGACCATGTTGCGGGCCACGCAAATGGCGTCATGGAGTGACCGCTTAGCCTCCTCAATGAGCATCTTATTTCCTAAGAAACAGTGATGAGAAAGCGATCCGAATCGTAAGACGCAGTCATTGCGGAACGCACCACCGCGGATGAGAATGGTGACGGCCTTGGAATTGGCGCAGTCCTCGATGAGGATCATGCGGTCCTTCGTCGTGCCAAGGGCAACCTCGCGAACATTGCCTTAAACAAATGTAATGAGCCAACGGGAAAGCAAGGAGTGTGTAACTTGCAGCAATCCGCACCGGCCTTGCCGAGCTTGTCAGCAGAAACCTCGGCGAAGCGGGGAACGATGCGGCCGCCAGTAGCAATGGCAAGGAGCTCGATCTCGACACCACCAACCCAGCGAATGGCAGGGAGGTCGTTGGCCATGAGGAGGTGATTCGCCTGCACCATCGGTTATTCAGCTCGTCAAAGAAAAGGTTAGAGCGTTAAGAGTAATTACCTCGTCGTCGAAGCCCCACTGGCAAATGACCAAGGTGGCGCCAGAGTCCTTGACGAGCTTCACCATGTCAACAAAATACTGCTGTTCCTGCTTAGCGAGGGTGTTATATTGCTCGACGGTCTTGATGGCAACCTTGTGAGTCGTCTTGGGCTTCGGGGGCTCAAATGGGCAGGTCAAGATGCAGAGCTTGGCGTCCTTGATCTCCTTGGGCATCTGAGGATGAGACATCTCCTTGTCAAGGACAATACCGCGGACCAAGTGAGTATCCTCGAGCTGGGAGGGGGCACGGTGAGACAAAAGAATCTGTCGATCGACCTCAATCAACATGAAACATACCTTGCCGCCAACCTTGCCGACCATCTTGATCAGGTCGAGGTTGACGTCCTTGCGCTCAAGGTCAGCAACAGCGAGAACAGCATCGACGGCAACCTCGGCCATTTGGCGCTGGTAGCGATTGATGATCTTGGAGCCGAGGGTGGTCATGACGTGCTCGACGAGCGCGTGGCGGTCGGTCAGAGTAAAGGGGACAGTCTCAGCAACGGGCTGGATAGCCTTGAGGGCAATATCAGCCGCCATTTCGTATCCCTTAGCAATGCGCAGGGGGTGGATACCTACCAATAAGATCAGATCACGACCGCGCAAGAAACGAAATCAGCGTCAGCAATTTTGGAGGGAGAGCATACCCTTATCGAGCAGAGCCTCGGCTTGCTCGAGGAGGGCGCCGGCAAGCACAACAACACCGGTAGTGCCATCGCCAACCTCGTCGTCTTGTGATTTGGAAAGCTCGACCATGAGCTTGGCGACCTGGTCCTCAATCTCCATCTTCGAGAGAATGGTGGCGCCGTCGTTGGTGACGGTGACGTCGCCATCGGGGCTCGTCAACATCTTGTCCATGCCCTTTGGGCCCAACGAGGTGCGCATAATATTCGCAATGGTCTAAATAATATTATTTTGAGGCTGGGCAGGGTCAAATCGAACACTAAGAGCGATAGCGATGAGTAATAGAAAGGAGGGAAAAAGCAGAATCGAGGGCACGAGGGAGAGCGAGCAAAGGAAGCGTGTCGATCCCTTCGCGCCCAACGATACCGCGCCATAAATTAATAGTATAGCGGTATGTAAAACAATACAGAGGCGGGGCGAGCGTGGAAGAGGGCAGGACAGGAGAAAGGAGACCTTGGCGGCAAGAATGTGCGCCTTGTGCGCCTCGAGGCCGTGGACGCGCTCCTGCTGCTCCTGCTCGCGCAAAATGATAAACGGACGACCGTTCTCGTCAAAAGCAACGTTCACGGGTTGGTGCGCCATATGAATCGTTCACGGTGCTGCGCTAAGGACAACACGAAAGTAAGCAAACGCTCGCTGCGTGGAACGGAGCACAAGACTGATCACGCCAGAACTCTAAGATTGCTTCGCCGATTATTTCCTTCACTTTGGTGGGCGACCCTCAAAAGCATCCAAACGAAGAAGGCGAGCACGAAAACGCGGCCGATCGACGAAAAACCTCCGAGGCCGAAACTTAAGTCGAGGCAGGTCATTGCCAGACCGCCAGAGTTAGCCGTCAGTATTTAATTAACTCTCTTTAAGATTCAATATAATAACTTCTTCTTTGAATCCAGAATGTTTGGCCGTCTGTGCAGTTCCCTCGGCCGCGAGGTTTGTCGAGGTCGAGCACCATCCCTCGCCGCCTGTTCATTTCCTCAGGTATGGCAAACCTTTTCATCCTTTCATCTGAAATGAAATTTATAAGTGTGAAATTCTCGCTGATTATTGGCGGACAGGGACTCGCAGTTGCACTGGTCCACCCTCGAGCGATCGCGACCTCGAGCTCGGCCTTCTTATCACGGCAGTCCTTTCAACGTCAAAACAAGCCATCACCGCGGCCAATCGAAGAATCTTTCGTTGATGAGATATCAGGGAGTATTTTATCGGATTCTGAACGGGATGGAAAGACGATATTTGCCCTGTCGAGCGCGCCTGGGCGGGCTGGAGTCTCAATCCTTCGCATCTCGGGCCCTCATGCCTCCGATGTTTGTCTCCTCCTTCCTCGATCTCTTATCTTGAAGTACGTAATGATTGAATTGTTTAGGTGTTTGGCAAGATCATGGAACCGTCTTCTCTCCCAAGGCCACGAGTCATCGTCAACCGAGTAATCTCTGATCCGACATCACAAGGCAACTCCCCACTTCATAACTGACATGCTCGCTTTCTGATCTCGTTTTTCATTAGAGGAACTTGATCGCGCATTAGTTGTTTACTTCAAGGGTCCTCATAGCTTCACGGGTGAGGACGTGGTGGAATTGCACGTCCACGGCTCTCTGGCCGTCATCTCCGCCGTCACCAGAACCCTCACGAGTATCGGCTTCACTCTCGCCGAACCTGGTACCTCTTTCACTCAACGAGAGTTTGAATGGACTTGTTGTAATGACTTTACCCTCAAGGCGAGTTCTCGCGGAGAGCCTTTTACAATGGTAAAATGGACCTCACGGCTGTCGAGGGTCTAGCCGATCTCATTTCTGCCGAGACTGAGCAGCAGCGTAAGCAAGGCATGTTGGTCCTTGTCTTCCCCCTTATGAAAAAATCGCTTACTAATCTGATTTAAATAGCGATGTTTCACATGTCTGGCCAAGTGGGTGATCTTTACCGTGGCTGGTCAGAAACGTTGGCATCTGCGCTCGCGCGGATCGAAGCTCTAATAGACTTTGGCGAGGTACTTCTTGACGCTGCTGCGGACTTTCACATTTATTCTCGTTCATTTCTAGTATTTATAGGATGAACAAATTGATATGGAAATTGGTAAGAACATCCTTCCGCCAATTCAAAGTCTGAGGAATGAGGTGCCCCTCGGCTAGTGCTTTGTTGACATTATCTTTGGAGTCATGATGCTTTTAGATCGCCATCCATCTGAGCCAATCAGAGCGCGGCACAATGATCCGCCGTGGTGTACAAATCGCGATCATAGGACCGCCAAATGCAGGAAAATCGTCATTGTTGAATACGCTCGCCCAACGACCGGCCGCGATTGTCTCCCCGATTGCAGGTCTAATGACGTTCCCTCTCCGTTTCCGCTGCTGTTTGCTGACAAAGCGAGCTAGGAACGACGCGCGATGTTGTTGAAGTTCACCTAGATCTTGGTGGATACCCCGTGATCGTGGCTGACACGGCTGGCCTTCTAGAGCACACCCAGGACGAAATTGAGCGTGAGGGGATTACTCGGGCTCGGGAAAGGTCCTAATCGATTCTTGGTCGATCGCAATTCTTATCATCTTATGCTCCTGTCGCTTAGATTTGCACAAGCTGAGGTGCGAGTGGTCGTCTTTG
>Ga0154020_10010276_pt1 | contig 10714 bp, 7 predicted proteins | sample Klosneuvirus_201_FD_109709 | JGI IMG/M metagenome (GOLD analysis project Ga0154020, IMG submission 109709) | Active sludge microbial communities from wastewater, Klosterneuburg, Austria - Klosneuvirus_20160825_MG | ecosystem: Engineered > WWTP > Aerobic digester > Activated sludge | place...
CGCGACGAGAAGGTGCGCATCAAGATGGGCGAGGCCTTCGACGTGGTCGGCGACCGCAAGCAGATGTCCTGGAAGTCGCTCGGCTCGTGCAACAGCGAGTCGGAGTGGGAGATCTCGCTCCGCAACCACAAGGACACGCCCGAGACGGTCGAGATGTTCGAGCCGGTCGGCGGCGACTGGGAGATCGTCTCGAGCTCGCACCCCACGGTGAAGAAGGACGCGCACACCTTCACCATCACCGTCACCGTCGCCAAGAAGGGCGAGGCCAAGATCAAGTACCGCGTCCGCACCCGGTGGTGCTGACGACCGCGCGACCGCCGCGAGGGTCTTGCGCAGGGCGGGCAGGGGTGTAGCGTCGAGGAGATGGGCGAACGCACCTCGCCGCCCGAGGAGGGCGTCGCGACGCCGGGGATCGTCGCGGTGGTCGACGATCGCGGTCGCCTGCGCGACCGTTCGCCCCGCGCCGCCGAGGACCCGTTCGTCGGCGCGGTGGAGCTCGGGCAGGTCTTCCCCGTCACCGAGGTGATCGGCGCGCGTCGGCGCTTGCTCGACGGCTCTCCGTTCGAGGCCTTCTGGCTCGCGCGAGGGCAGCGCGAGATCGGCTCGGGGCTCGCCGAGCGCGAGTTCGCGACCATGCTCTACCGCCTGCGCAACCAGCTCGGCGTCGTGCTGTCCGCGATGGAGACGGCGGAGCTCGTGGGCGACGGCCCCGTCTCGAGCCGCCTCGGCACGACCCAACGCCGGGAGGTCGAGCGCCTCGTCGATGGTGCCCACGCGCTCGGGTTCGCGTTCGGCCCGGCCGGGGGGCGGGGTGTGCTCGACCTCGACCTCGTGGTGCGCCGCGCCGTCGACACCGCGCGGGGCAGGGCGCGTCGGCGCTCGATCGCGCTCCGCCTCTCGGTCGGCGCCGAGGCGCGTCGGCCGCTCTCGGGCGACCCCTCGTTGTTGCAGGCCGGCGTGGACGCCCTCCTCGCCAACGCCCTCGACGCGAGCCCCGACGGCGCGGAGATCCGCGGGCAGGTCGAGCCCGGTCCCGCCTCGTTGCTGCTCGAGATCACGGACGACGGCCCTGGGCTGCTCGTGCCCGAGGTGGGCCGCCCCGACGCGCCGTTCGCGACCACGCGCAAGGGCGCGCTCGGCGTGGGGCTCTCGGTCGCGCAGCGGGCCGCAGCGGTGCACCTCGGCGAGCTCGTGGTGGCGACGCGCGCGGAGGGCCGGGGCACGGCGGCGCGTCTCTGGTTGCCGGTACCGCCCTGAGCGGGGGGCCGCGGCGTGACCGAAGTGCCGAGGTGGGCTACACCCTCGGCCATGCGCGCAGCGATCCTGGTGGTGGGGCTCTCGTCCTTCGCTGTGTTGGTCGGCGGTGGGTTGGTCGGGTGCGGAGCGCGCACCCTCGGGCTCGACGGCGACCGCACGGTCGACGGCGCGGTCGCCGACAGCAGCACGGACGGCGCCTTCGACACGAGGCTCCCGCCGCTCGACACCGGCCTTCGCGACACGGGTCGGGACACCTTCGTGCCCGACACCGGGCCGGACACCGGCTTGAGCTGCATGACGCCGCTTCCCTCCGACTTCACCTGCCCCGCGGCCAAGGCCAAGAAGGGCGGCACGTCGTGCAACGACGTCGCGATCCAGGCCCTGATCGACGGATGCTTCGGTGGCAGCGCCACGTCGAGCTCGTGCAGCTCGGCGCGGGCGAAATACAGCACCTGCAGCAAGTGCGTCCTCGGCGACTGGATCGACGCCGACACCGGCACCCTCGACTTCGCGGCCTGCATGCTGGTCATCGACCCGAAGGACACCTGCGCGCGCGACGTGAAGTGCGCGGGCGTGTGCTTCGCCGACGTGTGCATGGACTGCGACTACGAGTCGGGGGACTACGACACGTGCCAGAACCTCGCGGTGGAGCCCGGCGGGGCGTGCGAGAAGTACTACAGCAAGGGCTACATCGACTGCTTCGGCGACCCGAAGTACGGCGTGTGCGCCGTGCGCGACATCCCCGATCTGTTGCCGTTCTACCGCGGCGCGTGCCGCGACGGCGGCGACTGGAGCAAGGCGTCGATCCCCGATCCGGTCGACGGCGGGGTCGTCGTCGACGGCGGCGCGACCGACGCCGCCCCCGGCGGCTGAGTCACTGCCAGAAGCCGTCCTCTTCTTCGAGCGACGTCGGCAGCTTCCCGCCCTTGTCGACCGAGCAGACCAGTCGCTGCCCACGCACGGTGGCGGATTGGTCGCGGTTGGTGTCGACGCGCAGGAACAGCCCGAACTGCAGGTCGTCGAGGGAGATCACACCGGCCTCGCTCGACCAGCGGGAGAAGCCGAGGGCGCGCCCACAAGGAGGGCCGCCCGTGGGGAAGCGGAGGAGTGTCTCGGCGGTGCCCGCGGCGAACTCCTGGCTGTTCTCGGAGGCTGCTTCGACCGACACCGGATGTCGCGTGCCGACGGCCCACCCGAGGGGCGCGCGTGGGGCGCCCCGGGTCGATTCGTCGCACCTCGGCAGGGCGTCCGACAGCGTGGTGGCCGGGGGCAGGGCGAGCACCGCGCTCGGGCCGGTCGTGGCCGGGTCCGTGTTCGTGGTGATCGGCGTGAGGTAGGCGTGCCCGACGAGACCGTCGTAGAACGTGCTCAGGTACGCGGCGCCGCCGGTGAACGGGAAGTTCTGCAGCGTGGGCTGTCGCGAGGGCACCCAGGGGCGAGCGCTGTCGTAGACCTGCACCGGCGCGAGCGTCCACACGTGCTTGACCCACGGGGCGTCGCCGTCCTTGACCCAGATCCGGGCCGCGTCGGCGTTCTGCTCGCTGCGAGAGAAGAGGACGATCCGGGTGCCCGTGCGCACGACCCCGTAGCCGCCGGGCGCGTAGTCGCTCGTCTTGGGCCAGGGGATCTCCTCGGCCTTGGCGGTGCCTCCGCGCAGGAAGAGCAGCGGCGCCGTCCCGTCGTGACCGCCGCGGAACCACAGGCCGTCCTTGTCGAGCCACGTCGTCGACTCGTTCTGCCAGCGCGTGGGCAACCGGAACGGCGGGTGATCGGCGACCTTCGCGCGATGCACCTTGTCGTCGTGCGCGGTCCACCACGCGAGCTCGACGTCCACCGGGTCGGACGTCTTGCCCGAGCCCGCGCTCTTCGTCGTCTGGTAGCGCACGGCGACCACGCCCCCCTGCTGCGCCTCGGTGCGCGTCAGCACCGTGCCCTTGTCGTCGGTCGGCTCGGGGCCGAGCAGCGCGACCTCGCGCGCCGCGAACTCCTTCTTGTTCCTGGCGAGGAGCTTCACGCCGATCGAGCCGTCGTCCTTGGCCGTCGGGAAGGCGAAGGCGTCCTTGCCCTCCATGAGGAACGACGTCCACTTCGCGTTGTTGGCATACCCGACGAACGGCACGCGACCGAGGGCGAGCTTGGGGCCCGCGAGGGAACACCGGAACGGGGTGCCGTACACCGACTTCGCGCCCGGCGGGCGGCGGTGCTGGTAGGGGTTCGACGAGGGCTGGCTGACCTCGGCGGCGGGCGAGGCGGTCACGAGGACCCCCCCCGTCGCGGCCTCGTCCCAGCCCTCGCGGATGCGGTGGCCGACCACGCACCCGAGGGGGCCGCAGAGGAACGGCAGATCGTGCGCCACGCGCGTGGGCGCGGCGACCTCGCGGAAGTGGTAGCCCGCGTCGGCCGTCTCGAACGCCTGCCCGTCGGCGGTGACCCCGAGGCCCCGCGACCCGTGCAACACGAGCTGCTCGAAGCCGATCGGCACCCACGAGGTGGAGGCATCGGTGCCGTCCTCGCGCACGCGCCGGACGAGCCATCCGTCCGTGCGTCGGCGCGCGAGCACGATGTGTCCGCCGTCGTCGACGGCGAGCGCCATCGGGCGGTTGCCGTAGCTCGGGCCGTCGATCGAGGCGCGCAGCGCGAGCTCGGACTCCTCGATGCCCCCCGAGTAGACCGCCTGGCTGGTGTAGTCGGACACCAGCACGTAGTAGCGATCGCCGGCCTTCGACAGGACGATCTGCTCGATGGTGCCGTCCATGCTCAGGCCGTTCTTGACCAGCGATCCGCCGATCGGCAGGCCCGCGTGGGTGAGCGGCACGAAGCTGTCGAACCCCGCCGGGCGCACGCGCGCGGGCACGCACTCCCGCTGGGACTTGGCGTAGCTGCAGCGTCGATTGACGAAGAGGAAGCCGCGGGGCCCGGCGACGAGCTCCTGCCCCGACTCCGGGCTGCCGCTCGGTAGGGTCGCCTCTTCCCGGAACGACTTGCCGCGGTCGTCGCTCACGAGGATGCGCGTCGTCGTGAGACCTTTGCCCGAACCGTTCACGTCGCACGCGATCACCACCCGACCCGCGTGGAGGGCGAGCTGGGGTTGCTGACAGTCGCCGAGGTCGACGGGCACGGGGGGGCCGAGCGCCGAGAGCGGGCCGACGCGCAGCTCGTGGTCCTTGCCCTGCTGCGTGAGCACGGCCACGCGCTCGTCGTCGATCGCCCACCGCGTGCCCCAGGAGAAGTTGACCGCGGCCTTGGTGCTCGGCAGCGAGTTCGTGGGGTGGGAGCCCGCCGTGAGCTGGCCCTTGGCGAGGACGGCCGAGTCCTGGGATCCGCGGAGGAACACGTGTCCGTTCGTGTCGGTCACGGCCTGCGAGGCACCGACCCCTGGCGTCGACAGCGGGCTCCACGTCGCGCCGTCGTCGCTGGTCACGAACACCCGCTGCGGGTGGGCGACGAGGATGCCCTCGCCGGCCGGACCGAGCGCGACCGAGGCCAGGTGGAAGGCGCCCGCCGGCAGTGCCACCTTCGACCACGAGGACCCGCGGTCGATCGACCGGTGCAGGACCCCGCCGGCGAGCACGAGGAGCGCCGCCTTCCCGGCGCTGGCCACGCTCTGCACGCCGGGCGCCACCGGGAGCGAGCCCACGAGCGTGAGCTCACCGAGCGGCTGGGCGGCGCGGAACACGCGACCGCGGGTGGTGAGGAACGTGAAGCCCCCCGGGTCCTGCAGCGCCCCCGCGAGCGGCCCGGGCGCGAGGGTCGGCGCCGCGACGAGGGCGTCGTGGTTCGACATCCAGCGCTCGCCCGTGGTCGTGAGATAGAGCTTCCGCGAGGCGCCGAGGTCGAGCGGGGCGGCCTGCACCTCGGTGGACGTGCCGGGTAGCAGGTGCCAGCGGGCGGGGCTCAGCGCCTTGTGGGCGGGCGCGACCGCGACGGGTGGCGGGCCTGGCACCGACACCACCTTCTTGGGCGGTGCTCCGCCGCCGCATGCCACGAGGAACAGGGCGAAGGCGCAGGTCGGACGCACGCGCATGGCGCTCCGTAGATCCGCCGCGCGGGAGAAGCGAGCCCGCTAGTACGTGCCGTCCTCGGGCAGGCCCTCGCTGTCGAAGGCCCAGTAGTGACCCACGTGCCCGAGCAGCTTCACCGCGTTGGCGTCGCGCATGAACACGAGCTCGCGCACCGCCTGCTCGGCGCTCGCGTCGGTGGGCAGCCCGTTGGGCGCCTTCACGATGACGAGCGGGAAGTAGCGGGCGTAGTGGCACCGCGGGTTGTACTCGCGCGGGCCGAACTCCCAGCCGCGCTGCGGCCACCAGGGGTTGCCGCCGGCCTTGAACCGCACCGGCACCGACAGGTAGCGCGCGAACGAGAACGCCCACTCGCCCTGCTTGCGCGCGCCGTAGTAGGCGGCGAGGTGGGCGAGCGAGCCGTTGCGGAACGCGAAGCTCGACCCGTCGTAGATGACCGCGGTGGCCCGGCGCCCCGGCGGCAAGAGGTCGATGATCTTCGAGGCGTCGTCGGTCTCGCGCGCGAAGATCGCCGCGTGCACGAACAGGTTGAGGCCGGCGAGCACGCCGAGCGTGCGCGCGGTGAACCGCACGTTGGGCCAGAGGCGCGCCGAGTACCGCGGGGCCGCGAGCACCGCCGTGATGGCGACGAGCTGGGTGAGCCGCGGGAAGATCAGGTGGGTGCCGATGAACACCATCGGCGTGAGCAGGTAGGCCGTCATCATGGCCACGAACGGCAGCACGAGCGGCGGGGCAGGGCGGTCGGAGTCGGGGTCCGAAGGGCCGTCCCACTCCTGCTTGCGCGCGAGGCGGACGAGGCCGATCCCCATCGCGCCCACCAGCACCACGAGGCTCAGGAACGTGAGCATCTGGTCGGTCAGATCGCTGTGCGCGCCGGTGGCCCACGAGCAGAAGTACGCGAGCTTCTGCCAGATCGGCGGCGAGGTGCCCTCGAGCGTCGGGTCCTTGTAGACCCCGGGGTTCCACTTGTACTGCTGGATGGCGACCGCCACGCACCAGATCGCGGTGCCGAGGAGCGGCGAGAGGGCCGCGAAGCAGCGGACGAACGCCTTGCCGAGGCGCCCGGGCAGGCTCTTCGCCTCCACGCTGCGCAGGGAGATCTCGGGCGCGAGGGCCACCGCGAGGATGCACAGCAGGATCGTGGCGAGCACGTGGGTCATGCCGCACAGGAGGCCGACTACGAACGTGCCGAGCAGCGACCACCACCGCAGGCGCTGCAGCGAGGTCGCGATGAACACGCAGGTGGTCACGGCGAGCGCGGTGCCGAGCGTGTAGTTGACGAACCCCCACCCGAGCGCGAACGAGAACAGGAACGGCGTGGTGAGCGCCGCGTAGCTCGCCGGCCGCCGCAGCACCTTGAGCAGCGCGAGGCACGCCGCGCCCAGCAGGAGCAGCGAGAACGCCACCACCGTGCGGCCCGCGAGCTCGATCGGCATGATCTTGCCGAGCCGCGACACGACCACGTGGAACAGGCCGTTGTAGGTGAACGCGTTGAAGACGTGCGTCTTGTGCTCGGGCGCCGAAGGGTCCGAGAGGCGCCGCGCCATGTCGGCGAGGCCGAGGTGCTGCGGGTAGTCCACGCACGGCAGCAGGCGCGGCACGTACATGGAGGCCGCGACGAGGCCCACGCCCGCCCAGTACCCGCGGGTCGCGCCGGGCGACTCCAGCGTGAGGTGATCGCGCAGCGTGCGCGGAGGTGGCGGAATGGTCGAGGCCAACGGGTGGGCGGCCCCGATACCAGCGTCGAACGGCGCCGTCGACCCGCGTGAGGCCCCGGGCGCCGAGGATGGACCGTCGCCGCCGTCCCGTGCTAGTGGGCCGGCCCATGCAGGTCCTCGTCGCCGGCGGTGGTGGTTACATCGGCTCGACCCTCGTCCCGCTCTTCCTCGAGCGTGGGCACGAGGTCACCGTGCTCGACCGCTTCTATTTCGGCAACCCGTTCGGGAAGCTCCCCAAGGAGCTCGCGTCGCGGCTCCACGTCGTGCGGGCCGACATCCGCTCCTTCGACCCGGCGATCCTCGCCGGCAAGGAGGTCGTGGTCGACGTCTCCGGGATCTCCAACGATCCGTCCTGCGAGCTCGAGCCCGATCTGACCAAAGGGGTGAACCTCGACGGCGGCCAGCGCCTCGCCAAGGCGGCGCGCGAGGCCGGGGTCCGGCGCTACGTGTATTCGTCGTCCTGCAGCGTCTACGGCCACGGCGAGGGCCTCGGCCTGGTCGAGACCTCGAACCGGCACCCGGTGTCGCTCTACGCGCGCGCCAAGGCCGGCATGGAGGACTACCTCTTCGCCGCCAACAAGCAGGACCCGGCCTTCGAGGTCGTGGCGCTGCGCCTCGCCACCGTGTTCGGCCTCTCGCCGCGCATGCGGTTCGACCTCGCGATCAACGTGATGACCAAGAACGCCTACATCAACCGGCGCATCATGGTCGACGGCGGCGGCCGCCAGTGGCGCCCGTTCGTGCACGTGCGCGACGTCGCCGAGGCGTTCCACCTGGCCGCCCGCAGCGAGGCGAAGCTGGTCTCCGGCGAGGTGTTCAACGTCGGCTCCACCGACAACAACGTGCAGATCCTCAACCTCGCGTTCCGCGTCCGCGACGCGATCCCGGGCACCGAGGTGGTGCACGCGCCGACCGACCCCGATCTGCGCGACTACAACGTGAGCTTCGAGAAGATCGAGAAGGTGCTCGACTACCGCACCAAGGTCACCATCGACGACGGCATCCGCGAGGTGCTCCAGGCCCTCAAGGACGGCAAGCTCGATCCCGACGATCGCCGCTGGTACACGCTCAAGCAGTACCTGTTCCTCCGCGAGGCCGAGAAGATCCACGCGGAGCTCGGGCTCGACGGACACCTCCTCTCGTAGGTCCTGTTCCCATGAGCACAGCGCACAGCGGCAAGGTGGAGTTCTATCGCCACCAGCTCGGCGAGGACGAGATCGCCTCCTGGCGCAAGGTGATCGACACCTTGTTCCTCACCCTCGGCCCGCAGGTCGCGGGCTTCGAGGCGGATCTCGGGCAGTTCCTCGTTCGCGGGCGCGAGGGCGTCGTCGCGCCCCACGTCGTCGGCACGAGCTGCTGCTCGCTCGGCCTCCTCGTCGCGCTGCGCGCGCTCGACGTCGGCCCCGGCGACCAGGTCATCACCACGCCGATGACCTTCGCCTCCACCACCAACGCCATCCTCCAGCTCGGCGCCGAGCCGGTGCTGGTCGACGTGGAGCCCCGCACCGGCCTCATCGACCCGGAGGCGGTCGCGGCCGCCATCGGCCCGCGCACCAAGGGGTTGCTCCCGGTCCACCTCTACGGCCAGCTCTGCGACATGCCGAAGCTGCGGGCCATCGCCGACCGGCACCACCTGTTCGTGCTCGAGGACTCGGCCCACGGCATCGAGATGGAGCGCGACGGCGTCCGCCCCGGCCAGCTCGGCGACGCGGTGGTGTTCTCGTTCTACGCCACCAAGAACCTCACGAGCGGCGACGGCGGCGCGATCGCCACCAAGGACGCCAAGCTGGCGGAGCGCATGCGCCGCCTGCGCAACCACGGCGTCTCCAAGGCCGCCGCCGAGCGCCACGGCGCGCTCTACCAGCACTGGGACCTCACGGAGCTCGGCTACAAGGCCAACCTCACCGACCTCGACGCGGCGCTGCTCCGACCGCAGCTGCCCAAGGTCGAGGCCAAGCGCGACCGCCGCCAGGCGCTGGTCGAGGGCTACGAGCGCAAGCTCCGCGAGGCCATCGGCGTGCGCGTGCCCACCATCTCGCGGCGCGGCGTCCCGTGGCTCGTCGAGCGGCGCGGCACGAGCAGCCACCACCTCTTCACCATCCAGCCACCCGTGGCGCTGCGCGACGAGATGCTCGCGGCCCTCGGCAAGGCCGGCATCGGCACCGCGGTGAACTACCGCGCCATCCACACGCTCACGTATCTCGTCGAGAAGCTCGGCCTGGCCCGCGGCACGCTCCCCGTCGCCGAGGAGATCGGCGATCGGACCATCTCGCTCCCGCTCTACCCGACCTTGACCGAGGCCGAGCAGGATCGCGTGGTCGAGGCCGTCTCGGCCGCGTGGCGCGAGGGGTCGTGACCGTCCCCGCCGCCGACCAAGGGCGGCCCACCTACAGCGTCGTCGTGCCCGTCTACAACGAGGAGGGCAACGTCGAGGCGCTCGTCGACCGCGTCGTCCCCGTCATGGAGGAGGTCGGCGCGCCGTTCGAGATCCTGTTCGTCGACGACGGCAGCAAGGACGCGACCCCGAAGCTCCTGCGCAAGCTCGCCGAGGCCGACGCGCGCGTGCGGGTCGTGCGCTTCTCGCGCAACTACGGGCAGGAGGCCGCGGTCGAGGCGCTCTACCTCAACGCGCGCGGCCGCTGGCTCATCCAGATGGACGGCGACCTCCAGAACCCGCCCGAGGAGATCCCGAAGCTCCTCGCCAAGAAGGAGGAGGGCTACGACGTCGTCTACGGCATCCGCGAGGGCCGTCAGGATTCGCTGTTCCGCGTGGCCGCCTCGCGCGGGATGCAGTGGAGCATGAAGAACCTGATGGAGATCGAGCTCCCCGACGACGTCTCCACGTTCCGGCTCATGAGCGGCCCGGTCGCGCGCCTCGTCGCCGCGCTCCCCGAGCGGCGCAAGTTCTTCAGCGCGCTCCTCGTGTGGAGCGGCGCGCGCATCGGCACCGTCGGCGTGGGGCACGCCGCGCGCCAGGCCGGCACCACCAAGTACAACTTCGGCAAGCTCCTCAACCACACCTTCGACCTCGTGGTCGGCTTCTCGAGCAAGCCGCTCCGCTACCTCGGCACGATGGGGTTCTTCTTCGCCTCCGCCGGCTTCCTCCTCGGCGCGTGGACCATCGTCCGCAAGCTCGTGTGGGGCTACGGCGCGCTCGGCTGGTCGTCGATCTTCGCGGCCGTCGTGGTGCTCTCCGGCGTGCAGCTCATGGCCCTCTCGGTCATCGGCGAGTACATCGCCCGCATCTACGTGCAGGCCCAGAGCCGCCCGCTCTACAACATCGCCGAACGCCTCAATTTCAAGGACGACGAGGGCCACCAGCCGTTCGACGAGCTCCAGCGAAGGTCGCTCGAGGAGGCCTCGTGAGCCGCGTGCTCGTGGTGGGCTGCGGCTTCCCGCAGCTCTCCCTGATCCGGCTCGCGCGCCGGCTCGGCCACCACGTCGTCGGCGCCGACCTGAACCCCGAGGCGCTCGGCGTCGCCGACTGCCACGAGTTCGCGCTCGCCTCCACCAACGACGTCGACGCGCTGGTCGCCGCCGCGCGCGCGTTCCGCGTGGAGGCCGTCACCACGACCGGCAGCGAGGTCTCGCTCAAGTCGACCGCCGACGTCGCCGCGCGCCTCGGCCTCCCGTTCCACGCCGACCCCGAGACCGTGCGCCGCTGCCAGGAGAAGGATCTCATGCGCGCGAGCTACGAGGCGGCCGGCGTGGCGGTGCCCG
>Ga0154020_10010277_pt1 | contig 10713 bp, 9 predicted proteins | sample Klosneuvirus_201_FD_109709 | JGI IMG/M metagenome (GOLD analysis project Ga0154020, IMG submission 109709) | Active sludge microbial communities from wastewater, Klosterneuburg, Austria - Klosneuvirus_20160825_MG | ecosystem: Engineered > WWTP > Aerobic digester > Activated sludge | place...
CCGCGCTCCGAGCCGCTGGGTGGCGCAGCCGAAGGCGCTCAGGGCGCAAAGAGCCAGCAGCACCGCGCGGAGCATGCCGGCCCGCGTCACGCGCCCCTCCGCCGCAGGCGCGCCAGCCAGGCTCTTGCCGGGGCTTCGCCGAAGGCTGCGGCGAGAGCCAGGTAACCGGTTCCGAAGAGCGCGAAGACGACGGCCGCGCGCACCGTTGGATGCCCCGCCCAGCCTGCGGTCGCCAGCGCAGCGAGGGCCGCCGGGCAGGCGGCGCCGAGCGCGTAGAGGGTGAAACGGAGAAAGGCCCGCGACGGCCAGACCAGACTGGGCAATCGCGTCCGAGCCGCCCGACGCAGCGCCCCGAGCTCGAGCCAGGCGGCGAGAGTCGCGGCCAGGCCCAAGCCGACGGCGCCCAGCCGCAGGGCGCTGCCGGGCGCACCGAAGACGGCCAGGTCGTCGAGACGCTGGCGATCGAGCCAAAGCATCGCGGGGAGCCCGACAATGAGACTCATCGCCACTCTCAGGGCCGCGATCCTGGCCGGTGTCCGGGTGTCGCCCCGGGCGTAGAAAGCGGCCTGCAAGACCCGCGACGAAGTCGACGCCGGCAGTCCCACCGAATAAGCAGCGAGCACGAGGTAGACCAGCCGGCTCTCAGCTGCACCGAATCCCCTTCCGAACAGCTGGAAGATCCCCTCCACCAATGGAAGGCCCAGCAAAAGATACGCCAGGAAGCTGGGAAGGTTCAAAAAAGCGGCGGTTTCGAGAGCCCTGGCTGTGCCGGCCGCGAGCTCGGCCTCGGAACCGGCGCCGCCGCTCCGCGCCAGCCTGGGCAGCGCCGCAGCCGCGACCGACATCCCGAAGAGGCTGACCGGGAGCAGATAGAGCGTCTGGGCGTAGAACAGCGCGGCGACCGCGCCGGCGGCGAGGAGCGAGGCGAGCAGCTGATCGAGGTACGAGGAGAGCTGCACGACCCCCCGTCCGGCGAGCGTCGGACCGAAGGCGGCCAGCACCTCCCGCAGCGGTTTCGACGACCGGTCGAAGGAGAGACGGAAGCCGTCGAGGGCGCCTCGCAATCCGGGGATTTGGACGAGAAACTGAATTCCGCCGCCGGCCAGAGCGCCGATACAGGCGGCTTCGAGCATCCGGTCCGCCGCGCCGGCTGTGCCGGTGAGCCCGCCCCCGCGGTACGCCGTCCAGGCAACCGCACCGACGATCGCGGCGTTCCAGAAGACCGGCGAAAAGTAGGACAGGAAGAACTTGCCGTGGCTGTTGCGCACCCCCAAGGCCCAGGCCGACAGCACCAGCGTCGCGGTCATCGGGAAGATCCAGCGCACCGCCGCCACGGCGAGCTCGTAACGATCGACCGAAGCCTGACCGAGAGCGATGAGCTCGCGGTCGCGCAGGAAGCCGGCCGCGAGCAGTCCCACGATCGGCCGGGCGAAGATCACCCCCAGGGCAGCCGCTCCGCCGGCGACAGCGACCAAGAGCGAGAAGACCGCGCCAGCCAGACGTCCGGCCTCTTCGCGCTTGCCGGCGGCGAGCAGCCGGGAGTAGACCGGGATGAACGCCGCCGAGAGCGTCTGCTCGCCGAGCAGGTTCTGCAGCAGGTTGGGCAGGCGCAGCGCCGCGCTGAAGACATCGGCGTGCGGGCCGACGCCGAAGAACGCCCCCAGCGCGCTCGTGCGCAGCAGACCCGCCAGCCGGCTGCAGAAAATGCCTGCGGCGACGGCGAGCGTTCCGCCTGACTGCCCGTCCCTCTTCGCCGGCGGCAAGCGTTCCTCTCTCGCCCTCAGGAGCCCGCGGGATTCTTCGCCAGCCAGGCGGACGCCAGCGGACGGACGATCACGGACTCCGGGTCGAGACCCGACGCGCCGGCGAGCGCCTTCTCGAACCAGACTCGAGCGTTGGCGCGATCCCGCAGGCGGGCGTAGGAGTCGGCGATGAGGAACTGGATGTAGGGGCGATCGATCTCCGAGAGCGAGAGCTGCTCGATCGCGCTCTCGTACTCCTTGTTCTGCCACCGCAGATAGCCGATGAGATAGGGGTAGATCCACTTGTAGTGCTCGGCGTTGGCGGCGTCGGAGTCCATGAGGGCCTTCGCCTCGTCGGCGATCCCCTGGGCCTTGCGGACCTCGCGGCGCTGCGCCGCGACGCGCGCTACCCCGTGCAGGTGACGCACATGCCAGATCGTCTGCTCCTCGGCCTTCATCGCCGAGCCTTCGACGATCGTCCAGCCGCGGTCGTACCACTCGAGCGCCTTCGCGCTGTTGCCGGTCTCGAGGAGAACCCGGCCGGTGGCGTTGCAGGCCGCCGCCGCCATCTCCGGACGTCCCAGACCCTGCCACATTGCGACCGCCTGCTCCGCGCGGTCGAGCCCCTGCGGCAGCTGCCGCAGATAGGTGTGGGCATAGACCACCGACATCAGCGCCCGGTAGCGGTCGGTGCCCGGAGGCGAACTGTCGACCGCCTTCGCCAGGTCGGCGAAGGCGCCCTCCTTGTCGCCGAGGAAGAGGCGCGCGGCGGCGCGCCCGACGAGCGCCGCGACCGGCCGGTCCTGGTCGTCGAGGGCGTGGTTGTAGGCGTTGTAGGCAGCAGTGAAGTCGCCCGCCGCGCGCTTGAGATCGCCGACCGCGAGCAGCGCCGCGGTGTAACCGGGGTCGAGGGCGACCGCGGCGTTGTAGGCCGCGAGAGCGCCCGCGGCATCCTCCTGGGCGCGCAGGGCGTCCCCGAGGAGCTTGTGAAGACGCTTTTCGGAACCGTTCGCGGCCACGGCCTCGCGCAGCTTCGCGACCGCCTCTGCAACCTTGCCCTCGTCGAGAAGCGCCAGCCCGGCCGCCGCCGGGCGCCCCCAGTGCCCCTCCGGAGCGAGCGCTCCGGCGCGCGCGAGCCCGGTCGCCCGAGGCTCGCCACGTTCGGACATTGCGAGCTCGAAGAGACCCGCCGCCGCCGCTGCAGACAGGCCGGGACGAGCCGCGTCGAGGTCTCCCCGGTCGAGCGCGGCGCGAGCCTGGGCGAGGGCGTTCGCCGCAGTCGCCGGCGCGGCGGCTTGCACCGCCACCGGCAGGAAGAGGCTCAGCGCGAGGATCGTCGTCATTGCCGTCTCACGCCCGTACCGCAACAGAAATCGCTTCATTGCATCCTCCTCTGGAGATGGCCCTCGAGTCCGTTCGTCACACCTGTACCGTCTCAGCCTTCACCTGCTTCATCCGGTCGCGCGCCTCACGCTGCACGGCAAGCAGCATGCCGGCGAGCCCCAGCGACTTGCCCAGCGAAAGCTCGCGTCCGAACAGCTGCTCGACCACCTCGACCGGGATCTGCACCACCGCTTCGAGCGGCGCCCCGGAGAGGGTGCGGCTGAGGATCGCCGCCAGTGCCTTGGCGGAGATTCCCTGCGGATTCTCCACCGCGAAGTGGTAGTCGAGCCTGCCGTCCGCCCGAAGACCGGCGAAGACGAAGGCCTGCGACTCGCAGGCCGGCACTCGGTTCCTCTCCGGAAACGGACGCCGGGCCAGACTCTCGGAAACCTCGTGGAAACTCTCGGCGAGCGCGATCAGCGCCTCGATGCGTCCCGCCCGGTCGAGCCCGGCGAGCGTGTCGACCAGGTCGCCGAGCTCCGGGAGCAGGGCAAGCTCCGGGGAACGGCGGCCGTCAGCGCTCAATCGGCACGCCCACCAGATTGCCCCACTCGGTCCAGCTGCCGTCGTAGTTGCGGACTTTCGGGTGCCCGAGGAGGTAGGTGAGCACGAACCAGGTATGGCTACTGCGTTCGCCGATCCGGCAGTAGGCGACGATCTCCTCGTCGCGCGGCAGGCGCTGCTCCGCGAAGTAGATCTGCGCCAGCTCGGCGGCGCTGCGGAATTCGCCGGTCTCCGGCACGATGGCGCGCGCCCAGGGCACGTTCTTCGCGCCCGGGATGTGGCCGCCGCGCAGCGCCCCTTCGTTCGGATAGGCCGGCATGTGGAGACGCTCGCCGCTGAACTCCTCGGGACTCCGGACGTCGACCAGCGGCCGTCCGGCGGCGACGTGGGCGAGCACCGCGTCCCGGTAAGCGCGAATGTGCGAGTCGTCGCGTTCGAGCGCGACGTAGGACGAAGACGGCCACGCGGGGGTTTCGCGCGACAGCGCGCGTCCCTCGTGCGCCCACTTCACGCTGCCTCCGTCCATCACTCTGGCGTTGCGGTGTCCGAAGAGCTGAAAGATCCAGAAGGCGTAGCAGGCCCACCAGTTGTTCTTGTCGCCGTAGAAGACGACGGTGGTGTCGTTGCTCACGCCATGGCGCCGCATCAGCTTCTCGAACTCTGCGCGATCGAGGTAGTCGCGGTGCAGGGCGTCGTTCAGGTCGCGCGCCCAGTCGATCTCGACGGCACCCGCGAGGTGTCCCGACGGGTAGACCAGTGGGTCCTCGTTCGATTCGACCAGGCGGATCGCGGAATCCTCTTGATGCTCCGCAACCCACTGTGTGGAAACGAGCACTTCAGGATGAACGTAACCGCGAGCAGCGGGATCAGTCATGGATGCCTTTCTGGAGTCCACGAAGTATAGACCCAGCGCCGGCGGCCGGGGGCTCCTGCCGATAGACTCTCTCCCCGTGAATCCGCCCGAGACCGCTCCGACCACGCCGCCGGCGCCGCCAGACATTGAGCGCCGGCCCCGGCTCTACGTCGTCGCCCTCTCGCATCTCGACACGCAGTGGCGCTGGACGGTCCGCGAGACCGCGGCGGCGTTCCTGCCGCGCACGGTGCGCGAGAACGAGGACCGTTTCGCGCGCTTCCCCCACTACCGGCTGAACTTCGAGGGCGCCTACCGCTACCGGCTGCTCGCCGACTGTCATCCCGCGCTCTTCGAGGTGGTGCGAACACGGGTCGCCGAGGGCCGCTGGTTCCCCTCGGGCGCCGCCTGGGAAGCGTTCGACACCAACCTGCCGGCGCCGGAGTCGATCGTCCGCCAGATCCTCCACGGCACCCGCTACCTGGAGCGCGCCGTCGGGCGCGCCGGCCGGGACCTCTTCCTCCCCGACTGCTTCGGCTTCTCGCAGGCGCTGCCCACGCTCGGCGCGCACTGCGGAATCGTCGGCTTCTCCTCTCAGAAGCTCCGCCGGGGAGCAGAGATGCGGTCGGCGTTCGGCGTGCCCTTTCCGTTCGGTCTCTGGGTCGGACCCGACGGTTCGACGCTCCCGGCGGTGCTCGATCCTGGAGAGTACGGCGCCCAGGCGACCTCCGACCTGGGTGCGGACGCTGAGTGGCTCGAACGCTTCCAGGCGCTCGCAGCCGAGGGCCGTCCCGGCCGCCTGATGACCTACCAGGGAGTCGGCGACAAGGGCGGCGCCCTCCCGCGGGCGGCGATCCAGTGGCTGGAGCGGGCGCGCGCCGGGAACGGAGCGATCGAGGTCCGCCTGGCCGACTCGGAGGAAATCTTCCGCGATCTCGACGCCGAGACGCGGGCGCGCCTGCCGGTCTACGACGGCGAGCTCCTTCTGCGCCTGCATGCCACCGGCTGCTACAGCTCGCGCGCGCAGCTCAAGCGCTGGCATCGGCAGGCCGAGCAGCTCGCGCACGCCGCAGAGCGCGCCGCCGCCATCGCGCAGAGCCTGGGACTCCGCCCCGCCGATCGCCAGCGCCTCCGCGAGGCCTGGCTGCGCATCCTCGCCCACGAGATGCACGACGACCTCACCGGCACCAGCCTGGTCGAGGCCTACCGCTACTCCGCCAACGATCTCGCCCTGTCGCTGAACGAGCTCCGCCAGGAGCTCGCGGAAGCGGTCGGCGCCGTCGTGACGACCCTCGACACCACGACGCCGACGACTCCGGCGACGCCGCTGGTGGTCTTCAACGCCCTCGGCTGGGAGCGTACCGACATCGTCGACGTCGCAGTGGAGCTCGAAGGGCTCTCGCCGCAGCCGACGTCCCTCACCGTCGTGGACCCCGACGGCCAGGAGGTCCCGTCGCAATGGCAGCGGCACGGCGACACCTGGCGCGGCTGCTTCGTCGGCCATCTCCCTTCACTGGGCTTTGCGCTTTTCGATCTGCGGGCCGGAGGGGCCCCGGCAGCGCCACCGTCCTGTCCGCTCACGGCCGGCGAGAGCTTCCTCGAGAACGAACGCCTCCGGGTCGAGATCGACCGCCACGGCGACATCGCCAGCATCGTCGACAAGCGCGACGCGCGCGAGCTCCTCGCGGCGCCGATCGGGTTGGAGATCCTCGACAACTTCTCCGCGCGCTTCCCCTCCTGGGAGATCCGCTGGGAGGACACCTCGCGGCCGGCCCGCGCCCGCCTGGCTGGGCCGTTCCAGGCGGCGGTGGTCGAACGGGGCGCCGCGCGCGTGGCCTTGACGATCGAGCGCAGTGTCGAGGGCTCGCGCTTCGTGCAGACGATCTCTCTCGCCGCCGGCGCGGCCGGCGACCACGTCGTGATCGACACCGCGATCGACTGGCGCACCGACGGCGCCCTGCTCAAGATGGTCTTCCCTCTCGCCACTCCGGCGGAGCGCGCCCTCTTCGATCAGGGAGTGGGCGTGGCGCACCGACCGGTCGCGGTGGCGAGGCTCTACGAAGTGCCGGCGCACCAATGGGCAGCACTCCGCGAAGGGGCCGACGCCACCGGCGCCGGGGCCGCCATCGCCAACGACTGCAAGTACGGCTGGGACCACTCCGCGGCCGACACGCTCCGCCTCACTCTCCTGCACACCCCGCGCATCGGCCGGCGCTTCCGTTACCAAGCGAAACAGGACTTCGGGCATCACGCGGTCCGGGTGGCGATCGCGCCGATCCGCGCTGGCGACTCGCTCGCCGGCACGGTGCGCCTCGCTGAGCGGATCAACCAACCGCTGCGCGCCTTCGTGCCGCCGGCATCGCCGGCGGCACGAACCGACTCGGCGGCAAGCCCCAGGAGCGTCTCCTTCCTCGCGCTCCGCCAGCAGGAAGTTGCCGTTCAGGCACTCAAACTGGCCGAAGAGGGGGACGAGCTCATCCTGCGCCTTCGCGAAACCACCGGCGAAAGCCGGGAAGTCGACCTCTACACCAGCTTGCAGATCGCGAACCTGCGAGCCGTCGACGGCTGCGAGCGACCGCTCGAGCCCGCAGCGCTACCGACGGACCCGACGCGCAAAGCTCCGGTAGAGGAAAGAAGCACTCCCCGCACCTCGGTGGTCGGCTTCGGACTTGCCGCAATCGCCCTGCAGTTCGATTCTCCTTTACCGGACCTTTCGATCCGGCCGCCGAAGATGCTGGCGCTCGCTCTGCCTTGGAACTGCACCGCCGTCACCTCGCGGGGTGAACGAACGCGCGACGGCGGGCTCGACGGCCGCGGTCACGCCATTCCGCGCGAGCTGCTGCCGAGATCGATTCGGCGCGCCGGAGTGGAGCTTGACCTGGCACACGCGCAGCGCGTCGGATCGCCCTCGGCCGTGCTCTGTGCCGGTCAGCGGATAGCGCTTTCCGCCGGGTTCAGGCGCCTGGTCCTGCTCGCGGCGGCGTTCCCCGAGACTCTCGCGGCAGAGTTCGAGGTCGATGGCGTGGCCGCTTCGCGGCGGGTCGCCGGCGGTTTCGCGCCGCTCGGACGCTTCGACGAGCTCGCGCGCGGCCTCTTCGGCCGGCCGACCGGCGGCGTCGTCAGCGGATTCCTGCACAGCGAGCCGCTGGCGCTGGCGGTGCCGCATCGGCACGATCGCCGCGGCAGGATCGACCCCTGTGCTCCGGTGCAGTTCTTCACCGTCGAGCTCGAGGTCTCTCCGCGCGGCTCGGAGGTCGTCCTGCCCCGCGCCGGGCGCCTGATCGTCCTCGCGGCGATGCTCACCGACGCCCCGTCCTCGGCGGCTCGACTCGTCGCGGTGTCGGCGAGCTGATGGAGCTCCTCTGGGTCGTCTGCGTCCTCTGCGTCGGGATCGGCTTCGCGGGCGCCGTGTTGCCGGCGATCCCCGGCCCGCCGCTGGTCTTCGCCGGCCTCGTTGCCGGCGCCGCCGCGGACGACTTCGAGCGCGTCGGCTGGGGAACACTCGCCGTCCTCTTCCTGCTCACCTGCCTCACCTTCGGCATCGATTTCGCGGCCACCGCCCTCGGTGCGCAGCGCGCCGGTGCGAGCAAGCTCGCGATCGTGGGGGCGCTGGTCGGCTCGCTCGTTGGGCTCGCCTTTGGCCTGCCAGGCCTTCTCCTGGGACCTTTCGTCGGCGCGATCGCCGGCGAGTGGTACGCGCGGCGCGATCTGCTTCAGGCGGGAAAGGTCGCCTTCGCGACCTGGCTCGCGATGCTCCTAGCGGCGCTCGCCAAGCTCACGATCCTGCTGGCGATGATCGCGCTCTTCGCGCTTGCCTGGTGGTTCTGATCGCGCGCGCCGCAACGCGCCGGCGGCGGCCTCAGAAGAAGAGGCCGGAGCTGTCGAGAACTTCGAGCACTTCGAGCTCCTGAATCCGCCAGACGCCTTCGTCCTCGCGCCAGGCGACGCGAATCCGCAAACGCTCCCGTCCGGGTCCGCCGGGGCGCGCGCCCACGGCCTCGACCACCGCCGTCAACTCTGCGGTGGCGTTCGGCCGCAGCTCGACCTCGACCTCGGAGTCGGAAACCACGATCCGCTCGGCGCTCTCGCGGTAGCGATCGACGATCGCCATGAGCTGCTGACGGTCCTCGATCGTCCCTTCGTACGGCTGCGCCAGAATCACGAAGCCCTCGGCGAAGAGATCGGAGGCTGCCCTGGCGTGCGACACGCGATCGAGCGTCCCCTCGCTACCGGCCTTTTCGATCGCGTTCTGCAGCGCTTCGAACTGCGCCGAGATCCGGCGGCGGTCGCTCGTCCACCAGAGAACGAACCCCACGATCACCGCAACCAGCGCTGACAGCGTGACGAGGCGCAAGAGGCCCGGTTTCACCTCAGGCGAGCTCCGGCCTCACTTCAGACGAGCTTTGCGTTGAGGACGATCTCGATACTGGACGACAGCGCCTTCGAGATGATGCAGTTCGCCTTGGCGCTCTCGGCCTGCTGGGCGAAGGTCGCGGCGTCGATGCCTGGCACTTCGGCTGCGCAGTCGAGCTCGATGCGGGTGATGGCGAGACCGGCATCGTTCTTGAGCAACTGAACCCGCGCCTCGCTCGCGACACGCTTCGGCGAGAAGCCGGCCCGGCCGAGGCCGGCGGCGAGCGCCATCGAGAAGCAGCCGGCATGGGCCGCCCCGAGGAGCTCTTCGGGGTTGGTCCCGGTGCCCTCTTCGAACCGCGACGAGAAGGAGTAACGGCCCTCGAACGCGCCGCTGCCGAGCTTCACCGTGCCGTTGCCGTCCTGCAGTCCGCCGTTCCAGACGGCGTTCGCCTTGCGAATAGCCATGATCGTCCCTTTCCTCAGAAGCCGACGCGAACCGTCGCGCCGAAGGTGATGGTGTCACTGTCGTAGTTGTCGAGGTCTTCCCACTTCAGGAAGCGGTAGTCGGCGTTGACGTCGAGGTGGATCTTCGGCAGCAGCAGGAAGTCGATTCCGGCCTTGGCGATGTAATACGGGTCGGACCAGCTGCCGTTCGCGAAGTCCGAGTAGGTCACCCCCACTCCGAGACCACCATAGAAACCGCGCCCGGCGAGAACGTAGACCTGCGGCGAGATCGCCCAGTCGTGCGAGCCCTGGAAACCCTTGTCGAAGTATTCGGCGGCCGCCTCGAAGCGGATGAAGCCGGCGAGATACTGGTAGGAGACCACCTCGGAAAGGCCGTCGTCCTGGACTTCGAAATCCGGAAAGTCGTTGTCGAGCTGGTTGAGGCTCTGCCAGTAGTGCAGCCCGAGGCCGAGGCGGTGCTCGCCTGCCGCGGCAGGCGCGGCGAGGCCGGCCGAGAGGAGGGCAAGAACGCAGGTCCAGCGCAGGATTCTGTTCATCGGTCTTCGGTCCTTTCCAGTTGGAGCGCAATCGATCGCGAGCCCGGCCCGCACTGGCCTGAGACTACCAACAAGCGGCGCCCCCGCGTTATGGAGCCGCCCACCCCGCGACGGCGGGTCAGCGCTCGCCGGTATCCCGGCTGGCGTAGCGCCGCCGCAGCCGCAGCAGGCCGCCGTCGCGGGTGCGCTCGAAAGCGGCGAAGGCGCCGAAGTAGGGACTCGTCCCCGCCGGCTCGCCGTTGATCTGCTCGACGTCGAGACTGCGCTCGGCGGCGACCGCCCGGGTCAGGGCGCAGCGCAGCGGCTCGAGGAACTCCGGCAGGCCGGGGTCCTCGGGGGGGACGAAGAAGTGGATCTCGCGGCCGCCGCGCGTGAAGAGTGCGCCCAGACGGCTACCGCGATAGGCCAGGCGGGTCGACCCTACCCGGCGCAGGAGCGTCCGCGGCACCGGGCCCTCGATGCCGGGCAGATCGAGGCCGCAGGGAGAGGCCGCATCGAGCGCCGAGCACCACCAGACGGCCGCCGCCGGCAGGCCGTCGCGCAATTGGCGCAGCGCCGAGGGGAGCGCAAACTGGAGGCCGGGCACACCCTCGAAGAAGCGCCCGGCGACGATCTCCCCTGCGAGCTCGAGGCCGCGCAGCGAGCGCACCACCCGGCTCCAGGCGAGCCCCGGGAGCTCCGCCGCCAACAGCTCGCGAAACAGCACACCGTAGCGCTCGAGCAGCAGCCGCGCCCGCTCGCGGCTGCGCTCCTCCTCGACGATGGCGTCGGCCGGGGCGCCGGGGGTCCCCGCCATGGGTGCGCCGAGCGCCCGCCAACGCCCGGCCAGCGGCTGGCTCCCCTGCCAGCGCCGGAATAGCCCCCGCCGGCCTCGCGC
>Ga0154020_10010278_pt1 | contig 10713 bp, 10 predicted proteins | sample Klosneuvirus_201_FD_109709 | JGI IMG/M metagenome (GOLD analysis project Ga0154020, IMG submission 109709) | Active sludge microbial communities from wastewater, Klosterneuburg, Austria - Klosneuvirus_20160825_MG | ecosystem: Engineered > WWTP > Aerobic digester > Activated sludge | place...
AGCGGTCAAAATGCAAGGAACCGAGGTTCCAAAAAACCGGAGCATACACGCCAGTATGTGAGGATTTTTTGGATACGGTGACATAGCAAGTTTGGTCGCGCAGTAAGTTTCGAAAGAGGTCTAATAAAATAATTACATAAAATCGTTATGAAACCGCCTGATTTATTAACTTTAAAAATTGTGCATGTGGTGGTGCCTGCGGTTTATGGGTTTGATTTTTTGGTGCCAGAATCTTTATTAGAGACCTGTACGTTAGGTACTTTGGTAGAAATAAAAGTGGGCCATAAAAAACAATATGGTTACGTTGTTAAATTTTTACAAGAAAGTCCTTATCAACTAAAACCTATTGTTCGTGTGTTGCAAGAAGCACCTAAAATTGCCCCTGATTTAGTTCAATTGGTTTTATTTGTGGCCGATTATTATATGACCACATATGCGCACACGTTGTCTTTGGTGGTTCCTTCTGCACAAAGAAAAAAAGTCTTAGAAAAAATTACTTTAACTAAAGCAGGTAAAGCACTTTTAAAAAACCTTAGAAAAAACGATGATGTAGATTTAAAACAACATCCGCTCATACGCACTTCAGGCTGCCGTACAAGTTTGTCGGTGCAAAAAAAACTACACTTGTCGTTGTCTGAAACACAGGCCTTACTTGCTTCTTTGCAACAATCACAATGGATTAGTATTCAGGATCAAACCAATCAATCAAAAATCAATAAAAGTGTACTTTCTGACCGGTTAATTTACGACAATCAACGTTTTGAATCACAGGCATTTGTTTTAAACACAGCGCAAAAACAGGTTCTAGATGTTATTAAACAAGCTTATGAACAAGGACGTTATCATGGGTTTTTATTGTGGGGAGTGACAGGATCTGGCAAAACAGAAGTCTATTTGCACATGATAGCACATGTTTTAGCGCGTGGAGAAAGCGCATTGGTGCTAGTTCCAGAAATTGCGTTAACACCACAGATGCAATCTCGTTTTGAATCTCGTTTTGGTGATTTAGTGGCGACTTTGCATTCTGCGGTTAAAACATCAGAAAAAAAACGTTTATGGCAAGCGATTGAATGCGGGCAAAAACGTGTGGTGGTAGGGCCACGATCGGCTTTGTTTGCGCCGCTACAAAAACTTAAATTAATCATTGTAGACGAAGCCCACGACGAATCTTACAAACAAAACGAAACCCCACGTTATCATGCGCGTGACATGGCGTTATTACGTGCGCAATACACACAAAGTATTGCTGTTTTGGGCAGCGCCACACCTGCTTTGGAATCTATTTATAATGCTGAACAAGGCAAGCTTACTTTGTTGCACATGCAGCAAAGGGCGCATGCACAAGCAACTTTGCCAGCCGTTGAAATTATTTCATTAAAAGATCATCAAGTTTCACAAAAATCATATACTAAAACAGGTGAATACAAAGGCCATTTTTCTTCTCTGCTTTCTTATCGCATGATAGAGGCGATTGAACAGACACTCAACAAGCAAGAGCAAGTGGTTTTGTTTTTAAATAGACGTGGATTTTCGCCTTTTATTATATGCACCAGCTGCGGTGGTTCGTTTCATTGTTACCAATGTAGCGTAGCCATGACACATCATTTATCTAGGAGCATTTTATTGTGTCATTATTGTGGGCACGAGCAAGATGTACCTATAGAATGTGCACAGTGTCATAGCCATAAATTAAGAACTCTAGGATCTGGAACAGAAAAATTAGAAATCGACTTAATTAAACGTTTTCCAGAATTTAATATTGCCCGCTTAGATCGCGATGCCGTACGCCATCCTCAGGCGATGCAAGACATTTTGGAGCGTTTTAGACAAGGCAAGATCCATATTTTGGTGGGGACCCAAATGGTGACCAAAGGCCATGATTTTCCCAAAGTAACCTTGGTTGGTGTGGTAATGGCTGATTTTGGATTACATTTTCCTGATTTTAGAGCGGCCGAGCGCACTGCGCAAATGCTTATTCAGGTGGCTGGTCGTGCAGGCCGTAGCGACGATCCCGGACGTGTGTTGATTCAAACCTATCATCCCGATCATCCGTGCATTGTGGCCGCAAGCACGCATCATTATGCCAATTGGGTGCAACACGAAATAAAAGAACGAGCGGCTTTATTGTATCCTCCCTTTAATAAGTTAGTCTTAATTCGTGGCGAATGTGATGATTTGCCGTATTTGCAAACCGCTATCATACAACTGACAGAATCTCTTAAGCGTTTACTTGTATCTCAACCTCAGGTTTTAGTATTGGGGCCTTCACCGTGTCCAATTGAACGAATCAAAGGGCATTATCGCATGATGTTACTTGTAAAAGCTAAAACGCACCAGTTCATGCGCAAAAGTATTATAAAAGCGCTCAGCGATTATCAATCCGATAAAAAAATTCATTGGATAATAGATGTGGATCCCTATGCCATGCTTTAGAAAAAAGTTTAATGGGTAGACTTTTGATGGGGTTAGCTCAGGCTGATTGACGACTTTGTGTTCAATCCATTATGCATCTGCCTCCCCCTATAATGATTAATTAAATAAGGAGCGAAAGATGAATCCAGTGTCACCAGCTGAACGTGAAAAAACGATTGAAATGACTTTGTCTGCGATTGAAAAGCAATTTGGCAAAGGCTCTATTATGCGCTTGGGCGCGCAAGACGAACCTAAAGAAATCGATGTGATTCCAACAGGTTCTTTGAGTTTAGATGTTGCTTTGGGGGTGGGTGGTTATCCACGTGGTCGCGTGATTGAAATTTTTGGCCCAGAGTCTTCTGGTAAAACGACTTTAGCGCTACATGCGGTGGCCGAAGCGCAAAAACTTGGTGGTGTGGCTGCTTATATTGATGCAGAACATGCGTTGGATGTGATTTATGCCCGTAAATTAGGGGTTAAAATAGACGAAATGCTAATTTCGCAGCCAGATACAGGGGAACAAGCTTTAGAAATTTGCGATATGTTAGTGCGCACCAATGCTGTGGATATTATTATTATAGACTCTGTGGCTGCTTTAGTTCCCAAAGCCGAATTAGAAGGCGAAATGGGTGATTCTCATATGGGCTTGCAGGCGCGTTTAATGAGTCAAGCACTAAGAAAGCTAACCGCGTCTATTTCGCGTTCTAAGTCCATGGTTATTTTTATTAATCAGATTCGCATGAAAATTGGCGTGATGTTTGGCAATCCAGAAACCACCACGGGTGGGAATGCACTTAAATTTTATGCGTCTGTGCGTTTAGATATTCGCCGTGCTGCTGCGCTTAAAGTGGGTGACAATATGGTGGGGAATCGCACCCGCGTTAAAGTGGTAAAGAATAAAGTGGCCCCACCGTTTAAAGAACTTGAATTTGATATTTTATATGGCGCAGGTGTAAGTAAAGAAGGCGATATCTTGGATTTGGCTTCGGACGTGGGAATTATTGATAAAAGTGGTTCTTGGTATTCTTTTGAAGGTGAACGTCTTGCGCAAGGGCGTGATTCTGCGCGCGATTTTCTAAAGGCGAACCCTGTTTTAGCCACCACTATTGAAAATAAAATTCGTACTCATTTTTCGTTGCCGCTTGCCATTATGCCGGTGGCATTAGAAGAAACCACGACCAAAGAAGAACCCCAATCGACCGATATTAAAAAGAAAAAACGCCAAGACCAAGCAGAATCAAGCAGCCGCTAAATATACGCACATTCATCTTAATCTTTATGTAAAAACCTTATTTTTCGCATACATAAAGAATCTGCAGTGTGATAAAGTTTTTGTGTGAAAACACAATATATAGTGTAATATAAAAATAAAATCACAACATATTGTGTGTGGTTTCTTGACGAACACTATTTGAAGTGGCACATACCGCTCTTATGGAATCAATCACACAACCAATCGAAGTTAAATCTAATGTATCTAAAAACGCTCAAGCAAAGAAAAAAATCGAGTCTTGGGGGACAGATGTGAAAAAATATCAAGGGTTAAGTATTCAACGTTTGTTTAGCAAAGAAGGTATTCATCCTTTTGATGAAATTGAGTGGGATAAGCGCAGTGCTTTAATTACAGATGAACGCGGCCAAGTGGTTTTTGAACAAACAGACGTGGAAGTGCCTAAAACTTGGTCTCAAATGGCAACTAATGTAGTAGTCTCTAAATATTTTAGAGGCCAAATTGGCACACCTACACGAGAGCATTCGGTTAAGCAATTAGTCACACGTGTGGCACATACAATCGCCAATTTTGGTCGTCAGGATGGCTATTTTAAGACCGAAGCAGATGCTTTGATTTTTGAAATGGAGTTAACTGCTATTTTGGTAACACAAAAGGCAGCATTTAATTCACCTGTGTGGTTTAATGTGGGAGTTGAGCCCCATCCACAGTGTTCTGCTTGTTTTATTAATGCAGTAGACGACACAATGGATAGCATTCTTAATTTAGTTAAAACAGAAGGCATGTTGTTTAAATTTGGTTCTGGAACTGGAAGTAATTTTTCTTCGATTCGTTCTTCAAGAGAATTTTTACAAGGTGGCGGAACTGCTTCTGGGCCCGTGTCTTTTATGCGTGGATTCGATTCTTTTGCGGGTGTAATTAAATCTGGTGGTAAAACTAGGCGTGCAGCTAAAATGGTTATTTTAAATGCAGATCATCCAGATATTCGCGAATTTATTCACTGCAAAGAGCTCGAAGAGAAAAAAGCTTGGGCACTCATTGATGCGGGCTACAACGGTGGTTTTAATGTGCCAGGTGGTGCTTATGATTCTGTACAATTTCAAAATGCCAATCATTCGGTTCGTGTGACCGATGAATTTATGCATGCGGTAGAGAATAAAAGCACTTATCAAACTAAAGCGGTGCGTGATGGAAAGCCCATAGATACTTTGTCTGCGCATGAAATTTGGAAAGAAATTGCAGAAGCAGCGTGGCTGTGTGGCGATCCGGGCGTGCAATTTGATTCAACAATTAATCATTGGCACACAAGCCCCCATTCAGGGCGTATTAACGCTAGTAATCCATGTAGTGAATACATGTATCTGGACAATTCGGCCTGTAATTTAGCGTCTTTAAATCTTATGAAGTTTAGAGATATTAATGGCGAATTTGATGTTCAATCATTTTTACATGCAGTAGATATCGTTTTTTTGGCGCAAGAAATCGTGGTGGATCATTCTTCTTATCCAACACCTGCAATTACTCAAAATTCGCACGATTTTCGTCCTATTGGTTTGGGTTTTGCTAATTTAGGTGCATTGTTGATGGCCCGTGGATTACCTTATGATTCACAAGAAGGTCGCGCTTATGCGGCTGCCATTGCTTCGCTTATGACAGGACGCGCTTATTTGCAATCTGCAAAAATTGCCCAAATTACAGGTCCTTTTGCAGGTTACGCAGATAATGCGGAACCTTTTTTAAAGGTGATGCATCAACACAAGCAAGCTTCTTTAGAGATAGATGAACAATTAATTCCCAAAGATTTATACCAAGCCTCTTTGGATGTATGGCAACAAGTTGTAACCCAAGGTCAACAACATGGATTTAGAAATGGCCAAGCCACTGTATTAGCGCCTACGGGGACCATTGGGTTTATGATGGATTGCGATACTACGGGCATTGAACCAGACATCGCATTAATTAAATATAAGAAATTAGTAGGCGGTGGGTTAATGAAAATTGTCAACCAAACGGTGCCAGAAGCTTTGGTTCGTTTGGGATACGAATTAACCCAAGTCAAAGATATTTTAAATTATTTAGAAACCCAAGAAACCATCGAAGCTGCACCACATTTAAAAGACGAACATTTGCCTGTATTTGATTGTGCTTTTCGTGCACGCCAAGGCGTTCGCTCTATTGCTTGGCAAGGACATTTACGGATGATGGCTGCAACACAGCCATTTTTATCAGGCGCCATTTCTAAGACCATTAATATGCCACATGACGCAACCGTAGAAGATGTGATGGAAGCTTATCAAATGGGCTGGAAGTTGGGGCTTAAAGCGGTGGCGATTTATCGTGATGGTTGCAAGCGTTCGCAACCTTTATCTACATCGCAAGATAAAACAGAACAAACGACATTAAGTGCAACCGAACAAAAACCGTTGCGTCGTCGTATGCCAGATGAACGTCAATCTTTAACCCATAAATTTTCTATAGCTGGTCACGAAGGTTATTTGACTGTGGGTATGTACGAAGACGGTGCACCCGGCGAAATTTTCTTGTCTATGGCCAAAGAAGGAACGGTTGTGTCTGGTTTGGTAGATGCCATTGCCATTGCTATTTCATTGGCACTGCAGCATGGCGTGCCTTTATCCTTGCTCGTTGAAAAATTTAGCCATACCAGGTTTGAACCTTCTGGTTTTACGGGCAATGAAAAAATTCCGTATGCCAAGTCAATTTTGGATTATGTATTTAGATGGTTAGGTCAAAAATTTATTAATGTAGAAAAACAAGTAACATCTACATTAAACGTGTTACCTACAACCAAAACAGAAACTAAAATAGAAACTAAAACGTCAATCATGGCTCAGGACAACGCACGTTCACCAGTGTCTTTAAATACAACCTTTAAACCGCAATCGGATGCACCGCCTTGTGTGGAGTGCGGCGCACTCGAAGTTGTAAGAAATGGCGCATGTTATAAATGTATGAACTGTGGAACTAGCATGGGTTGTTCTTAAATAGATTAGCAAAATAAGCCATCCTTTCTCATCCGTCTTTATCGATATGGTTAGTGTTGCGTAATCAACTTAAGATGAGACAATCGCTCAATCAAAGCGCGCGGAAAAGCAGAACGCTGTTGAGTTAAAATCACACACTCCGCATCCTGCAGTCTTTCGGCAAACTTAATTGTATCACTATAAGTCTTAATTTGGTGGCCGGCTAAACAAAAATAGTGATTGTCAGCCATGCCTTAAATAGATTAGTCAGGCCAAATGATGTTCACCTCTTTGGCACTATCGACGTTATTTCTGGTTTTAAATGCAGACGTTTCAAAGCTATCTCTCCAGGCCAAAATCGAGCGCATCGCACGTTCCTCAGAAGGGATAGTCGGCGTGGCGGTTTTGGGATTAGAGGATCGAAATTTGATTACATTGAACCCGGCCAAGCATTTCCCCATGCAAAGCGTTTATAAGTTTCCTTTGGCTTTGGCCGTTTTGAAGCAAGTCGATGAAGGTAAACTCAAACTGGATCAGAACATTCATGTCACCAAACAAGATTTGTTGCCGGATACTTAGAGCCCGCTGCGTGATGATCATCCCGAAGGTAATATTAACGTGAGACTAGCCGAGTTGCTCAAGTACGCCGTTTCACAAAGTGACAATAACGCCTGCGACATACTTTTTCGGCTGATGGGCGGAACTAAAACAGTCGAAACGTTTATCCATGGTCTTGGTGTCACGGATATTATGATTAAGTCGACCGAAGAAGAAATGCACCAGGCTTGGAACGTGCAATATTCTAACTGGAGCACGCCTATAGCGATGGCTAATTTGCTCAAGCTTTTTTACCAAGGGCATATTCTCTCGGAATCGAGCACAAAATTTTTGAACCAAATTATGATTGAGACATCCACGGGGCCTAAAAGGATCAAGGGATTATTGCCCAAAAATGCCGTGGTCGCTCATAAAACGGGCACATCCAATACCAATACGCAAGGTATTACCGCCGCTACCAATGATGTGGGAATCGTTACGATCAGCCAAGATAAGCATTTGGCGATTGTTGTCTTTGTCTCAGACTCAACAGCGGATGAAGCCAAGCGCGAAAAGGTTATCGCGCAAATTGCTCGTGCTGCGTGGGATGATTATTTGAGGTGACAAGACACTATGCCGCTCGTCTTACACCATGGCCTGAGTAGCAACTTAAATCGATGGACGCGACTCGGCTACATGGATTCATCTTCTTCAATGAATTTGCCTCTCGTTAAGAATCGATTATATCCACTTCATGCCTATATTCCAGAAGGAAGCTACGCCGTTGGTGTGCATGTCGGGCCATACGAACGGCTTTATGAAACCTACTTGGACATCATTGGTCGCTGGTTTCCACAAAGCGGATATGACTTGGCAATTGACGCAGTCATCGAGCATTATTTAAACGATCCATCCTGCACACCTAAACAGGACTTAAGAACAGAAGTGCGCGTTAAGATTGCCGATTAAGCCAGACCCACGATTATTTCTGCCTGCACCTTATTTGCGGTCATCGGAGCTGGTGCGTAGCGCTCAAAATCAGCGATGTAGCGGCGCCGGCTTTGCCCTTCAAAGTCCTTATTAATGTATTCCCAAGTTCTCCAGATAACCTGGCTAGGATCACCTTCGGCTAAAAAGCGCGCGTAATTTCCTTTTGGAATACGTATGCGTCGCATGCCATCAGGCACTGGTGTTTCTGCATCCACTGCAACACCAATCACCATTGTGTAGCGCCCGCGATAATCATTCTCGTAGTCGCAATAAACGGCGTAGAGTGACGCATCGCCGTTGTGGCTCGGCAAACGAGCTGCTATGCCTTCTGCCATAAACCGCTGCCAAAATGCAGGGAGGTCTTGTGCCGCGGCCTGGGCGAAAGTGGTGATAGCTGGGCCAATAATAATAAGGTCGTTTAGATTTTCAAAATATTCAGATTTCATGGTTCTTTCATGCTCCTTGTAAAGGTTTTGTTAAGACTGAATCTAATCGAACAATCCAAACGATGTTTGATAGCGCGTGCTATTTTGACACCAGTAAAAAGAAATCTTTAAAGCTCAAACTGGCTCACTATAATGGCGAGATCACAATTAATCAAAAAGGGCATTATTAATCTTCAAGAACCTAAGATACTTAAGCGGATTTAGGGGCTGCCTAAAAAATTTCCAACAAATTTCTCATTCATTGTTAGCGATTCAAAACCTTTATCGAGTATAATATAATCCCCGTTTTGCGCATTTTTAAAAGCCTGGTAATCTTGTTCGGTTTCCCAATAATCACAAGTCAGATAACGTCCTGATACGATCGCATCTTTAAGCAATTCTGTTTTAATAAAGCCAGGATATTGTTTAAATAGCGCGGCCCATTCACCTTGTGGACCGTAAGCTTGTTCAAAAACATTTATTTGATCGGGTTTAACTGTAAATTCCCATATGATAATAAACATAGAACTCCTGGATCCATATACCTAATTGCGGTGTTTATGATTTTGAGCAGCCGCATGAACAAAAGCCTGGATTATCGGATGAGGTTGTTTTGGGCTGGGTTCTGGCTGAAACAGCGTTGCCATGAAAAACGGATGGCTTGGATACTCGATTAACCACAGCTAATTCATCTGCGAGCTGATTAAAAATGCCGGGGATCCGCAAATGAGACTGAACATGCGCAATGTAGTCACCGAGTAACGCAATTTTAACTGTTGTACTCATGGTTCGTAGCTAGCACATACCACAAACATTGTAAGCATTTACCTGCACCGAGCCACTAAGCGCGCCTGGTCGGACCATCTCTTGATTTTGATATAGACATTGCTGGCGCGCATTTGAGCATGCTTATGTTTAAAGACGATCCAAAGGGCTAACAATGGCTTTCCCACCTTTATTGAGAACATGGGTGTAAATCATAGTTGTAGAGACATCTGCGTGGCCCAATAACTCCTGCAAGGTGCGTATATCGTAACCATTTTGCAATAAGTGAGTTGCAAAAGAGTGTCGCATCACATGTGGGGATACGGGCTTTTGGATATGGGCTCTTTGCGCCGCGATTCGCACAGATTTTTGTACACTGTGTTCATGTAAATGGTGACGTTGTTCCAATCCTGTTCTAGGGTCGATCGAGCGTTGTATGGAAGGAAATACATATTGCCAAATAAAAGACTTAGCCGCATGGCGATATTTAACAGAAAGTGCCTGGGGTAGATAAACAGCGCCAAATCCAGCCTGAAGATCGTTATCGTGCATCGTTTTTACTTTCTTTAAGTGCTGCTGCAAGGGTATGACGAGATTTTCAGGCAAAACAGTGATGCGGTCTTTATCGCCTTTTCCTTGATAAATAACGATTTCCCGGCGCGTTAATTCGATATCTTTAATCCGTAAACGAAGGCACTCTAACAACCTCATTCCGGTGCCGTAAAGCAAACTGACGACAAGATGCATCGTACCATTTAATTCAGATAGCAATGCCGCAACTTCTCTTGGTGTCAAAACCACGGGTAACCGCTTAGATGCTTTCGCCTGTATGACTTCGTTCAACCAAGGCAAATCAATTTGTAAAACCTGTTTATAAAGAAACAAAAGCGCTGCTTTAGCTTGAGACTGTGTCGACGCTGACACATGTCGTTCAACCGCGAGGTAGGATAAAAAAGCCTCAATTTCAGTTGCCCCCATTTCTTCTGGGTGCTTTTTGTGATGAAACAAAATGAAACGCCTAATCCAATCAACATAAGCCTCTTCCGTGCGAATAGAATAACGCATGGTACGAATCCGTATGCGTACACGATCAAGAAGTTTAGGACTCTTGCTGATTGCCAATTCCATCCGCAAATATTTAGGTCTGATAAAAATAAAAGTAAATATCAATCATTTAAATAACATGCTATTAGTCAAGCAATTATTGATTTAGACAAACCAATTTGATATTTAACGGTTGGCCTAAATTACGTTAGAGGTCGCTTCCGCTCCCTCTAACGTTGCTCGAGTTGGGGCCGCGGCGGGGTCGCTCACGCTCCCCCTAACGACCCGTTGAAGCGAGACCGCTTACGCGGCTTCGCCCCTAGTCTAA
>Ga0154020_10010279_pt1 | contig 10713 bp, 8 predicted proteins | sample Klosneuvirus_201_FD_109709 | JGI IMG/M metagenome (GOLD analysis project Ga0154020, IMG submission 109709) | Active sludge microbial communities from wastewater, Klosterneuburg, Austria - Klosneuvirus_20160825_MG | ecosystem: Engineered > WWTP > Aerobic digester > Activated sludge | place...
CCTTGAACCACGCCTGGCCCACCTGCCAGCCGGTGTGCCGGCAGATCAGGGCCAGGCAGGTCGTGACCATGCCGGCGAGGTCGTCCGCCTCGCTGGCCGCCTCGATCACGTCCACCAGGAGGCGCAGCGCCTCCTCCGCGCCCATGTCGGTGCGCACCGTCGCCGCCACCTCCCCCCGCGCGGCGCATGCTGACAGACGGCATCCGACCGCGTCAGGGCACCCTGGGTCCACATGAGGCCGGCGCGCTGCGGGTGAGCGGGCGGGCTCGCCCGGCCGCCTGGACGCCCCTGACCCGCTCGGGCCGGGGGCGCCCACGGACAGCGCTGTCCCCCTGGCCATAAGTGCACTGGCGCTCCGGATCGCCGCCGCGGCGCGCCCACTCGCAGCGCGGGCCCGGGGCTTGCGCCTGCTCCCCTCACACACACGCCCTGGCCCGAGCCAGGGCCCAGCCGGGAGGATCCCATGGCCTTGCCGCAGTCCCCTCCGTACGAAGAGCTCACCACGGCGGAGACCCTCGCCGACCCGGCGCCCCCCGAGGTGGCGCGCCACTCGACGCCGCTCGGGCCGAGGCCGCCGACGCGCGCCGACCACTGGCTGGCGAAGGGGCTCGGGGTCTTCAGCGTGGGCCTCGGGCTCGCCGAGCTCGTGGCCCCGGGCCACATGGCCCGGCTCATGGGGATCGAGGGGCGCCCCTGGCTCCTGCGGGCCTGCGGCCTCCGCGAGGTCCTGAGCGGCGCCGCGATCCTCGCCTCCCGGAAGCCGGCGACGGCCCTGTGGAGCCGGGTGGCGGGCGACGTCGTGGACCTGGGCGTCCTGGGCGGACACATGCTCGCTCCGAGCACGCGCAAGGCGCGCGCCGGGCTGTTCACCGCCGCGATCGCGGGGGTCACCGCGCTCGACGTCTTCGCCGCCGTGCGCCTCTCCCGGGCCGAGCCCGGCATGCGCACGATCCGCTTCGTGAAGACGATCTCGATCAACCGCTCGCCGTCCGAGTGCTACGCGCTGTGGCGCGACTTCCAGGGGCTCTCGCGCTGGATGCGCCACGTCGAGTCGGTGGAGCCCATGCCGGACGGCACGACGCGCTGGACCGTCCGCGGCCCGGCGGGGCAGCCCGTCTCCTGGGACGCCGAGCTGGTCCGCGACGAGCCGGACTGCTTCATCGCCTGGCACTCGGTCGAGGGCGCGGCGGTGGCCACGGCCGGCTCGGTGGCGTTCGCCGAGCGCTCGGGCGCACAGGGCACGGTCGTGCGGGTGAACTTCGTCTACGCGCCGCCGGCCGGCGTCGCGGGCGCGTTCGCCGCGCGCCTCCTGGGCGCCTGCCCCATGTCGGCGATCGCGGAGGACCTGCGCCGCTTCAAGGGGCTGCTCGAGACGGGCGAGATCGCGGAGACCACGGGGCAGTCCCACGGCCCGAGGGACCTGGTCCACCGCTCCCTGGCCAGGCTCTACGCCGGAGGTCACGCGTGAAGGCCCTGTGCTGGTTCGGTCCCCATGACGTCCGCTACGAGACCGTCCCGGACCCGGTCCTCATCAACCCGCGGGACGTGATCCTGAAGGTCACCTCGACGGCGATCTGCGGCTCGGACCTCCACCTCTACAACGGCTACATCCCGTCCATGGCCCAGGGCGACATCCTCGGGCACGAGTTCATGGGGGAGGTCATCGAGCTCGGCCCGGGCGTGTCGAACCTGGAGCGGGGGGATCGGGTCGTGATCCCCTTCAACATCGCCTGCGGCGGCTGCTTCTCCTGCGAGCGGAAGCAGTTCTCCTGCTGCGAGAACAGCAACCCGAACGCCTGGATGGCCGAGAAGATGTGGGGCCACGCCGGCACCGGCGCCTACGGCTACAGCCACCTCACGGGGGGCTACGCCGGCGGGCAGGCGGAGTACGTCCGCGTGCCGTACGCCGACGTCAACGCCATGAAGGTCCCCGACGGCATGACCGACGAGCAGGTCCTGTTCCTCTCCGACATCCTCCCCACCGGCTACATGGCGGCCGAGCAGTGCGGGATCCAGCCCGGCGACACGGTCGCGGTGTGGGGCTGCGGGCCCGTCGGCCAGTTCGCGATCGGCTGCGCCTACCTGCTCGGGGCCGAGCGGGTGATCGCCATCGACCGCTTCCCCGAGCGGTTGAAGATGGCCCGCGATCGCGGCGGCGCGGAGACGATCGACTACGAGGCCGTCGACGTGGGCGAGGCCCTGAAGGAGCTCACGGGCGGGCTCGGGCCCGACCGGTGCATCGACGCGGTGGGCATGGAGGCCCACACGCCGGGCTTCGAGGGGCTCTACGACAAGCTGAAGATGACCCTCAAGCTCGAGAGCGACCGACCGAGCGTCCTCCGTCACGCGATCCTCAACTGCCGCGGCGGCGGGACGGTCTCGGTGCCCGGCGTCTACGGCGGGCTCGTGGACAAGATCCCCATGGGCTCGGTCATGAACCGCTCGATCACGATCAAGACCGGCCAGACCCACACCCAGCGCTACATGCGCCCGCTGCTCGAGCGGATCATGGCCGGCCAGATCGACCCGACCTTCGTGATCACGCACCGGCTCCCCCTCGAGGAGGGGCCCGGCGCGTACGCGACGTTCCTGCGCAAGCAGGACGAGTGCATCAAGGTCGTGCTCAAGCCGTAGGGAGCGCCGCGAGGAGCTCCCGCGCGGCCCGCTCGCCGGCCTCGATCGCCCCCTCCATGTAGCCGGCCCACACCGACGCGGTCTCGGTGCCCGCCCAGAAGAGCCGCCCCACCGGCGCGCGCAGGGCGGGCCCGAGGGTGGCCATGGCGCCGGGGGCGAAGTTCCCGACCGGGCAGCCGCGCGTCCAGGGCTCGCGCTGCCAGTCCTGGATCACGACGTCCGTCGGCGCGGCGGCCTCCGGGCCGAAGAGCCGGGCGGCCTGGGCCACGAGGAGCTCGCGCTGCGCGGGCTCCGGGAGGCCTGCCAGGTCGCGCGCGGGCCGGCCGACGACGAAGCCCAGGAGCGCCGGCTGCGCCCCGTCGTGGCTCGTGTTGTCGAACCACGCCGACGCCGGGCCGTGCGTGGAGATCGCCTCGCCCGACAGGCCGGCCTCGCGCCAGAAGGTCCGCCGGTAGAGGAGGAAGGCCTTGGTCGTGGCCCCCATGGGGGCCTGCTGGGTGAGCTGGTCGCGGGCCACGGGGAGCGGCGGGTCGTAGCGCAGCCGGCCGGCGAGCGCCGGCGCGAGGGCCACGACGGCGAGCCTCCCGCGGTGCACGCCGGCGGGCGTGCGCGCGCTCACCCCGTGCGCGTCCTGGGCCAGCAGCTCGACCGGCTCGCCGAGCCGGACCCGGTCGCCGAGCCGGGCCGCGAGCGCCTGCGGGAGCTGCTGGGCCCCGCCCACGAAGCGCCCCTCCTGCGCCCCCCCCTCGGTGTCGACGAGCGGGAGGAGGCCGCCGGCCTGGCTGGCGTAGGCCAGGAAGCGCAGGAGCGAGACCTCGTGCGGCTCGGCCCCGAAGACGGTCCGGATCGCCACGTCGAGCGAGTGGCGCGCCCCCTCGCATCGGATCGAGCGTCGCTTCCAGCTCTCGACGGTCTCGCCGTCCCACTCGAGCGCCTGGACGGCGGTGTGCGGCGCGTCGGCCGGGACGCGGCGGCGCATGCGCTCGATGGCGTTCATGGCCCGCTGGAGCCCGAGGAGCGCGGGGAGGGGCAGCGAGGGGATCGTCCCCGCGTAGCTCGAGCGGCGCGACCCGAGCTCGAGGAGCTTCCGGCCGGTGGTGTGGGTGGGGAAGACTTGCACGCCGTGCTCCGCGGCGAGCGCCAGGAGCCGGGCCTGCTGCGGGCCGACCCACTGGCCGCCCCGGTCGAAGGTCGCGGCCCCGATCCGGTCGCTCCACAGCCGCCCGCCGACGCGGTCGCGCGCCTCGAGGACGAGCACGCTCCGCCCCGCGGCGACGAGGTCGCGCGCGACGATCAGGCCGGAGAGGCCCGCGCCGATCACCAGGACGTCGTGGTCGGTCACGCACCCGACGATACGATCCGCGCCCCGTGGACGACGCTCCGAAGCTCCTGGCCCCCGCCCCCGCGCTCGCCCCGCCGAGGCTGCTCGTCGCGGCGCTCGTGGGCTGCGTCCTCCTCCAAAGAGTGACCCTGCTGCGCCAGGCGCCGCCCGCGAGCCAGCCCGCGAGCGCGCCCGCGGAGGAGTTCAGCGCCGAGCGGGCGGCGGCGCAGCTCGCGCGCGTCCTCGGCGACGAGGCGCCGCACCCGGTCGGGACGCCGGCGAACGCGGCCGTGAGGGAGCGGCTCCTCGCCGAGCTGCGCGCCCTGGGCTGCGAGCCGGAGGTCCAGACGGCCTGGGCCTGGGCGGGCGGCCGGGCCCGCGGGGCCTTCGTGCGGAACGTCATCGGCGTCCTCCCCGGGCAGGGCACGAAGGGCCAGGCCCTCGTGCTCCTGTGCCACTACGACTCCGTCCCGGCGGGACCCGGCGCCTCGGACGACGGCATGGGCGTGGCTGCCGTGCTCGAGGCCGCGCGGGCGCTGAAGGCCGGCCCGCCGCTCGCCCGGCCGGTGCTCCTCGTGTTCACCGACGGCGAGGAGGCGGGGCTGCTCGGGGCCCGGGCCTTCGTCCGCGACCGCACGCTCTCGGGCGGCGTGGGCGCGGTCGTGAACGTCGAGGCCCGCGGGACGAGCGGGCCGAGCTACATGTTCCAGACGAGCGCGGGCAACGCCTGGATGGTCCCGCTCCTGGCCCGCCTCCCGCGCCCCGCCTGCTCGTCGCTCTTCCCGGCGATCTACGAGGTCCTCCCGAACGACACCGACCTGACCGTGTTCCTGGAGGAGGACCCCGACCGGCCGCCGGCCCTCAACTTCGCCTGCATCGGCGACGTCGACCGGTACCACACCCCGCTCGACGACCTGGCCCACCTCTCGCACGAGACGCTCCAGCACCACGGCGACAACCTGCTCCACCTCGCGCGGGGCCTGGCCGGCGTGCCGCTCGAGACCCTGCGGAGCTCGACCGATCGCCTCGTCTACTTCGACCTCTTCGGCTGGACGATCGTCCGCTGGCCCGAGCCCTGGAGCGCGCCGCTCGCCGGCCTGGCGATCGTCGTCCTCCTCGCCTGCGCGGCGCGGCTCGGCGCCGCGCGCGGCGCGGGCGCGCTGAAGACGGCCCTCGGGGTGGGCGCCTGGGGCGCGGCCCTGGCCCTGTCGCTCGGGCTGGCGCTGGGCCTCTCCGCCCTCCTGGTGAAGGTCGTGGGGAGCCCGAGCCCGTGGGCCGCCTCTCCGCTGGCCGGCCACCTCCTCTTCTGGGGCGTGGCCGCGATCGGCTCCGGCGCCGTCCTCGGCCCGGCCGCGCGCCGGCTGGGCGGCTGGGCCCTGTGGCTCGGCGCCTGGCTCGGCTGGTCGGCCCTCGGGCTCCTCCTCGCGATCGCCCTGCCGGGGGCGTGCTTCACCCTCCTGGCCCCGGCCCTCGTCGCCGCCGGGCTCGGCGCGCTCGCCGTCGCCCGGCCGGAGTCGGCGCGGCTGCGCCACCTCGCCTGGGTCGCGCCGGCGCTCGCCGCCGCGACCCTGTGGCTCCCGCTGGCGCGCGGCTTCGAGGCCGCGCTCGGCGTCCAGCTCAAGGCGCCGGTGACCTTCGCCGTGGCCCTCCTCCTCGGCGTCCTCGCCCCGCTTCTGCCTGCGTCGCGGCGGGGTCGGTGGGGCGGGCTCTTCGCCGGCGCCGCGCTCACGCTCGCCTCCCTGGTGATCGTCCTGGCCACGGGGCCGCACAGCCCGGAGCGGCCGCAGCGGGTGAACGTGCTGCACGAGGAGGAGCTCTCGGACGACGGGTCGCTCCGGGCGGCGCGCTGGGTCGTCGACGCCCGCGGCGGCGCGGCCCCGCCCCGGGCCATGATCGAGGCGGGCCGGCTGATCGAGACCGCCGGCCGCTGGACGGCGCCCGTGGCCGCCCTGGAGCTGCCTGCGCCCGAGCTGGTCGTGCTCTCGCGCGAGGGCGACCGGGTCCGGCTCCGGCTCCGCTCGGAGCGCGGCGGGTGGGCCCTCTCGCTCCAGCTCGATCGGCCGGTGGTGAAGGCCACGATCGCCGGCATGACCGTCACTCCGGCCAGCCCGCAGCTCCCGCTCGAGCTCCTGGCCCTCCCGCCCGAGGGGGTCGAGCTCGAGCTCGAGGTCCCGGCGGGGCCTGTCCGCTGGACCCTGCGCGACGCCGCCTTCGGCCTCCCGCCCAGCGCCGCCCCGCTCGTGCAGGCCCGCCCCGAGTGGGCCGTCCGCTCGCAGCAGGGCGACGGCACGATCGTGATCCGGACCGGGACCTTCTAGGGGGCGCGTCGCATGCGGCGGACGAGGGCCTCGAGCTCGCGGCGCATGGCCGCGGCCGACGGGGCGCGGACGCGCGGCCCGTGGCCGGGCAGGACCCACTCGAAGCGCAGGTCGAGGAGCCGCTCCATGGAGCGGGTCTGCTCCTCCCACGACCACCAGCACACGTCGCGGCCCGCCTCGAGCCCGTGCCCTTCGCCCGAGCCCCACAGGTGGTCGCCGCTGAAGAGCACCGCCTCGTCCCACAGGAAGGCCGTGCTCCCGCGGGTGTGACCCGGGACCGGCACGGCCAGGAGGCGCGGCGCGAGCTCGATCGGGTCGCGGCCGGTGAGCCGTCGCTCGACGTCGGCCGTGTCGGGGCCGACGTCGGCCTCGTGCAGGACCCGCGCGCAGCCGAGCCGCTCGCGGAGCAGGCGGTGGTCGGCGACGTCGTCTCGGTGGGTGAGGAGGAGGAGCTCGACGCCACCACCGCTCTTCGCCTCGAGCCGGTCGAGGAGCGGGGCCGCGGCGCGCGGGGAGTCGACGAGGAACGGGCGCGCGCCGGGCCGGGTCACGAACCAGCTCGCCGCCCCGTACGAGCTGGCCGCGGCGTAGCCGCAGGTGTGCGCGCCGTGGGCCCCCTCGAGCTCCTCGGGGAAGGCCCGCGACGCGGTCCGGATCTCGCCGGCGGCCTCGCGCTCCTCGGTCCCGATCGACGAGGTCGGGCAGGAGACCAGCGCCATGAAGGCCCGGGCCCGCTCGGCCGCGCTCGCCGGCTGGCGCACGACCGCGGCCGTGCCTTCGGGCTGCTCCTCGAAGGTCGCCGGGGCCAGCCCCCAGCAGGTCCCGCAGTCGATGCACGTGTCGTCGACGAACAGCGGGCCGGGCGCGTTCGTCGGCAGCCGTCGCTCGGGCTTCGCCACACCCGGATGTTCCCGCGCCGCTGCGCGGTCGTCGAGTCACGGGACCTGGAGGGACTCCGCGACGACGCGCAGGGCCTCGAGGTCGCTCGGCTTCCCCGAGGCCCGGGCCACGAAGGAGCCGGCCTTCCCGCGGCGCAGGACCCACACGTAGGCCCTGTCCGGCCGGAGCTGCTCGACCTCGACGCCGTCGGCCAGCGGCCGGTCGACGAGCGGCGCGTCGAGCTTGCCCTTGAGCTGCCGGAGGACCTCGGCGCGGAGCGCCTCGGCCGTGGCCGGGAGGTCGCCCGGCGGGAAGACGCGCAGGTACACGCTCCCGTTCGCCAGGCTGTCGCCGAGCGGATCGGTCCGGCGCTGGACCCCGGCCGGCGCGCGGACCGAGTAGCCGGTCCCCTGGTGCACGACCAGCTCGAGCGAGGCCAGGGGGGGCGCGGGAGGCGTCGGCGCTGCGGCTTGCGCGCCACGAGGGTGACGGAGGCGCCGGTCGCGTTGCCGAGCCGCCAGCCGCCGTCCTCCTTCTGGAAGGAGAGCTGGGAGTCGCCGGCCATGGCCGAGGCCTGGTCCCGGAGCACGGTCAGGTGGCGCAGCTCGTGGTCGAGGTAGGTCGGGAAGCCGACGGCCCGGAGCGACCGGGGATCGGCCTCGAAGATCGCGTCGAGGAAGGCCAGCGGGTCGGGGATCTGGCCGACGCCCACGAGGAATGGCGCGCCCGAGGAGTCCGGGCCGGGCCGGAAGATCTCGTCCACGGACCCGATCCCAGCCCGCTCGAGCACCACGCGCAGCCTCGCGGCGGCGTCGGGGCTCCGGCGCGCCTCGGAGTCGGCGAGCAGCAGGAGCCGATCGGCGGCCTGGCGCTGCTGGTCGAGGGTCAGGAGGCGCACGTAGCCTCGCAGGTCCCCCTCCTCGTAGGCGGCCTGGGCCGCGGCGTAGGCGGCCTCGGGCGTGGCATGGCCCGGAGGCCGGGGCGTGAGCGGCCGCGCGGGTCTCGCCGGCCCCCCTGCGGTCGAGGTCTCCGGAGACACCGACCCGTCCCGCCCGGAGGCAGTCTCGAGCGGGCCCAAAGCCAGCTCGCGCGGCGGAGCCCGGTCCAGATCGACCGGGGTCGGCGCCCGGGGTGCGCCGGCGCTCCGCGTCGGGGCGACCTCGCCGGTCGACGACGACGGCGAGGACGGGGCGGCGGCGACCGGCGGGTCGGGGTCGGAGGGGGCCCCGACCGCCACGGCCAGCCCGCCTCCGACGAGGGTCAGGAGCAGCGCCGCGATCACGGCCAGCGTCGACGCTCCGGCCCCTGCCTTGGCGATCGCGAGGGCCGCGATCGCCGCGGCGGTCGGCGCGACCGGGGCGCGCGGCGCGCGGTCGGCGAGGGCCTGGAGGAGCTCGGGGAGGGCGACCGAGGCCACGCCCTGGCGCGCCAGCCCCTGCTCCAGCTGCTCGAGGCCGCGCCGGAGGCGCGAGCTGACCGTCCCGACCGGGCAGTCGAGGCGCGCGGCGGTCTCCTCGAGCGACAGCCCCTCGAGGTGGCGGAGCACGACCGCGTCGCGGAGCTTCGGCGAGAGCTGCCGGACCTCGTCCTGGAGCGCGCGCGTGAGCCGGGCCTTCTCCTCGGCCTCGTCGGGCTGCGGGGCGGCTTCGGGCGCGGGCGCGCGCCAGGCCTCCTCGCGGAGTCGCCGCCGCCGTCGACCGCGGGCGGCGTTCCGGACGGCGTTGGAGGTGATCGAGTGGAACCGGGGCGCGAAGGAGCGGCCGCGCGAGAACCGGCCGGCGTGGCGGGCGAGCTTGACGAACGCCTCCTGGGCCACGTCCTCGGCCAGCGCGGCGTCGCCCAGCGAGCGCTGCGCGACCCGCCACGTCCGCGGCCAGTGACGGGTGACGAGCGCCCCCAGGGCCGCGCCGTCGCCCGTCTGGCCGTAGCTCAGGACGAGCTCTTCGTCGGAGGTCCCCTCGAGCGTGTCCACGGCGATCGATCCTCTCACCGGACCTCCTGGATACGCCACTGACACCCCTCGCGGATCAGCGTGCACCGGCGTCCACGCGACGTCTGGCCGGTCGCGCGGTCGCCCTCCGTCGTCACCTCGCTCAGCCGGCCCACGACGCCCCGCTCCCAGCTCTCGAGCTCGATCGGCGCCCAGCGCTGCCGCACGAAGCGGTCGAGCGCGGCGAAGAGCGAGGCCAGGTCGGCGACCCGCGCCACCGCCTCGCGCGGGGTCGGGCGCGGGTCGCAGCCGTGCTCGGCGAGGAGCGCGTCGACGCGCGCCTGGTCGAGCCCCTGGCGCCGCTCGGCGTGGCGCGCGGCGCAGATCCAGGTGGCGACGAGCACCTCCTGGTGGTGGCGGGTCAGGTGGGGCAGGAAGGCGGGCAGGTCGCGGCGCGCGAAGGCGTCCGCCGCGGCGGCGAAGACGGCCTCGGGGCCGGGCGGCGGGGGCGGGGTCGAGCGCTGCGAGCAGCCTGCGACGCCGACGACGACGACGGCGGCGGAGGCGAGACGGAGGAGGTGGGTCGAGCAGGCCATGGAGGGCTCCTTGCCCCACCTACACCGCTCCCTCCGGCGCCATCCCTGAAATCGTAACGAGTGACGGCGACGGTGGTTGCGCGCCTCGGCGGCACGCCGAGGCTGGCGCCGGCGGCGCGCCGCGCGCACCCTCGGCCCGTGCGGCGGGAGACGATCGGTCCCTATGAGGTGGTGCGGCCGATCGCGCGCGGCGGTCAGGGCGCCGTCTACGAGGTCCGCGCGCCCGACGACCCGCGCCGGCTGGCGCTCAAGCGGGCCGAGGCGGCGCTCGGGGTGGAGGAGCGGCTGCGCTTCGAGCGCGAGGGGGAGCTCCTGGCCCGCCTGCGCCTCCCGGGGCTCGTGGCCGTCCACGGCGCGGGTCACGACGCCGCGGGGCGGCCGTACCTCGTCCTCGAGCTCCTCGACGGCCCGACGCTCGAGGCGCTCGGGCCGCTCCCGCCGGAGCGGGCGGCCGCGGTCGTCCGCGACGTCGCCGACACGGTCGCGGCGCTCCATGCGGCGGGCGTCGTCCACCGCGACCTGACCCCGCGCAACGTGAGCCTCGTCCGGCGCGACGACGGGGAGGAGCGGCCGGTGCTCCTCGACCTCGGGCTCGCCCGGGCGGACGACGGGAAGGGGCTCACGACCACCGGCACCGTCCTCGGGACGCCGGGCTTCCTGGCCCCCGAGCAGGCGCTCGGCGAGCCGACCGGCCCCGCGACCGACGTGCACGGGCTCGGCGCGCTCCTCTTCGCGCTCCTCACCGGCCGGCCGCCGTTCCAGGCCGGCGCGAGCTCCACCCTCGAGGCGCTCGCGGCCTTCGCCCGCCGCGCGCCGCCCGACGCGCGGGTCCTCGCGCCCGGGACGCCCCCGTCGCTCGCGGCGCTGTGCGCGCGGGCCATGGCGCGCGACCCGGGCGCACGACCGAGCGCGGCCGAGCTGCGCGACGCGCTCGCGCGCTGGCCAGAGGCCGCACGCGGCCCACGCGTGGCAGCTGCGCTCGCCGGCGCGCTCCTCCTCGTCGGCATGGTGGCCGTGCTCGCCGCGGCAGCGCAG